>WNFF01006682.1_pt1 | contig 13522 bp, 8 predicted proteins | sample 5400441 | NCBI WGS metagenome assembly WNFF01 (sample SAMN13153345, study PRJNA577476) | soil metagenome | isolation source: 120 cm saprolite under Douglas fir tree site 2 hole 3 replicate 1 | place: USA:California | collected 2015-04-18 | reverse complement strand
CGCGAGTTTTGGTGTCGACGGTGTCCACCTCAACCACGCGCGAGACATCCTTCACCGGCAAGGGATTGAGCAGGATGGCGTTGACCACGGTGAAGATGGTGGTGTTCGCGCCGATGCCCAGTGCCAGCGAAAGAATGGCGACAAAGCTGAACGCCGCGTTCTTGGTGAGCATGCGGAGCGCGTAACGGATGTCTTGCCAAAGGGTTTGCATGGTTTCCTTCTCCCACCGGGCGAGGCGGACCGGAGCCGGCGCGCAGCTCCACCCAAGTTTTGCGAATGCCATTTCGCCCTATCGTGTAGACGGGCGGGCGGCTCTATTGTTTCTGGGAACACTCTATCCAGACAGGGATTAGCGGCGCAAGGGAGTAGGTGTGGGCAAAAGGCGCACGGAAATGCGGAAGTTGCCGCGCTCAAGGCCAATGAGTTCGAATTGCGCGACATTTTGCGTGCCACCGCTGCTGGAAACCTGGGCAGGATTGCCCCCGGCTAGTTGGGCGACCTTGGGCGAGAGATTGCGTGCTTCGAGGGGGACTTTGGCGACGGTGCCGCTGACATGCACGGTCAGCGTGCGATGCTCGCCCGGGGCGAGAGGGGAGGAGTCAGCATCCAGGGTTAAGGCCAGGAAGCTGATCGAAAACCGTGCAACGGAGCGCTTGGCACAAGAGATTTCGATGGCGGCGGGACCTGGCTCCAGATCGGTTGGCGGCAGCGCGATCAGCGCCGCTGGTGAAGACGCCAGCACCAGGGCGGGCTTCCCGGCGACACGTACCGTGTTGGCGTCCGCTTCGCCGCAGAAGCCGCTGCCGGAAAGCTCAAATCGATCGGCGAGCGAAGCGAAGCGGGGCACGGAGGAAACCTGCAGGGAAGAGGACCCGGCTTCGGAGGGCGCGAGGATGGTGGTGTAAACGCGGGTCGGCCGTGAGGCGATGGTCGCGTAGATCACGCCGGGATTCATAGGAGCGACGAACAAGGCGCGCCCGGTGACGTTGGTGACCAGGTGGTCGCCGTTCGAGAAATTCACAGTGACGCCCGGCGTTAGACGGCCGTTTGCGTCCAGCACCGCAAGAGTAGCGGTTTCTCCTGAAATGATGCGCTTCGGCAGGAGCAAAATGCGAGCCGCGGAGGCTTGCGGGGGCTGCTGCGGCAAAAGCGGGACAGGAAAGGTCAGCGACACCGCATACAACATGATGAAACACGCGGAATGCCGCGAGAGCATGGTGAGATTGTAGACGAAAATAACCCCTGACACGCCGTACGCTGCGATGCACCGTTGCCGAAACCGCTGCCTCACACCGGCCGAATGTGGCGAAAAAGCGAGTAATTAGTAGGGTTCATTGGCGTACGGGAAGCTGGCGGGTCTGTTAGCGTGGGAACGGGGTTGCCACCGCTACGTGCAGGCTGGGTGTGTTCGGCCAGGGCAGGGGAGTTTTTGTGCAGATCGTGAGCGGCGGCGTGACCGATGTGGGTCGCGTGCGCACCAACAACGAGGACTGCTTTCGCATTGTTGCCCCACTGCACCTGTTTGTGTTGTCGGACGGGATGGGCGGTGAGGCGCACGGCGAAGTGGCCAGCGCGCTAGCCGTGGAAACGGTCGTGAAGCACTGTCTGGAGGCGCTGGACAATCCGGCGGTGACGCTTTATGGCGAGCAGGAAGCGACGTGGAGCGAGAAAACGAAGCGCTTGAGCAGCGCGGCGCACCTGGCCAACAAAAGGATTTTTGATTCGGCGCAAGAGCACGCGGAGCAGCACGGCATGGGCGCGACGCTTACCGCCGCGTGGATTGAAGGCTCGAAGCTCAGCATCGCGCACGTGGGCGACAGCCGCGCCTACCTGCTACGCAGCGGCACGCTGCAGCAGTTGACCAGCGATCATTCGCTGGTGGCCGAGCAGGTGCGGCAGGGGATTTTGACCGCGACGGAAGCGGAAGAGAGCCAGATGCAAAGCGTGCTGCTGCGCGCGCTCGGCTCGCAGGCGGAAGTGGAGGTGGACGCCGAAGAGCACATGGTGGTCGCGCGCGACATCGTGCTGCTGTGTTCGGATGGGCTGACGCGCATGGTCATCGAGCCGGAAATAGCTGGAACGCTGCAGTCCGAGCCGGACGCGAGCAGGGCGGCGCAGAAGCTGGTGGACCTGGCCAACGATCGCGGCGGCTCCGACAATATCACCGTGATCGTGGTGCGCATCGGAGCGGAATCGAAGGGTTGGTTTTCGTGGCTGCGCCCGGGGGCGCGGAAACATGCGGCCGGAAACGGGACCGCGGGAGGAAAGTAGCATGGCGAAGCTGAGCTTGATGTTTGAGAACAAGTTGGTCAAAGAGGTGCCGATCGGGAACCGGCCGGTGGGCATTGGGCGCTCCCCGGACAACGATTTGCCGGTCGACAACCTGGCCGTGTCGAATCATCACGCGCGAGTGTTTTTCGAAGCCGGGAGGCTGGTGGTCGAGGACCTGAACAGTCTCAACGGCACGTTCGTCAACGATTTGCGCGTGGAGCGCGCCACGCTGCACGACGGCGATTCGATTTGGATAGGCAAGCACCACATCAAGGTGGATGCCAGCGGGGATGTGCCAATCGCGGTGGACTCGGCACGCCGCAAGCCCGCGCCGCAGATTAACGAAACAATGGTGCTGGACACCAAGCAGCGCCGCGAAATGTTGCAGCAAGCGGCGGCCATGGGAGAGCGCTCGCCATTCGCGGGCCGGCTGAAGATGCCCACGCTGTTGGTGCTCAGCGGCAACTCCGACCAGAAAGAATATGTGATCACCAGCAAGCTGGCGGTCATCGGCAAGTCGAAAATGGCGACGGTGAAGTTGAAGGGCTGGTTCAAGCCCGAAGTCGCCGCGCAAATCAATAGGCGCGACGACGGTTATTACATCGGGCCGGGCGACAAGACCCCGCTTGTCAATTCCAAGCCGATCCAGGGCCCGGTGCGGCTGAACGACGGCGACGTGATCGAAATTTGCGGGCTGCGACTGAGTTTCGCCTTCCGCGAGTAGCCGCTTTCTCCGACTGCAACCCTGCATTTGTATGTGCGGCGCTCTGCCGCAGGCCTGCTCTCCATCCATGTAACAGGAGGGCCAGCGCCAGCATCCTACCATCCATGCGAAGGAATGGAGCTTGTCTCTAAAGCATTTAGCCGATTAGACTTCAGAGATTCGCGGGTAGCCGCGTGAACCCGCGTCGCCGCGTACCCGAATTGCCGCCACGGTGAATCTAAAAGAAAGCGGATAGATTTCCCGAAGCGCGCCTGACACCGTAAAGCGGCGGCGTTGCTGCGGAACTCGCCTTACAGGGAAGCCGAAAGTATGTGGATTGTTCGTTTAGCGCTAGCGAGGCCGTACACGTTCATCGTGATGGCGCTGGTGGTGATTTTGCTGACGCCAGTAGTGCTGCTGCGCACGCCTACGGACATTTTCCCGGAAATCAACATTCCGGTCATCAGCCTGGTGTGGAGCTACAACGGACTCTCGCCGCAGGACATGGAGCAACGCATCACCTCGAACTCCGAGCGGGCGGTCACCACGCTGGTAAATGACGTCGAGCACATCGAATCGCAATCGCTGAACGGCATCGCGGTGGTGAAGATTTATTTTCAGCCCAACGCGAATGTGCAGACGGCGCTGGCGCAGACCACCGCCATTGTGCAGACGATTTTGAGATTTTTGCCGCCAGGAACCACGGCCCCACTCGTGGCCATCTATTCCGCTTCTACTGTGCCGGTGATTCAGATCGGTTTGACGAGCGACAGCCTAAGCGAGCAGGCCATCTTCGATTTCGGAAACAATTTCATTCGCACGCAGTTGGCGACGGTGCAGGGCGCCGCGCTGCCCTTCCCGTATGGCGGTAAACAGCGGCAAATCACGGTGGATCTGAGTTCCGAGGCGCTGCAGTCCAAGGGCCTTTCGCCGGTGGACATTGTGAACGCGGTGAACGCGCAGAACCTGATTTTGCCGACCGGCACGGCAAAATTCGGCACGCTCGAATACAACGTGGAAATGAACGGCGCCCCGCAGACCATCCAGGAGCTCAACGATCTGCCGGTGAAAACCGTAAATGGCGCGACAATTTATATGCGCGACGTCGCGCACGTGCGCGACGGCTTTTCCCCGCAAACGAACATCGTTCGCGCCAATGGGCAACGCGGCGCGCTGATGGCGGTGTACAAGACCGGCGGCGCATCCACACTGGATATCGTCCAGCGTGTGAAACAGACGATTCAGAACTACCTGGGTTCCTTGCCGGAGAGCCTGCACATCACGATGCTCTTCGACCAATCGCTCTTTGTGCGCGCTTCTATCCAGGGCGTGCTGCGCGAGGGGCTGATCGCGGCGTGTCTGACGGCCATCATGATCCTGCTCTTCCTCGGCAATTGGAAAAGCACGCTGATCATCGCCACTTCCATTCCGCTCTCGATCCTGGTCAGCATTCTGTTGCTCAGCGCGTTGCACGAAACCATCAACATCATGACGCTCGGCGGGCTGGCCCTAGCCGTGGGCATTCTGGTGGACGACGCCACCGTGGAAATCGAAAACATCAACCGCAACCTGGCCATGGGCAAGGAGACAGTGCAAGCCATTCTCGATGGCGCGCAACAGATCGCCGTGCCCGCATTTGTTTCCACACTGTGCATCTGCATCGTGTTCATTCCCATGTTTTTCCTGTCCGGCGTGGCGCGGTTCTTGTTCGTGCCGCTGGCCGAAGCGGTTTCCTTCGCGATGCTCGCGTCGTACATGTGGTCGCGAACCATCGTGCCGACCATGGCGATGTACCTGCTCTCCGCGGAAGACGAATACAGCGCGGAGGAACACAGGGGCGAAAAGCAAGGCTTCTTCCGCCGCTACCAACAGGGCTTCGAGCGCCGTTTCGAGCGTTTCCGCGAAGGCTACCGCCGCGCACTGAGTGCCGCCCTCGCCAGTTCCACTTTATTCGCGGCGTGTTTCCTCGGATTCTGCCTGCTTTCAGGGGGATTGATTTTCGTGCTTGGCCGAGATTTCTTCCCGAAAGTTGACGCCGGACAAATTCGACTGCATTTCCGCGCGCGCACCGGGCTGCGCATCGAAGAAACCGCCCGCTTGGTTGACCAGATCGATGCGCTGATCCGCGAAACGATTCCCAGCGATGAATTGCAGACCATCCTGGACAATCTAGGCGTGCCTTATAGCGGGCTCAATCTCAGCTACAGCAACTCCGGGACGTTTGGAACCGCCGACGGCGAGGTCCTGGTGCAGTTGAAGGAAGTGCGCGGCAAGCCGACGAGCGCTTACATCGCCGCACTGCGCGAGAAATTTCCGCAACGGTTCCCGGGCGTTCAGTTTTTCTTTCAGCCCGCGGACATCGTTACGCAGATCTTGAACTTCGGGACTCCGGCGCCGATCGACGTGGCCATCATCGGCAACAACCAGCAAGCCAATTTCCTGGTCGCGGAAAAGCTGGCCAATGAAATGCGCCACATCCCCGGCGCGGTCGATGTCCACGTGCAGCAGGCTTTTGACGGTCCCACACTGCACATGGACATCGACCGCACACGCGCGCAAACTGTGGGATTGCAAGCCCGGGACGTTGCGCAGAACGTGCTCGTATCGCTCAGTTCCAGTTTCCAGACCGCCCCGGCTTTTTGGCTCGATCCGAAAAATGGAGTGAGCTACAACGTAGCCGTGCAGACGCCGCAATATCGTATGGATTCGTTTCAGGCGCTGCAGAACACGCCAATTAGCGGCACCGTGCCGGGTACGCCGTCGCAAATTCTCGGCAATCTTGTGCGTTCCACGACCACCGCGCGGCCCGCCACCGTCTCGCACTACAACGCGCAGCCCATGATCAACGTGTACGCGGCGGTGGACGGCCGCGACCTCGGCGGAGTTTCCGATGAGGTCGCCAAGCAGGTGAAGGAAATCGAGAAAGATCTGCCGCGCGGCAGCCACATGGTCATCCGCGGCCAGGTGCAGACGATGAAGAGCTCGTTTACCGGGCTGGGCTTTGGGCTGCTTGGCGCTATCGTCCTCGTTTATCTGTTGATCGTGGTGAATTTTCAGTCTTGGCTTGATCCATTCATTATTATTACCGCGCTGCCCGGCGCGCTCGCGGGCATATGCTGGATGTTGCTGGTGACCCACACCACGCTGAACGTGCCGTCGCTGACCGGAGCGATCATGAGCGTTGGCGTAGCCACGTCGAATAGCATCTTGATGGTGTCCTTCGCGCGCGAACAGATGAACGAAGGTAAGAACGCGCTGGAAGCCGCGCTGGAAGCGGGTTTTGTGCGCATGCGCCCGGTGATTATGACCGCGTTAGCCATGATCATCGGCATGGTGCCCATGGCCATCGGTCTCGGCGAGGGCGGCGAACAGAATGCTCCGCTCGGCCGCGCGGTCATCGGCGGATTGTTGTTCGCCACGTTTGCCACTCTTTTCTTCGTGCCATGCGTCTTTTCTATTATCCACGGGCGTCGGGAGCGCCGCAGGCGGTATGGCGCGACGCCGGAGCCGGCGGCATCGTGACACCGAAGCTGTAAAATAAGTTCGGAGCAGAGAATGACGAAGGAAGGTAACACGCAAATCGCGCCAGAAGGCGCGCAACACGGTGCTGAGAAAAAGAGCAGGCTATTTCTGTTCCTGGTTGGCATTGCGGTCGTGCTGGTGATCGTTGGAATTTTCACGCTGCTACAGCGCCGCGAGCAATACAATGCGCTGGCCAAGGAAACCGAAAAGCTCGCCGTGCCCACCGTCGCGGTGATGCATCCCACCGTGGAACCGGCAGAAGAGGATTTGGTGCTGCCCTCCACGCTGCAGGCCTACGTGGAATCGCCGATTTACGCGCGCACTAGCGGCTACCTCAAAAAGTGGTACCACGATATCGGATCCCACGTGCAGCAGGGCGAACTGCTTGCCGACATCGACACGCCGGAAGTGGACCAGCAACTTTCCCAAGCGCGCGCCGATCTCGGCACCGCGCAGGCCAACGAGAATCTTTCTCGCATTACCGCCACGCGCTACGGAGAGCTGATCAAGACAGACGGCGTCTCCAAGCAGGAGGTCGACAACGCGGTCGGCGACTATGCGGCCAAGCGCGCCGCCGCCGCTTCCGCGCAGGCCAACGTGCGGCGCTTGGAGGAGTTGGAATCGTTCAAGCACATTTACGCGCCGTTTAGCGGCGTTATTACACGCCGCAACGTCGACACCGGCAACCTGATCAATGCCGGCAACGGCGGGAGCGCGCAAGAGCTCTTCGTTCTGGCCGCCACCGACCCCATTCGCGCTTATGTCAGCGTGCCGGAAGTGTACGCCGCCGCGATTCATTCCGGACTTGGCGCGTACCTGGAACTCACGCAATTTCCCGGCCAAAAATTCCAGGCCAAGGTTGCGCGCACCGCGGACGCCATCGATTTGGCCAGCCGCACGCTGAACACCGAAGTGGATGTGCCAAACAAAACAGGCCAATTGCTGCCCGGAGGCTACGCCCAGGTGCACTTGCTGGTGGGCGTGACGGGAACGCGCTTACAGGTGCCGGTCAACGCGCTGCTTTTCCGCGCGGAAGGTCTGCGAGCGGTGGTCGTCGACGCGAATCACAGGACCCATTTGCAACAGTTGGCCATCGGCCGCGATTACGGCACTTCGCTGGAAGTGCTGCAGGGCTTGCGCCCGGACGATTGGATTGTGCTGAATCCCCCGGACTCGCTCGATGAGGGTATACAGGTCAATGTGAAGGAACCGCCAAAGGTAGGACCCGGCGCTCCCGGCAATGGCGCTGCTCCGCCGCCGGGGAACGTTCCGCCCACCACGAACGGCAGGTCAGCGCAGGGGGAAAAGAAGTAATGCGACGAGCGAGGCGCGCCGGTGTCACGCGTGTGCGCACCGCGCCTGTTGCGCACGCCGGACTCCTGCTGGCCGCCGGGATTTTCCTCGCGGGCTGCTCCGTAGGTCCCAATTACAAGCGTCCGCCGGCTCCTTCGGCGACAAAATGGGATCTCGCCGAGCCTTGGCGCGAAGGCGCTCCCAAAGACGCCATCCCCAAAGGGCAATGGTGGACGGTATTTCACGATGAAGACCTGAACGCCCTGGAGACGCAGGCGCTCACTGCCAATCAGACCATCAAAGTTTCGATCGCGCGTCTGGAGCAGGCTCGCGCCACCGCGGCGATTCAGGTGTCGACTCTCTTTCCAACGCTGAACACGGCACCCGGCGCCGAGAGACAGCGGCTATCTGGAAATCGCCCCACCAGCGGCGTGGTGTTCAAGCTCCGGCCTGTCACGCAAAATACTTACGCTGTGCCATTCACGGTCAGTTACGAGGTGGATCTGTTTGGCCGCCGTAGGCGCAGCATCGAGGCGGCGGAAGCGTCCTACCAGGCCAACGCCGCGGACCTTGAAAATGTGCGGTTGCTGGTCACCGCGCAGCTCGCCGGCGACTATTTCAATCTGCGCGAGCTGGATTCTGAGCTGAAAATTCTGACGCGCACGGTAGAGGCTCTGCAGAAGGGCCTGGAGCTGGTGAATTCGCGGCACAGCGGCGGCGTGGCCTCCGGCCTGGACGTCGCGCAGGAAGAGACCCTGCTCAACACCACGCGCACGCAAGCCGTTCTACTGCAGCAGCAACGCAAACAATTCGAAGACGCCATCGCCGTGCTGGTCGGTCAGCCCGCGCCGGATTTTCACATGCCGCCGCGCGTGTTGGACGCGGAACCTCCGGGGCTCGACGCCGGACTGCCTTCCGATTTGCTCGAGCGCCGCCCGGACATTGCGGAGGCGGAGCGCGAAATGGCGGTGGCCAACGCGCAGATTGGCGTGGCAAAAGCCGCGTATTATCCTTCGCTGAATCTTTTCGGACAGGGCGGCTGGCAAGCCGCCGACATCACCAAACTGGCCAACGTAGGGAGCGCGGTTTGGGCGGTCGGCGCGAACGTGGGGCAGGATATATTCTCCGGAGGGGCGCGCCGTGCTCAGATGCAATTTGCGCGCGCCGGCTATGACGCGAACGTCGCCAGTTACCGCGAGACGGTGCTTGGCGCTTTTCAAGAGGTACAGGACGAAATCACCGGACTGAGCGTGCTGATCCAGGCCCAGCAATCGCAGCAGCTCGCAGTGGATGCGGCGCGTCGCACGCTGGACATTTCGACCAGCCGTTATAGCGGTGGCTTGGTCAGCTACCTGGACGTGGTGACCGCGCAACAGAATCTGCTCACCGATGAGCAGCAGCTCGCGGTGATCCAGGGGCAGCGGCTGGTTTCCAGCGTGCTGCTGGTCAAGGCGCTCGGAGGAGGCTGGGATGCCTCCAGCCTTGCGGCCGTGCAAGTCAAACCCAAGGTGAAAGACATCGTCACGCCGTAGCGTCCCGCTCCGTTGAAAGGATTTGTTCTTTTCCTCGCGCGCCGTTTGGAGTCCTTCGCGTGCCGCGACACATGGCCGCAATCTTGATTCTGGCCGCGCCGGCACTCGCCTTTTCTCTCGCGGCGCAACAGCAGGGACCGCTACCGGCTCCGTCGGCCTCTGCTGCCGCGCAGCCTGCTCCTCCAACGCATTTCCCCGCTGCATCTCCTGCTCCCGCCGCGAAAGCACAGAGCGAGACCAACGCCATCACGCATGAGCCGCCTGCGATTCCGGTCGAACAGATCATCCAAAAATTTGGCGAGCGCGAGCTGGAGTTCAAGAAAGAGCGCGACAACTACACCTACACGCAGACTTTCGTCGTGCAAGTCATCGACAATGATGGCCAAGTCGCCGGCGAGCATCGTTTGACCAGCGATATCCTGTTCACTCCGGAAGGCAAGCGCTATGAAAAGGTTATCAGTGCGCCGCCTCCCACTTTGGAGCGCGCTGGTATGAGCCTTTCACAGCAGGATTTAGACGACGTGGAAAACGTTCAGCCTTTCGTGCTCACGACCACTGACTTGCCAAAATACGACGTCAAGTATGTCGGCCGCGAACAGGTGGACGAACTCAGCACTTACGTTTTCGACGTCGCTCCGAAAAAGCTCGAAAAGAACCAACGCTATTTCCAAGGGCGCATCTGGGTGGACGACAAAGATCTGAATATCGTAAAGAGTGACGGCAAGGCTGTGCCCGACATCATAAAGAAAAACAACGAGAACATTTTCCCGCGCTTTGAAACCTTCCGCGAAAATATCGAAGGCCACTATTGGTTCCCCACCTACACCCGTTCCGATGACGTCCTTCATTTCAGCACCGGCTCGATTCATATGCGCATGAACATTCGCTACGCCAACTACAAGCGTTTCGGCGCCACCATCAAAATCGGCACTCCGGTGGAAATCAAGGAAGACAAGAAGCCGGCCAAGCCCTGATAAAGCGAGACAAGCTCCTGATCGTTCGCGTCAAGCGGCCCGGACAGTGGTATACCCGCGGCCGGTGCTGAAATCGGCAACGCCGCGCTCCAATTCGTTTACCTGGCGCGCCGTGAGATAAAGGCTCGTGTTTCCCTCATACCTTGGAGAAGAGTCTATCTTCGCTTAAATTGGAATGCGGTCGAGTGGGGCAATGAATTGGATCCCAGGAATTTGCCTCGAATGTAGATGCAGATCGTTAGTTATGAAAAGATCGACTCCCGCCGACGCAGCGCAGGCGAGCTGAATGGCATCGGGTGGCCGCAGGGAGCGGTCCGCGCGGAGGCGGGCGTAAACCAAGGCCGCCTTCTCTTCAAATGGAAGCAAAACAGCCGTCGTTGTGATCAGCTTTTGATAGTAATCCGCGGTCTTTGAATCACCACTTTGAACCGGTTTGACGAGAACCTCCCCAAGTGTCATCGCTGAGGTCAGCAATTGGTCTCCACGCACAAGCATGCGGCTCCTTAGACTCGCAACTTGCTTTGATAATGCGCCAGAGCTCTCGAACAGATAGATAAAGAGATTTGTATCCCAGAAGACCCGGCTCATTCCCAACCTTCGCGCAATCGCCGCACGTATTCATCGGCGTGCTCATCCGCCCACAGATGCTTCCCGGAACCTTGCGCTTGGAGCAGGGGATCGTTCTTCACCAGGTCCTCCGCTGCCTTTTCGGACCAATCGCGGTACCAATGCAATAGGTTTCCATAACCGGAGGGAAGGGCGTCCGCGTCGGGAGTCATTTTCGAGCCCTCTCGCGATGGATGGTAAGGATCACCTGGCCGATAGAGCCGGCGACGACCTTCCAGAGTTTCAAAGAGCATTCGGTAGCGTCCCGGATTCGGCGCGCGATTGGCGACGCAGTGGGACACGACGTGAACATAGACGCCCGGGCGTAGAGGTTCGTGCAGTCCTTCTTTGCGAACCCGGCCAACTATTTGATCAATCGAGAAGTCAACTGCGTCGGGATGTTCGCGGTGGAGCAGTGCTGTAGCGATCCAGACTTCATCGGCGACCTTGACGCCGCCGAGCACATGGCTTTTCATTGGTGGTACCTGTTCCTGTAGATTTTACATCACAACTAAGTATTACACGAGAATCTTAGTCGTGTCAAGCAGACCGTCTTCCCTTTCTTGCCCCGCTAAAACCTGCAGTCTACAAATTATCTAAAAAGAATTGCGTCACGCGGTTCATCAGCACCTTGCGCGCCGGGGCATCGCTGACCCCGTGCCCGCGCCCGGGAAACGGCATCACCTCGACATATTTCTCATGTTCAATCAATTCGTTGATCAGCGAAAGCGTGTTGGCAAAATGAACGTTGTCGTCGCCCGTGCCGTGCGCAATCAGCAGCTTGCCCTTCAGCCCCGCGGCCCTGTCGATCGGCGACGACGCCCGATACTCTTTTTCCTTTTCCGGCAGCAGCCCCAGATACCGTTCCGTGTAGATCGAATCGTAGAAATGCCAATCCGTAACCGGCCCGCCCGCGAAACCCACCTTGAAGTCCACACCCGCTTCAAACATGGCGTGCAGCGTCATGTGTCCGCCGTAACTCCATCCCCAGATGCCGATGCGCCCCGCATCCACGTAGGGCAGCGACTTAAGATACGCTAGGCCGTCGAGCTGGTCGGAAAGCTCCTGCGCGCCCAGCTTGTAGTGGATCGGCTCTTCAAATACATGCCCGCGGCCCGCCGAGCCGCGGTTATCGAGCGAAAAAATGATGTAACCCTTCTGCGCCATCAACTGGTGCCAAAGGCCTGTGTTCCCGCCCCAGGCGTTCAAGACCACCTGGGCGTGCGGGCCCCCATAGGTATAAACGAGCACGGGGTATTTTTTCGAGGCCTCGAAATCCGCCGGTTTGATCATCACCGCATTGAGCGGCGTGCCGTCGTGCGCCTTCACGGTAAGAAATTGCGGCGCGGAGAGATGATAGTCCGCGAGTTCCGCGACTTTGTTCTCATTCATCACGCGCAGCAACGAGCCGTCCGCGCGGGCGACGTCCTGCCGCGGCGGCGTCGTCACGTCGGAGTAGGTGTCCACAAACGCCGCGCAGTCCGGCGCCATGTTCACGCCGTGCGTTCCGTTGTGAACGGTGATGCGGCTGATGGCGGAGCCGTCGAACGAGACGCGATACAAGTGCCGCTCCAGCGGCGATTTCGCGGTGCCTGTGAAGTACACCAGTCCTTTTGCCTCGTCCACGGCGTCCACCGCGGAAACTTCCCATTCGCCTCTGGTGAGCTGCGCCAGCTCCTTGCCTTCCAGGTCGTACAAATACAGATGACGGTAGCCGGAGCGCTCGCTGGACCACAAAAACCGCTTCCCATCTTTCAGGAAACGCAGATCGTTGCTGACGTTGATCCAATACTGATCCGTTTCGTTCAACGCCGCGCGTGTCTGGCCGCTCGTGGCGTCCGCGATCAACAGGTCCAAAACCGTTTGCCGGCGATTCAACCTCTGAACCGCCAGATGTTTTGCGTCGGTCAACCAGTTCACCCGCGCGATGTAAATGTCCGGGTTCTCGCCGGTGTCCATGGCGTGAGCTTCGCCGCCGCCCACCGGGGCAACGAAGACGCGCACAATCGGGTTGCCGCCTCCCGCTGGTGGATAGCGCTCTTCTTCGGCTTCGCCTGCGGGCGAGGCAAAATCCACCAGCGGATATTGCGCCACCTTGCTTTCGTCCATCTGCAAGTACGCAATCGCGGAGGAATCCGGCGCCCACCAATATGCCGTGGTGATCTCCAACTCTTCGGGATAAACCCAATCAAGCTCGCCTTTGCGTACTTCCTCCGTGCCGCCCTGTGTAAATGCGCGCTCTTTCCCATCCGCCACGCCGGCCAGCCATAAATTGTGATTGCGTACGAAGCTCACGTACTGCCCATCGGGAGAAATCTTTGGATCAGCGATTGTTTCCTTGCCAGACACCAGCGTGCGCACGGCCTGCGTTTTCAGATCGAACCAAGCCAGCGATGTGGGCCCTTGGAAAAGCAGCGCGGATCCGTTTGGCGCCCATTGGTACTCCGCCGGCGCGTGCCGGCCTAGCCCGGTGGCCTGCGTAGTCCGCTCGGCACCGGCTGGCAAAACCGATTCCAGCTTGTCCGCGGAAAGCAGCAGCCGCCGCTGTCCGTTGGCGACGTCCATCACCCACAATTCGGTTTTCGCTTCTTTTCCCGCGCCCTTGCTTTCAAAAAAACTGA
>WNFF01003149.1_pt1 | contig 13529 bp, 9 predicted proteins | sample 5400441 | NCBI WGS metagenome assembly WNFF01 (sample SAMN13153345, study PRJNA577476) | soil metagenome | isolation source: 120 cm saprolite under Douglas fir tree site 2 hole 3 replicate 1 | place: USA:California | collected 2015-04-18 | reverse complement strand
GGCGAGGCGGCTTAATCGTTTCGAGTTTCTGTTCACGGCTGCGCCGCTGCGCATCGAAAAAGGAACAGGATCGCCGCTCAATCCATTGGCGATTTTCTGAACTGGCAGAAGAGTCACAGCCGTCACGAAAGGGACGTGGTGGGACTGCTGCGATGCACAGTCGGTGGCAGGTTCGGGTCACTTCCGGCGGTGCCGGCCAGCTGGCAGTACTTCTGGAATCCGTCCGATAGCCCACTCGGCGCAACTCCGCCCAGAATCGGGCGCTCTCTCTTCCTTCTGAGAGCATGACAATGGGCGATCGTCGCATCTTGCCCCATGCAACGTTCCCGGATTGCAGGCTTGCATCTTCTCGCCCGCGTGCAAGTGGGCGCCCCGGCTATTTCAGCGCCAGAACGACCGTACCCGAAACCGGATCGGTGACCCCGAGCCCGCCGCCAAGGTCTTCAAGTGTGTCGCGAAAGAAATCGAGCGTGGCAATCATGTTCGGCCGTGCCTTCGCGAGGGAGGCCATGTCGGTCCATTCGGCGATGATGCAATAAGTGCGCTCGCCCGTATTGACGATGTTGGCATGTTTAAGGCCCGGCCAATCGGCCTCGGCCTTCTTGTGGGCGTCAAGAAAATCTTGCTCGCGTCCGGGCTTCACCCGGAAGCGCACCACATTGAACGCGGTCATGGTGGATCCCCATCGAACCTCCCGGAACCATGCCCCACGCGCGCTCGGCAGGCAATAGCTTTCCGCGACAGCGCCGATCGTGCGGGCCTTTAGACCAAGGATGCGTGCCGTGGGCTCAACTCGTCGGACCCCGCGGATTGATGACGCGTTCGGCATTACCGGCAAAACGCACCGCGTCGGCGATATGCTAGCTTCTCTTTGCGCCTCACGGCTGCGACATGTTTTCGGAACAGTTCAGGAAGGAAATCTCTGTGATTGAATTCGATCGTCGAACATTTCTTAAACGGGCCGGGGTCGGAATTTCGTTTTGCATCGCGAACGACACACTTGCCAAAGACCCGATCTATCTTGCCGACATGCATCGTCACCTGTGGTTTATCCGGCTGCAAAGCGGCGAAGCGAGGCCGTTGGGACCAGTCATGGCCGAAGGAGACGCCACCCTGGTGGCCTGGGCGCTCGGGACCGATGCGCTTTGGATCACCAGAGGCCCACTCGGATTTATCCAAAAGTCTGTTCCAGCGCCTGGAGAAAGTTTCGGGTGGTTTCAGCGGGAACTGGCCCGTATCAAGCAGCATGTCGCCGGACAAAAGCTGAAAGCAATCGAGAACGCGAACGACGTGAAGGCAGCACTTGCAGGCATCCCGCATGTGGTCCTGTCGACGGAAGGCAGCTTCTTTTTGGAAGACGATATTTCTCGCGTGCAAACGGCCTATGAACTCGGCATTCGGCATATTCAGTTGGTACATTTCACGAGAAATACGGTTGGAGATTTCCAGACCGAACGTCCCGAGCACAATGGCCTGACCGAGTTCGGCAAGCGGGTCATCTCCGAGTGCAATCGGCTTGGTATCCTGGTCGATCTTGCCCACTGCACCGAACGAGCCGTCGATGAGGCACTGGAAATCTCGAAAGCACCGGTAATTTGGTCCCATAGTTCAATCGCGAGCGGCGGCACGCCGGACTGGACCATGATTGGGTGGAAGGCACGGCAGTTGACGCGCAAATGCGCCCAGCGGATTGCCCGAAAGGGTGGCGTCGTCGGATTGTGGGCGGTGCGCGTGGACGTCGGCAACGCGACCGAATCATATGCCGAGAGATTGATGGCAATGTCCAATCAGATTGGAGAAGATCACGTCGGTTTTGGAACCGACGTGAATGGCGACCCTGTCAACGATAAAGATTTTATGATGGCGAACTACGTCGATTTGAGAAAAGTGGTGGACTACTGGCAAAAGAAAGGTGTTGACGACAAACGCATTCGAAAGATTGCGATTGGAAACTATGCGCGGGCGCTGCAGGGTGCCCTTCGGCTGCGGCAAGTCGAAAAGGACGCCTGATGCGATCTTCCCCTCCCGTCTTCGGGAGGGTGTAAGCGGGAGTATCTTTGGCGAACCGCGAGTCTGTGCCCCAGAAGGTGGCCACGCGGTACGGTCGACGATGGGTTTCACTACCGCTCAGCCCATCCTACGGCTCCACAGCAGGGGAATCCCCTGGTCGCATTTTCCGTGCCGAACCGCTAGGTTCGGCGCTCTCGACATGACGTGGGAGCGCCGGGCGTGTCTGAACTCGTGAACCTGCGAACCGATGGCGACGTTGCCGTCATCACCATCGACAATCCGCCGGTTAATGCCATGAAACACGAGGTCCGGGCCGGGCTCCTCGACCTGGTATCGCGGGCGGCCGGCCATGCCGACATCTCCGCCGTCGTGATCGCCTGCGCCGGGCGCACCTTCGTGGCCGGCGCTGACATTACGGAGTTCGGCAAGCCGCCGCGCCAACCGACCGCCATCGCGGTGATCGAAGCAATCGAGGCATGCCCCAAACCTGTCATTGCGGCGCTGCACGGCACCCCGCTCGGCGGCGGTCTCGAGCTCGCACTCGGCTGCCATTTTCGCGTCGCTGCGCCTGGCGCGCGCCTTGGCTTGCCGGAAATCAAGCTCGGCATTATTCCGGGCGCGGGCGGCACCCAGCGCCTGCCGCGGCTGGTCGGCATGGAAAAGGCCATGGCGATGATTCTTTCGGGCGAACCGATCGCGGCCCGCGAGGCGCTCGATGCCGGCCTCGTCGACGAAATCATCGAGGGCGATCTCATCACCGGCGCCATTGCGTTCGCGCGGCGCGTCGTCGCCGAGAAGCGCCCGCTGGTGCTGGCGCGAAACCGCGACGAGAAGCTCGCAAGCGCGCGTGATCTCGCCGCGTTCGACGCGGCCGCCGCGAATTATACCAAGCGCGCCAAAGGGCAGAAGGCGCCACTCGCCGCCGTCGCGGCATTGCGGGCCGCCATTACGCTGCCGGTCGCCGATGCGCTCAGGCACGAGCGGGATTCGTTTCTGGAACTGGTGGCGGGCGACCAGTCCAAGGCCCAACGCCATATCTTCTTTGCAGAGCGTGAAGCCGCCAAAGTGCCGGACATCGCCGGCGTCAAGGCCCACGACATCAGACGAGCCGCCGTGATCGGCGCCGGCACCATGGGGGGCGGCATTGCCATGTGCTTCGCCAATGCGGGCATTCCGGTGACGGTGGTGGAAACCGGCGCCGAGGCGCTCTCGCGTGGCCTCGACGCGGTTACGCGGAATTACCGCAATACGGCGGCGCGCGGCGGGCTTGGGACGGAAGAGATGGAAGCGCGCGTCGCACGCATCACCGGCACGACGGACCTTGCGGCCGTTGCGGATGCCGACATCGTGGTCGAGGCCGTGTTCGAGGACATCGGCGTGAAGCAGGATGTGTTCGGCAGGCTCGACCGCATCGTCAAATCCGACGCGGTGATCGCCTCCAACACCTCCTATCTCGACATTGATGCGCTTGCCCGCAGCACGGCGCGGCCGCAAGCCGTGCTCGGGATGCACTTCTTCAGCCCTGCCAACGTCATGCGCCTGTTGGAGGTGGTGCGCGGCGCGGCGACTTCGCCCGAAACGCTCGCCACCGCCATCGCGGTCGGCCGCAAGCTCGGCAAGGTCCCGGCGGTGGTCGGAGTATGCCACGGCTTCGTCGGCAATCGCATGCTGCGGCTGCGGTCGGTCGAGGCCGAGCGTCTGTTGCTGGAGGGCGCGCTGCCGCAGGATGTCGACGGCGCACTTGCGGATTTCGGCTTTCCGATGGGCCCCTTCGCCATGGCGGACCTCGCCGGTCTCGACGTCGGCTGGCGCATGCGCAAGGCGCAGGGGCTCTCGGCGCCGATCGCCGATCAGTTATGCGAGCGCGGCCGCTACGGCCAGAAGACCTCTCGCGGCTTCTACCTTTATGAGCCAGGCTCGCGCACGCCGAAACCGGATCCTGAGGTCGAGCAGCTGATCGTCGACACCGCGGCGCAGCGCGGCATTACGCGCGGCGCACTCGGCAAGGACGCGATGGTCGAACGTCTGCTGTTCCCGATGATCAATGAGGGCGCCCGCATTCTGCACGAGGGCGTCGCGCAGCGCCCCGGCGATATCGACGTGATCTGGGTCTACGGCTACGGCTTCCCGGTCTATCGCGGCGGGCCGATGCATTATGCCGACAGCGTGGGGCTTGGGTATATTCGCGACCGGCTCACGGCCTTCGCCCATACTGCCGGCGACGACCGCCACCGTCCCGCGCCGTTGCTGGAGGACTTGGCTGCCGCCGGGAAGGGATTTGCGTCGCACGGAACGTAAGGGTGGGTTTCGCTGTCGCTCAACCCACCCTACAACCTCACCCCGCCTATTGCACCTCGCTACCGCCCTGCCATCGCCGCACCACCGAGGTTTCGATCCCGAACAGGTCAAGCAGGCGACCGACCGTATGATTGATGATGTCGTCGACGGACTTAGGCCGGTTATAGAAGGCCGGCACGATCGGCGCGATGATGGCGCCCATGTCGGCCAGTTGCGTCATGGTGCGCAGGTGGCCGCCGTGAAGCGGCGTTTCGCGCACTGCGAGAACGAGGCGGCGCCGCTCCTTGAGCACCACGTCGGCAGCGCGGGACAACAGTGAGCTCGTAACTCCCGTCGCGATCTCGCTCATGGTCTTGATCGAGCACGGCGCCACCACCATGCCGATGGTCTGGAACGAGCCCGACGAGATAGACGCGCCGATATCGGCATTGGGATGGTTGACCGTGGCGAGGGCGCGGATGTCCTTGGGCTTGAGATCGGTTTCGTAGGCGAGCGTCATCTCGGCCGACTTGCTCATCACCAGGTGGGTTTCGATATCGGTGCCACGCAAGATTTCGAGCATGCGAATGCCGTACACGGTGCCGGACGCGCCGGAGATGCCGATGATCAGCCGGCGCGGCGGAGTAGTTTTCATCCCTGGTCCCCTCGATGAGCGTATTGTTTTGGAATCATATCGAGCCGCATCTGTAGGATGGGTTGAGCTCTTGCGAAACCCATCATAAGCTTTTCCAAGCGGCGAGGTTCGTGATGGGTTTCGCTTAAGTTCACCGTCGGGCCGGCCCACCGGGTCCGGCCTCTGGCCGGCCCGATGGCAGGCTCAGGCCGGACCTGGTGGCTCAACCCATCCTACGCTGGTCCGCCGGCCAAGAGAGCACTCACCAGGACATTCACGGCGTCCGGCGCGAATGTGCGTGCCAATGCCTGTTCGTAGGCCGCCACATTGGCGCGCGCGGCGGCTTCAACCGTGGATGCGTTTTCCGTCGCCAATCCGGCCGCGAGCGCAAACATCGACTCCTGTTGCAACCGCTCGGATTCAAGTTCGATCGCCTTGATCCTGGTGCGAAATAATTCCGCCGCGCCCCGTTCGACCAACGATGATCCGTCCTTGAGCCGACGCCGCAGCGTCCGTAGCGGTACCACAACATCGTCCCGCCAGGGCGCAACCTTCGCGCACACCGCTGCCGCCGCAGCCGATGGAACGCGTCGGCGCGCTAGCGCGAGCCACAGGAAGAACAGCAGGATGTTGACGTCGACCCCGCAGCCGTCCTGAAGCGCAATGCAGGCGTCTGCAACTCCCGGCCGGCGATAAAACCGGAGCGAAAAGCGCCAGAACGGCGAGCCTTGTTCCGTCGGCGTATCAGCCATGCAGGTCACCTTATTGCAACTTCTCATAGGCGCCGGCCGCCCTCAGCGCCGCCACGATGCGGTCCGGCGTCAGTGGCATTTCGGCGAAATGTACGCCGAACGGCGAAAGGGCGTCCTCGATCGCCGCCACGATGGCTGCCGGCGCCGGAATGGTGCCGCCCTCGCCGGCGCCCTTGACTCCGAGCGGATTGAGCGGATTCGGCGTTTCCACATGCTCGATGACGCAGCGCGGGACGTCATTGGCCGTCGGCATCAAATAGTCCGCAAAGGTGGTGGTGAGCGGTTGGGCGTCCGCATCGTACTTCATGAACTCGAACAGCGCATTGCCGATGCCGTGCGCGACGCCACCCTGAACCTGGCCGTCGACGATCATCGGATTGATGATGATACCGCTGTCGTGAGCGACCACATAGTTGAGGATCGTCACGCCGCCGGTCATCGGATCAACCTCGACTTCGGTCACATGGGTGCCGTTGCAGTAGGACGCCTGGGGCGGCGTGAAATAGGCCGTGTGTTCAAGGCCCGGCCTTTGGCCGGGCTCAAGAGAAAAGCCAGGCATGCCCTGGGCAAGGCGTGCAAGTTCGCCGAAAGTCAGGATCGGCTTGTTGCCGCCGCGGGCGATCGCGCGGCCGTCGTCCACGTCGATCTCGGTTTCCGCAACTCCGAGCGTGCGCGCCGCGAGCGCGACGACCTGCGCCTTCACGTTTTCGCCGGCGAGCATCGCCGAATTCCCCGCATTGATGGCCTGCCGGCTGGCGAAGGCGCCGACGCCCTGACTGATCGTGTTGGTGTCGCCGGCGGTCACCACGATATCTTCGATGCGGCAGCCGAGTCGGTCAGCGACGATTTGCGAAAGCATCGTGTGCGTACCCTGGCCCTGCGCGGTGGCGCCGGTCGCAACGGCGACCCTGCCGCTGGGCAGGATGCGCACCGTGACGCCCTCGAACGGGCCGAGCCCGGTGCCTTCCACGTAGTTGGCGATGCCGATGCCGATATAGCGCCCCTCCGCGCGGGCGCTCTCCTGGCGGGCGCGAAAGCCGTTGTAGTCGGACAGCGCTATGGCGCAGGCCTGGCTGCGGGGAAAATCCCCGCTCGCATAGACGAGCGGCTTGCCGTCGCGGAACGTGAGCCCGACGCTGTAGGGCATCTGCTCCGGCCTGATCATGTTGCGGCGGCGCAGTTCTGCACGGTCGATCGCAAGCTCGCGGGCGACGCGGTCCATCAAGCGTTCCATGGCAAACACTGCCTGAGGCCGGCCGGCGCCGCGCACCACCGTGGTCGGCACGCGGTTGGTGAGCACCACGGTCGCCTCGAACCGGAAGGCCGGCACCACGTAAGGGCCCGGGACTGTCGTCGCCGCGATATAGGGCGCGATGATGCCCCAGGGCAGATAAGCGCCGCTGTCATGGATCATGGTGCCGCGCAGGCCGCGAATCCTGCCGTCGCGATCAACCGCGATGGCGACTTTCCAATACTGGTCGCGCTCCATAGTGGCGGAAAGGAAGTGCTCACGCCGGTCTTCGATCCATTTGACCGGACGGCCGAGCTTCATCGCCGCAACCGGGATTACGACCTCCTCGCAGTAGAATGGCGCCTTGGTGCCGAACCCGCCGCCCACGAACGGTGCGATGACCCTGACAGAGGGAAGCTCGCGTTCGAGCAAATCCGCGATGGTGCGCTGGCAGATGTGCGGCGTCTGGGTCGCCGACCACACAGTCAACAGGTCTGCGGCCTCGTCATAGTTTGCCAGCACCGCCCGACCCTCGAGCGTCATGGCGGCGCCGCGGTGCTGAAAAATCTCTTCCTCGAAGACATGTGCGGCGCCGGCGAATGCGGCGTCTACATCGCCGTAGCTCATCGGCACGACGGCTGCGACGTTGGTGGTCAGATCGCTGTGGGAGCGGGCCGCACCATGGTCAAGTCCAGCACAGCAATTGTTCACGGCATTCAGCCGCTCGAAATCAGCCACAATCGCGTCGGCTGCGTCCTCGGCGACATAGCGATTGTCGGCGACGACGAGTGCGATCGCCTCGCCCACATAGCACACCTCTTCGCAGGCGAGCGCACGCTGCGTGCGCATCGCCGTGATGGCCGGATTTGGCACGGGGGTCGGGATTGGCTCGGTGGCGAGGCGGCCTGGCATGTCGCGCGCGGTCAGCACGGCGCGAACGCCCGGAACCGCCAGTGCTTTCGCGGTATGGATCGACCGGATACGGGCGTGCGGATGCGGGCTGCGCAGGAAGCAGCCATGAAGCATGCTGGGCAGTTTGATGTCATCGACAAAGCGCGCGCGGCCGGTGAGGAGCGACGGGTCTTCCACCCGCGCGACCCGTGCGCCGAATTGCTTTGCGCCCATCGATCCTGCTCCCGCGAGTGCGTCTGCGCGCGACTTCCGCAAACGCGACGACTTGTACTCGGCTTAGCCCGGGTTGAGCGTCAGCGAAACCCGGGGGCGGCGTCGCCATGCCGATCGGGCAGTCCCGAATTTTCGCTTGCGCTCAATCCGGGCTACGTTTGCCTGCTGCGTGTCGGCGGGGCGTCTGATTTTTCCTTGTCGTATTGCATAGCAACAATCGGGTGCCAGGGGCCACCATGGGCGTCTCGGCCCGGTTTTTTATTCGTTTCCCACGCGACCCGACTGCGATAGGTTGTGGATCGAGGGGAGGGCATGCTGATGCGGCGGCGCGAATTCATCGCCGGGATCGGTGGGGCGGCGGTGTGGTCGCTTGCTGCGACGGCTCAGCAGCCGGCGCTGCCGGTGGTCGGGTTCGTCACAGCCAGGTCGGCCGATGCCTCTGTGGACGCCCAGGCTGCGTTTCGTAAGGGCCTCCGCGAGACTGGCTATGCCGAGGGCCGAAATGTAACAGTAGAGTACCACTGGCTGGAGGGTCAATTCGATCGGCTGCCGGCGCTGATGGACGATCTGGTCCGCCGTCGGGTGGCCGTCATCGCCACGCCCAACAACACTCTCATTACGACCGCGGCCAAAGCCGCGACACCAACGATCCCGATCGTTTTCAGCGTTGGCATAGACCCGGTCAAGACTGGTCTCGTGGCGAGCTTCGCCCGGCCGGGTGGCAACGCTACCGGCATCAATTATTTCGCCCTCGAGCTAACCGCAAAGCGGCTGGGACTGCTGCACGCGCTGGCGCCCACGGCCACGCGCGTGGCTATTCTGGTTAATCCGGCCAATGGTCCGAGTGCAGACGCCACATTGCGGAGCGTTGAGGACGCTGCCCGCTCCATCGGGCTGCAAACCAAGGTCCTCAATGCCAGCACGAGCGGCGAGATCGATGCGGCCTTTGCGAGGCTCGCGCACGAACGCGGGGATGATGTCCACCCGAATGATATCCTCTTTGTCGCTGCCGATGGGCTCTTCCAAAGCCGCAGCAAGCAACTTGTCGCCTTGACCGCGCGTGACAAGATTCCTGCGGCTTATCCGGATCGCGCCGCTGTCGCAGCCGGCGGGCTGATGAGCTACGGAGCCGACAGCACGGAAACGTATCGTCAAGTCGGCGTCTACACCGGCAACATCCTCAAGGGCGCCAAGCCGGCCAACCTGCCGGTCCAACAGTCGGCCAAGTTCGAATTCGTCATCAATCGCAAGACCGCTAAGGCGCTCGGGCTGCAAATTCCGGTGATGCTGATGGTGTCCGCCGAACTGATCGACTGACGAAGTGGCTCCGGATCAATTCCCGATGGACCAGGCGACCGCCGAGGCGAGAGTCGCACTTGTCGCCCAGCGCTGCTAGGGTTGCGGCAAGACCGCAGCCGAGGAGACATGCGCAATGGCGACCCGCATACCACGCCTTACCTGTGCACGAGCAGTTCGCGCCGGCCTCGCGTTGCTGACAGCCGCCGTCGTGTCCGGGCTCGCCACCGTCGCGACCGCCCAAAACTATCCGACCCGGCCCATCACGCTGATCGTGCCGTTTCCGCCCGGCGGCAGCACCACCATCGTGGCCCGCATCGTCACCGATCGGATGGCGGACGTGATCGGCCAGCAGTTCGTGGTCGACAACCGCGGCGGCGCCGGCGGCACGCTTGGCACGCGCCAGGTGGCAAAGAGCGCGCCGGACGGTTACACCATAGCACTCGGCTACACCGGCACGCTTGCAATTGGCCCGTCGCTGTTTCGCAATGTGGGCTACGACGTGCGCGCCGACTTCGCGCCGATCGGCCGCATCGGAGTGGCGCCAAGCGCGCTCGTGGTCCATCCGTCGTTTCCCGTGCATTCCGTTGCGGAACTCATCGCCTATGCCAAGGCGAACCCAGGCAAGGTCAATTATGGCTCCGCCGGGATCGGCACGGTGGGCCATGTGGCCGGCGAATATTTCGCCATCGCGACCGGGATCAAGCTCACCCACATCCCCTACAAAGGCACCGGTCCGGCCATAACGGACCTGCTCGGCGGTCATATCCCGTTATCGTTCTCGCCGATACCGGCTGTTCATGAGAGCGCCAAGAGCGGGCTCTTGCGCATGCTTGCGGTCACCGGCGCCAAGCGATCCACCCTGCTTGCGGACACGCCCACCGTCGCGGAATCCGGCGTGCCGGGCTTCGATGCCGTGCTGCGCTACGGCCTGGTGGCGCCGGCCGGCACGCCACGGCCGATCATCGAACGCCTCAACACGGCGCTGCGGGCGACGCTTGCGTCGGAGGAGGTGCGCAACAGGCTGGCGATCGAAGGCGCCGAACCGCTGCCGAGTACGCCGGAAGAATACGCTGTCGACATCGACCATGAAGAGACCCAATGGTCGAAGGTCATAAAGGCCTCCGGCGCGAAGGCGGAATAGCTGTCCAATGAATTTCGAGTTCACCGAAGAACAAAAGCTATTTGCCGAAGCGGTGCACAAGTTCGCCGTGGCGGAGCTTGAGGCGGACGCGCTCAAGCGCGCCCACAATCCGCGCTTTCCGTTCGACGTGGCGCAGCGCATGAGCCGGCAGGGCCTGATGGGCATTACGCTCCCGGAGGCGGATGGTGGCCAAGGCGGCTCGCTGATGGATGCCGTGATCGCGATCGAGCAGGTGGCGCTGGTGTGTCCGCGCAGCGCCGACGTGGTGCAGTCCGGCAGCTTCGGCCCGATCCGCACCTTCGCCGAATATGCGTCGCCGTCTCTCAAGAACAGCTATCTCCCCGACCTGCTCGCGGGTCGCACCGTGATGAGCCTCGGCATGTCGGAGCCCGACGCCGGCTCGGCCGTGACCGACCTCAAGACGACGGCAAAGCCGGAAGGCACGCATTACGTCATCAACGGCACCAAGGTGTTTTCCACCTTCAGCCCGGACGCAACGGTCTTCCTTGTCTACGCGCGGTTCGGACCCGGGATCGGCGGCATCGGCTCCGTGGTCGTGGCGCGCGACACGCCGGGGTTCCGGATCGGCCAACCGTCGAGCTTCATGAGCGGCGAGGAATGGTGCGAGCTGCATTTCGAAGATTGCCGGATCCCGGCCAACCACGTGCTGCTTGGTCCGGGCGGTTTCAAGAAGCAGATCGTAGGTTTCAACGTAGAACGCATCGGCAACGCGGCCCGCGCCCTCGCGTTCGGGCGTTACGCCTTCAACAAGGCGCGCGACCACGTCGCCACACGGGTGCAATTCGGCCGCCCGTTATGCGAATTCCAGGGCCTGCAATGGAAGTTTGCCGATATGGCGCTTAAGCTCGAAGGCGCGCAATTGTTGCTCTACCGCGCTGCAGCCAGCGCGGATCGCGGCTTTCCGTCGGCTTACGAGACCTCGCTCGCCAAGGCTGCCTGCAACCTCGCGGGGTTCGAGGTGGCGCACGAGGCCGTCCAGGCCATGGGGGCGACCGGCTATAGCCGCGATACTTTGGTAGAATACTGCATGCGCCGCTGCCGCGGCTGGATGATCGCCGGCGGGTCGGTGGAAATTCTCAAGAACCGCATCGCTGAGGAGATTTTCGATCGCCGCTTCGATCAACGCGGACGACGGGCCGATGCGGCGGAGTGATTTGAGTCCGCCTCCGCCTCCAGGGGAGGGTGAAGAAAGGCTGCGACATGCCCTGTTCTCCCCACGCTCGGTCGCGCTGATCGGGCAATCGAACGACCCCGGCAAGACCGCCGGGCGGCCGTTGAAATTCCTGCGACAGGCCGGCTATGCGGGGCGCATCTATCCGGTCAATGCGCGGCGCGCAGAGGTGCTGGGCGAGCGGGCCTGGCCGTCCGTCGAGGCGCTGCCGGAGGTGCCCGAGCACGCCTATGTGGTGGCCCCGATCGACGCCGCAATGGAAGCCATCGAGGCGTGCGGACGCGCCGGCGTTGCGGTCGCCACCGTGCTGACCGACGGATTCGCAGAGGTCGGCGAAGCCGGGCGCGCCCGGGAAACATGGCTGCGCGAGATCGTCGCGACGACCGGCATGCGCATCGTCGGGCCGTCGAGCCTCGGCATCGTCAATCTGCGCAACGGCACCCTGCTCACCGCCAATGCGGCGTTCGACGAGCCGGACCTGCCGGCGGGACGCATCTTCGCGGCCTCCCACAGCGGCGGCATGATCGGGACCTTGCTGTCGCGCGGCAAGGCCTGCGGCATCGGCTTTGCCGGGATGGTATCGGTCGGCAACGAGGTTGACGTTTCGCTCGGCGAGATCTGCGACGCCGTGCTCGGCGATCCGGACATCGACGGCTATCTGTTGTTCCTCGAAACGCTCCGCCACGCCGACGAGCTGCGTGCCTTTGCGCAGCGAGCCGCCGCGGCGGGCAAGCCGATACTCGCCTATAAGCTCGGCCGCTCCGCGCAAGCGCGCGAGCTCGCCGTGACCCATACGGGCGCGCTCGCTGGCGAAGATGACGTCGCGGATGCGTTTTTCCGCGATTGCGGGATCGCCCGGGTCGAAACGCTCTCGGCCCTGATCGAGGGTCTCCCGTTGCTGGCGCGCGTGCCGGCGCGGCGGGAAAGGCGCAATCCCTGCGCCGCAGTCGTCACCACGACGGCGGGCGGCGCCGCCATGGTGGTCGATCCGCTCGCGAGCCGCGGGGTCGATGTAGATGCACCAAGCGAAGCCACCTATGCGCGGTTTGAGGCCGCCGGCATCAAGGTATCGCGGTCGCGGCTCATCGACTTGACCCTCGCCGGCGCCCGCTACGAGGTCATGAAGGCGGCGCTCGATATCCTGACCACGGCACCCGAATTCGATCTCGTCGTGATCGTGGTCGGCTCCTCGGCGCGGTTCTATCCCGAACTCGCTGTACAGCCGATCATCGACAGCGCCAGCAGCGACAAGCCAATTGCTGTGTTCCTGGTTCCGGAAGCCCCGCGGGCGCGCGCGGCCCTCGGCAAGGCGGGGGTTGCGAATTTCTACACGCCCGAAGCGTGCGCCGATGCCGTGGCCGCCGTGCTGGCACGAAGGGGGCCGCGGCTCACACCTCCCCCAACCGAAGTCGGGCCTGCCCGACTTCGGTCACTCAATAAAGTGGCCGAACCCTCGCAACAGCGAGGTTCGGCTGGGGGGAGGTCGGCCGCGAAGCGGCCGGGTGGGGGTGGCAGCGCTTCAGCATTTTCGGCGACGCCGCGTCACCCCACCCCGGACCACCTTCGGTGGTCCGACCCTTCCCCTCCAGGGGAGGGTGGACCTACACGCACGCTCGACGAACTCGAAGGCTATGCGCTGCTCGACCGGCTCGGCATTCAACATAACCCATCCGTGGCACTCGACGCGAGCACCACGGACGCTCCGACACTGCCCTTCGGATATCCGCTGGTCCTGAAAGCATTGTCGTCCGCCATCACCCACAAATCCGATGTGGGTGGCGTGACGCTCGGCATTGCCGACGCGAGGGCGCTGGTTGCCGCCATCGCGGCCATGCGCATGCGGCTGCCGCAGGTGCGGCGGGTCCTGG
>WNFF01013964.1_pt1 | contig 13531 bp, 8 predicted proteins | sample 5400441 | NCBI WGS metagenome assembly WNFF01 (sample SAMN13153345, study PRJNA577476) | soil metagenome | isolation source: 120 cm saprolite under Douglas fir tree site 2 hole 3 replicate 1 | place: USA:California | collected 2015-04-18 | reverse complement strand
ACAGCTCCTCAGACTTTCTCCCGCTGAATTTTTAGACAGAACTTGCGACGAATTGATACCGGGCGTCCCGAGTCTGCTTCAGCCTAACGAGATGAGAGCAATCATTCTTGTAACTGCATCCGGCCTGATTTTGGCATCAGCCGCATTTGCGCGAGAGCAATCCCTACTCGCGCGCGTGACGGTTTATTGGGCGAGCGGAGAAGGTGGCTCCGATACTTGCACGCGACAACACGAATGCGCCACGGGCAAGCGACTTCGCGCCGGACATTGCGCCGTCGACCCGGAAAAGATTCCGTACGGGAGCAAAGTGGTTTTCCCCGACGCCATCTGCCTGGCCGTGGATACGGGAAGGGATGTCATCAGTCGCAAAGCAGCGCGCCGCTGCGGGCGCAATGCAGCCGAACGGAGGGCGCCTGTCATCGATCGTTTTTTTGAAACGAAACGACAAGCCCTCTCCTGGGCGAGCGCGCATCCCCATTTCATGACGGTGCGAGTCCTTTCACCCGGGCAGGACACCGAGTCAGAGTCACTGCAACACTCGCAGGCCCTTAAGGACAATACCGCGCAGACCAAATTCGCTGCCGATGACGTTTCGCAAAACAATCTCATTGCCGAGAGTAGCAACTGCGTTGGGCCACAGCTTTCCCGGCGCTTTTGATCATTCGGTCGAAGTAGTTTTGGCACTCTGATTCCGGGGGCGCACCCGATTAGTGGATAGCGACGCACTGACGCCAGACGATTTTTCCTCCGGGAGAGGACAGGTCAGTTTTTCCCACCCGACCGTGATCCGGTTGCAACTTTACAGCTCGCGACAGAAACGCGAAAGATGTCGGAGCAATTTCACGTTCGCTTCGCCACACCGGCAGACGCCGACACCATCGGGTGGCATCGCGCGCGCATGTTTCAGGACACGATGTGCCGCCGCACCCGTTTGAACAGTTCCGCGCTCGATTGCGCGACCGTCTGCGCGATTTTCTAACGAGTGCCGAATATAGTTCTGCCACGTCCCCTAACGAGTCCAAACGGCGGGATCGCGATCGCTAATGGCCGACATGCCATCATTCTGAATGTCTTTACCGAACCAGAGTGGCGCCGGCGCGGTGTCGCGGGGCTCTTGATGAGCCGAATCATGCGTCGCAAATACGCCCGGTTTCCCGTCCGTATCTGCGCGCGTCGCTTGCTGGAACCCCGCATCGCGTGCGAAGCTTGATCATGTAATCGACGCCTTCCGGATACCCGCGATTCTCCGCCGCGATCGAGGGCAAATGAATCCAGTCCTGCAACCGTTTCGCGGCTTCGCCATGTCGCTTCCCAATCTCCGTCTTGATGTCGGCGAAATCGTTCTCCGCCGACCAGGAATGCTGACTGACAATTGCTCTCATGAGAGCGGCAGTGATGAAAAACGTTCTGTGATTCATCAGATCTTCATGCCGGTTCCATACCGCGGGTGCAATGGGAAACTGCGTCAGCTGAAATGCACAGCTTGTTGCCGGCCGTGGAGTTAATGACGGCGACAATCCTGAATTCCTCTGTCTTTTGAAGCGAAAATTTAGAATCATTTGTCACAGAACCACAGAGACTTATGACTTTAACCGCCTGCGGTGCCCTAGACAGATGCGGAAATGAGTGTAACTATTATGCAGATGAAAACGACCAACGCGCCACTTCGCACCGCCGGCTCTCGGCAGGCTGCATAGCACGTTCAGATCGCGCCAAGTTGGAGCCCGCTATTCGCGGCACCCCAGTGGTCGAAATCACCCGGCGGTTTTGCGCCCGGGTGTTCTGAATCCAAAACGGAATCAAATTTAAGCAATTAGAAAACATTTATGAAACCAACACCTCAAACTAGTTCCACTCAGTGGCATTCGCGCCACGACAGCGGCGTATCGCGCCAACACCGGAATTTTCCGGTAACGGATCACAGTTTCCAATCCAGCACGGAACAATATGGAAGCGTTCGTGCATTGCCGAGGACAGCGAATCACGTCTCGGCCTTGCGCAAGTTCCGCCGGCTCAGCAGCGAATTCCTTAGCGGCGAAACGAGCCGGGATTACGTGAAAGAGATCATTCTCTTCATCGTGATCGCGGGCGTGTCGGCGTGGCCGATCTTCTCGATGATCCGCGCTTTAGCCCGCCTGGTGCGATAAGCGGAAAGAAGTTTCCGCTCGACCAATATGGTTGTAGGGGCGGCTGGAGACAGCCGCCCTTATAACAAATCTTGTTGCTCAGGCGATGGGATGAGAGCGGCAAATTTTTTCACAAGCTCGTCGAGCTTGGCGATGTAGTAATCGATGTTTTCGTCCCGATTTTCGGGATCGAAACGGGAAGCGAGTTTCGCGTTTTCGTAGGCGGCGACTTTTTTGCTGGCACCGGTAATGTAGTAACTGATCTGGTCGCCGGCGCGATAAGCACGATCACTCGTTAGGGCAAGTTCGTAGGCGGCGGCGCGGTTTCTGGCGGAGCCGGCGATTTTTTGCCGATACTTTTCCAGCGAATCCTGGAGGGTGTCGGTTTTCATGAGCCAATCGATCGACCATTCGCGCTCACGAATCTTCTTTTCGAAGTCATCGCGCAACTGAGCGATCGCCTCCGGTTTTTGGTGCATGAGAAGCTTTATCATTTCTTCGAGAAAGACGCGTTGGAATTTCTCGAGACCGCGCGACTTGAGCGCGCCGCCCTTGATGATGACATCGCCGTCCCGTGTAAGGAGCGCGTAATTTTTCGCTTTGTAGCTAAACATGGCCTCGAACTGTTCGTCGAACTCCACTTCAATGCCGGCTGGCAGTTCTTTCGCGAGACCGTCCCGCAATTCGTCGATGACCGTGGCATCGGCAGCTTGCCGATCATCTTCAACACATCGGCTGGAAGCCGATGCCACTTTTTTCGGCGGGACGAAATAGATACCGTCGGTGTCTACTTCGATGACTTGCGCGCCACGCGAAGTCAGCCAATCGATCATCTTTTTTAAGAGGTCGCGTCCAATCTGTGTGACGCGGGCAGCGGCGTCAAAATCCGCAAAATGTCCCTGCGCGAAACCGAGGTAACCGTAAAAACTATTGATCAAAATTTTGAAGGTGTTTTGTAGCGCGTGAAAATAACGCTGCCGCTTCGGGTCATTCGCAGCTGTGCGCATATCTGCTTTTGCCTTGAGCCGAAATGTCCGCAAGTCAGTGAGCAGATGCCGAAAGATCTGGAGCTGATCGGTCGCTGGGAAGCAATCGAACCGCAACATGATGGAGGGATAAAGCGAGGCGATGTCGCAATGCCAGACGTTGCGTGCAATGCCAGTAAAGAAGATGTCGGTGTAACCGCCTTCGAAGCCGCGGACCATTGGCATCTCGGGGATGGAATGGCACAGCCGAAAATATTCGCGCAGGAACAACGCGTTGATCCGAGTGGCGTTGCCGCGCACGATCACATCCTGATAATTATATGGAAAGATCTGCGCCTGGATGAAATAGCTCGGGCTCAAAAGATCAGAAACCGCGCGTGTTTCGCGCACAGCGCACAGAGCGCGCGTTCGAAATTTCTCATCGTTATCCAGATAAGTGCGTTGCAATTCCATGCCGGTAAGCGCCGATAATTCTTCGCTGTCGCAAAAGCCGAAATGCCGCGCCACGTCGACCCGCTCGAAACCGGCAAGGGTGCGCATTCCGACATCGTAAAATTGCGCGAGCAAAAATGTGTCGACGAAATGCCGGCCTGCGACGGTGAATTTCGGATAATCGATTGTCTTCTCGGCGATTTGCAAACGCGATGGGCGCGAACGGAGAAAGCCGCCGCTCCGTCCCCAGTCGAGTTTTGTTTTGGCTTTGCGCGCCCGCGCCACCAGGTAGGGCAGATCGAAGCGGAATAAATTATGACCTTCAATTACATCGGGATCGCGCTCTTTGATAATACTCGTTAGGCGCTTGAGCGCGGCCCGCTCGGAGTCTTCGACGTTGGCATGATCGACCAGAATCAGTTCTTCCCAGCCCGAGTTATCCGAGAGCGCGATGCTCATGATGTGATCGCTGTAGCCGCGGTCGCCGACCGCGGTGCCGGGGTCAGCGATCCCGGCTAAAACAGAATCGGAAAAGGAGAGGACTTCCAGTTGCAGGCGGCGCAGTTCATCGAAGGGCAACTGTTTAAAAAGAGTGCGGCCGGTATGGGTGAGATAATGTTGCACCGGATCGCTCAGGGCGAAGAAACTTCGGCCTGCCTTTTTGAGGCCGTTGCGCAGAGCGATCAGTTCCTTCCAACTGTTGCTCATTATGCGCCAGCCGTAGCGCAAATCACCTTCGAGTTTCTCGGCCTCGGTGCCGAGATCGGTGACATCAGAATCGAGCCAGATGAATGGATGGAATTGTTCGATGTCACACGACGTGCTGCCGTCTTTCTCGCGACGATAGACTTTCACCGTCCCGGTTTCGCCCAATTCGATCGCGACAATCTGCGGAGTCGGATCGCTGCCAAAAAGCAATGTGTTCTTCTCGAATTGCACCGCTGAGAGATTCCTCGACTTCGCTCGGAATGACAAATGGTAGGGACGGCGCGCCGCGCCGTGGGGACGCCGCAGCGCGGTGTCCCGGCCAGCGCGTGCGCTTCAGAGCTTCGTCTGGTATTAGTGCGGAATGAACTTTCGTTTCATTACTTTTGCCATCGCACTCTTCGCAACGCCGCTCTTCGCGCAGCAAACGCCGGAAAGTCTCGCCAACGCCGAACTCTCATCCTTGCTCACGATCTACAAGGACATTCACAGCCATCCGGAACTCTCCACCCATGAGGAGCGATCAGCGGCAATCGTGGCCAAGGAATTGCGCAACACAGGGTGTGAAGTGACGGAAAATTTTGGCAAGTACGGCAAACCAAATGTGAAGTGTTACGGCGTGATCGGGCTAATGAAAAACGGCGACGGGCCGACGGTGCTCGTTCGTACCGACTTGGACGCGTTGCCTGTGGAAGAGCAGACCGGTTTGCTCTACGCGAGCAGAGTCGTGACGAAAAATGATGAAGGCAAAGATGTTCATGTCATGCACGCCTGTGGTCACGACGCACATATGGCGATCTTCATCGGCGTGGCGCGTTCGCTCGCGAAACTGAAGGACCAATGGCGCGGCACGATCGTCTTTGTTGGTCAACCGGCTGAAGAAGCCGGAGGCGGTGCGCGTGCGTTATTACAGGACGGTCTTTACACAAAATTTCCGAAACCGGATTTCGCGCTCGGATTCCATGACAACGCGCAAATGCAGACGGGCCACATCGGCGTTACCGAGGGATACACATATGCGAATGTCGATTCAGTAAATATTACGGTGCGCGGCGTGGGCGGACACGGCGCGTATCCGCACAAAACGAAGGACCCAATTGTCATCTCCGCCGAAATCATTAATGCCCTGCAGACGATCGCGAGCCGGGAAAACAACCCGTTAGATCCGATCGTCGTTACCGTCGGTTCGATTCACGGCGGGACGAAACACAACATCATTCCTGATGAAGTGCAGATGCAGCTGACGGTTCGCACTTACAAAGCGGACGTGCGCGAGCATGTCTTGGCGGCAATCGATCGCATTACGAAAGGCATCGCGACGGCTGCCGGCGTACCCGCAGAACACGCGCCGATTGTCGAGGTGCTGAAGGATGAAACGACGCCCGCCACTTATAACAATCCGGATCTGACCAAGCGGCTCGTTGCAGTCTGGAAGAACTCGTTAGGCGCGGAAAACGTTGAAGCGCCCGACCCAACAATGGGCGGCGAAGATTTTTCCGAATACAGCCTGCCGGACCATTCCATTCCCGCGGTTGATTTTCACGTCGGCGCGGTTGATCCGGCCAAAATTGCAGAAAGCAAAAAGACGGATGTTCCGCTGCCTTCCTTGCATTCGAGCAAGTTCGCGCCGGTGCCAGAACCGACGATCAAACTTGGAGTCGTCGCGATGACTGATGCGGTGCTCGAGCTGATGAAAAAGTAAGGCGATTAGCTACTCCAAAATCTGGGTGTAACGGGCAAAGATGGTATGCTGAAATCGGCCGGCGTTGAGATCGCCGTCATCGATCTTGCGCTCGATCTCGGTTAGCTGGTCGGTAGTGGCGAACAGCTCATCGACAGAAACCCCGGCAGTAAATCCGAATCTCCTGTAGTCCCAATCCCCAGACGCCTCCGATCGGAGTGGGGGCTATGCAAATCGAAGGACGGGCCAAAATAGGATTGCATCTCCGGGGAAATGACTCCGCGCCTGACGTCGACTGGGTAGGCGCCATTGTGCTCGGTAGCGTAGAGTTCGAATGTACCGGTCGCGATGCGCAGTGCATTAATGAACTTCTCGTTTTGCGACTCCTGCCGTGCGTGCATGAATGGGAATGGCCATCACCGCGAGCAGCGCGATGATTGAAACCTCGATCATGATCTCGAGAAGCGTGAATGCAGCTTTTTTGCGCATGGTTCAAGGTCTTAAGCACCACGAAACATGCCAGTAAGCGCGACTAATCTTCAGGTCCCCTAACGACTGATTCTAACTGTCATAAGTCGCCCCGAGTCGCTTCCCTCGCTATTGCAGACGCCGGCGGTGAATCCGAATTGGTTATAGTCCCAATCCCACGAACCTCCGATTGGAGTGGGCGCAGTCCAATCTAACTTATTCCCGAAATAATTCGCCATGCCGGTGGGTACGATAGCGCGCAACGCATCCGGCGGGTAATTGTTATGTTCCGCTGCATATATCTCAAACGCGTCGGTCGCGATCCGCAACGCATTAACAAATCTTGCATTTTGCGTCTCTTGCCGCGCATGCAGCAGTGAGGGAACGGCAAGAGCTGCGAGCAAAGCGATGACCCAACCACGACCATGATCTCGACAAGCGTAAATGCAGCGGTTCTGCGCATGGCTCACGCCCCTACACATCATGCAGCATGCCAGCCGGGCAGTTATAACCGGAATGGGCGATCGCCGCAGCCAAATTCCCGCTCAGACAAGGACGGCACCGACCGCAGCTACAAACTACTTCACCCGAACGTTTTTCCGCAGGAATGTCGGGACGTCGAGATCCTGACCCTCCACGATGGTCGGTTCGCTTTTTTCAAAACGGCCGCGCGTGATCGCCTCGAACTGCAGAACTCCCTGCTTTGCTGGCGTGGATTTTTCCGCTGCTGGTTTTTCTAACCTCGGCGCTGCAGATTTTTTGTTAGGGGAATGCGAAATCGGCAGCGGGGCAGCTTTTTCTTCACCGGGCAACTCCTCTTGGTTTTCCATCTCGGTTTCAGCCCAGGGATTGAGCTGCGCGACCTCAGCGAATTCAGTCACAGGCGAAGCAGGAAGATCCGCAGCAGCTAGCTGAGGTTCTGCGGCGGACGATTGAACAACGGTTGAAGGCGCCTCTTTCTCGTCGCGTTCCCAAACCGACGGCGGCGGCGCCACTGACTCAATCTGCGGGCGCGAAAACGATTTCTTTGGCGCGTCGACGACAGCGCCGTCCGCCGAGAGAGAGCTGATTAGCGTTACGCTCAATCGATTCCCCATTCGGCTGTCGACGGCCGTACCGAAAAAAATCTGCGTGTGATCGTTGATGTGGCGGCCGAGTTCCTGCATAAGAATTTCCACTTCGGACAGCGTCAGACCGGGACCACCGGCGATTTGGACCAAAACATGCGCCGCGTCAGCCAGCATGCGACCGCGATCCATCAGCGGATTTTTCAGCGCCTGCGTGAGCGCGTCATGGGCGCGATTATCGGAATCCGATTCGCCGAAACCAAACAAGCAGCGGCCGTTTCGAGTCCGCAACGCCGCGACCAGATCATCAAACCCGATCCGGATAAGACCAGGCCGCTGAATCAAATGAACAATTGCGCGCACACTCTGGCTGATCGTGACATCCGCGGCTGCGAAAGCCTGATGAATTCCGGCCTTGGGCGCGACCATGTCGCCCATCCGATCGTTCTCGAAACAGACGACGGCGTCGGCACTTTGATGCAACCGTTCCAGTGCCTCTTGCGCTTGAACACCGCGGCGTTTGCCTTCAAATGAAAATGGAAGTGTGGCGAAGGCGACGACGAGCGAGCCGGCCTCGCGCGCCATTTGCGCAATCAGCGGCGCTGCGCCCGAACCGGTCCCACCACCCAGCCCGACGCAGAGAAAAATCATCCGTGCACCATTGAGCGATTGTCGGATTTCATCGGCCGACTCCTGCGCGGCGTGGTAGCCGATCTCCGGATCGCCCCCGGCGCCCAGGCCGCGCGTGACCGTGCGACCGAGCTGCACTTTGCTCGCGGCGACCGAACTGGCGAGCGATTGCACATCGGTATTGATCGCGATGAGATCGGCCGTTTCCAAACCGTCGAGCACAATGCGGTCGAGTGCGTTCGATCCCGCACCGCCGACGCCGACAACTTTGATGGGAATGATCTCTTCCTCTTTCTCGGGCAGACTGTAATTTTTGCTGAGTTGGATCATGACTTGTTCATTGTAAACCTGGGACGCCACGGCGGGCGTCTATCCAAGAAATCGTTTCTCATCGCATTCCGTTAAAAATCTTTCCGAAAATTCGTCCGATACCGCGCCGCGGACGCCGGTCCGCTTGCACCGCCTGCGCGTATTTGATCAAACCGATCGCGGCCGGAGAACTGCGGATTTTCGAAGGCAGATGTCAGGCCCGACATGGTCTGCGCGCGAGCGACACGCGCCGGTAATTCAAAAATTTCGCCGGCGAGATGATCGATCCCGCGCAAATGACTGCATCCACCGGTAATGAAAATCCCCTCGCCGATGTAGTCGATGAAAGATTCCTCATTGAGCTGGCGCCTGAGCAGCTCCAACGTCTCGCGCAATCGCAGGTGGATAATCGTGTTCAGCGTTTCGCGCTCGATTTCTTTCCCGGCGAAACCGGAATCATCCTTCAAAAGCACGGTTTCACCGGGCAGACAGTTTCCGAGAATAACGCTGCCTTCCTCGATTTTTAATCTTTCCGCGCGCGTCATCGGAATCCGCAACCCCATCGAGATGTCGTTCGTGATATGGTCGCCGCCGACCGCGAGGCAGCCGCTTTGTTTGACCGCGCCATCGACGTACAAAATGTAATCCGTCGTGCCGCCACCAATATCGATGACCAAGGCGCCGAGATTTTTTTGATGCTGGGTGAGCACGACCTGCGCGGAGGCGAGCGCGTTGAAGACGACATCCTCCACTTCCAGCGGCAATTCCTTTACGCAGCGAATCGTATTTTGAATGCGAGTTCGGACGCCATGAATGACGTGAAAATCAGCCTCCAGTTTTTGCCCAAGCATGCCGACCGGATTGAGCACGCCGTCCTGTCCGTCGACGTGATAATGCTGAATGATGGAATGCAGAAACGCGTTCTGCGCTGGAATGCTGACTTCCCGCGCGTTGATCTTCACATCGTCAATGTCTTGCTCGTCGATCTCGTCACGATCTTCAGGCAATGTCACGCAGCCGCGGTTGTTGAAACTTTGGATGTGCGAGCCTGCGACACCGACGTAGACGCTCCGGATCATGACGTCGCTTTTCTGCTCGGCGTCCACCACCGCTTCATGCACACATTTCGTCGCTGTTTCGAAGTCCACAATCTCGCCTTTGCGAACGCCGCGTGATGGCGCCTGTCCGACGCCCAAAATCTTGGTCGTTCCGTCCTGCCGGCTTTCGCCCGCCACCACACAAATTTTCGAGGTGCCAATTTCGAGGCCCACCAGCAGATCACTACTCGCCATTATCTTTTAGTCCTTCCTTTCCTGATGAATGGGAACTGCCTTTCGCACCGCCATCGGCTTCGCGCGCGATTTCGTCGCCTCTGGCGATGGCGACGGCTTGGCTAAAGGATGAACCGGAGTCGCTTTCAAAATCTTCGGCTCGGCGCCTTCCGGATCGATCGTTTCATTAATCACTTCGGCGGCGGGTTGCGTAAAGGTGACGGGGATGTTGCGTTGCACGAGCAGGTTGACGGTTTCGAGTTCGCGCTTGGAGTCATCCGAATAAATGAGGAACTGCTCGAGCCGCTGCAGCTGCGTGCTGAGATGATCGTACCCGAACGTGATCTGGGTGTGATTTTTGTCCGTCACCACCAGGCAGTAGCCTTTCGAAAGATCGATCTCGCGAATTTGGAAACGCGTTTGCATGAAGCTTCCGCTGCTCAAACGCAGAAGATCGAGCGCGGCTTTGGCTTCGAACGATTGGATCACTCCGCCCGCTTCGAGGGACTCGTTCGTGCAGCCTGTAATCAGCGGCAATCCCAGATATTCCGGCAACAATTTTTTCTCTTTCATGAGAACGCCGCGTGCGTCCACCAAAAAAGCGGCGTCGGACGCAAACGGATCGGAGATTTCTTTCTCGCTCGTGATCCACGCGATTGGCTTGCGTTCCACCACGCGAATGTCGATCTCGGCCGGCATCTGCCGCGTCACCTGCACTTCGTCGACCTGTGGAAGTTCCTGCAAGGCATCGTGCACGCGCTCCAGGTTCACATTGAAAATGTTTTCGCCCTCGTGCAAATCAGCCGTTTTTAAAATCTGCTCGCGCTGCAGCGTGCCATCGGTCTGCACTTCGATCTGGCGCAGTTGATAATCCGGGTTTTCAAAAAAGAGCCGCTTCGCGCCTTGTTGAATACCGACGTAGCATGCGAGTGCGAGCACGAGCACGAGCATGATTTTTGAAAACAGCACGAGCACGCGACGGTTGCGATGTTGCGTTGCTTTGCGCGAGCGGACTTTGACGTCGAGCAGATGTTGCTGACGGCGTTGTCGCGAATTTGAAACGCGCTGATTGCGAAGAGTTGTTTTCTTGCTGCGCGATCTCATTTTTCTGGGCGGGCGGCGCACGAAAGCTGGATGATGCGGGCACACAACTCCGCGTAATTAATTCCCGCCGCTGCCGCTGCTTCGGGAAGGAGACTCGCTTCCGTCATGCCGGGAACGGTGTTGACCTCGAGCACAGTCGCTTCGCCATCTTCCGAAAGAATGATGTCCACCCGGGAATAAACTCGCAGGCCTAACGAGCGATGAGCACGGAGCGCGAGATCTTGAATGGCGCGCGTTTGCTCCGCCGGAATTTGCGCCGGGCAAACATGCTGCGCGCCGCCGCCCGCGCTCGGATTGAGAAACGGATACTTATTCGTGAAATCGTAGAAGCCGTCTTTCGGAATAATTTCGAGAATTGGCAGCGCTAAGTCACCGAGAATGCCGACTGTTAGTTCGCGGCCGGAGATAAATTTTTCCACCAGCAGTTCGTTGTCGTATTGCACCGCGCCCGCGATCGCGGATTCGATCTCGCGTTCGTTCTTCACGATGTAAACGCCGACTGTTGAGCCCTGCCGCGGCGTTTTGATCACGATGGGAATCGGAATCGTCGGTCTCTGCGCGGGCGTAATGACTTGCCAATACGGAGTGGCAACGTGCGCAGCTCGAAATTTTTCTTTCGATCGAATTTTGTCGAAAGCGAGCCGGCTTTCTTCGACGCCTTCGCCGGTGTAAGCGACGCCGCGATTTTCCAGGATCTCCTGCACCTGGCCGTCCTCGCCGAAAGTTCCGTGCAAGCAAATGAAGGCGAGCTCGACATTGTCAGGCAGTTCGAAATCGGCATCGCGCACGTCAACGTCAGTGACTTCTGCACCTAACGAGTGAAGTGCTTTCGCCACGCCGCGTCCCGTCGCGAGCGACACCTCGCGCTCCGGGCCCGGCCCGCCCATAAGCACGGCGATCTTCTTTTCAGCGAGTGCGTTCATTGTCCCTGTTCTTGGGGAGCGCACGCTTCCAGCTTGCGTGCGTCGACATCCTTGCCGACGCGCCTAGTTCTCAGAGTGCTTGGCAAGATGCCGAGCACAGCACGCAGGATGCGTGCGCTCCCCAGATCATTCGCTCGGGCCGATCTGATCTTTAGTTCGAGAGTCTTCACCCGTCCTCCCCTACGATTTGCACTTCCGTTTCCAACTCAATGCCGCGTTGCCTCCGCGCGACGCTCTTGATTCGTTCAATCAGCTCCAGCATTTCCGTCGCAGTCGCACCGCCGTCGTTGACAATAAAGTTGCCGTGCACCTCCGAAACGCGCGCGTTGCCGACACGCGCATTTTTCAAGCCGAGTTCTTCCACCAATTTTCCCGCCGGACAACTGTCGGGATTTTTGAAAATGCAACCCGCGCTTTTGGCGATCGGTTGCGTGCTGCGGCGTTTCTGTTGTGATTCGTCAAGCCGGCGCGCGATCTCCGCCGGCGGCGCGGCTTTGCCGCGAAAAACCGCCGAGACCGCAAAGTTTTTTTCAAGCAAAGGCACACGCCGGTAATGAATCTCCAGTTCGTTTGGCGTTTTCGCGAGCGCGTTTCCCTCTGCGTCGAGAAAACGCACGCGCACGACGTTTTCAAAAGTCTGCGCGCCCATCGCCCCGGCATTCATGCGCAAACCACCGCCGACTTCGCCGGGAATTCCTTCCATCCATTCGAGACCGCCAAGCCCCGCCGCTTTTCCGGCATAAGCGATCTCCTTGAGTTTTGCTCCGACGCCTGCTGTGATCTCGTTCCCGTTGATCTCAATTTTGTCGAAGTCACCGCCGCTCGGATGAACAACCACGCCGCGGATTCCGCCGTCGCGCACGAGCAGATTCGAACCGCGACCGATAACGAAGAGCGGCAAATTTTCGCGCCGGCAAAAACGAATCAGCTCGGCAAACGCCGCTTCCGTTCGCGGTTCGACCCAGAACTGCGCAGGTCCGCCAACCCGCAACGTCGTATGTTTGGCGAGCGGCTCGTAAAGACGGATATCGCCCTCTTCGCCGACAATCGCTTTCAAGTTTTCCGCGATAACAAGATCGGCCGCGAGGAGCGAAAGTTGTTCGTGAATGTTGCCGGCGCCAAGACTGAGCACGAGATCGCCCGAGTCGATCACGTTGCCGACATCACGATGCACCCATTCCAAGCGCGGCTCATAAGAGACGCTGCGATGACCTTGCCCCGCAATTTCGTCCGCGAGGATCTGACCAGTGACCCCCGAAACTGGCGCCTCGTTCGATCCATAAACATCCGTCACGACAACGCGGTCCGCGTCATTAAACGCGCGGCCGAATTCTTTCCGCAGCGCCTTCGTACGCGAATAACGATGCGGTTGAAACATCGTGAGGACCCGTTTCCGACCGATCGATTTGGCGGTCTTCAGCGTGGCGCGAATCTCGGTGGGATGATGCGCGTAATCATCAACGAGCAGAAAGCGCTCGCTTTTGTATTTGATCTCAAAACGCCGGCGCGCGTGCTGAAACTTGCGGAGCGATGGGGCGATTTTGGTGAACGGAATTCCGAGCTCCATCGCGAGAGCGATCACGCCGATGGCGTTCTGGACGTTGTGCTCTCCGGGAACGTTGAGGACAGCCTCGCCGATTTGTTTGCCGGCGTGATAAATACAAAAAACAGAAGCGAAATTCTGCAACTCGACATCGGTGCCGCGATAATCGCTGCCTTCAGAAAAACCGTAGGAGATTGATTCGCGACAAGATCGACAGATACGCTGCGTATTCGCGTCGTCGGCATTGAAAAAAACTTTTCCGCTGGTTTGCGCGATCAATTGGCCA
>WNFF01009628.1_pt1 | contig 13531 bp, 8 predicted proteins | sample 5400441 | NCBI WGS metagenome assembly WNFF01 (sample SAMN13153345, study PRJNA577476) | soil metagenome | isolation source: 120 cm saprolite under Douglas fir tree site 2 hole 3 replicate 1 | place: USA:California | collected 2015-04-18 | reverse complement strand
AAGGCCGTGCTGGTAGTGAACCGCCGCGACGGGACATTAAGGATTCATGACGCGGCGACGCTAGTGCAGCGCGCGAGCGTTGCCGTCGTAGCGCAGCCGGAAGACGTGGCCGTGCTGCCGGACAGCTCAATGGCGTTTGTTCTGAGCCGCTCGGAGCGCCGCATCTCCGTGGTGGACTTGCGGCGCGGCGAACTGCTGACCCATCTGGAGCTGGCAGGCAAACCGACGGACATGCTGCTGAAGCCGGATGGCGGTGAGCTGTACGTGATTTCGCCGGAGGCCCACGGCTTGCAAGCCATCAATACGTGGACGCACGAAGTGGGTGATTACATGGTGCTCGGGTCGGCGCCGACACGCGGGGTGCTGAGCGAGGATGCGTCGCTGCTATATGTTTCTGACACGGCGGCGGGGCGGGTTACCCCGGTGGATATATTCAACCGGCGCATCGTGCGCGATCCGGGGAAAGGGTTTCCGGTGCCGGCGGGGGATGCTCCGGCGACTTTGCGGTTCGACCCGGCGGAGAATCTGCTGCTGGTGGTGAGCGCAGCGTCGGGGGATTTGGCCGTGATCCGGGTGCGGACGAATTTTCTACTGACGATGATCCCCGTGGGAGATCATCCCCAGGACCTGGCCGTTAAATTGTTTTAGCGCGCAGTTAGGACCAAGAGTGCGGATCGGTTGAGATTTTTTGCTGCGCTCAGGATGAAAGCGCACTGTTCTCTGAAAGAAGAGACATAAAGTAAAACTTTAACTCGCCGATTCCTAAAGACAATTCAGTCCGCTGACAGTTCAAGAAAGACTTTAAGCAACACACGACACGCTTCTGGTACTCCCGCGACGGACCTGAAGACCCGCCGCTACGGTTCGGGAGGCCAAGCGGAGTGATCTTCGCCAAGATTCACATCGAGAAATCCCTCAGCAGGCAAGACGTCCACGGGCAGGCCGCCGTGCCAGAGGGCTACGCCGAGGCGGAGCTTGGTCTGCTCGTTGAGGTTGAGCTGATCCTTGTTGATGGCGACTTCGAGGACACGTTCGAAAGCGGCTTCGGCGACGAGCTTCGGATTCATCAGGCAGACAAGCGCTTTTTCGACCGAGAACTCCTGAAGGTGGCCGCGCTGAAGCTTGGCGACGATGGTGACTTCTTCCGCGGCGCCTATAGTGATGCGAAACTCCGGGTCTTCGAGTTCGCTGAGCGGTTCGGGGAACGCGTCAATGCGCACGCAGAAGCGGCCTTTCTCAAAACCGTAGCGCAGCTCGTGGAGATAAAAGACCCGGCCGTGCATGGAGCCGCCGCGCCGCTCCGGTGAATAGAGCCCTGCGCCAAGCCATTCGAAATAGGAAGTGTCACGGCCATCCACGGTAACGTTGAGCAAACTGGTGGGCGCGAGTTGCAACGCGTGTTCTGGCCGTCGCTTGATGGGTTTGGCTAGTTCTTCCGGCGCGACTTGTCCTAGAGCGAGATAAATGGCCGTCAAATGCTTGCGATAGAGGGCGTCGAATTCGGCGTCGTTCGCGGTGCTGTGCTCGGGGCCGAACCACCAGCACCAGTCGCTGCCTTCCGCGGCGAGGAGCGATTCATGCGCGGTTTTCAGCGCCGTCTCGGTGGGGGCGTCGGACATCTGCTTTTTGTGGGATTCGACAGCGCGGGCGTAGGCTTCGCGGGCGTCCCAAAGGAGTTCCCATGCGGAAACGTCTTCGGCGTGGCCGATCCAGACATCGAAATTCGCGTTGATCCAGGAGGCGGGGAAAATTCCGGTAGTGGTGGGAATTTCGCCGGCAGCGGCGATGGCTTCGCCGGCCGTGAGCGCGCGGAAATCCTGATCGGCCTGGATGCGGCCGTAAAATTCGCGGAGGAAGGCACGGCCGTTGCCCGGATAGTATTCCCAGGCGTTTTCGCCGTCCAGGAAAAGACAAATGGTGAGCGGCTGATTGCTTTGGACGGTTTCGCCGAGCTGTCGCATGCGATTGTGAAGATCGGCGGCGGCCGCTTTGGCTTCCATGCGGCTGTAGACAAAGCCGACGAGATCGGAAAGATGGTGATCGCGGAAGAGGCCGGTAATGCCGTTCGGAGCGACTTGGACTTGCCACGGTTTGTAGAGACGATCGGCGTTGGCAGGGATGCCGTTGGCGTCGCGGAAAAATCCGACGTTGAGGGTACGGCCGAGGACACCTTCATCGGTACCGAACCAGCGGAAGCCTTCCTCGGCGGCGATGGCAAGTGTTTGGTCGGAGACGGAGCCTTCCGAGGGCCACAGGCCAGCAGGCTTGGTGCCAAAAACGCGCTCGTGATATTGGCGGGCGAGCTGCAATTGCTCGCGGGCGTCTTCGGGACGGCGATAGGCGCGACGCGGGAGAGGAGTGCCGGGATTGGCCACGCGCGCGATATCGGAATCGCAGATCAGTGGAAGGATGGGGTGGTAGAACGGCGTGGTACTGATTTCGATTTGGCCGCGTTGGGCGGCATCACGATACACGGGTAGCAGCAGCCCGAGGAATTCGAGCTGTTTTTTGCTCAGAGCGGATTTGTCTTTTTCCGTGTAGTCCTTCCCTTTCGTGCCAAGGCGGCTGACGACATCGTCCTTTTCCAACCACGATTCTTCCATCCATGCCAATTGGGAGAGAAGTTGCAGGTCGCGCCAGTCACGCGGAGTGAAGGAGACCAGCGCTTGCGCGCCACCGGCTGGTCGCGACCATTCGAATAGCTCGACGAAGCGCGGCCAGCGCGACATGAGGCGCTCGTGATTAACCTGAAAAGCGCGGGCGATGATTTCGGCTTTGTCCTCGCGGGTCAATTCGTCGGCGTTCTTGAAGGCCAGGGAAAACCAGGGCTCGTTGAACGTGCCGCTGGCATACTCCTCGAGTTGCATGCCGAGGGAGGGCACGACGTTGAAGGTGGCATGGAAATCAGGAAATTCGCGCAGGACTTCGACCATGCCCCAATAGTCTTTCAGGGCGTGGAGCCGCGTCCACGGGAGGACGTAGCGCCCAGACTCGGGGTCGCGATACTGCGGCTGATGCATGTGCCACAAGACAACTAGATTGACCCGCTTCATTGCTCGCGTCTCTCCCGTGCTAGTCCGAAGGCCGGAGGGCGTCCGACCGACGAGTGAAGGTCAGGTGGCGACTCAGGCCCTGTCTCGATAATATCGAGCTCGCTGTATCTGTCTTAAAAAACACCACTGCAAGAAAAACTATCATGTAATCGCCGGTAAGAGAAACGGAGTCCCAACGGCGGCTGAATACTAGTCCAGGGACGATGGCTGGTATAGAATCCGCGGCTGCTGGCTGAATTTCCTTCGAAGGCATGAACTGACGGTTGGCGAAGATTGCGCTCCCAGATCGCGCCGTTGGCGACCTGAACGCTTGCCGGCAGAAAAGAGCCCATCCGATGACACTGTTGCCCCGGCTCAGATTGTATCCCCGAAAACAATTGGATATCCGATGGCGGGATCTTGTGCGCGCAGCGTTCCATTGTGCGTTTCCCAGAAGTCTTCGCGCGAAGGAAGCGGAGCTTGAAGGGATGTTTGCGCCAGGATACCCCGTGCTATCGGCATTCACGGTTCGAACAGGGTTTGATCTGTGCCTCGGGGCGCTTGATTTACCAGCACAGAGCGAGATTCTGATGACGGCGCTGACGATCCCCGAGATGGTCAACATCGCGAAACACCATGGACTGGTTCCGATTCCCCTGGATATTGAAGGCCGCACCATGGCGCCCGCGATTTCAAAAAAGCGCGGCTTGCTGGTGATCGAAGACAGCGCGCAGGCGTTTACGGGACCGGATTACACAGGGCATCCGGAAACGGATGTGGCGATGTTCAGTTTCGGGTCGATCAAGACGATGACCGCGCTCGGGGGAGCGCTGCTGCGCGTGAAAGATGCGGAACTGCTACGGAAGATGCGATTGCTCCAGCGGATGCATCCAGCTCAGACAAGGAAAGAGTTCGCCGGGACTGTGTTGACGCACGCAATCCTCAAACTGTTCACGCTGCCGCTGCTCTTTGGCATGTTCTACCGTGGGTGCAAACTTTTTGACGCGGATTTTGAAGGCGTGATCGCAAAAATGCGGGGATTGGATGAGCAGGATTGGCTGAAGGAGATTCAAAAGCAATGCTCATATCCGCTTCTGGCTTTGCTGGCCGACAGGCTGCGAACTTTTGACGCGGCGAGACTGAAGCAACGAGTCTCCGTGGGAGAAGAGTTTAGGAAATCGCTGCCGGAAGAGATTTCGTATCCGGGGAATGGTGCGGAGTTCCATAGCTATTGGGTCTTCCCGATTCTGGTGGAAGCGCGAGAACGATTCATGGACGAGTTGCACCGGCGAGGATTTGACGGCACCGCGGCAGGCTCGGCGCTCGCGGTTATAGAACCACCGGCGGGACGGGAGAATCGGGAGCCAGCCAAGACGCAAGAGGTTTTTCGAAAACTCGTCTACCTGCCGGTGTATCCGAAGGTTCCTCCACGGGAACGAGCCCGGTTGAGCAAAGAGATCGCGGAGATCTTTAAGGATTCGCCGCATCTGCGCGTTACGGATGCCCGAGGAGTGTATTCGGCAGTTGCCCGCGCAGTGGAGACCCCGAGGAGTATTGACGATATCCGGAGTGCCCTGGTGCGCGCGCGACGAGCCGGTATGCCTATTTGCATGATGGGAACCGGCCACAACCTCGGCGGGCACGCCTTTGTGAACGGCGCGATGGTTCTGGACATGAGGCACTACAACCGGGCGCTCTCGCTCGACAAGGAGCGCAAGTGCATCACGGCGGAAAGCGGAATTACCTGGGACAGAATCCAGGAGGCGGTGAATCCAGCGGGCCTGGCCTTGAAGGCTATGCAGTCCGACAACATATTTACACTGGGAGGCTCACTGGCGGCGAATGCGCATGGACGCGACACGCGGTTCCCTACGCTGGTGGAGAGCGTGATCGGATTCCGGATGCTGCTTGCGGACGGGTCGGTGAAGCGGGTAAGCAGAAGCGAGAATCCCGAATTATTTCGGAATGCAATCGGCGGATACGGACTCTTTGGAATCATGCTCGATGTGGATCTGGAACTGGTGGATGACTGCGTTTACGAACAGAGTTCCACAATTATCCCATTGCAGGCCTTGATTGACTATTTTGAGAGAGAGGTCCGGGCGAATTCTCTGACCGAGCTCTTTCTGGCGCGGCCTTCGATTTCTTCAGAGCACTTTCTGGGCGACACAATCGTCACGGTGTGGCGAAGGACGGATCGGGTTCGCAAAGGTTTGTTCCGATTGGACCACGAACGCAATGTGGCGCGGGATCGGTTCTTGTTTGGCTTGTCGCGCCGTTACAAGTGGGGGAAAACCCTCCGGTGGCACGCAGAAAAATTCATGGCAAGGGATACGTCGCAGAAAACGATCGTGTCGAGAAACAATGCCATGCGTCCGCCGGTGTCCTCCCTAAAGATGCTCGAGCATGACTCGGTGAATGACGCCGACGTTATACAGGAATTCTTTGTTCCGATTCCCCAATTCATGACATTCATGGACGGACTGCGGCAGATTGTGAAAGACGATAGAACCAATGTCCTGGGAGTGACGCTCCGGTATGTCAAAGCAAGCAGCGAAACGGCGCTTTCCTATGCACCGACCGAAGATACGTTTGCAGTGATTTTATATTTCAACGAGTTGCGTTCGAAAGAGGGCCGCGCGCGAGGAGATGCATTGATCCATCAACTCAACCGCCTCGCCCTGAATTGCAAAGGAACGTTTTATCTGACTTACGCGCGGGACCTGGACGCCGAGAGCTTGAGGCAGGCGTACCCGGGGATCGAGAGGTTTTTTCAGATGAAGCACGCCATCGATCCCGAGAATCGGTTCACCAGCCGGTTTTTTGAAATACACGGCAAGCGAAAACTGGCAGCCAAGGCCGCGAGCGGACGATGAAAGACGAATCGGGGCGGGAGTGAACAGGTTTCGATTATTTAGGAGGTTGGATTTCTCGCTGCCTGTGGATTGCGGGGCAGACTGGGCTGGACGCCAAATTGTCTGGAGCCCCAGTCGCAGAGCCCTTCGAGGAGTGGGATTAACATCTCGCCGGAAGGGCTGAGCGAATAGGTGACCTTCGGCGGTGATGAACGTACTTCCTTCCGGGATACCACGCCATCCCTTTCCAATTCGCGGAGTTGTGAGGTGAGGACTTTTTCGCTGACGCCCTGCAATCGATCGCGAAGTTCAGCGAAGCGCAGCGGGCCGAATGAAAGGCGCCACACCGCCTGAACTTTCCATTTCCCACTCAGGACGTTGATAGTTGCCTGGACGGGACAGCCGTGATGAACCTTCATGGCGGGCTCCGGGCTTACAAAATTGTGCGTACTTCACCGCGACACACTGCCGTTATACCATGTCCGAGAAATACTCAGCCCGCGCGAATTGGGCAGCATCTCGGATTCCTTTGCGGGCTGCAGAAAATGGGAGCAAGAAAATGATTCTTATCACCGGAGCAAGTGGAAGCGTTGGAAAAGTGGTATTGCAGGAGGCCATCCAGAAGGCAAGCAAAGTTCTCGCTATGTACAGGTCCAAGGAAGAGGCCGCGAAGGCGCCTGCGGGATGCGAGGCCGTGCTGGCCGACTATGCAGATAGGCAGAGTTTGCTCAAGGCTCTGAATGGAGTGAATTCCGTCTACGTCGTGTGTTCTCCGATTCCGCAACTCGTGGAACTGGAGAGCAATATGCTGGACGCGTGCAGGGAAGCCGGCGTCAAGCATGTGGTGCTGAACTCAGCGATGGGAGCGGGAGACTACGGGAAATCGTTTCCGAGCTGGCATCGCAGGGTGGAAGACAAGCTCAAGGGAATGGGGATGACTTACACGATTCTTCGGCCGAACGGATTTTTGCAGAACATCGTGGTCTACAACGCGCCAAGCATTCGCGCGCAAGGAGCGTTTTATGCGGCGATGGGCGAGGCGAAGGTCAGCTATCTCGACGTAGGCGACATCGCGGTTGTCGCGGTGAGAGCGCTTCAGGCTGGCGTGCACACCGGAAAGATTTATGAATTGAATGGGCCGGAAGCCATCTCGAATACGGAACTGGCGAAACGAATCTCGAAGGTCACCGGACGGGCGGTGAATTATGTGGACATCCCGGAAGCGGCGCATCGCGAGGCTATGCTGGGCCTGGGGATGCCGGAGTGGCAGGTCGCGGCCTTGCTCGAACTTCAGCAATATTACAAACAGGGCGGCGGTGCGAAGACGGACGGACTACTGAAGGCATTGATCGAACGGGAACCCGTCACACTTGAACAATACCTGACGGCGAATGTAAGAGAATTTCGTGATCAGGCCGCGTCTGCCTGAGGAAGAGGGCCAAGCATGAACGCAGCGGCGGGAGCCTCGGAGGCGAAATATACCAAAACCGGCATGACACACCCGGAGAGATGAAGGAATTCATCCGCAACCACTTTGAAGAATTCGTGAACCGGAAGAATCTGCGCATCGGCGAAGAGAATTTCGCACCAGGGTTTGTGGATCGCGGAGCGGACGTGCCGCGGGGAATGTCGCAAGGACCGGCGGGTACGATCCAATACGTTGGGGCCGCGTTCAAAAAACTTCCCGACCTTCAAGTGACCATCGAAGACATGATCGTCGAGGACGACAAGGTCGTAGTGCGCGACCATTGGACCGGCATGGACGCGCCATCCAAGCAGCGGCTGGAATTCTCCGGAATCGTGATTTGGAGGATCGCCAACCGGCAGATCGTGGAGCGCTGGGCTTACCTGGAAAGCCTCCTCCCGGTGAGCCGCGAGAATTGGCAGCCCGACGGGAAATCCCGCAGTGGTTCAGTTGAAGGCCGCGGAGGCGCCGCAAGGCAGGCGTTGTCGCGACCGTGCTACACTCACCGTTCGCATCATGCGTATCCTGGACCGCTATATCGTCCGCGAAGTTTTCCGCCACGCGCTCCTCGGACTCGTCGTCTTCACCTTTGTCTTTTTCGTGCCGCAGCTGGTGCGTTTGATGGAACTTTTTGTGCGCCACAGCGGATCCGGCGCGCAGGTTCTTCAACTCTTCTTATGTATTTTCCCCTCGGTCTTTGTATTTACTCTGCCCATGGCGACACTCATCGGCGTGCTGCTGGGGCTGGGGCGTATGTCGGCGGACAGCGAGATCATTGCTCTGACCGCGCTTGGCATCGGCCGCCGCCGGATTCTGCTTCCCGTGGGAGTTCTGGCGCTGACCGGCGCCCTCTTGACCCTGGCAATGACGACCTGGCTTGGGCCTCTGGCGCTGCGAACATTCCGCACATTGCAGGCGGACATGATTACCTCGCAGGTCTCCTTTGCCGTGCAGCCGCGTGTGTTCGACGAGCGTTTCCCGCGCATGGTGCTTTACGTAAACGACGTCGCCGCCAGCGGGACGCAATGGCACGGCGTGTTTCTCGCGCAGACCGGTTCCGAGAGTGGGTCGCAACTGACGCTGGCGGAGAGGGCCATCGTCATCGCCGAACCGCACCAGAACAAGCTGGAGCTGCATCTGCAAGGAGGCACCACACACGAATTCTCGCGCGAGGATGCGGATCACTATTCCGTTACGGCCTTCGGACAGAGCGACTGGCCCATTGAATTCAGTGGCTTGGCGGCCGCCGAGCCCCGGCAACTGAACAACGCCGAACGCTCGGTGCGCGAACTCTGGGATGACCACGGACCTGGCTGGCGCGCGGCGCGGGTGGAACTCCATCGGCGCTTCGCCTTTCCAATTGCGTGTTTTGCCTTCGCGTTGATCGCCGTTCCGCTAGGCGCGCAGCCGAGGCGCGGCGGTCGGGCCGCGGGCGCACTTCTTGCGGTAATCCTGATCGCTTCCTACTATTTGCTAACGGTAATGGGGGCAAATTTTGCGAGACAGGGCACGGTGACGCCGGCTGGGGGAACCTGGATCGCTAACGCGATTGTGTTTGTCCTTGGACTTGTGTTGCTGCCCAGGATGGAGCAGTTTCGCGGCGAGACCTGGTGGTTCCGGCCGATCCTCTATTTTCAATCCCGGAGACGCCTGCTACGCCGCCGCAGGGCCCAAGCCCGCGCCAGCGCGAGAACCGCCACGGCGAACGGTGTGAATGGTGAACGCGTAACGCAGGAAATCATGGCGCGGTCCAGCGGAAGTTTCCCTCAACTGCTGGACATCTATGTTCTGCGACGTTTTTTTTATTATTTCGCATTGTTGATGGCGGCGTTTGTTTTTCTTTTTGAGACCTTCACCTTCTTTGAACTGCTCGATGACATTGCGCGTCACCGCGTTCCCTTCCTGATCGTGGTGGATTACTTTCGCTACCTTGCTCCGTACCTGCTCTACCAGTTGGCTCCACTGGGAGCGCTGGTCGCCGTTCTGGTGACGCTCGGGATCATGAGCAAGAACAACGAAATTGTGGCCATCAAGGCCAGCGGCATCAGCATGTACCGGCTGGCTTTGCCGTTGCTTCTAGCAGGGCTGGCGCTGGCTGTAACCATGGTGGTGCTCGACGACACCTACCTGCCGTATGCCAACCAGCGGCAGGATGCCTTGCACAGCCTGATCAAAGGACGCCCGCCGCAGACCTACACTCATCCGCAGCGGTGGATTTTCGGGGAAGCCTCAAAAATCTACAATTACGATCTCTTCGACCCCACGCAGAATCTTTTTGGCGGACTCACCGTGCTGGAAATCGATCCGGCGACGTTTCAAGTTCGCAGGCGGATCTATGCTTCCCGCGCGCGATGGTCGGAGACGCAGAAAGTGTGGGTTCTCGAAGGAAGCTGGGTTCGCGATTTTGCGGACGGTACGATTGTGCGCTACGAACGGCTGCAGCCGGTCACCTCGCTGCCCGAGTTGACCGAGCCCCCCAGTTATTTCAATCGCGAAGTCCGGCAGGCGTTTCAGATGAGCTGGCGGGAACTGCGCACTTACATCGATGGATTGCAGCGAGCGGGATTTGACGTTTCGACACTGACAGTGCAGTGGCAGGAAAAGATTGCCTTCCCGCTGCTCGCGCCCGTGAGCATGCTCCTGGCGATCCCCTTCGCGTTTCTAGTGGGGACGCGCGGCGCAGTGGGAGGAGTGGCTCTCGGAGTGGCCTTCGGAATCGCCTATTGGTCGGTGGCCAAACTTCTCGAGGCCATGGGAGGCGTGGGGCAGTTGCCGCCGTTTCTGGCCGGATGGTCGCCCGACATCATTTTCTTTTTCCTGGGAATGTATTTTTTCTTCAAAATGCCCACGTAGGAAAAAGCGCGAACTCCCGGCGACCGAGAAATTCGAAAATGTCTGCGCGCCGACGGCTTAAAGTTCTACTTTAGGGTGCTTCGCTGCGATTTATCCCACTACTTCTGTTTCTTTTTCTTGGCCTGCTTTTCTTCAACTACTACTTGAGCTGCAGCCAGGCGTGCGATAGGAACTCGGAAAGGAGATGCGCTGACATAGTCCATGCCGGCCTGATGGCAAAACTTTACGCTGTCCGCATCCCCGCCGTGCTCTCCGCAGATCCCGATCTTGAGTTTGGCGCGTGTCTTCCGGCCTTGCTCGATGCCCCATCGCATCAACATGCCCACGCCCTTGGTGTCGAGTGACTGAAACGGATCAGCAGCAAATATGCCCGCTTTCTTCTCATCCACATAGTCCGGCAGGAAACGGCCAGCGTCATCGCGGGACAGGCCCATGGTCGTTTGTGTCAGGTCATTCGTCCCGAAGGAAAAGAACTCGGCTACTTCGGCGATCTCTCCGGCCAACAGAGCCGCGCGGGGCAATTCAATCATGGTTCCAACGAGGTAGTTGAGCTTGACGCCGGACTTTTTGATCAAATCTTCCGCGACGCGACGAGTGGCTTGCTCCAGTATCAAGAGTTCCTTTCGATCAAGCGTGAGCGGATGCATGATCTCAGGTAAAACTTTAACTCCGGATTTCTGGCATTCGATGGCCGCTTCGATGATGGCGCGCACCTGCATCTCGAGAATCTCGGGATAAGTTATGGCGAGGCGGCAGCCGCGATGGCCTAGCATGGGGTTGGCTTCATGTAACTGCTCAACACGCCGCACCACTACCTCGATGCCAATGCCGAGTTCCTTGGCGAGTTCTTCCTGCTTGGCACGCTCGTGCGGAACGAATTCATGCAGCGGTGGATCAATCAAGCGAATGGTGACCGGGAAACCGTCCATAGCCCTGAAAATCCCAATGAAGTCGCGACGCTGGAATGGAAGCAGTTTGTCGAGGGCCTTGACGCGTGTCTCCCTGTTGTCGGCGAGGATCATTTCCTGGATGGCGCGCTGTCGTTCGTGGCTGCGTTCCGGCTGCTCGAAATCCGTAAAGAACATGTGCTCCGTACGGCAGAGCCCGATGCCCTCCGCCCCAAACTCGATGGCTTTGCGTGCGTCTTGCGGAGTGTCAACGTTCGTGCGGACGCGGAGACGGCGCGTGTCATCGGCCCAATTCATGAGCGTTTCGTAGGATTTGGGAAGCTGCGGAACAACTAAAGGCATTGCTTCGGTATAGACCACGCCTTCGCTCCCGTCGAGAGTGATCCAGTCCCCTTCTCTGACGACCTTGCCGCTGGCGGTCATGGATTGCGTCTTGTAATCAATGTCCAGCTTTTCGGCGCCGACGACGCAGCACTTGCCCCATCCGCGGGCCACTACGGCCGCGTGGCTGGTCTTGCCCCCGGTGGCCGTCAAGATGCCCTCGGCGACGGCCATGCCGCCAACATCTCTTTCTGCGCGGAGAAAACGATTCTGCCGACGGCGGCGCCAGGGACGGCGTTGATGCCGGTGGTCAGCATCCGCGAAGCCAGGGACTTCTTGTCGACCTTGGCATCGATCACCGGGTAGAAGAGCCGTTCGATGTCTTCCGGCTTTACGCGCAGGAGAGCTTCTTGTTTGGTGATCAGTTTTTCGTTAGCCATGTCTACGGCGATCCGGAATGTGGCGGCGGGTGTACGCTTGCCCGTCCGAGTCTGCAGCATATAGAGCGTACCGTCTTCGACTGTGAACTCCATGTCCTGCATGTCACGATAATGTCTTTCAAGTTTTACTCGAACTTTCTCGAGTTGACCGTAAACACGGGGCATGGTCTTTTGCATTTCGCGCAAAGGCATGGGGGTGCGAATGCCAGCCACGACGTCTTCTCCCTGCGCATTCACGAGATAGTCACCATAGAAAACCTTGTCGCCAGAGCTTGGGTCACGAGTAAAGCAGACACCGGTACCGGAAGTGTCGCCGGTATTCCCGAAGACCATTTGAACGATGTTCACGGCGGTGCCGAGGAGGCCGGTGATTTTCTCAACGCGCCGATAAGTGACCGCCTTCTCCGCCATCCAGGAACCAAATACCGCACCGATCGCACCCCAGAGTTGGTCGATAGGGTCGTTCGGAAACTCATTCCCGGACTCCATGCGGAAGTAAGCTTTGTATTCCGCCACCAATTCTTTCCACCCGCTAGCCGGCACAGCGGTGTCTTCCTTTACGCCCAGCCGGTCTTTCATGGCGCGCAAGCGGTGCTCAAGGTCTTCCTTGGACATACCCATGACGACAGTGGAATACATCTGCACGAAGCGTCGGTAAGCGTCGTAAGCGAAGCGCTCGTTCCTGGTTACGGAAGCGAGACCTTCGACCGAGCGGTCGTTGAGCCCAAGATTGAGAATGGTCTCCATCATTCCGGGCATGGACCGGGCGGAACCGGAGCGCACGCTGACGAGCAGCGGGTTCTTTGGATCGCCGAGTTTCTTCTTGGTAGTTCGTTCGAGCTTCGCGACGTTTTCGGTGACTTGCTTCTTCAACTCGGCAGGATACTTTTTGCCGTTCTTGTAAAAGTAATCGCAGGCTTCCGTGGAGAGGGTGAAGCCTGCCGGGACCGGCAGGCCGATCCTGGTCATCTCGGCGAGACCGGCGCCTTTGCCTCCAAGGAGATCGCGCCACGTTCCGTCGCCTTCCGCCTTGCCAGCACCGAAGAAAAACACCCATTTTTTCACTGTATGCCTCGCTTGTCGTTTTGAAGTTGTGGAACCCTTGCTACTGCCGCCGCTCTGCAGCAGCGGCCAGAAAAGATTGTCGGCACGCCGACAATGTGACAGTTCAAGTTAAACTTTAGATTGCTACCGCCGCTCTTCTCCGCCAATCTCAGAAAAATCGGCGACAGTTGTGAACTCGCGAAGCAACTCCGCAAGCAGTGCCAAGCGATTGCTGCGTACGGTTTCATTCTCCGCCATCACCATGACGCCATCGAAGAACTGATCGACGACTTTCCGGAGACCGGCGATGGTGTCCAACGCCTCTTGGTACTTTCCCGCGCGCTTCAAGCTTTGTACTTTCGTGGCTGCCCCACGTACAGCGGAGTGCAATTCGCGTTCAGCGGCGTTCTCAAACACCTCCGGATTCACTTGACGAGCATCGGCCGCAGCAACATTGGCCTTTTCTAATATCTTGCGAATCCGTTTAAAGGACACCGCGAGCGGTTCGAAGTTTTTGGACCTGCGGATGGCCTTCAGCGCCACCAATCGTTTCTGTGCGTCCACCAAATCATCGGCGCCCGCGCGAAATACGGCGCTGACCTCGTCGTAACCA
>WNFF01003147.1_pt1 | contig 13536 bp, 8 predicted proteins | sample 5400441 | NCBI WGS metagenome assembly WNFF01 (sample SAMN13153345, study PRJNA577476) | soil metagenome | isolation source: 120 cm saprolite under Douglas fir tree site 2 hole 3 replicate 1 | place: USA:California | collected 2015-04-18 | reverse complement strand
TGATGCTGGTGACGCGCGCTTCGGCGCTCTGCGCCAGTCCGAGCGCGAGAATGCTCGCGCCCGCCAGCAGCAAGCTGCGCGGTCGCGACAGGCGGGCATAAGTGCTGAGCTGTGGTTTCAAGGCTTCCTCCCCAAGATGCTTATTGTCGTATTTGTTTTGCGCCACTGCAGGCGGTTCAGCTTAAAGTTGAAAGCGGTAATAATGTCAAGGCCATTCGCGCCGTGCCGCCCAGGTCGACGCGCCAGTCGCAATTTTTCGGAAGCATTCGCCGCGCGGCGAAGCTCACGCGTATCAGCGGTGGTCGCCGTCTAATCCGCCGTATCGCGCAGCCAGACCGGGCCCCAGAGATTGAGCGCCTTGCCACCGGCCGGCCAGCGCTTGCCCGGCGCGCCCTTGGCCAGGCGCTCGAGCTCGGCGGAGATCTCGATATTGTTGCCGTCGGGGTCCTTGACCATGAAGAAGAGGTTGTTGCCGGCGCCGTGGCGGCCCGGCCCCCACCAGATCGCCACGTCGAGCGCGGCGAAATGGTCGGCCCAGCGGCGGATGTCGTCCCAGCCGGTGGCCTCGCACGCGAAATGGTCGCTGGCGGAGGCCGGCGCGCGGAACACGGCGAAGCTGTGATGCTCCTCGTTGGCGCGCAGGAAGCAGACATTCACCTCGCCGAGCCCGCCCTTGCCGTCGTCGACATGCACCGTATCCGAGACGAGGAATCCCAGTACATCGCGATAGAACGCCATCATCGCCGGGAACCGCGCCGAGGCGACGACGACATGCTGGAGGCGGCCCGGCAGCGCCGCCGCGCCGGCCGCGGAGGATCGCGTGGCGTCGCCGTGCGGGATGCCGAAGACGGCGAGCCGCCCGTCGGGATCGCGCACGGCGAAAGCGCCGTCGGCGAAGAGCGGCGTCGGCGACGGCAGCGGCGCCGCGCCGCGCGCCGCGGCGAAGCGGCGATAACGCTCGAGCTGGGCCGCATCGGCCAGAGCGAAAGCGCTGTAAGGATGGCCGCGCACGGCGCCGCGGCCGATGACCAGACGCCGCTCACTTCCCTCGACCCGGTAGGCGTCGGCGCCGAGCGGCGCCCTTTCCATGCCCATGGCGCGCGCATAGAACGCGGCGAGCGTCGCCGGATCCGGCGAATCGATGCGGATGTGGTGGAGATCGGCCGGCCAGAGCGGCGAGACGTCGAGCAGCGCCGTCATCGTCACGCCGCCCTGACCCACACCGCGGTGTCGTGGAAGACCGCGCCGCCATTGGGCAGGCCGGCATCGGCGCTGACCAGCGCGTTGATGCCGATGCCTTCCGCGAAGGCGGCGTTGGGCCAAATCCCCTCCACCACGACGACGCCGCGCTGCATGCCGTCGAAGCTGCGCGCGTGCAGCACCACGCTGCCGCGGCTATTGCCGAGCCGTAGCCGCGCTCCGTCCGCAACGTCGAGCGCGGCGAGATCTTCGGGATGGACGCGCACCGTCGGCCTCCCCTCGCGCGCCACGCCCGAGGGCATGTTGTTGAAGGTGGTGTTGAGGAACGAGCGCGCCGGCGGCGCCACCATGCGGAAGGGATGCGCGGCGTCGGTTCGGTCGATCACCGCGACATGGTCGGGCAGCGCCGGCAGCGCGGCGTGGTTCGGGCCGATCGCCGCCCAATTGGCGCGGAAATGAAAGCGCTTGTCGGCATGGCCGAAGCCGTCGAGGAAATGCGCGCGCTCGAACGGCAAGGCGAGGTCGTGCCCGCCTTTGGCGGAGATGGTCGCGGCATCCGGCAGGCCGGAGGCGGCGAGGGTGCGGTCGATGATCTCCCACTCGCTCATGCCGAAGCCGGGATGCTCGGCACCCAGGCGCTTCGCCAGCTCGCAGATCACGTAATGATTGGCCCGCGCCTCGGCGAAGGGCTCGACCACCTTGCGCGCCACCTGCAGGAAGGTGTGTCCGCCGGCGGTGTAGATGTCGTCATGCTCGAGGAAGGTGGTCGCCGGCAGCACGATGTCGGCCATCGCCGCCGTCTCGGTCATGAACTGCTCGTGCACGCAGGTGAAGAGGTCGCCGCGCGCGAAGCCGGCGCGCACCTTGTTCGAGTCCGGCGACACCACCATCGGGTTGGTGTTCTGCACCAGCAGCGCCGTCACCGGCGGCCCGTCGCCCAAATCGCGCCGGTCGCCGGTGAGGATCGGACCGATGCGCGACTGGTCGAGGATGCGCGTCTTGTGGTCGATGACGTCTCTGCCCTCGATCAGCGTGCGGTCGAGCCGGTAGAAACCGCCGCCATTGGCGTAGAGCGCGCCGCCGCCCTCATATTGCCACGCCCCCGTCACCGCCGGCAGGCAGCTCGCGGCGAACAGCTGCGCCGCGCCGTTGCGCGAGCGCGAGAAGCCGTAGCCGAGGCGCAGGTAGCTGCGCTTGGTGCGGCCGTAAAGCCGTGCGAAAGCGACGATCTCGCGCTCGGAGAGCCCGGTGATATCAGCCGCCCAGGCCGGATCGCGCGCGGCGACATGCGCCTCGAGCGCATCGGCGCCGTCGGTGTATTTCGCCATATAGGCGCGGTCGGCATGGCCTTCCTTGAACAGCACATGCATCACCGCGCAGGCGAGCGCACCGTCGGTGCCGGGACGCGGCGCCAGATGGATGTCGGCGACCTCGGCGGTCGGCGTGCGGTAGGGATCGATCACCACGAACGGCGCGCCGCGCTCCTTCCGCGCGCGGGTGATGTGGGTCATCACGTTGACTTGCGTCGAGACGGGATTGCCGCCCCACACCACCACGAGATCGGCAAGCGGAATCTCCCGCGCATCGACGCCGCGCTTGACGCCGGCGCCGGCGAGCCAGCCGGAATCCGACAGCACGTTGCAGATGGTCGAGTGCTGGCGCGAGTAGCGCAGCGCGTGGCGCAGGCGATGGATGCCGTCGCGCTGCACCAGCCCCATGGTGCCGGCGTAGTAATGCGGCCACACCGCCTCCGACCCGTGGCGCCGCGCGGCTTGGGCGAAGGCCTCGGCGACGCGGTCGAGCGCCTCGTCCCAGGCGATCGGCACGAACGCCGCGATCCCTATCCCCTTGTCGCCGACGCGGCGCAGCGGCGTCTTGAGACGCTCCGGGTGGTGCTGCCGCTCGGCATAGCGCGCGACCTTGGCGCAGACCACGCCCGCCGTATAGGGATGATCCTTGCGGCCGTGGACCCGTCCGATCGTCCGCGCGTCGAGCCGCTCCACCTCGAGCGCGCAGGTGCTCGGGCAATCATGCGGGCAGACGGAGTGGACGAGATCGCGCGGCAAGGGACCTCCCGAGCGGAATAATAGCGCATCGACTGTAAGAGTGCATTCGATCGACGCTTCCCTGTCGTCGTGCCCGGCCTTGTGCCGGGCATCCACGTCTTTTCTGGGATCGTCGCAAGACGTGGATAGCCGGGACTCGCCCTTCGGGCGGCCCGGCCATGACGATGATGGGGTTTGCCATGACGGGCGAGAGAATATCCTTGCGCTTCGCCGCGGTCCCGCCCTCCGCTATCATGCCCGGCGGGAGGAGACGATGCTGCCGCGCGCATCGAGCTACGAGGAGGTGGTCCGGCGGTTCCGCTGGCAGATCCCGGCGCGCTACAACATCGGCGTCGATGTCTGCGATCGCCAGCGCGGCGGCGCGCTCGCCCTCATCTTCCTCGACGAGCGCCATCGCGAGCAGCGCTACTCCTTCGCCGACATACGGCAGCTCTCGAACCGCTTCGCCAATGTGCTGGGTGCCCATGGCCTGCGGCGCGGCGACCGGCTCGCGATCCTTCTGCCGCAGACGCCGGAGACGGGGATCGCCCATATCGCGGCGTGGAAGGCGGGCTTGGTCTCGGTGCCGCTCTTCACCCTCTTCGGCGAGGATGCGCTCGAATTCCGCCTGTCGAACAGCGGCGCCAAGGCCATCGTCACCGACGAGATCGGCATCGCCAAGCTCGCGGCGATCCGCCACCGCCTGCCCGACCTCGCCGCGGTGTTCGCCATTTCCGGCGGCGGCGCCGGCGCCATCGACTTTCATGCCGAGCTGGTCCGCGCTAGCGCGGATTTCGCGCCGCTCGACACGGCGGCGGACGATCCCGCGATCATCATCTACACATCGGGCACCACGGGAAACCCGAAAGGAGCGCTCCACGCCCACCGCGTGCTGTTGGGCCACCTGCCGGGCGTGGAGATGCCGCACGAGTTCTTCCCGCAAGAAGGCGACCTGTTCTGGACGCCGGCGGATTGGGCGTGGATCGGCGGCCTCTTCGACGTGCTGATGCCGGCCTGGCACCACGGCGTGCCGGTGCTGGCCTATCGCGCGCGGAAATTCGATCCCGAAGAGGCCTTCGCGCTGATGGCGAAATACCGGGTGCGCAACGCCTTCATGCCGCCGACGGCGCTGAAGCTGATGCGCCAGCTCGGCGGCAGCAGCCGCCCGGGCGTCGCGCCGCGCAGCATCGGCAGCGGCGGCGAGACGCTGGGCGCGGAGCTGCTCGATTGGGGCCGCGCAATCTTTGGCGTCGTCATCAACGAGTTCTACGGCCAGACCGAGTGCAACCTCGTCGTCGGCAACAATGCGGCGCTCTTCCCGCTGCGCGCGGGCTCGATGGGCCGCGCCATTCCCGGCCACGACGTGCGCGTCGTCGACGATGCGGGCTTGCCGCTGCCGGCGGGGGAGAATGGGCATATCGCCATCCGCCGCCCCGATCCCGTCATGTTCCTCCAATACTGGCGCAACCCGGCGGCGACCGCCGGGAAATTCGCCGGCGAATACCTGCTCACCGGCGATCTCGGGCGGCAGGACGAGGCAGGCTATTTCTGGTTTCAGGGCCGCTCGGACGACGTCATCACCAGCGCCGGCTACCGCATCGGCCCCGGCGAGGTCGAGGACTGCCTGATGAAGCATCCCGCCGTGGCGCTCGCGGCGGCCGTCGGCGTGCCCGACCCGGTGCGCACCGAGATCGTCAAGGCCTTCCTGGTGCTGAAGCCCGGCCGCAGCGGCACGCCGGAGCTCGCGCGCGAGATCCAGGATTTCGTCAAGACGCACCTCGCCGCTCATGAATATCCGCGCCTCGTCGAATTCGTCGACGCGCTGCCGATGACAGCGACCGGCAAGGTCATGCGGCGCGAGCTGCGCAACAAGGGCTGACGCCGGAGGCGCGCGGTTTAGGGGATATACCCTAGATTCGATTGCGGCGGCGAGCTACGCTCGGCCCATCCGGCTGGCAGGAGGCTTGAGCATGAGCGTCATCGAAGACGGCACGACCTCCGGGGCGCCTCCGGTGCTCGCCGCGCCGCGCCCGCCGCACGGGCATCTCCCGCTGTGGGTGTTCCTGCGCGTCCTGCGCGATAGCTCGATCGCCACCTACCGCGCCGAGGCCTATTCCGCCGACATCCTCGAGCGCCATTTATTCTGGCGGCGCACGTTCTTCGTCAACGAGCCAAACGCGATCAAGCACATCCTGCTCGACAACGCGGCCAATTACGCGAAGACGGAGATCACGCGCCGTCTGCTCGAGCCCGGCCTCGGGCGCGGGCTTCTCACCAGCGAGGGCGACACCTGGCGGCGTCATCGCCGCATCATGGCGCCGTCCTTCGATCACCGCAGCATCGTCGCCTATGCTCCGCTGATGACCGAGATCGCCGAGGATCTCGCGGCGCAATGGGACACGCTGCCGGCGGGCGGCGAGGTCGACGTCGCCGCGGCGATGATGCATGCGACGCTGCATATCATCTCGCGCACCATGTTCTCGTCCGATTCAGACGAGATCGTCGATATCGTCGAGCGCGGCGTCGAGCATTATCAATCCGAGATCCGCCCCGGGCTGATCGACCTGCTGGAGCTGCCGCAGTGGCTGTCGCGGCTGACCTCCTGGCGGCGCCCGGAGCGCGTCTTCAGCGAGTTCGACAAGATGATCGACCGGCTGCTGACCGCGCGCGGCCGCGCTGGCGACGGCGAGGCGCCCAAGGACCTGCTCGCGCGTCTCCTCGCCGCGCGCGACGAGGAGACCGGCGGCGGCATGACCATGCAGGAGGTGCGCAACCAGGTCGTCACCATCTTCATGGCCGGGCACGAGACGACGGCGCTGGCGCTGACCTGGACCTGGTACCTGCTGTCGCAGCATCCGGCGGCGCAGGCGAAGCTCCATGCCGAGCTCGCCGCGGTGCTGGGCGGCCGTACGCCGCGACACGAGGACCTCGGCAAGCTGCGCTATACGCGCATGGTGCTCGAGGAATCGATGCGGCTGTACCCGCCGGCACACACCCTGTCGCGCGCCGCCCTCGACGATGACGAGGTGCTGGGCCGCCGCATTCCCGCGCGCGCACAGATTCTGATCGTGCCCTGGCTGCTCCACCGCAACCCCAAGCTCTGGGACCGGCCGGGCGAGTTCGATCCCGAGCGCTTCGCGCCGGAGCGCGCGGGGTCGCGCCATCGTTTCGCCTATATCCCCTTCGGCGCCGGCCAGCGCATCTGCATCGGCGCCGCTTTCGCCATGGCCGAGGCGATGCTGCTGCTGGCGACCATCGCGCAACGCTACCGCCTCCGCCTCAAGCCCGGATTTCCCGTCGAGCCGCAGGGCCTCATCACCTTGCGCGCGCGCCACGGCATGCGGATGATCTTGGAGCGGCGCGCGTAGCCGCGGCGGCGGGAAAGCGATGCTCGAGCAGATCCTCCACGGCGGCGTCGCGCTCTTCGTCATCGTCGATCCGGTCGGCAGCGCGGCGATCTTCGCCGCGCTGATGCGCGGGGCGCCGGAGCGGTTCCGTCGGCGCATGGCCTGGCGCGGCACGCTCGTCGCCGGCATCCTCATCCTGGCTTTCGCCTTCGTCGGCGCGCCGCTGCTGGACGCGCTCGGCATCACCCTCCCCGCTTTTCGCGTCGCCGGCGGCCTCCTGCTCTTCCTGCTCGCCGTCGACATGGTGTTCGCGCGTCCCTCGGGCATCCGCTACCCGACCGCGCGCGAGGAGGAGGAGGCCGGGCATCGCACGGACATCTCGGTTTTTCCCTTGGCCTTCCCGCTGCTCGCCGGGCCGGGCGCGCTGACCTCGATCGTGCTGCTCATGGCGCGCGCCCCATCGCCGCTCGAGGCCGCCGGGGTCATCCTGGCGCTGCTCATCGTCATGGCGGTGACGCTGGCGCTGCTGCTGGCGGCATCGCCGATGGTGCGGCTGCTGGGCGTAACCGGCACCAACGTGGTCGGCCGCGTGCTCGGCATCATCCTCGCCGCGCTCGCCGCGCAATATGTCCTGGACGGCGTCGTCCAGGCGCTGCCGCAGCTGCGCTGATGCGCCCTAGTCGAGCCGCAGGCGGCGGCGAACGTACAGCAGCGTCATGGCCATCATCACGCGCGTGCGCCCGATCCTGTCCGACCAGTGGCCGATCATGGGCGCGCCGACGCCAGCGTCGCCGAGCTGGACACGCTCATCTTAAGGCTTACTCCCTCAGGTTTGGTCCGTTGTTTCGAGCGGCGCGCCGAACCGACGCGTCCCGTCGTTGCCGACGAGCAACGAGACCTGCTTTGTCGCCGCGCGGCGAGACCGCGTCAACGCCGCGGCGACGAGAGCGGCGCCTAGCGCGCGATGCCCGGAAACATCTGCTTGACCGCGTCGTTTACCGTCTGCCTGCCGGTATAGGCCCAGAGCTCCGCGAGCCGGGGATGGCCGATAAGACAGCGAAAGCTCTCGGCGCTGAGCTGCGGCATGGCCGTAATGGTGAGACGGCGCAGCGCCGGCGCGGCGGCAACGGGCGACAGGTCGGTGAGGCCCTTCATCGTGTCGAGCTCGACCGCTTCGAGGCGTGACAAGCGGGAAAAGCTCGGCAGCGACGTGACATTGCGCATCCAGTCGAGGCGCAGGCTTCGCAACCCTTCGAGATCGGCCAGCACGCCGAGGTCGGAGATCTTGGTGATGCGCATGAGGAAGAGCCGCTCGAGCTCGGACAAGCGCGGCAGCAACTGGAGATTCCGGATTCCGCCCAGCAAGATCGAGAGCTCGCGGAGCTGCGTCAGCGGCTCAATCAGGGCGAGGTCGGGGAGCGTGATGCCGCTGAGCCCCAGCTTGTCCAACCGGCTGAGCGTCTGGATGGCGGCGAGGTCCTTCGTGTGCTTGGCGAGGAACAGCCGGGTCAGGCGCGGCAGGGTCGCGAGGAAGCGCAGCGAAAACTTGCGCCTGGTTTGGCCGAAAGTGAGCTCTTCGAGGCCGCCCTGCAGATGGAAGAACCCGGCCACGTCCTCGAGCTCGTAGAGGGCCAGGTGCAGCCGGCGGAGGCCCTCGAAATATCCGAGGAAATCGAGGTCCCGGCTGGCGATGCCGTAGACGTAGAGCTCGACATCAGGCCGACCGCGCATGATCTCGCCGGCGTTCTGCAATTCCGTCGGCTTCAGCGGCCGATCGAACTGCACGACCTTGCATTCCGGCTCGAGCGGCCGGAACGGATCGCCGAACGTCTCGACCAGCTTCCGGTCGGTGGTCAGGAACCGCCGATAAAGGCGTGCGACCGTTGCTGACGTGACCTCGGCCGGCTCCACTAGCCCGCATCCTCCTGCAACGACATCAGGCTGGCATTGCCGCCGGCGGCGGTGGTGTCGATGGCGAGCGTGCGCTCGGTGGCGAAGCGGTGCAGGTAATTGGGGCCGCCGGCCTTAGGGCCGGTGCCGGACAGCCCCTCGCCGCCGAACGGCTGCACCCCCACCACCGCGCCGATGATGTTGCGGTTGACGTAGGTGTTGCCGACGCGCAGGCGCGCGTGGATGCGCCGCACCGTCTCGTCGATGCGGCTGTGGATGCCGAGCGTGAGGCCGTAGCCGGTGGCGGCGATCTGGTCCAGCACGCCCTCGAGCGCGTCGCCGCGCCAGCGGATGACATGGAGGATCGGTCCGAACACCTCGCGCTCCAGCCGGCGCAGATGGTCGATCTCGAACGCCCGCGGCGCGAAGAAGGAGCCCTGCGCGGCAACAGCGGGCAGCGGCAGTTCGCAGACCAGCCTGCCTTCGCGCGCCATGCGCTCGGCATGCGCCGCGAGCGCCGCGCGGGTGGCCTCGTCGATGACCGGGCCGATATCGGTCGCGATCAGGCCGGGATCGCCGACCGCCAGCTCGCGCATGGCGCCCTCGAGCATGGCGAGGACGCGGTCGGCGATGTCGTCCTGGACGAACAGCACGCGCAGCGCCGAGCAGCGCTGACCGGCGCTGTTGAAGGCCGAGGCAAGGACGTCCGTGACGATTTGCTCGGGCAGTGCCGAGCTGTCGGCGATGAGCGCGTTCTGCCCGCCGGTCTCGGCGATAAAAGGGATGATCGGCCCCGGCCGCTGCGCCAGCGCCAGATTGATCGCGCGCGCCGTCTCTGTCGAGCCGGTGAAGGCGATGCCGGCGATGCGCGGATCGGCGACGAGGCGCGCGCCCACCGTCTCGCCCGTGCCCGGCAGCAGATGCAGCACCTCGCCGGGCACGCCGGCCTCATGCAGTAGCCGCACCGCGGCGGCGGCGACCAGCGGCGTCTGCTCGGCGGGCTTGGCGATGGCGGCATTGCCGGCAGCGAGCGCCGCCGCGACCTGCCCGAGGAAGATGGCGAGCGGGAAATTCCACGGCGCGATGCAGGCGAAGACGCCGCGCCCATGCAGCGCCAGCGTGTTGCGCTCGCCGGTCGGTCCGGGCAGCGCCAGCGGTGCGGCAAAATCGGCGCGGGCGCGCGCGGCGTAGTAGCGGCAGTAATCGACGGCCTCGCGCAGCTCGGCCACGGCGTCCGGGATGGTGCGGGCGCCCTCGCGGATGATGAGCGCGATGAGGTGCGCCGTCCGCTCCTCGAGCAGATCGGCAGCGCGCTCCAGATGGACGGCGCGCTCCGCCGCCGGCACCGCGTCCCAGCCCGGTGCCGCGGCCGCCGCCACAGCGAGGGCCTCGTCGACCTGCTCGGGCGTCGCCTCGATGACCGTGCCGATCCGGCGCCGGCGGTCGGCCGGGTCGAACACCGGGTGGGCGCTGCCGGCGCGCGCGGCGCCGCCGATCAAGGGCGCAGCCTCCCAGGATTGCGCCGCCGCCGCCGTGAGCTCCTCGGCCAAGGCGGCGAGGCGGGTGGGGTCGGACAGATCGATGCCGCGGGCGTTGCGCCGCTCGGGCGCGTAGAGGTCGCGCGGCAGGGGGATGCGCGGATGCGGCTTCTGCGCCAGCGCGGCCAGGCGCGCGATCGGGTCGGCGACGATGTCCGCGATCGGCGCCTGCTCGTCGACCAGGCGGTTGACGAAGGAGGTGTTGGCGCCGTTCTCGAGCAGGCGGCGCACCAGATACGCCAGCAGGTCCTCGTGGCTGCCGACCGGCGCATAGACGCGGCAGGGCCGGCCGAGCTTGTCGGCGCCCACCACCTGCTCGTAAAGCGCCTCGCCCATGCCGTGCAGGCGCTGGAACTCGTAATCGCCGCGCTCGCCGGCGAGCTCCAGCACCGCGGCCAGCGTGTGCGCGTTGTGGGTGGCGAATTGCGGGAAGAACGCGCCGGGCTCGGCCAGCAGCCGCCTGGCGCAGGCGAGATAGGAGACGTCGGTGGCGAGCTTGCGGGTGAAGACCGGGTAGCCGTCGAGGCCGCGCTCCTGGCTGCGCTTGATCTCGCTGTCCCAATAGGCCCCCTTGACGAGGCGCAGCATGAGGCGGCGGCGGCGGCGGCGGGCGAGGTCGGCCAGCCAGTCGATGAGCGGCAGCGCCCGCTTCTGATAGGCCTGGACGGCGAGGCCCAGCCCCTCCCAGCCGGCCAGCTCGGCATCGCCGGCGAGCCCCGCCACGAGGTCGAGCGAGAGGTCGAGCCGGTCCGCCTCCTCGGCATCGATGGTGAAGCCGATCTGCGCCGTCTTGGCGCGCAGCGCCAGCGTGCGCAGTGCCGGCGACAACTCGCGCAGCACGTGGTCGCGCTGCGCCTCCTCGTAGCGCGGATGGAGCGCCGAGAGCTTCACCGAGATGCCCGGCGCGGCCAGGATGTCGCGGCCGCCGACGGTCGCGCCGATGGCGGCGATGGCGGCGTGGTAGCTCGCGAAATAGCGCCGCGCGTCGGCCGCGGTGCGGGCCGCCTCGCCCAGCATGTCGTAGGAATGGCGATAGCCGTGGCGCTCGGGCCCCGTGGCGCGATCGAGCGCCTCCTCGATGCTGCGGCCCATGACGAATTGGCGGGCGAGGACGCGCATCGCCGCGGTGACCGCCTGGCGCACCACCGGCTCGCCGGAGCGGGCAAGCAGCCGGTGCAGCGCCGCGCCAAGATCGCCCTCGCCGCCGTCGCTCAAGAGCCGGCCGGTGAGCATCAGCGCCCAGGTCGAGGCGTTGACCAGGACAGAGTCCGATTGGCCGAGGTGGCGGGCCCAGTCGGCGGGGGCGAGCTTGTCGCGGATCAGCCGGTCGACGGTGGCGGCGTCGGGGATGCGCAGCAGGGCTTCGGCCAGACACATCAGCGCCACGCCCTCAGGCGTCGAGAGCGCGTATTGGTGGAGGAGCGCGTCGATGCCGCCCTTGCCGAGCCGGCGGCGCCGCGCCTCGGCCACCAGGCCCTGGGCGCGCCCGGCGATGCGCGCCACGGCATCCGCCGGCAGCGCCGCCGCGGCGAGGATGCGCTCGACCGCGTCGGTCTCGTCCTCGCGGTAGGCGGCGCGCAAGCGGGCGCGGAGCGGGTCGGGGCCCGGCGGCGGCGCGGAAAAGACGAGGCCCATGCGGCGTTCCGGAAGCTTTGGGGGCTTGCTCGATCGGGGCTTAAAGGATCATGATGGCGTTGGAATCGTTTAGGAAGGCCTTAGCCTTCTGGAGGTCGATCAGACCGCTAGCCATCATTTCGTGAACCAAAGCGCCGCCGGCAAGAGCGGCCCAACGGGAGGTAAAGACACATGCAGACGAAGACCGTCACGCGTCGCAAGTTCCTGAAGCGCGCGGCGCTGGCGACGACCGCCGCCATTGCGGCCCCCTATATGCGCACTTCCTACTCGGCGGGAAGGCTCGCGCTGGGCTGCTGGGACCATTGGGTGCCCGGCGCCAATGATACCCTCACCAAGATCTGCAACGAGTGGGGCGAGCAGAACCACGTCGAGGTGCATATCGACTATATCACCTCGGTCGGCGACAAGGATCTGCTCACCGCGAGCGCCGAGGCCCAGGCCAAGACCGGGCACGACATCATGCAGCATCGCGCCTGGCAGGTCGCGGTCCATCGCGAGGTGCTCGAGCCGACCGACGATGTCATCGGCGCCCTGATCAAGGATCACGGGCCGATCTCCGAGACCAGCGAATACCTCGCCAAGCACGACGGCAAATGGAAGGGCGTGCCCACCATCGTCGGCAGCCAGATCAAGCCATGCTGCTCGCGCCTCGACCTGTTCAAGGAGCATGCCGGGATCGATCTGAAAGAGATGTTCCCGGCCGATGTCAGCAAGCGCAAGCCGGAGCTGGTCGACAGCTGGACCTGGGACAATTATCTCATCGCCGCCGAGAAGCTGTTCAAGGCGGGCTATCCCGTGGGATTGCCGATGGGGCAGACCAGCGACGCGATCGACTGGGTCGGCGCCCTCTTCCGCGCCTATGGCTCGGTCTTCGTCGACAGCAAGGACGCGATCAAGGTCAACTCTCCGGAGACGCGCGCCGCGCTCGAGATGGCGCAGAAGATCATGGCGGTGAACCCGCCCGACGTCTACGCCTGGGACGATGCCGGGAATAATCGCTGGCTGATCTCGGGCAAGGGCTCGAACATCATGAACCCGCCCAGCGCCTGGTCGGTCGCCGTGCGCGACAATCTGAAGGTCGGCGAGCAATGCTGGACGCATGACATGCCGAAAGGGCCGAAGGGACGCTTCGCGCCCAACCTGCCCTTCTTCTATGGCGTGTGGAATTTCGGCGCCAACAAGACGGCGGCCAAGGAGCTGATCCACCACATCGTCGACAAGCCCCAGGCCAGGCGGCTGGTCGCGGCCTCCAACGGCTACGATCTGCCGTCCTTCAAGAGCTACTACGATTTCGACACCTGGGAGAAGGTCGGCCCGCCGGTCGGCACGGTCTACAACTACCCGCCGCGCGGCGACGAGCAATACAGCCTGACGGGATATCCCGCCCGGCCCGATGTCGCGTCGCAGATCTACAACCAGTCGATCCACACCATCATGGTGGCGAAAGTCAGCCAGGGCAAAGAGAAGGTCGACGACGTGATCAAATGGGCCGAGAAGGAACTGGAAGGCTATCTGCGCAGCTGAGCCTCGCATGCGGCTTTCATCGTTGATGATGGGGACGGCGCGGCGTCGGGCTCGCCCCGACGCCGCGCCGCCCCGCTGTCCGTAGAGCAGGAGCTCCGACCATGACCGACACGACGCCCCGGGCACTCGCGAAGGCGATCCGCGTGGATGCCGCTCCGGTACGCGCCGCCCGGCCCGGCAACCTCTACCGGCTGGCGCGGCGGCGCTCGACGGTCGCCTTCCTCTTCGCCTTGCCGCTCCTCGTCGTCGTCGGCGGGCTGATCGTCTATCCCGGGATCTACGCGGTCTATCTGTCGATGCTGAACAAGGCGCAGACCAAGTTCATCGGCTTCGGCAACTACGCCTTCCTGTTCACGC
>WNFF01011387.1_pt1 | contig 13538 bp, 11 predicted proteins | sample 5400441 | NCBI WGS metagenome assembly WNFF01 (sample SAMN13153345, study PRJNA577476) | soil metagenome | isolation source: 120 cm saprolite under Douglas fir tree site 2 hole 3 replicate 1 | place: USA:California | collected 2015-04-18 | reverse complement strand
GAGGCCTGGACGTAGGCGATCGGCTTCTGGACCATGACGTTCCTCCGTGAGTGGGTGTCTGGCCGGTAGTGTAGACCGTCGCCGCCGCCTTGACGAGATCGGCGCCGGCGGGGCACTATTTGGCCCACTCGCGTGCTTCCCGACAACCTCGGCTACCTGTTCGACACCGCGCTGGCCCTCACCCCGTCCCGGCCGGCGGTCTTCCAGGGCGACACCGTCCTCACCTTCGCGGAGCTGGACGCCCGCTCCAACCGGGTGGCCAACGCGCTGGCCGCGCTGGGCGTGGCCGCGGGCGATCGGGTGGCGCTCCTCTTCAACAACGATTTCCGCTTCCTGGAGACGCTCTTCGGCACGATGCGGCTCGGGGCGGTGGCGGTGCCGCTCAACATCCGCATGGGCGACGAGGCGCTGCGCTACGTGACCAAGGACTCCGAGGCCAGCGTGCTGGTGGCGAGTGCGGCGCTGGCCGAGCGCGGGCGCGCGCTGGCCGCGCAGATCCCGGCCATCAAGCACGTGATCGCCGACGGGCCGCCCGCCGAGGGCGCGCTGGCCTACGAGGCGGTGGTGGCCGCCGCCTCGCCCACGCTGCCCCCGCGCGCGACCGCGTTCGACGAGGTGTGCATGCAGCCCTACACCTCGGGCTCCACCGGCAAGCCCAAGGGCGTGCTGCTGACGCACGGCGGGCAGATCTGGAACACCGACATCATGCGCAAGGCGCTGCTTGCCGACGACACCGAGCGCGCGCTGATCGCGGTGCCGCTCTACCACAAGAACGCGATGGTGGGCGCGGTGAAGCCGTTCCTGCTCGCGGGCGGTTCGCTGGTGATCCTGCCCGACTTCGACGCGCTCGAGGTCATCCGCGCCATCGACCGCTATCAGGTGACGTATCTCACCGGCGTGCCCGCCATGTACAAGATGATCCTCGCCGAGAAGGACGCGCTCGGCCGCCACGACGTCTCGAGCGTGCGCTACGCGGTGTGCGGCTCGGCCGAGGTGCCGGACGAGCTGCTGGAGGAGTTCCGGCGGGTGTTCGGAGCGCCAATCGGCGAGAGCTACGGGCTCACCGAGGGGGGCCCGGTGCCCATCACCAACACGCGCTGGGGGCTCAAGAAGCGCGGCTCCTGCGGCCTGGCCTTCCCGGGCTGCGACGTGCGGCTGGTGGACGAGGCCGGAGCCGAGGTGGGCGTGGACCAGGTCGGCGAGCTGATCACGCGCAACCCGGGCCTGGCCAAGGGCTACTGGAAGCTGCCGGAGGCGACCGCGAAGAAGTTCCGCGACGGCTGGCTCTCCACCGGCGACCTGATGCGGCGGGACGCCGACGGCTACTATTATTTCGTCGGGCGCCGCGACGACATGATCAACGTGTCGGGCGAGAACGTATACCCCAAGGAGGTGGAGGACATCCTGCTCCAGCATCCGAACCTGCGAGACGCCTGCGTGGTGCCGGCGCCCCACGAGGTCAAGGGCGAGGTGCCGATCGCGTTCGTGGTGGCCCGGGAAGCCGGCAAGACCTCGGAGGATGTTCCTGGACGCGCTGCCGCTGGGCGGCACCGGCAAGATCGATCGCACCGCGCTCAAAGAGCGGGCGAGGGAGATGGGCTCGTGACGACGGCGGCCGGGGAGCTGCGCTTCAATCACTCGCCGTTCATGCGCTTCTTGGGTCTCGAGATGGTGCGGGCCGAGAAGGGCCTGGTCGAGATCCGGCTGCCGTTCCGCGAGGAGTTCCTCCGCCACGACGGCGCGGACTGGCTGCACGGCGGGGTGGTCAGCGCGCTGGCCGACATCGCGGGGGACTACGCGGTGATCACCGAGACGAGCGCGGGCGTGCCCACCATCGACATGCGGGTTGACTACCTGCGCCCGGCGCGCCGGGGCGACCTGACCGCGATCGGGCGCACGGTGCGGGTCGGCAAGACGGTGAGCGTGGCCGACGTGGAGATCCGCGACGCGACCGGCACCCTGGTCGCGGTGGGGCGCGCGTGCTACGCTTCGCCGCGCTCTCCGAGGGACGAGACGCAACCCAGGAAGGAGACGCGATGAGCCCCCAGATGCCCCCCGACAACCTGAACGAGATCGGCGTGCTCAAGCGCCGCGAGATCGAGGCGCGCATCCTGATGCCGGTGCTGACCGCGCTGGGCGAGGAGTTCGGGCGCGAGAAGGTGCTCGAGACCGCGCGGCGGATCATCATCGACGTGGCGCGGGAGCAGGGCAAGGAGCTGGCCGAGCGCATGGGCGGCGACAGCCTCGGCCACTTCGCCACCGCGCTGGAGGACTGGAAGAAGGGCGACGCCTACCGCATGGACGTGCTGGAGCAGAGCGAGGAGAAGTTCTCGTTCAACGTCACGCGCTGCCGGTACGCGGAGATGTACCGCGCGCTCGGCATCCCGGAGATCGGCGCGCTGCTCTCGTGCAACCGCGACTTCTCGCTGGTCGAGGGCTTCAACCCGGCGGTGAAGCTGACGCGCACCCAGACGGTGATGGAGGGGGCGTCGCACTGCGACTTCCGGTTCGAGCTGCGGCGGCCGAAGGACGCGGCGCCAGCGGTGAAGAACGCCTCGCCCCGGTAATGCGCGCGGTCGCGATCGACGCCCACGGGGGGCTGGAGCAGATCCGCCTCCGCACAGACTGGCCGGAGCCCACCGCCGGGCCGGGGCTGGCGGTGGTGGCGGTCAAGGCCTGCGGCCTCAACTACCTCGACATCTTCGTGCTGCACGGCATGCCCGGGCTGCCGGTGGAGATGCCGCGCATCCCGGGGGGTGACATCTCGGGGGTCGTCCACTCGGTGGGGGCCGGCGTCTCGCGCGACTGGGTCGGCAAGCGGGTGCTGGTGGACCCGCACATCAAGCACGGCGGCGCGCTGGGCGAGCACGGCAATGGGGGTCTTTGCGAGCGTATCGCGGTGGACGGCGACAACCTGATCCATCTGCCGGACGCGGTCACCTTCGAGCAGGCCGCCTCGCTGCCCATCGCCTACGGCACGGCCTATCGCATGATGATCACGCGCGGGCATCTCCAGCCCGGCGAGCTGGTGCTGATCCTGGGTGCCAGCGGCGGCGTCGGCACCGGCTGCGTGCAGATCGCCAAGAATCTGAAGGCGCGGGTGATCGCGTGCGCCTCCTCCGCCAGCAAGCTGCGGCGGCTCCAGGAGCTGGGCGCGGATCACGTCATCGACTACACGAAGGAGGACTTCTCCAAGCGGGCGTGGGAGATCTCCGGGAAGAAGGGCGTGGAGGTGCTCGTGAACTACACCGGCGGCGACACGTGGGTGCCGAGCCTGCGCACGCTGGCCAGGCACGGCCGTCTGCTGACCTGTGGGGCCACGGCGGGCTTCGATCCCAAGACCGACATCCGCTACATCTGGCGGCGCGAGGTCAACATCATCGGTGCGAACGGCTGGACGCGCCAGGACCTGGAGGCGCTGCTGGTCGAGGTGGAGCGGGGGAGCATCAAGCCGATCATCCACGGGGTCTACCCGCTGGCCGAATCGCGCGAGGCGATGCGGGTCATGGAAGACCGCGAGGTCTTCGGGAAGATCATCGTCGTTCCGTGAGGATCAACGTTGGGGGGCTCGTGGGGGGGACCACCCCTCACCCTGCCCTCTCCCCTGAGGGGAGAGGGGTGGCGATCGTGGACCTGTCGCGGCCTGCCGCACCGCGCGAGGTCACCTACGCGGAGCTGGATGCCAGCTGCGACGCGGTGGCCGCCGGCCTGGTGGCGAGAGGGATCACCCGCGGCGACCGAGTGGGCATCCTGGCGCTCAACCGCACGGAGTACATCGAAGCGCTCTACGGCACGATGCGCGCCGGCGCCATCCCGGTGCCGCTGAACATCAAGCTCCCCGCCGAAGGTCTGGCCTTCATAGCTCGCGACGCCGACCTCAAGCTCGTCTTCATCGACGCCGGACATAGGAAGGTCGCCCCGCCCAACGTTCCCGCGGTGGACTTCGACGTCGACTACTCGCCATTCCTCAAGCCCGGCGCGTTCACCGCCGTCGAGCCCGGGCCCGGGGACATCTGCCTCCAGCCCTACACCTCCGGGTCGACGGGCCGCCCCAAAGGTGTGCTCCTAACCCACGCCGGCCAGGCCTGGCAGATCGACGCGCTGGTGAAGGCGCGGCGTATGATCCCCGACGACCGCGTCCTGGTGGCCGCGCCGCTCTACCACAAGAACGCGCTCGTCTGGACCAAGGTGGGGCTGGCGGGCGGCTCCTCGCTCGTGCTGCTGGCGCGCTTCGACCAGCGGCTCTACTTGGAGTCCATCGGTCGCTACCGGGTGACCCGCCTCTCCGGCGTGCCGACCATGTTCCACCTGATCCTGAGCGACCCGGCGCTGGCCCGCACCGACGTCTCCTCCGTGCGCTTCGTCGGCGTCGGCTCCGCCCCGGCCTCGCCCGCGCTCTTCGAGTCGCTGCACCGCGCGTTCCCGAACGCGGTCGCCACCAACGGCTACGGCGTGACCGAGGCCGGCCCGGTGATGTTCGCGAATCACCCGGAGGGCAAGCCGCGCCCGGCGACGTCCATCGGCTACCCGCTGGCCGGCTGCGAGCTGCGCCTCGACCCCGGGCCCGACGAGGGCGTGCTGCTCACGCGCAACCCGGGCGTGATGGCGGCCTACCACAACCTGCCGGAGGAGACCGCGCGGCGTCTGAAGGACGGCTGGTTCGACACCGGCGACGTCTGCCGGCGCGACGGCGACGGCTTCTACTACTTCGTCGGCCGCACCGACGACATGTTCGTGTGCGGGGGCGAGAACGTCTACCCGGGCGACGTGGAGGGCACGCTGGAGCGCCACCCGGACGTGCTGCAGGCCGCGGTGCTGCCGGTGGATCACGCGCTGAAGGGCCAGGTGCCGGTGGCCTTCGTGGTGGCGCGGCCCGGCTCGGGCCTCGGCGAGCAGGCAGTGAAGGAGTGGGCGCTGGCCCACGGCCCCGCGTACCAGCATCCCCGGCGCGTGTTCCTCGTCCCCGAGTTGCCGCTGGCCGGGACGAACAAGATCGATCGCGCGGCGCTCAAGGCGCGCGCGCTGGCAGCCCCACCCGATCCCTCACGAGGAGACTGAGCCATGTTCATTGGTCGCCGGACGTTCGTGAAAGGCGCCGCGGTCTCGGCCGCCGCCGCAATGGCCCCGCAGGTGCTGGTGCGCACCGCGCGCGGCGCGGACAAGAACAAGGTGCTGTTCGTATCGGAGGAGTCGAACCCGAAGGCCATCGCGGTCTACGACAAGATCAACGCGGACTTCAAGAAGGAGACCGGGATCGAGGTCACGATGGAGTACCCGGGCTTCGCCAACATCGCCAAGCGCGTGGCCACCCTGATCGCGGCCGGCACCCCGCCCGAGATCGTCTGGTACGGCGCGGGGCAGGCGATGAACCTGGCCATCGAGAACCAGCTGGCCGACGTGGGCGACGTGATCAAGGCCACCGGCGGCACGGCCGAGAACCTCCGGATGATCTACAAGGGCGCGGACCGGTCTATCCCGACCAGCCAGCAGTTCACCTACGGCTGGTACCGCAAGGACCTGTACGACGCCAAGAAGGTGGCGGCGCCCAAGAGCTGGGACGACTACCTCAAGGCGGCCAAGGCGCTGAACGACCCGCCCAACATGTACGGCTGCATCATTCCCTCGGCGGAGACCGGCGCCTCCACCCTGCTGCTCGAGACCATGTTCATGAAGAACGACGTGCACTGGTTCGAGTGGAACGCGGGCAAGAAGGAGTACGAGGTCTCGCTCGACAAGGGTAACCAAAAGAAGCGCGCCGTCGAGACGCTCGACTACCTGAACGAGCTGCACAAGAACTCGCCCGAGGCCTCCACCTACAACTGGGGCGAGCTGATGTCGACCTACTTCACCGAGAAGGCGGCGTCGTCCTACTACGTGGGCTCGCGGCTGCTCGACCAGACCATCGCCAACAACCCCAAGATCGCGGACGCCACCGTGCCGTTCGAGCTGCCGAAGAAGGTGACCGACGCCTACTACCTATCCATCCAGGGCTTCCACATCCTGGAAAAGTCGAACGTGGAGGGCGCCAAGAAGTACGTCACGTTCTTCATGAAGCACCCCGACGTCATCTCCTGGTACCACGCGGTGCCGCTCCACATCATCCCGGCCAGCCGCGAGATGCTGCACTCGGGCAAGTACCAGGACAACCCGGTGATCCAGAAGCGGATGGACGTGCTGAAGTTCCTCGACTCCATTGAACCCCTACATCGGCCTCTACCACAACGAGAACCTGGCCGGCTGGATGCTCGCGATGCGCAACATCAAGGGCATGAAGTCGGACGCGATCGTGGACGAGGCCGCCGCCCAGGTCCGCAAGAAGATGAAGCGAGTCGGTTAGTGATCCCGACCGTCATCGACACCGATCCCGGCATCGACGATGCCCTGGCGCTGCTGCTCGCCTGGGGGTCGCCCGAGCTCGACGTCCTGGCGCTGACGGTGGTGGCGGGCAACGCGCCGCTCGCCGACACGGCGCGCAACGCCGCTCGCCTGGTCGCGGTGCGGCGGCCCGCCCGCCCGCCCCAGGTCGCTCTGGGGGCCGCGGCCCCGCTGCGCCGGGCCCTGGTGAGGACCGCCGCCGCCGAGCACGGCGGCGACGGCCTCGGCGATGCGGTGGGTTGGCCGCCGGTGACTGGCCCGCCCGCCTCGCCGTCGGCGGCCGAGACGCTGGTGGCCCTGGCGCGGGCCCACCGCGAGCGGCTGACGCTCATCGCGCTGGGCCCGCTGACGAACCTGGCGCTGGCGCTGCGCCTGGATGCCGATGCCCTGCGGAGCGTCGGCCGAATGGTGTGGATGGGCGGCGCGGTGGACGTGCCCGGCAACGTCACCGCGGACGCCGAGTTCAACGCCTATGTCGATCCGGAGGCGGCGGGCGAGGTCTTCGAGGCCGGTCTGCGGGTGGACCTGGTACCGCTGGACGCCACGCGGCAGACCAGGATCGACGGCGGCCAGCTCCACGCCGCGTTGGCGCGCCGGCCCGGCCCGGTCGCCGCCCGCATCGCGGCGTTCACCGAGCAGACCTTCCGCACCTGGGGCTACATGAACCTGCACGACCCGCTGGCGGTAGGCCTGGCCGTCGACGAGAGCCTGGCGCGATGGGAGACGGCGCGGATCTCGGTGGGCGAGGGCGGGCATACCCGGCGCGCGGACGGCGAGCCGAACTGCCGCGTGGCGAAGGTCATCGACGTTGAGCGCTTCGTCGCCCTGTTCTTCGACCGGCTGTGCCCCGCGTCTTCGTAGGGGGCGACATGCGACCCGACATCGTTCCCGGCGCGATCTTTCCCGACTATCGGCTGCCCGACCACCGTGGCAAGCAGCGCACGCTCTCGGAGCTGCAGTGGGGCGATCCGATGGTGCTGGTGCTCTCCCGCGGGGGCTTCTGTCCGAAGGACCGGAGGCAGCACGAAGGGCTCCTGCAGCTGCACCGCGAGATGCAGGTTGGCTACTGCCGTCTCGTGACCATCTCGACAGACAACCTGCTCGAGACGAACGAGTTCCGAGCCGGCGTCGGCGCCGGCTGGCCGTTCCTCTCGGACGCCGGGCGCACCGTGCAGAAGGACCTCGACATCGCGGAGTACACCGACCCGCATCACAATCCGATGATTCCGCACACGCTGGTGCTCGAGCCCGGGTTGCGCGTCTACAAAGTCTACAACGGCTACTGGTTCTTCGGCCGGCCGACGGTGGAGGAGCTGCGCCTCGATCTGCGCGCGGTGCTGCAGCGCTGCCGCCCCGACTGGGACATCAGCAGCGCAGAGCAACGGGCCGCGTGGGCGAAGGGCGACAAGGCGGGATTCTTTCCGTACGGGCGGACGCAGGCGCAGATGCTGGCCGACCAGGACTGACCCGGCCATGGACATGAAAGGACACTCGGAAATGAAAAAGCGTCTGCGCGGAGTCAACCCCGTATCGAAACCGAGTGGCGATGGGTGTGTGGAATGCCTGGCGTCACCGAAAGGTTGGTGGTTTCACCTCCGTCGGTGTGCGGAGTGTGGGCACATCGGTTGCTGCGACAGTTCTCCGAGCCAGCATGCATCCAAGCATGCGGCAGCGACAGGACATCCGATCATTGCCAGTTTCGAGCCGGGTGAGGATTGGTTCTTCGATTTCGAGAAGCTAGGGATGATCGAGGGTGTGGAGTTGCTTCCGCCGCATTCGCATCCCGAAAGTCAACCTGTACCTGGGCCCGCAGGAAGGGTACCAGCCAACTGGGAATCGCTCCTGAACTAGCTGTTTGTTATAGAGGCACCTAGCTGCTTCATCGATCGGCTCACCTCAGTAACTTGGCGGCGAGCCAGTAATCGGCACTGAACTGTCCCGGGCCGGAGCAGATCAGCCAGATAAAGAAGAGCACGTACAGGACTTCCGGAAGGTAGAGGAAATCGTCGAGCCAGTTAAGAGGCGACAGTCCTTTAGGCATGGCTGAAAGCGTGGTGGTGAGGATGGCGGCAAGCATATCGACCAATAAAGCCACGGAGGCAAGGCTCGAAAGAAACCCCACGGTCACCAAGGATCCGCCAACGAACTCGACACCCGACACGAAATAAGTCATCAGGCGGGGAAACGGGACTTTGGCCTTAACGAGCGTTTCGTACATAGCTTGCGTGCTGCCGCCGACGAACAATTTGTTCGCCCCGGAGATGGCGAAGAACAGCCCGAGCGAAACGCGTACCAGCAAAATGGCATACTGTTCCAAATTACTGCTGCCCAGCAGCCCAAACTGGACCAGCCATTTCCAATCCACCGAGATCATGTGTCCATCCGGTCGACCCATTGAGCGCGCGATGCGGGAGCCACGAATGGATCCGCAAAGTACTGTGTTTCTCGCGCAACCTTGGCGCCGTTGAACTCCATGATGCTCACGGTGTACGACGGCTTGCCGTCATATGTCAGGATGAACTCGGTGATCCAAAGATCACTGCTGCCAATGATTCGTCGGACAGCAAACCGCTTCTTGCTCGGCTGACTGGCGCGCTGGTTCTGTATGTTGCGTCGACCGCGGGTTCGCTCGCCTGACTGCGGGTATTCCAGCACCGCGTCCTCGTGATAGACGCGATGCTCCGTTTCAAAATCGTTGGCATCGGAGGCCGCCCAATGCTGATCCAGTGCCGCACGGATCTCTTGATCGCGCACTCCAGAACACTTCATGAGCCGACTCCTCCTAGGAGTTGTTGTGTCGCGGGTCGTCCGTCGCGCTGAGGTATTCCAGTCCAAGCGGCCCCATCGCGGTTATCTGGGTGACCGACGGCCAGCCGCCGCACGGAAGTGACATCTTCGGCCAGGATGGTCTTGAAAGCCTCCTGGCCGAGTTGGTGAGCGCCGGCTCTCGGAAGCATAGAAACCTCCTTCGTGCAGAAGTGGCCGTCAAGAGCGGCTTCGAACGTGCATAAGAATGCTCGCACCACCGCGCGGAGTCGAGCCGAGATTGATTGGGCGGGGAGTCTGGGAGAGCAATCGCTTGACACTTACGCGTGCGGGGCGTACGTCACGGTGTCATGAGTCATCGCCTCGCGCTGTTCTTCGTCCGCGGCTGAGCATGGCTCGGCTGTTGTCGGTGAATGTGGGGCTTCCACGCGACGTCGAGTGGAACGGCCGCGTCGTGCACACCGGGATCTGGAAGGAACCCGTGTGCGGCCGGTGTCGGGTCGGCCGGTTGAATCTGGAGGGAGACGGGCAAGGCGACCTGGCCGGGCACGGGGGCGAGCAGCGGGCGGTCTTCGTCTACCAGATCGAATCGTATGGTCACTGGCAGGAGCAGCTGAAGCGTACCGACTTCGTCCACGGGCAGTTCGGCGAGAACTTCACCGTCGAGGGACTGTCCGACGATGAGGTGTGCATCGGCGACCGCTTTCAGATCGGCAGCGCGGTGTTCGAGGTCACCCAGCCTCGCGTGACCTGCTATCGCGTCGGCATCCGGATGAACGAGCCCCGGATGCCGGCGTTGCTGACGGCCAGCGGCCGCCCGGGATTCTACTTCCGGGTTCTGCAGGAAGGCGCGGTGGGCGCCGGCGACGACATCGTGAAGGTGGGGGAGGCGGAAGAGCGCATGACGGTGGCCGAGATCAACGCGCTTCTCTACCTGCCCGATCATGGGCGCGATCGACTGGAGCGCGCGCTGCGGATCGAGGCGCTGTCGCACGGATGGCGCTCGTCGTTCGAGGCGTTGCTGCGCAGCCACGCGACTGGAAATGCGGGGCTCGCTCCGGCAGCGGCGGGGCATCCGGCGGCACCGGGATTTCGGCCGCTCGCGGTGACGGCGATCGATCGGGAGTCCGCGGACGTCCTCTCGCTCACGCTGCGGAGCCCGAACGGCCAGCCGTTGCCGACGGCGCTGCCCGGCCAGTACGTGGTCTTGCGTCTTCAACGGTCAGCCGGCGGCCCGCCGCTGATTCGCAGCTACTCGCTGTCGGGTCCTGCCTCGACAGAGCGCTATCGCATCAGCGTGAAGATCGAGCCGAACGGAGCGGCCGGAGCCTACCTGCATGAGCATGTCCGGGTCGGCGATGCGCTGGACGTCAGCTCCCCGCGCGGAAGCTTCATCCTGGAGCCCGGGGAGCGGCCGGTGGTGCTGCTCAGCGCGGGGATCGGCGCGACGCCCGTTCTGGCGATGCTACACGCGCTGTCCGCGGCCCGCTCGACGCGCCCGGTCCTGTGGTTGCACGGGGCTCGCGACCGGGAGCATCATCCATTCGCCGCCGAAGCCCGCGGCCTCGCCCGTGCGCTCCCGCAGGGCCGCTCCTACGTGTGTTACAGCCGGCCGGGCCCGGGCGACCGAATGGGTGAGGATTTCGACACCACGGGTCACCTCTCGCGATCGGTCTTCGACGAGGTCCACCTCCCACGGGAGGCGGATGTGTACCTCTGCGGACCGGCGTACTTCATGGAAGCCATGAAGGAGGCGCTGGCCACGGTGGGCGTGGCGCGAGAGCGGATCCACGTCGAGATCTTCAATGGAGGCGAGTCGATGACTCCCGGGGTCGTCGGTGGCGCGACGCGTGCCCCGCATCTGCCCAGGGACGGCGTCGGCGCCGGCGCCCAGGTATCGTTCGCCCGCAGCGGCGTCGCCCCGCGGTGGAACCCATCGGCCTACCGGAGCATCCTGGAGCTGGCCGAGGCGTGCGACGTCCCCGTCCGCTGGTCGTGTCGGACCGGCGTCTGTCACAACTGCGAGAGCGGATTGATCTCCGGGGCCGTCGCCTACGAGCCGGACCCGCTCGATCCGCCGGCGGATGGAAATGTGCTGATCTGCTGCTCCCGACCTCAGGGTGACGTGGTGATCGACCTCTGAGCGGCCGTCACCCGCACCTTCTCCCCTCTGGGGAGAGGGCAGGGTGAGGGGGTCTGAAGATGGTGTCACGGCTCAAGAGGCGGCCGGTCCCCGCGGCGAGCGCGACCGCGAGCATTAGCGGCAGGATGAGCTGGTACTCGCCGGTCAGCTCGAGGATGCTGACGACCGCGGTCATCGGCGCCCGCGCCGCGGCGGCGAAGACGGCGCCCATGCCGACCAGGCCGTACGCTCCGGCGGGCCCGGTCAGGTCTGGCCAGGCGGCGTGCAGCAAGCCTCCATACGCGGTCCCCAGCATGGCGCCCATGAACAGGGCTGGCGTGAAGACGCCCCCCGAGCCGCCGATGGCGATGGTCAGGGACGTCGCCCCGATCTTGCCGATCAGGAACAGGATCAGCAGCCCCGGTCCATACTGCTCTCGGATGGCGCTCTCCAGCACGGGATAGCCGACACCGTACATCTCGGGCAGCACCAGCAATACGAGGCCCAGCCCCAGCCCTCCCACCGCCGGCCGCAGCCACTCTGGCCCGCGCCAGACCCGATCGGCGAGGTCCTCGAGGCCATAGCGAACACGGATGAATGCGACTCCGACCACCGCCGCGCAGAGTCCGAGCCCCGCATAGAAGCCGTACTCGGCCAGCGACCGTAGCGCGAACGGGGGCACCGACAGGAACGCGGCCGGACCGAACGCGGCGCGGCCGATGACGTCGGCGGTGACCGAGGCCAGGAGGACCACGCCGGCCGACTCGGCCGAGAAGTCCCGCAGGAGCAGCTCCAGCGCGAACAGCACGCCGGCGATCGGCGCGTTGAAGGTGGCCGAGATGCCTCCGGCCGCCCCGCAGGCCAGCAGCAGCTTCAGGCGCGGCTCCGCGATCCGCAGCCGCTGCCCGAGCGCAGATCCGAGGGCCGAGCCGATCTGCACGATCGGCCCCTCGCGGCCGACCGACCCGCCGCCCCCGATGCAGATCGCCGATGCGAGCGACTTCACGACCGCGACCGCGGGACGAATGCGCCCGCCGTTCTCGGCGACGGCCAACATGACCTCGGGTACGCCGCTGCCCCGCGCTTCCCGGGCGTAGCGATAGATCAACGGCCCGTAGAGCAGGCCGGCCACCGCCGGCGCCAGCACCACGAACCATGGCCCGAGCCACGGGACCCATGGGTTCGGGGCGTGACCGGCAGCGCCGTAGTCGGGATGACCGCTCAGCAGTGCCGTGAACCACCGGATGAGAGACCGGAAGACGAGCGCCGCGAGGCCGGCGCCGGCCCCGGTGACGATGGCCAGGACGCCGAGCCCCGCGGGACTCGTGCGGATGAAACGAACGGGGTTAGCGGCTTCGACGTCCGGCAACCCCTCGTCGTTCATGGTTGCGGGGGCCCGCGGCGTGCCTTCGGTTGATAGTTGCCCACCTCGGTACGCATCGTGATAGCAAGGCGATTCAAGGCGTTGATGGTGGTCAGGGTAAACACCAGCGCGATCAGCTCCTGTTCATTGAAGTGCGCTCGTGCGCGCTCGAAGATCGCGTCGGGCACATGGCCTTCCGTGATCCGGGTGACGGCGTCAGCAAGCCCGAGCGCCGCGCGTTCACGCTCGGAGTAAAACGGCGCCTCATCCCACGCGTCGAGCACGTAGAGTCTCTCCTCGGTCTCGCCGAGGGCGCGGGCGTCTTTCGAATGCACATCGAGGCAATACGCGCACCCATTGATCTGCGAGGCGCGCATCTTCACCAGGTGGACCAGCGATTCCTCCAGGCCTGAGTTGTGGATGTAGTGCTCGAGCTGATACATCCCGCGGAGGGCTTCCGGAACATTCGTGTAGTCGATACGAGCTTTCATCGCAGGCTCTCCTTCTGGCAGAAACAGGGAGTGATCCACCCTTACACTAGGCGAATGATGGGCTTGATCGTCCCGCCATTTTCGCTATCTTTGGCAGCCTGATTGATTTGATCGAGGCTGTAAAACTTGACCAGTTTCTCGAACGGGAAGCGCCCCTGCGCGTTGAGTTCGATGAGCTGGGGGATAAAAATGTCGGGAACGCTCTCACCCTCGAGAATGCCGCGTATCCCCTTACCAGGTATCATCAGGTTGTTCACGTCAAAGCTCACCTCTGTGCCTAGCGGCTCTGCTCCGACGATGCCGCACGTGCCGAGAGATCCGAGTGCTTCTATCGCCTGATGCAACGCTCTGGGGTCCCCGGAGGCCTCTAGCGAATAATCGACTCCGCCACCAGTAATATCTCGGATCGCCTCAACTGGAT
>WNFF01013041.1_pt1 | contig 13539 bp, 10 predicted proteins | sample 5400441 | NCBI WGS metagenome assembly WNFF01 (sample SAMN13153345, study PRJNA577476) | soil metagenome | isolation source: 120 cm saprolite under Douglas fir tree site 2 hole 3 replicate 1 | place: USA:California | collected 2015-04-18 | reverse complement strand
TGTCGGGCGCGAGTGATCGCGCCCCAACCGTTTCGCGACTAGAAGGAGTGGCACCATGTCCGTCTCCCAACATGACTGGTCATTGCATCGCAAGGGGCAGGCCGACCAGGAACGTCATAAAGAGAAGATTCGAGAAGCAATCAAGAAAAATTTAGGGGATATTGTTAGCGAAGAGAGCATCATTCTCTCAGATGGCAAGAAAATGGTGCGGGTGCCCATTCGATCCCTGGAAGAGTACCGTTTTCGCTATGATCCAGGACGCCAGCAGAATGCAGGTCAGGGTAACGGAAAGAGTAAAGTCGGCGATGTCATAGCCCAGGAGCCCAGATCCGGTAAAGGTAAAAAGGGTGATGCAGGTAAAGATGCAGGCTATGACTACTACGAAGCCGAAATTACCATGGAAGAGCTGGCAGCTATGATCTTCGAGGACCTCGGACTGCCTAACCTCGAGCAAAAACGCCAGCAGGAACTCCAGACCGAAGCTGTCCGCTTTACCGATGTGCGCAAAAAAGGGCCGCTGACAAACCTCGATAAGAAGCGCACCATCATGGAGAACATGAAGCGTAACGCCGCCAAAGGCGAGGCCAGGTTCCAGGATATCAAGTCTGAGGACCTGCGCTTCAAGGTCTGGGAACCGACGATACGGTACCAGTCAAACGCGGTTGTGATAGCCATGATGGACGTATCGGGGAGTATGGGCGAGTTTGAGAAGTACATCGCGCGCAGCTTCTACTTCTGGATGGTACGTTTCCTACGCACGAAGTACAACAACGTGCAGATCGTCTTCATCAGCCACCATACGGAGGCCAAAGAGGTCACTGAAGAAGAGTTCTTCCACAAAGGTGAGAGCGGAGGCACGCAGGTCTCGTCCGCCTACGAACTCGCTCTGCAGATCATCAAAGAACGCTATAACCCTGACGACTGGAACATCTATCCTTTCCACTTCTCCGATGGTGATAACCTACCCTGGGACAATGATCGTTGCGTACAGTTAGTCACCAAATTAATGGAACTCTGCAACATCTTTGGCTATGGTGAAATCCGCGAGGGGCATTATCGCTCACCAAGCACACTGATGTCAGCCTACAATAAAATTTCAGATAAGAAATTCATCGCTGTGACCATCTCTGATAAGAAAGAGGTCTATCCTGCGCTGCGGAAATTCTTTGCGCAGCGCGACCCTGTTCTCACGAGGTAGCCGTTTAGATAGGGGGAGCTTCCCAATGGCAGATAGTGATATTGAAAGATTGCGTGATGCAATAGATCATGCCTGGGAGGAGGCACATAATTTCGGGCTAGATCCGTTTCCGACGGTGCCCGCAACTATTATGTACGAATTTGCTTCGTACAGCTTACCCGGCCGCTTTAGCCACTGGACGCACGGGAAAGCATATTACAGGCAAAAGATGCAATATGACTTCGGGTTGAGCAAAATTTATGAGATGGTGGTTAATACCAATCCAAGCTATGCCTTCCTGATGGACATGAATAACCTGCTACAAAATACATTTGTAGCAGCGCACGTCTTCGGCCATACTGACTTTTTCAAGAACAATGCCTACTTCCAACACACCTCGCGTCGCATGATCGATAAGGCGAGTATTCATGCCGAACGCATTGCCAAGTACGAGTTCGATCATGGCAAAGCAGAAGTTGAGCGTTTCCTTGATGCTGTTCTTTCGATTCAAGAGCATGTAGACTATAACCTGATTATTCGAGAGAACGAGTCCAGCAAAAAAGAAGAGAAACCTGCTCCATATCTCACAAGTGAGTACGAGGATCTCTGGGGTTTGGATATAAAAGCAAAAAAGGCGGAAGAGGAACGCGAGAAGCGTTCAGGTAAACCACCCAAGTTTCCAGAGAAGCCGGAGAAGGATATCTTACAATTCTTGATGCTCCATGCTCCTCATCTTGAATCCTGGCAACGCGACATTATCGAGATTGTGCGTACAGAGATGCTTTACTTCGTGCCACAGATGCAAACGAAGATCATGAACGAAGGGTGGGCCTGCCTCTCAAAATCGAGCCTTGTGCTTACTGAACGTGGACTGCTACGCTACGATGCCTTGCATGAACTGCTTGCCCAGGGCGAAGCAATGAAGGTGGGTAGCGGCAATGGGGCGTTAGGCCAGGTCACTGACCGGCATATTCATCGCGATGCGTCTACCATTCGTTTGCGTACACGACGCGGCTTTGTGCTTGAGGGAGCAGAAGAACACAAGCTCAGCATTGGACCAGATCAGTGGATTGCGCTGAAAGATGTCAAAGTCGGACAGCATATCCCATTGAGCGTTGGCGACAATATCTGGCCCGAACAACTTGTAACTGTTTCTCAGCCTGTGCGGCTCATTGCATCTACTGTAGCAGATGTTGCCCAGGCTGCAAGAGTAGGTGTACATACCGTATATCGCTCACTTGGCGGCAAGACCCTTTATGCCAAAGATCTCATTGCCGATGCTATCCAGAGTACAGGTTACACGTTTGGCAATAATGGCAAACCATTGTACAATCATCGGCTACCGCTCGTCGCACCAACGCATGTCACGAGGTCGTTTGCCGAGTTTCTTGGTTATCTCATTGGCGATGGTAATATCCACGTCTCGAAGAATGCTATCGGCTTCACAAGCGGTGATCGGGAGTTAGCGGACCGCTATGCTTCACTCGTCACAGAGTTGTTCGCGATTGAGCCAACTTTGTTCTGGGACGACAGAACTGTCAATGGGAAAGGAGGCCGCTGGCGTGTCGTCTTCTACTCAGCCAATGCGCTTGATCTCCTTCAATCGTTAGGCATTGATTTGCGGGCGAAAGCACGGCAGAAACGCATACCGGATTGCATTTTGCGTTCACCTAAGCCTGCAGTAAGTGCTTTCTTGCGAGCATACTTTGATTGTGATGGTTGCGCTTCTGTCAAGCAAGGCGTCATTTTATCGACCTTCAGCGATGACATTGCCCAGACGTCGCAGATTCTGCTGCTGAACTATGGCATCCTTTCACGCCGTCGCGGAGTCAACGTGTGGATAAGCGGCAGGTCGGCACAGGTTTTTGCTCAGGAGATCGGTTTTGGTCTTAATCGTAAGCGAGAAAACCTGGATCAGTATCTTGCGAACCATCGCTGGTTCTTCAAAGAAGAGCCCACAGATGAAGTCATCAGCGTTGAAAAGGGCGTTGCTGATGTCTACGATATCACGGTGGATCGCTCGCATCGCTACGTTGCTAATGGCATGCTGCATCACAACAGCATTTGGCACTCGCGTATCATGCGCCAAATGGGTGAGACCGGGGTGATTTCAGACTCCGATACCCTTGAATTTGCTCAACTACACTCTAGTGTACTCTCCCCATCGCCGACATCACTCAATCCTTATTATCTTGGCTTCAAGATGTTCGAGGATATCGAGCGGCGCTGGGATAATCCCACCAAAGAGGAGCAGAAACGATTTGGCCGTGAACCTGGGATGGGTCGTCAGAAGATCTTCGAGGTACGCGAATTAGACAATGATGTCTCCTTCCTGCGTAACTACCTTACCGAAGACCTTGTGAAGGAACTCGATCTCTACATTTATAGGAAAGAGGGAGACGAGTGGGTCATAGTGGAGAAAGACTGGCGAAAGGTGCGTGATAATATCGTTGCCAATTTGACCAACTTCGGCTACCCCTACCTGATCGTTGAAAACGGTGACTATCGCGGGAATCGAGAGCTATACCTCAAGCATCTCTTCGAGGGACAGGAACTCGACCTGGTCTACGCAGAAAAGACGCTCCAGCATGTACACTTGCTGTGGGGTCGTCCTGTTCATCTCGAGACAGTTTACGACGACAAGCGTATTCTGCTCTCATACGATGGAGAGAGAAACACCAAGAGTACGTTGGAAAAGTAATCCATAGCATTGTAGGAGCGCAAAAATTGCGCTCCTACAATACCGTTCAGTTCCCTGGCAAGCTACCAGTACCGTTCCTCTTCCCATGGGTCAGCATGATTATGGTAGCCGCGCTGTTCCCAGAAGCCGGGACGATCTTGTTCCATGAACTCTAAACCATCGAGCCACTTCGCGCTTTTATAGAAGTAGAGCTTTGGCACGAGCAGGCGCACGGGTCCACCATGTTCAGGCGCAAGATCTTCGCCATCATGCTTGATGGCAATCATCACATCGTCGTCATCGAGATCGGCAAGGGGCATATTGGTTGTGTAGCCCGTCCATGAATGCGCCATCACATATTTGGCACTCGGTAATGGTTTGGCACGCTGCAAAATCTCCCGGATATGCACACCTTCCCATGTATTGTCATAGCGGCTCCACGTTGTTACACAGTGAATATCAGTGTTTAGCGTTGTACGCGGCAACGCCAGGAACTCTTCCCATGTCAACTCAAATGGATTTTCAACCTTGCCCGTTATCTTTAATCTCCAATCAGTCGGGAGTTGATTCGGGGTACGTTCATAACTCAATACAGGCCATTTTGTTGTCAGGTATTGCCCAGGCGGAAGACGATCCTTCCCATCAGGAAGCTTCTCAATTGGTGCTGTAGGTTTTTTACCAAATAATGACATGAGTTTATTTCTCCTTTATTTCTTCTATGAATACATACGTGATGCTTGTAGTAACTTCTTCTTAACAAGGACGCTTACCACAAACATAAAGGGGAAGATGCTTGCTACAATATAGACTAACCAGTTCAACAAACGTTACAAAGCTAGAAGACCCTTACCTAAAAGATTTTTACTCTATTGTACCTCGTAAACCGAGCGCATAACTACTATTGAGAACAGTCTGATCGAATAAATTGTTCCGCTGTCGAGTAGTGATCTTTCATTGCAGGGTATTGACGAGGGCGTTACCATTAGAAGCAGGAGATTAGCATGTTCTGCTATCATTGGATCGCATATTAGGAGAAACTGCCATGATTATTCTACTACTGGCACTCATCGGCGCAATTATTATAATGGCCATACTTACGATTGGGCGACTGGGATTTGGACGCCGTGAAGCATTCGTGTCTCGAAAATTCACAAGGTGGTTCGTCGGGTACTTTGTCTTCAACTTTATCCTCTGCCTGGCAATCATCTACCTCTCTGAGCCTGCATTAACCGGCCCCTTTGGAGGTTGGCAATGGATACTCTGGCCACTCGCAATCAGCAGCATTGCTAATCTATTCTCTTTTGCTCGCCCGATGCTCGGCACTTTAGAAGATATTTCAGCCGCTAGCCAGGGACGACGCTCAACACAAGGCAGTTCCATCTCGCTACCGGCGAATGCTTCGCGAGGAGCTATCGCAGCAGGTATCTTTGGCCTGATCTTTGCCGCAGCTATTGGTATCGTTGTAGCTGGCTTGATCGTCGTCTTTACTACCTGGTTCGACAGCAATGCCAAGGTGCTCGCAGCTATTCCAAAAATAACGGTAGAGAAACCCACCACTCCACTGATACCAACCGACCCCAATCACATCGTCCTGGTTAGCCAGAGTGTCGCAGCTTTCAAAGGTCAACAGATACTCGGCTCCAATGGGCAGAACCTGGGCTCATCCTATAACCTCGACCCCAACAGTTACACGTTGCAGTCTATTAACCATCATCTCTATTATGTCGTCCCACTGTCCTACAACAATATCTTCATCAACCTGTCCAATTCCTCAACGCCCGGTTTTGTGATAGTAGACGCCGAAAATCCACAGGCAATACCGACATTACGAACCGGTCCCGGCGACTCGATCGCCTACCTTCCTGGAGCAATCCTCAATCAGGATCTGTTACGACACGTCTACTTGAGTGGCTATACCTATGGCAGACTCGTTGACCCTACGTTGGAACTCGACGATAGCTTTCACCCATATTGGACGATCTCCCTCATGCAACCAACGCGGGGTTATACCGGTGATGTCTTGAGTGAAGTACTTATTGTAGATGCGCATACAGGCGATATCAAGGATTATAAGCCACAGAATGTACCAATATGGGTAGACCGTGTCATGCCATCAGAAACTGTGACGCAATACCTGATGTGGTGGGGATTATACCATGCTGCTCCGTGGTTCAATCCCTCTGGAGCTGGACAGCAGTCGCCGGCAACCGATCCGCAATTGCTCTATAACAATGCTGATCAACCTGTCTGGCTTGTGCCAATGACTTCGTCATCGTCGAACGACAATTCCAGTACGGGCGTCTTTCTCTTCGATACGCATAAAAATGAGGCTCACTTCTACCCGCTTGCGGCAGGGCTGGGTATCGGTAGCAACGTACAGAACACCTTTCAATCTACCCGTGCGAATATCCTGCGCTACAATGTGGATAGCTTTCAGTTGTACCAGATATGTGGCCAACCTACCTGGGTTGCCATTTATAGCAGCGGGGGCATTTTCCAGGATGTGGGCATACTTGCAGCAAGGAATCTGAACGGTGGTAACGTGCAGTTTGAACCAAGCCTCAGTAGAGCCCTGGATGATTATAAACTTTGGCTCGCCCAAAATAATATCTCCAACAATTGTGGAGCTACACCTACCGGGGGAACGCAGCAAGCTGTGACAGGCAAGGTACTGCGTATATCATCGGTACAGCTAAATGGAAATACCATTTACTATATCCAGATCAGCGGGCAAAATGTCATCTTTACTGCGAACCTGAACCTGTCACCCAAATTACCACTAGTGCAGCCCGGTGATACGGTTACAATCACTTACTTTAATGCTTCAGTTCAGGCAGGTCAGCCGGTGGATCTCAAAACCTTCGATGATTTGAGTATTAAACTCGGTGGGACTCCTACGGCGACGCCTTCGCCGGTCACCGGTACACCAACGGTAACACCTACACCTTAACGTTTACGTTTCGTAGATTCGTCCTGTTGGGGAGGAACTTCCTCCCTGGCACTCTTTGATCTATAACTCGCGACCCAAGTGTCGCTAAGCAGTAAATAGGCCGAAGTGGATGCATTTGGCGCCGCCAAATGCATCCACTTCGGCCTATTTACTGGCTATGCAAAGTAAGTAGAACGTGTTATGATTCTGCCAGCGATCGTAAGTCAAGCCAATGCGCTGAATGAGAAAAGGGAGGAAACGCATGGCCCATTACTTTACCCGCGAAGAAGCTGAAGCTTTATTGCCTCAGATATCTGTTGTGCTGCTGAAGATTCAAGAGCGCCGCAAGGTTATGCAGCAGAGCGAAGAGGAACTTGGCACCCTCCATGCACTGTCGATGGGTAACGGCTATCACCTGCACGAACGCATCGCCAAATTGCAGAAAGAACTGGCAGGACAAATTCAGGATTTACAAGAACTCATCAACGAACTGAACGACTTTGGTTGTGAGTTGAAGGACCCGAATACCGGACTGATCGATTTCCTTAGCCTGCGTGATGGCCGCGAAATCTACCTGTGCTGGTACTTGGGCGAAGAACGAATCAACTACTGGCATTACCTCGATGCAGGCTTTGCAGGACGCCAACCGCTGTAAACTATGGCCACAATACGCGATGCATTAGAGCAAGGGATACTCACTCTCACAAAGGCTGAGCAAGACCAGGTGAAAGCAAGGCTTGACGCCCAGGTCTTGTTGAGCCACACGCTTCAGGTCGAACGCAGCGTTCTGTATGCCTACCCCGAACGCACACTTACTCCAGAACAGGAGCAGCAATTTTTTACACTCATAGAACGACGTTCACGAGGTGAACCTGTCGCATATCTCACCGGACATAAAGAGTTTTATGGGCTTGATTTTCTCGTTGATAAACGTGTCTTAATCCCCCGTCCCGAGACGGAATTGCTGGTCGAAGCCGCGCATAACGTCTGCCGGCAAATGCTTGAAGCGGGACACACGCCGATTGTAGCCGATATCGGCACAGGAAGCGGTGTTATTCCAGTGACTTTAGCTGTGCTAGAGCCACGCCTTCCTTACCTCTATGCTACAGATGCCTCTTCTGATGCGCTTGAGGTCGCGTACCTCAATTGCCAGCTTCACCATGTCGAACACCGTGTACGCCTGCTGCAGGGCGATCTCCTGGCCCCATTACCCGAACCCGTCGATACCAGACGTTCGCGCCTATGAACCGCACCTGGCGCTCTTCAGTGGAGCTGAGGGATTAGATCTATTGCGCCGCTTTTTTAAGGAATTGCATGAGTCTTGTACATTATTAGAGGGGGGAGTATTGTTGTTAGAGATCGGGTATCGCCAGCGCGAACCCCTTACTTCCATATTGCGTGAGACCTGGCCCCAGGCAAAAATAGCATTTAAACAGGATTATGCTGGCTGGGATCGTGTGTTACAGGTAACGTTCTAATTCGTAATAGAGAAGAAAGCATACAATTCAGGGCGAGACAACAAACTAGCGCTTTGTCAAGAAAGGAAATGTAGGTGAAGTCGACGACCTCATCTGGGGAATTTCATGGGACGAATAACCGGAACGGGTACCATCAAAGAGGCTGGCTATCATGTTTTCTTTCCTAGACTCCCTATAACCTCAGCGGTCTTGTAGGTTTGATCTTCTTTACAAGAAGATGGAAGTGTGTTAGTCTCAGTAGTAGGGAGAGTTGTTATGCCTGAGGCAGGTATTATTTATATTCGGCTTCTATTGCTCATTCCTATCAATCTACCCGATATAATGACTGTGTTGATCGGTGGAATAACCGCCTTTGTACTTGCCTTTGTACTAACTTTTTTCGTCAAAGCTTTCTGTTACAAGGTAGGGTGGCTCGACAAACCTGCCACACGCAGAATCCACACAAAAGCTGTACCTCGCCTGGGTGGCGTTGCCATGTTCCTGGCTTTCGTCATTGCATCACTGCTCTTTTATACTCCTGGCCCTAACTTCAATGCTCATGCTAACGAACTCACGATTTACTGGTTGCTGATTGCCGCCGGAACGCTGATGGTGCTCGTGCATGCATATGATGATATCCTGGGACTTGGCCCCTGGCCTAAACTACTCGCTCAGACGATAGCGGTCATTATCATTCTTGGCCCTTGGATAGATAAGACTTTTCATGGTGTATTGCTTTTCACCTTTAATAATCCCTTCGGTATTGAGCACCTCAATCCAAACTTGCCGCCGCCCCCGTGGTATCGTGAACCTACGTTCCTTCTATTCATACAAAAAGCCGATATCACGTTCGCAGCTATTCCTGCTGTCCTACTTACCTGGTTCTGGACGGTGGGGATGATGAATACCGTCAACTGGATTGACGGAATGGATGGGTTGGCGACCGGCGTTGTGGGCATTACCGCGCTCTTCATCACACTGATTAGCTTCATGTTGCATCAGTATAGTATAGCGGTACTCTCTGCCATTTTTACAGGTGCCATCTTTGGTTTCCTGCCGCATAACTGGAATCCGGCGAAGATTTTTATGGGAGATAGCGGCTCAATGTTTCTAGGGCTTGCGCTGGCAGTTCTCTCAATTATGGGAGGAGCGAAGCTTGCGCTTGCCTTGATGGTGCTCGGTGTGCCTATACTTGACGTAGCTGTTGTGATCATGAATCGTATCCGGCGTCGTCAATCGCCTGTACATTATGACAAAACGCACCTGCATCACCGACTGATGGCAACGGGGTTGAGCGTCAAACAAATCTGCTATCTGTTCTATGGCTTAGCAACTACATTTGGATTGCTGGCTCTCAGTTTCTCATTCTCAAGTATACACTCTGCCCATCTCTACAAATTTTTAGGTATCATCCTGGTTGTTCTGACAATGGTAGGATTGGTTCTCTGGGTTGATCGTCGCCAGCGCCAACGAGGTGTGCCAATTAAGCTAGGCGGTCCTGACCCAGGGCCAGGGGGCGGTTCCGGGATACCTACAGAAGAGAACGTCGCTGTTGANNNNCACGATCTCGCTCGACTGATGTGCATTTGCTAACGCCGCGTCTTCTGTGAACATCCGCTTCAGGAAGTACCCGGTAAATGACTGCTCATTCTCAGCGACATCCTCGGGTGTTCCCTCAGCGATAACCTGTCCACCAGCATCGCCGCCTTCTGGCCCTAAATCGATGATCCAATCGGCACTCTTAATCACTTCCAGGTTATGCTCAATCACTATTATCGAGTTTCCGGCATCAACAAGACGCTGCAACACCTGGAGTAAGCGATCGACATCAGCAAAGTGCAGCCCGGTAGTTGGCTCATCCAGAATATACATTGTGCGGCCGGTGGCTCGACGAGCAAGTTCGGTCGCCAGTTTGACCCGTTGTGCCTCGCCTCCAGAAAGCGTTGTGGCAGGCTGACCAAGGCGCATATAGCCCAAACCAACATCAAAGAGCGTCTTCATCTTATTAAAGATAGAGGGCACGTTGGCAAAAAAGCCCATAGCCTCTTCCACTGTCATATCCAGGACATCGGCAATGTTCTTGCCTTTATAGTGAATCTCGAGCGCCTCGCGATTGTAACGTTTGCCTTTACACACTTCGCACGGCACATACACGTCTGGCAGGAAGTTCATTTCAATCTTGACGATACCCTCACCTTTACAGGCTTCGCAGCGTCCGCCCTTGACATTAAATGAGAAGCGACCGGGCTGGTAACCACGAATGCGTGACTCCGGCACCTGCGCGAAGAGTTCGCGAATACCTGTGAAAGCATTGGTATAGGTCGCGGGATTAGAGCGCGGTGTACGGCCGATGGGCGATTGATCGATATCAATGACCTTGTCCAGGAACTCCATACCCTCGATAGCATCATGTGCGCCTGGCCTGTCATGCGCGCGATATAAGGCATGAGCCAGCTTCCGATAAAGGATATCAGTGATGAGTGTACTTTTACCTGAACCTGAGACACCGGTAACTACCACGAATTTCCCGAGGGGGATATCAACCGTGATATTTTTCAGGTTATTTTCCCGTGCGCCTACGATCCGCAAGGGCCGTCCATTACCTTCTCGACGCTGCGTAGGCAGAGGAATTCGCTTGCGCCTGGATAGATAATCTCCAGTGAGCGAATCCGTACTGGCGATAATATCTTTGTATGTGCCTTCAGCGACAACCTTTCCACCATGTTCGCCAGGACCAGGTCCAATATCGATAATGTGATCGGCGGCACGCATGGTATCCTCGTCGTGTTCGACTACCAGCAAGGTGTTACCAAGATCACGTAAACGTTCCAGGGTCTTAATCAGGCGGGCGTTATCGCGCTGGTGTAGCCCAATGCTTGGCTCATCGAGAATGTAGAGCACACCCATCAAGCCAGAGCCAATCTGCGTTGCCAGGCGAATGCGTTGAGCCTCACCACCAGACAGGCTGGCCGCTGCCCTGTCCAAACTTAAGTAATCCAGGCCGACATCCACCAGGAATTGCAGACGTGCCCGGATCTCTTTGAACACCTGGCGAGCAATAAAGCGTTCGCGCCCTGTAAGTGTTACCTCAACCAGTGGCCCACGAGGATCGATTGGGGTCAGTGGATCGGGTGCAACAGGGTTGCCATTCTTTTCGCCATTTCCATTGAGGGATCGAACACTTCTCTGAGCGGTTAACGGCTGTGATTCGGCTTCTAGTTCCTGGAAAAAGCGCTGCGCCATCACTATTGAGAGCCGCGTGACCTGTACGATATTGCGTCCACCAACTGTGACCCCCAGCGCTTCCGGTTTGAGTCGAGCGCCATGACAGTCAGGACAGACACGAGCAGACATGAAGCCTTCAATTTCCTCGCGAATACTCTGGCTATCCGTCTGTCTATAACGTCGATCAAGATTGGGAATAACCCCTTCGAAGTTAATGGAGTAAGAGCGCGTACGCCCATGTTGGGGCGTGTAGCGAATGGTCAGTTGCTCAGGGGCACCATAAAGCACCTTCTGGCGTTGATCTTCCGTCAAGTTGCGCCAGGGGGTATTCAGGCTGAAGTTATACTTCTGCGCCAGAGCTTCCAGAATCGAAGCATGCCACTGGCTGCCATTGACAACCTTACTCCAGGGTGCAATCGCACCCTCGGCGAGGCTCAGTTCAGGATGTGTCACAACCAGTTCAGCATCAATCTCTTGCTGCGTTCCGAGGCCAGTACAGGTCGGACATGCGCCATGCGGGCTATTAAAGCTAAAGGTGCGCGGCGCAATCTCCGGCAGACTGATACCATCATAGACACAGGCAAACCTCTCAGCTTCAGCGTCGTCTCCAGCGAATCCGCCACACGCTGCCGAAGCGAAGAGTCAACCTCCTCCTGTTGGACCTGAACCTGCTCATCCCCGGCCCCATCTTCGCCTGATCGTCCATCTCTTCCCGCGTTCACATCATAAAGCGTAGGGCGTTCCGCAACCTGTTTGAAAGGCTGCAATTCATTGCGCCCTTCCTGGTGGGATATATCCGATTGAGACGATTTTGGCCGTTTATGTATCACGAGCCGGTCAACGACTACTTCTATGGTGTGTTTTTTCTGCTTGTCCAGGTCGATCTCTTCGCTCAGATCATATATTTTGCCATCCACGCGCACACGTACATAGCCAGAACGACGCATCTCCTCAAAGATACTCTTGTACTCGCCTTTACGCCCTGTGACGAGCGGCGCAAGCAACATAATGCGCGACCCATCAGGCAAATTGAGAACCGCATCGACAATTTGCTGGACGGTCTGCTGGCTTACCTCGCGTCCGCATATGGGGCAGTGAGGATGACCGATACGCGCGTACAGCAGGCGCATGTAGTCGTAAATCTCTGTAACGGTCCCTACCGTCGAACGTGGGTTATGCGTGGTGCCTTTCTGGTCGATAGAGATAGCGGGGGAGAGGCCATCTATATGATCAACATCGGGCTTCTCCATTTTATCTAGAAATTGCCGGGCATAGGCAGACAACGACTCGATATAGCGGCGTTGCCCTTCGGCAAAGATGGTGTCAAAGGCCAGGCTACTCTTGCCAGAGCCAGAAAGACCTGTAATTACCACCAATTTATCACGGGGAATGGTGACATCTATATTTTTCAGATTGTGCTCGCGGGCACCACGAATAACAATTTTATCCTGGGGCATACAACTAAACCACCCATTACCACAAGCCTATAGAAGAAACCTTCCGGCTGTCACTTGTGGGCTACTAATTAGAAATTGATACAAACGTTCGATATGCGCTACTATACTATACAATAATCGTCAAGGGTTTGCGAGGCAACGGAAAGGATAAAACCAATCGCATTCATAGGATACATAGCTCACCATCCCTATTAGTAAAACAAGAATGAACATAGTAGTTATTTCCTATCTGGCTATTTACGCCTGGTCCTGAGTTAATTGCGACCCTCTCAATCAAAGGAGAGGAGATTATTGCGTTGAAAAATATGGTTCAAGTACCGCTCATTTTGCGCGGTAATTTTTTCAGGCCAACTAGAGGTTTCATTGATATTGATAGTAAGAATCATGCTTCTCATAAATGCTTCTCCTTCATAGGTTTGTCCATGTCATTCTTCGATTATGAGGTAAGGAACGCCAGTGCTGCGGATACCCTTACAGTGTAAGTCAGAGCAAACGTGATAGCCGCTCTAATTATTATACCTGTTGCACCAAGGTGGGCTGATTCGCACATTGTATGGCTTTATTATACTTAAGGAGCGATCTTCCTGTTACCAGAAGCGCTTTTGATGCCAGAG
>WNFF01003141.1_pt1 | contig 13545 bp, 13 predicted proteins | sample 5400441 | NCBI WGS metagenome assembly WNFF01 (sample SAMN13153345, study PRJNA577476) | soil metagenome | isolation source: 120 cm saprolite under Douglas fir tree site 2 hole 3 replicate 1 | place: USA:California | collected 2015-04-18 | reverse complement strand
CCGGCTTTTCATACCTGACTCGTTTTTCGGATATATTGCGGGTCATGGCCGGTTGCGCGCGGTGCGGTCGCACCCTCGAGATCGTGGGCAATCAGCTGGGCCGTCGGGAGACGTGCCCGGATTGCGGTGCCGATCTGCACTCGTGCCGGAACTGCCGCCACTTCGATCTGGCCGCCGCCAAGCAGTGCAAGGAACCCTTCGCTGAAGTTCCCTCCAACCAGGACGACGCGAACTTTTGCGAGTTCTTCCAGATCGGCGAAGGCGGACTTTCAGCGCAGGCGAGCCACCACGCGCTGCTCGACGCCGCCGAGTCGCTCTTCAAGAAGAAGTAGCGGGACTCGACCACCTCCATCATCTCCGCTGGTCTTCGTCGCTGCTGAAGGCCGGCGCGCGAGCCGGTCCGAATCGCGGGGCCTGTTTCTCGCGTGCTCGATTCATCGAAGTGAGTGACATTTCGGTGCCGCGCGGACTCAAAATGTCATACAGTTCCTCAAAACGACCCAAACGCTGCTTTGGTCCCTGGTAGCTTCCCGCTTCGCCGCACCGACCCATCCATCGCCGGCATGGGTGGCGCGGCGATTTCCGACGGGCCCTTGAATCTAGAATCCGGCGAGCTTGGAGATGATCTCCTTCATGATCTCCGAAGTACCGCCGCCGATGCTGAGCAGCCGGACATCGCGCCAGGCGCGAGCGATGTGCGTCTCCTCGATGTAGCCCATTCCGCCGTAGAACTGCTGGCAGTCATAGGCCACCCGCTGGGCCAGATCCGCCGCGAACAGCTTGGCCATCGAGATCTCCTTCACCGGATTCTCCTTCCGGTCGAAGAGATCGACAGCGTGGTAGGTCAGCCGTTTGGCCGCCTCGATCGCCGTGAGGTGCTCGACGAATTTGTGTCGCCAGACTTGAAAGCCGAGGATCGGGCGACCGAACGCCTCCCGTTCGCGACCGTACTGGATTGCCTCCTCCACCATCCGCTCCATCCCGGACACCGCCATGATCGCGGCCACCAGCCGCTCTCCCTGGAAGTTGGTCATGACGTGGTAGAAGCCCGCGTTCTCTTCGCCGAGCAGGTAGCGCCTCGGGACCCGGCAGTCTTCGAAGAACAAAATCGCGGTGTCCGAGGAGAGATTTCCGATCTTATCCAGCTTCTTGGAGACCGAGAAACCCTTCACGTCGGTGGGAAACGTCAGAAGCGAGATCCCCTCGTAGCCCTCGCCACCGGTCCGCACCGCCAAGGTGATGAAGTCGGCGCGCGTCCCGTTGGTGATCCACATCTTCGAGCCGTTGATCACGTAGTCGCCGCCATCCCGGCGCGCGGTCGTCTTCAGTCGCGCGACGTCCGAGCCGCAGCTCGGCTCGCTGATTCCGAGGGCCGCAATCTTCTCCCCGAGGATCGCCGGGCGGAGGAACTCCTCCTTTTGTTCATCGGTCCCGATTTCGTTGATGATCGGCGTGGCGATCTGGCTCTGGACGAGCAAGGCCATGTTCACGCCGGCGTTGTGGCTGTGGCTCAGCTCCTCGCAGAACGCGGTGACGTACCAATAGTCAAGCCCGCTGCCGCCCCACTTCGGATCGTGGTTGATTCCGAAAAAACCGAGCTCGCCGCATTGATTGAATACTTCGCGGGGAAAGATGCCTGCCCGGTCCCACTCCAGGGCGTGCGGGGCGAGCTCCTTCTCGGCGAAGGTGCGCACCGTTTTCCGGAATGCCTCGTGCTCTTCGGTGAAGGGGTTCAGGATCGACGCTCCTCGGCGCGGCCGGCTTGGGCGTTCGAAGCCGATAGCAGGCCCCGGCAGGCGGAACAAGTGGGAGAACCGTCCAGCGGCCGCCGACCCGGGATCACCGCTCGGTAGGAGCCCGCCAGCCGCCGACCCAGGTCACCGTTGGGTGCGAGCCCGCCGGCCGCCGACCCGGGGTCACCGCTCTGTGGGAGCCCGCCGGTCCCGGAATCAGCGCTCTGGCCAGTCGGCCTTGAGGGCGTCTTTCAAAGCGTCGATCTCGGCGCCAGAGAAGCCGGCCTCGCGGAGGATCTCGCGGCTGTGCTCTCCCGGGGCGGGGGCGGGCTCAATGGCGATCGGGCCGAAATGGAGCGGCGTCTTCAGATAGCTACCTCCCTGCCCTTCCGCCGTTTTCAAGAAGACGCCCCGCGAGCGCAGCTGAGGATCGTCGAGCACTTCGAGCCCCTCGAGCACCGGCTCGACGCAAGCATCCACGCCCTCAAAGACGCTCAGCCAGTGCGCCAGCGGCTTGGCAGAGAAGATGCCCGTCAGCTCCGCATGCACCGCGCGGTCGCCCTCCGCGGCGTCGTAGGCCTGGGCGACGAGCTCCGGGCGTCCCAGCCGCTGGCAGAGCTGCGCGAAGAACTTCGGCTCGAGCGCGCCGACCGACAGATATCGGCCGTCGGCGGTGGGGTAGACGTTGTAACAGGCATAGCCCCCGTTCAATGGCTCCCGGCCCCGGGCCATTGGTTGTTCGGCACGGGTGAGCATCGCCGCGGCCAGATGCATGTGCAGAAAGGCCAGCGCCCCCTCGGTCATCGAGACATCCACCAGCCGCCCGGCCCCTGTCCGTTGGCGCTCGTGCAAAGCGGCGAGGATGCCCACCACCGCGAAGAGGCTCCCGCCTCCGACGTCGGCGATTTGAACGCCGGGCATCGCCGGAGCGCCGCCCTGCTCACCCCCGTAGCCGAGCACCCCCGCCCGAGCGATGTAGTTGAGATCGTGGCCCGCCTTGAGGCGGTCCGGACCGGTCTGCCCGTAGCCCGATATTGCGCAGTAGATGATCCTGGGGTTTCGGGATCGAATCGTGGCGTAGGAAAGGCCGAGCCGCTCCATCACCCCGGGGCGGAAGCTTTCGATCAAGACATCGTAGTGACCGACCAGCCGCCGAAAGGCATCGGCCCCCGCCGGATCCTTGAGGTTGAGCATTAAGGAGCGCTTGTTCCGATTCAACCCAAGGAACATCGCGCTCTCTTCGCCCAGAAGCGGCGGCATTGAACGCATTCCGTCGCCTCCCGGTTCCTCCACCTTGTCCACCCGCGCCCCCAGGTCGGCCAGCACCAGCGAGGCGTAGGGACCAGGCAGAAGCCTGGAGAGGTCCAACACCTTGATTCCACTCAAGGGCAGGTCGGGGGCAGGGTTCATCTAAGGCGGCGCGACGGCTCGACCGCGCGGCGCGCAAACAGCGAGTTGATTCGCAGGCAAGCGAGCGAGAACGCTCAGGAAAGGAGCTTTCCCAGCTTCATCGCAAGCCCCATGTCCATCGGCTTGAACTTGAGCTTGCCCTGCATCGCGGCCATCTGCGCGTTGAGCTGCTTTTGGCGGATTTTGAGAAAGTCCTGATCGCTGACCGTGATCGTCATCTTCGGCGTGCCCTGGGCGCCGGTGGTCACCCACTCCGAGGCTTTGGTCAGGTCCATCGTCCAGGTCCCGCCGTTCTCGCCGGTGACGTTGAAATGGATGATCGCGTTGATGTCCTTTGCCAGCTCGGGTCGCGTCTTCAGCAGGGTCGGAATCTCGTTCTCCAGAATGTTCTTCACGCTCGTATCGGCCATCTCATCCTCTCTTGGAAACGTGCGCTGGGGACTGGTGAATCCGTGCGGGCCGGACCGTAGCGATGGTTGACTCGCGGCGTCAAGCGGGGCGAATAGGTTAAGAATGTTCCCCGTTCTTTTTGGAGTGCTGAAGCGACGTTTGCACCATGCTCAGCAGCTCGTTCAATTCGAACGGCTTCGCCAGGTAACCCAGCGCACCGAGCTCTCGCGCCTTGGTACCGATGTTTCGATCCGCGCTCAAGACGATCACCGGGATGCGGGCCCAGTCCGGCCGGCCGCGCATCCGTTCCGCGAACTCCCAGCCATCCATCACCGGCATCATCAAGTCGAGCAGGATGAGGTTCGGCGCCAGGTTCGCGACCAGATCGAGCGCCTCCAGGCCATTGCGTGCCTGTCTGATGCCGAAACCCTCTGATTCCAGTATCTCCGAAAGCGCCTCGAGGATATCGGGGTCGTCATCGACCACCAAGATGGAGGGGGGAGGATGTCCGTTCGCCGAGATCAGTTCACTGCTCCCGTTACTCGTTGTCCGCATCGCAAGTTCGAAGCATCCCGGCGTCCAAGGCAAGAAATTTGTTTGCACCGACCTCCCTGCCCGTCCTCCTACCTGCCGAACCGTCCCTAAATGAACACAGCCAGCGGCTTTGACCAGAATCTGCTACCGATAAACCATTGGATACTCGTTCTATGGACCCGTCCAGGCAACCCTCCTCCATCCCCGAATCACCGACGCGGGCGCTCGTCGAAGGGCTCCCCATCGCAGCAGCACTCCTCTCGCGCGACGGCTTGCTTTTGTGCGCCAACGCCGCGTTTCGCGGCGCGGTGGGGATTGACGACCCCGAGCGGGCCGAGGACTTCGCCGAGGGCCTCCGAAAGCACGTCGTCGATTCCGCGCGAACCCACCTCGTCGCCCCCCCGCTGGAATGGTCGATTCCGCTCGGGGCAGAACGAACGCCGGTCAACGGGAAAGCCCGGCGATTGGACAGCGGAGAGATCCTCGTCTGGATCGACCCCCTGGCAAGCCCGCTTCAAGAGAGGCGGACCGAGTTCCTTTCCATCGCTTCGCACGACCTTCGCGGATCGATCGCCAACTCGCGCTCCTATGCTTCGCTGTTGCTGGCCCCGAAAATGGAGCTCGGCGAGAAGGCCCGTCACTGCGCCGAAGTGATCCAACGCAATGCCGACCGGGCGCTGCGCCTTCTCGGCGAGTGTTTCGATCTGTTCCTCCATGAGCAACGGGCCCTCGATCTCGATCGCACGCCACAAGATCTGTCCTCGGTGCTGGGCGAGGCGGTCGGCCACGCCCGGGCCCTGGCCAACTCGCGCGGCGTTGAACTGGTCGCGCAGGTACCACCCCAGCTGCCGGCGACCAGCGTCGACCGGGATCGTCTCGTCCAGGCGGTGCTCGCCTTCGCCGCCCACTCCATCGCCCGCGCGGGAAAGGGACAACCGGTCCGCTTCGAGGTTCGCAAGCAGAGCGATTCCATCCGCGTGGAGGTCAGCGACGAGGAGGAGTCGGCGTCCCCCCGCGAGGCCGGCCTCTACTACGACGCCGAAGCGCGGGCGATCGCGGAGGGCAGGCTGGGCGAAGGTTTCCGGCTAGGCCTGGCGCGGGCCACCATCGAGGCGCACGGCGGCGAGGTCGGTGCGCGGTCGAGCTTGGCGACCGGAAGCACCTTCTACTTCACCCTCCCGCTGAGGTAGAAAGGCCCGTCCGTCCCTCACCGGGGCCGACAGTGGAGGTGTAGCTGAGCGCACTGGCGCTATTGTCCTCCGCCCGCTATGCTTGACCGCACTCGATTAAGGAGCATCCGCCTATGTTGGGCATGAGACCGTTCGAAGTATTGTTGATTTTCCTGGCGATCGTCCTTCTGTTCGGCGCGACGCGGCTGCCTCAACTGGGCTCTTCGCTGGGCCAGGCGATTCGAAATTTCAAGCGCGGCTTTGGAGAAGTGACCGGGGACTCTTCGGACGACAAGAAGGAGTCGGCGACTCTTCCCGGCGGCAGCTCATCGGAGTCGAAGACGGGTGCCGGCAAGGTCGGTTCCCGAGACGCCTAGCAGCGCCGGCCGAACCCCTCCTCGAACCACCGTCTAGTCCAACGCTTCGTCGTAGAGGCCGTCCAGAAGCGTCTTGTACTTCTGGGTGGTGAATTTTCGCTTCACCTTCATCGTGGGGGTGAGCTCGCCGGATTCCTGGGTGAACTCGCGATCCACGATGGCGAACTTCTTGATCGTGCTGTAGGGCGGCTCCTGCGCATTGAGCTGCTCGATCGAGTGCTGGATGGCACTGTAGATCTCCGGCCGCCGGCTCATCTCGGCGTAGTTGTTCACCGGGATGCCCTTCTCGGCGAGGAGCTTGCGTCCGGCCTCCTCGCTGACACAGACCAGAGCGGTCAGGTACTTACGCCTGTCCCCGTAGACCATCGCCTGACTCACCAGCGGGAACGTCTTCAAGATGTTCTCCAGATTCTGGGGCGCGACCTTCTTGCCACCGGCGGTGACGATGATGTCCTTCTTCCGGTCGGTGATCCGTAGATATCCGTCCTCATCGAGCTCACCGATGTCGCCGGTGTGGAACCAACCGTCCGCCTCGAGAACCTCGGCGGTGGCGCTTGGATTCTTGAAATACCCCTTCATCACCCCTGGCCCGCGGACCAGGATCTCGCCGTCCGCGGCTATCTTCAGCTCGGTTCCGGGCGTGGCGGGGCCCACGGTGCCGATCTTGATTTTGTCCGGGCGGTTCACCGTCGTCGCCGCGGCGGTTTCGGTCAGCCCATATCCCTCGAGGACCTTGAACCCGAGCAGCTCGAAAAAGAGCGCGATCTTCCGGGAGAGCGGTGCCCCTCCGGAGACGAACAGGCGCATCTTACCGCCGAGCTTCTGGTTGAGCGTGTCGGCCACTTTGCTGAAGACAAGCCGGCGAGCGAGAGAGAAGCCCAGCGAGGAATACGGGCGGTTCTGATTCTTGGCGTCCACGTACTCATCGAAGAGCTTGAAGGCCCAGCGAAACAGCTTGCCCTTCATTCCCGGGGCGGCGCTGCCAGTGGCGAGCACGTTGTTGTAGACCTTTTCGAAGACCCGCGGGACCGAGGGCAAAACGGTGGGCCGCGTTTCGATCAGGTTGGCCATCAGCTTGTCGACCGATTCGGCGAAGATCATCCGAAAGCCGGAGCCGAGCCAGCTGGCCTTCACCACCTGCGCAAACGAGTGCGCCAGCGGCAGGAAGAGCATCACCGAGTCGTCCGGCTCCATCAGATGGAGTTGGGAAACGCCCCGCGCCTCGTAGCTCCAGTTGCCGTGGGTGAGGATGACGCCCTTCGGGTCCCCGGTCGTCCCCGAGGTGTAGATGAAGCAGGCCGGGTCATCGGAGCGGATCTGCGCGACCCGCGTCTCGAATGTCCCCCGGGTCGGGTCCTGCGGCGACTCGCCCTGCCGGATCAGGTCGGCGAGCGTGATTTCGCGCGCGGACGAGGCAGTGCCATCGAGGATCACCACCCGGCGTATCGAGGGACTGTCGTCCAGTCTTTGGCGGAGTCTCGAGAGCCTTCCCACTTGCTTGCCATCCGCGTCGTCGCTGTCGACGAAAACGAGCACCGATTCGGAGTTGTTCAAGATGTACCGGCACTCGTCGGGCGTGTTCGAGGCGTAGATCGGAACGGTGATCGCCCGGGCCGCCGAAATCGCGAGATCGCAAATCACCCACTGCAGGCTGGTCGCAGCAAAGATAGCCACCCGCTCGCCGGGCTGAATGCCTTCCGCCACCAAGCCCTCGGAGACCTTCTTGACCTGATCCAGGATGGCCGACCAGGTCACGTCCTCCCAGCGTCCGGCGCGCTTTTGGACTGCCGCCACACTCGAGCGATCCTGGGCCCGGCGCACGAGCAGCTCGACGAGATTGTCGTCTCCTCCGGTGGGCTTGGCGACCTGCTTTTCAGCTCTCACTTAGCGTCCCCTCCTCGAGCGAGCGCCCGCAATTCCACATCCCGCCCCTCCGCGCTTGAACATGGGAAGACACACCACGCCGCCATCGCTCGAGGGGTGAGACGGGGAAAACGGATGCGGTTGCTGCGATCGCCTCATCACTGCGCGGCTTACCACGCAGTTTCGGCACCCAGCAACCGCGAACGGCAGAGCCCTCCAAGGTGGAGGGCTCGAGGGAATCAGGCAGCGTCGGCCGACACTTCGGCTTCCTGGTCCTGATTGAACGCCGACAGATACCGGGCGAGGAACGTTTTCGTCTTCAGCTCGACCTGGCGCACCCGCTCGCGGGAGACGCCCCAGCGCTGGCCCAGCTCCTCCAACGTCCGCGGCTTGTCCTGGGTAAGGCGCTCCTGAAGGATTGCCCACCCCAGGTCGCCAATCCGCTTGCGAACACGCGCCAACGCCTCTTGGACCTCGGTGTCCTTCTCCTCCGAGATGTACGCCTCCTGAGGATCTGGCTCAGGATCTTCCAACCGGTCAATGTACGTTGACTCCGAGTCGTCGTCGATCGCCGCGTCAAGCGAGAAATCGACCATGCTCTGTCGCTCCGCTTCGCCGCCGCGCACCTGGCTGCGATTGTCCTTCAGGTATCGCGTGATGTACGCCCGGATCCACCAAACCGCGTAGGTGGCGAAGCGAACGTTCTTCTTCGGATCGAAGTGCTCGATTGCCTTCATCAGGCCGACATTGCCTTCCTGAATCAGGTCATCGAGACGAGCCCCGCGGTTGGCAAATTTCTTGGCGATCGCAACCACGAACGCCAGATTCGACACACCGAGGATTCGCCGCGCCTCTTCGTCACCTTTCTTCGCTCGCCGCGAAAGCTCATATTCCTGCTCTCGGGTTAACTGCGGATGGTCGCCCAGCCGGCGGAGGTACTGTGAAAGCCCCTCGTCGTATCCAGCTCTAGTCGCCATTTGGTTTAGACCTCCTCTTCCTTGAGTCCCTTAGACGCGTACCCCGGCGGCGCGTTTCACATTCCGCCCAACTTCTGCACATCGTCTTAAGAGGCATGTTTTCAACACACGGTTCGGAGTGCGCCTGATTGCATATCCGACACGGGACAGTCAGTGACTGCGGCGACGGACCGGAAATTCAGCCCCTCAAGGCAGGAATATCTTCCCTGGGTTCAGAATTCCTGATGGATCGAAGAAGTCCTTCAGCCGCCTCTGGAGATCGATCAGTTCCTTCGGTTGCTCCATCGGCAAGTAAGCCCGCTTGGAAAAGCCGACCCCATGCTCGCCGGTGATCGTCCCGCCCAGAGCGACGGTAAAGCGCAATATCTGTTCGATGGCCTCGTCGACGATGGGGCGCTGATCGGGGCGATCGAAGAGGATGTTGGCGTGCAGATTGCCGTCCCCAGCGTGACCATAGGTCGCGATCGTCAGGCCCATCCGAAGGCCGATTCCCTTGAAGTGGGCAATTGTTTCAGAAATTTTCGATCTCGGAACGGCGATGTCCTCGGACAGCTTGAACGGCTTCACCTGCCGAAGGGCGGTCGAAAGCACCCTGCGCGCGCTCCAGATTTTTTCGCGCTGCGATTCGTCCTGGGCAACCAGCGTCTCCAGAGATCCCTGCCCTTCGCAGATGCCGCCCAGGGCCGCCAGCTCCGAAAATACGGCCGATTCCTCGCGCCCATCCACTTCGGCGATCAGGGCCGCGCCGGCTTCGGCCGGAAACGAAAGGCCGCGGCCGTTCACCGCTTTGATCGAAACGTCGTCCAGAAGCTCGAGCGTCCGGGGGAGAATCCCGCCGCTGAGCACCGCGGTGACCGCGCGCGCAGCGTCAATCACCGAGCGAAAGAGCACCAGCGCCGTTTTGACGACCCGGGGCAGCGGAATCAGTTGAACGGTGATTTCGGTCGCGACGCCGAGCGTTCCTTCCGAGCCGACGAAGAGCCCGACCAGATCGTACCCCGCCACGCCCTTGATGGTTTCGCGCCCGACGCGCAGCGCGGTGCCATCGGGCAGGACCCATTCGAGGCCGATGACGTAGTCCCGGGTCACGCCGTACTTGAGAGCGCGAGGACCACCGGCATTCTCCGCGACGTTGCCCCCCATCGTGCAGAACTCCAGAGAGTTCGGGTCGGGAGGATAAAAGAGCCCTCGGGCCTCGACCGCCTTCATCAGATCCCCGGTGATCACCCCGGGCTGAAGGACCGCGATCAGATCCTCCTCGGAGATGGATTTGACCCGGTTCATGCGCTCGAGGCTCATCGCTACCCCGCCCCGAAGCGGCAGCGATCCGCCGCTCTTGCCGCTTCTTGCTCCGCAGGGAGTGACCGGCGCCCGCAAGGATTGGCAGATTTGAAAAACCTTCGACACCTGGGGCGTGCTTTCCGGAAATACGATCAGATCGGGTGGAAACTCCCCGGAATCGGACTCGTCCCGTCCGTAGGCAACCACCCGCTCCTCGTCGGCGAAGACCTGGGCGGGGGAGAGCTCGGCCTCCAACCTCGCTCGAAGCTGCGGTACCGCCCCATGCCATCTGAGCGCGGATTCGGCGCTCATCCGTAGACCTCCACCAGACTTCCATTCATCGCCGCGGGCGAATCAGCGCAAAGGTAGCGCACCACCGCGGCAACGTCCTCGGCGGTCATTTTCGGCTCGAAGCCCGAGCCCTGGAGCATCTGGGTGTCCACGCTGCCGGGGAGCACTCCCGCGATCATCACCCCGGTGCCGTCCAGCTCGGCGGCCAGGGCCTTGGTGAGCCCATTGAGCCCCCACTTCGAGGCGCAATAGGCGGAAAGACGCGGGCTGCCGACCGCGCCGCTGATCGAGGAGACGTTCACCACCCGGCCATACTTCCGCTTCAACATCTGCGGCACGATCCGACGAATGAGATAGAACGCGCCGAGCAGATTTACCGCCAACACCCGCTCGAATTCCGAATCGCTGGTGTGCGCGAGATCCCCGCGGTGGACGATTCCGGCGTTGTTCACGAGCACATCCACCTGCCCGAAGGCCTTGAGCGCGTCGACGACCAGCTGCTCGACCTCTTCTGGTTTCGAGACGTCGCACGCCAGGGAAATGCCCCGCCGCTTGAGCGCCGTCACCTCGCGGCACGTCCCGTCGGCCCCGTTGGCGCCAGAAGAGACGACCACGAGGTCCGCACCGGCCTGAGCGAGCTGGATCGCAATCGCCCGGCCGATTCCCCTTGATGCACCGGTCACCATTGCCACCTTGCCGTCCAGCGCGCCCATCAGTGACCCCGCCCGATGCGAAACCAGAGCTCGCGGCGCAGCGCCTTATCGGTGCGGAGCAAGCCCTGGTACGCCTCGGTGTGGGTGCGGGCAAGCCGCTGCCGGTGCCCGCGAACCCGCAGGCAAGCTTGCTCCGCCTGGATGATGCAGGCGGTCGCGGGGCTGTCGAGGACCTGGGCCAAAGATGAGGCGACCCGCCGAACGAGCTCCTCCTGCACGATCAGGCGGTGGGCGAAACAGTCCAACAGCGCCGACAGGCGGCCAAAGCCCACCACGCTCCGGGAGGGGACGTAGGCAATGTGCGCGGTGCCCTCGTAAGGCAGCAGGTGATGGGGACACATCGAGTGGAATTTCAAATCCGTCACCACCACCAGCTCTCCCGAGGAGCCGGCCGGCGAGGGATACAGCTCGCCGATGACCTCACGGGGATCCTTCTGGTACCCGTCGAGGAATTCGTTCTCCCAGGCCTCAGCGACCCGGCGCGGGGTCTGGCGCAGGTTCGGGTCCGTCAAGTCCACCCCCGAAGCCGCGAGGAAGTCGCGGATCGCGCGCTCCATCGCCGGGCGGCTTGGAAGCTGACTGGAGGAGCGGGCCCTCAGTCCTCCTGGTAGGCGACGCAGTACTCGGGTGTTTCCCACAGCCGAAGCTCCTTGAGCCCATCGAGTTGCCGCTTCAATCTTGGCCACATCCAGGCAACGACATTCTCCGCGGTGGGATTCTCCATGAAGTCATTGAGATTGTGATGGTCGCATTGGGCGAGGACCGCCTCCCAGACCTTGACCCGAATCTCCTCGAAGTCGCGAATCATTCCGTCTTTGGGGTTGGTGGTCCCCTCGATTACCACCTGGAGCCGGTAATTGTGTCCGTGCAGCCGCGAGCAGGGGCCGTTGTAGAAAGGCAACAGGTGGGCGGCGCTGAAATTAAAATCCACCGAGAGTTGCATTGGCATCTTCGATTGTCCTCTTGAAAGCTCCTACGCGCGGTTGAAGATAACTGAAGACGAGGTCTTAAGCTCGCCGGGGCATGGGCCGTCCATTTAAGACCAGCGCCCAAAGCCGGCGACCAAAGCTCAGGGGACCATGGCTTCCCGAGGACGGCGACGATAAATAGGCAAGAGTGATCAAGATCTGCCCGCGCTGCCGACGGACCTTTTCCGGCGGAACGACCTGTCTTCGTTGTTCGCCGGGGGTCGCGCTCCTCGACGTCGCCGATCCCGCCGTCCGGCGCGCCTTCCTCAAATCCGACGGAGAGCTTCGGTCCACGATCCGCACCTACTACGGCGCGCGAAGCGCCATGTTGATGCTTTTCGTCGGGATGCTTTCTGGCCTCGCGATCGGCCTCGTCCTGCTCAGAGTCGCCTCGTCCCATTCCGGTTGGCAGCGTTGGTCCTTAGGCGCCGTGGCAGGTGTGGCGGCTGCCGCCATTCCCATCGCTACAGCGTTCATCGGCGCTGCGGTCGTACACCGATTTTCGAAGTCGTGCCGCCGCAGGCCCCTGCGCGCGGATGAGATCCGCATCGTTCGGCGCGAGCGCCCCGGATAGCCCGGTCTGAGCGTTTGACCCTTGCAGGGTTCACCGGCGATGATCTTCACAATGGCTCAGTCATCGAGTCCGCCTGCCAACAAGCTCCCCACCCTTCAAACCGCGGCCAGTGCCAAGCGAGCTCCGATCGAGAGCACGCCGGACATCCCTCCCCCGGCCGAGGTTGGCCCATCCGGCTGGCCGGCCGGGCTTCCGCCGTTGCCGGTCGCGATCGACATCGTGACCGGTCGCCGCGAGCCCCCTTCTGCGCTGCAGGCGGGCACGAAGACCCTGCTCAGCTTGCTCTCCTTTGCCGAGCGCGCCGCGCTTCACCAACCGCACCCCAGCGAAGATGGCGAGTCGCTCCGCACGATCGTCGCCACCCGGTGGCGGTTGATGGGCGCCCTGACCCTTCGCCCGAGCGTCGAGTCCGTGCCCGACCCGGCCGCGTTCGAAGAGCTGCTGCGAGAGGTGGACGAGCAGTTGGCTGGCATCGGCAAGCTCAAGCAAAGCGATGACCCGGATGTCCGGGAGGCGTGCGACGGAGCCCGAAACGCTCTGGCCAAGGACGTTCAAAAGCTCCTGCCCACGAGCTCGGGCCCAAGCACCGCAAACTCCGCGACCGAGGATCTGAAACAACTTCGCAAAGCCCTGGCCGCGGCCGCAACGACCGACCGGAAACCCGGCAAAGGCTTTTCCTCGGTCACCCAGAGTAAGAAGGCGATGGTCGTGCTCGCGGCCAGCATTGTTTCGATGGCGATGGGGGCTTTCACCATCGTGAAGGCTTTACATGAGGAGCTGCCTCCGCCGGTACCCGCGTTGCCTGCGCCACCACCGAATACCGAGCTGATCGGTAATCCAGAATCCGGTACGGTGATCGTTCGCAGCACGAACGGGCAACCGATCGATGAAGAAGCCCTTCGCAATTTCAAGACCCGCGCCGCAAGCAGCGGAGCGAACGTTCAGGCGATCGGGCCGACCCAGGCGCTGGTGACCAGCGCGCGAGCGCCTTAGTCGCAGGTCGCGTCGTTGAAGGTATTGAACGGCATTCCCGCCGGCGCCGCGGTATCGGACGTTCCACAGCTGGTTGGGGTCACCACCGCATCTTTCGAGCTGATCACCCAGGTATCGACGCCGTGCGTTTCGCTGTCGATGTTGCCTGCCGCCATCCCGCGAATGGCGCAGTTGGGGCAGATCCCGCCAAGCCCGGCTGGAGTCCCCGGGTTGGTCTGCGGCCCCGAATAGGCGAAGGTCGAGTCGATCGGGGTAGGGGTCAGAGCGAGGCC
>WNFF01003140.1_pt1 | contig 13546 bp, 14 predicted proteins | sample 5400441 | NCBI WGS metagenome assembly WNFF01 (sample SAMN13153345, study PRJNA577476) | soil metagenome | isolation source: 120 cm saprolite under Douglas fir tree site 2 hole 3 replicate 1 | place: USA:California | collected 2015-04-18 | reverse complement strand
CAGAGTCACCAAAATCAAAAAGACGTGATACCCTCAGCGATTGTTGGTGGGAAGTGACGACATGACTGGACGTTAGAGCAAAGACTTTTCTATGGTGGGAGCGATTAACATGTCGAAATTTGTTTGCTATACGCTTCTCTTGGTAGTGCTCGTTTGTGCGTCTGTTCAGGCACAGACACTGACTGTGCGCTTGCTAAATGCAAAATCCGGCAAGCCGATGCGGAAACAAAATATTACGTTTGAATGGGACACAGACTTCACGTCTTCTGTAGTTTTCATCGGCGATTCTGGACTTGCTCGTGTTGAAGTGCCTCCTGGGACCAAGTGGTTCTGGATGCTGCCCGGACCACGACTCGGGAAGGAACCCAATCGGATTGCTTACCAAGCCTGCAACGAGTGGGTATCGAGCCTGATCCCAGTTGCGGAAGTTTTGGCAAAGGGCGTGGTTCCCGCAAACGTATGCGGACGTCAGAGCATTGCTCCCCGCCCGGGAGAGGTGGTTTTCTGGGCATTGCCTTTGCCATTTTGGAAGCCGGATTTCCAGTGACTTATCTGGACTGATGATCCATCGGCGGGTGGCCGCCCTAATCCTTTGTCCCGCGCGTAGAATCTTCTATAATTCGCGGTTTGCCAATGAGTGAGACTGTAAACACATCCGAAGCCCCGAGCACGGAGACCCTGGGTCCGCTCGACATCAAGCAAATCCAGGCCATTCTGCCGCACCGCTATCCTTTTCTGTTGCTGGACCGCGTAGTGCAGATCGACCGGCGCAAGCGGATTGTGGCGCTTAAGAATGTCACGGCCAACGAGCCGTTCTTCGTCGGCCACTTTCCCGAAGCGCCGATTATGCCAGGGGTCCTGATCATCGAAGCCATGGCCCAGGCCGGAGCAACGCTGCTGCTGACCGAGATTGAAGACCGCGACAGCAAGCTGGTGGTTTTTACCGGCATTGAACGCGCCCGCTTTCGACGGCCCGTGGTTCCCGGCGACCAGCTTCGTATCGAGGTCGAGGTGCTGGTGTGGAAGCGCATTGCCGGACGCATGGCGGGCGAAGTATTTGTCGACGGCAAGCTCGTGGCCGAAGCCACTATCAGTTGCGTTGTAGTGGACCGCGTTAAAAAAGAAAACGCCGGGGTCTGAACCAAGCGAATGATTCATCCCACCGCAGTTGTCGCTTCCAGCGTAAAAGTGCCGTCTTCCTGCTCGGTTGGCCCGTACTGCGTTCTCGGCGAAGGCGTGGAGTTAGGCGAGCACTGCGAATTGATGTCGCACGTGGTGGTCCATGGTCCCGCTCAGATTGGCACGCACAACCGCTTTTTTCCGTTTTGCTGTATTGGCGCGGAGCCGCAGGACACGACCTATGCCGGACAACCTACCCGAGTAAAGATTGGCGACCACAATATTTTTCGCGAGTATGTGACGGTCAACCGTGGGACCGCGAAGGGCGGCGGACTCACCACGCTGGGCAGCCACATACTCATGCTGGCATACTCGCATATAGGCCACGACTGCACCGTGGGCGACCACGCGATGCTGATCAACGCCGCCACGCTTGCCGGGCACGTCAGCGTGGGTGAGTGGGCGGTGATTGGAGCATTCTCCGCTGTGCATCAGTTTTGCCGCGTCGGGGCGCACGCCTACATCGGCGGCGGCACCATGGCGACAAAAGACGTCCTTCCCTTCTCCACGGCTGTGAGTCCGCGCGATGCTCGCACTTATGGGCTGAACTCCGTGGGCCTCGAACGCCGGGGATTCACCAAGGAGCGGATTCGCAAAATCCACCATGCCTTCCGCGTGCTGCTCAATTCAAAGCTGAACACATCACAAGCCCTGGAAAAACTCCACGCTGAAGGCGAACAGGGAGAGGATGTAGAGATGCTGCTGCGCTTTGTTGCCGAGTCGAAACGCGGCGTGATCAAGTAAGCAATCCTGATAAGATTCCAGATACACACATGAAAAAAACGATTTCCCTATTCCTGCTAATAGCGTTTTCATCCATCCAGGTGTTCGCGTGGGGCCCCAAAGGACACCAGGTCGTGGGCGACGTTGCCCGCGCCCGCCTTAGCGATACCGCACGCAAGAACGTGATCGCGCTATTGGGGAATGATGATCTCGCGGCTGTCTCCGTCTGGGCCGACGACGTCAAGTCGCAGCGCCCCGAGAGCTACGGCTGGCATTTTGTGGATATACAGAAATCATCCACCGGCTTCTCGCAGCCGCGCGACTGTTACCAGCCGAACGAAAAATATCCGTACAGCAAGACCGACCATCACAATTGCGTGGTGGACCGCATCAACATGTTTCGTGATGTGCTGGCCGACAAGAATGCGCCGCAGCAGGAGAGGACCGAAGCGCTCAAGTTTCTGGTCCACTTCGTTGGCGACGTTCACCAGCCGCTCCACGCGATTGATGAGGCGCGCGGCGGGAATGACATCAAGGTCATAGAGTTCGGGTCGCCGCAGTGCGGAAAGTATCTCTGCAACCTTCACTATGAGTGGGACATAGGCTTGCTCGAGCATTCCGGCCGCTCCGAAGCCGACTACGTTGCCTACGTGCAGCAACTCGCAAAGGCGAAGCATCTGGAGACGCGGGCCGGAGGCACGCCTGAGGATTGGGCCAACGAGTCTTTCAACATTGCCAAAAAAGTGCTCATCAAAGACGGCGCCGCCGTTGACGAGGAATATTACAAAAGCAACATTGGAACAGTTGATGAGCAACTCGCCCTGGCCGGTGTGCGGCTGGCCAAGCTGCTCAATGACACTTTGGGAGATCCCAGGCCATAAATCAGGCGGCGGATTTTTTGACGGTCTCGCTTACCGGAAGCTCCACTACACTATTGCGTTCCGGAACCTTCAAATCAGCTTCCTCCATCTGCGCTGCGGCCGCGGAACTCGCCAGCAGTAAATCGGCGTAGCGCAGATAGTGGAGCACAAAGGTCTCTTCCTCAGGTTCGAGATCAGGATCAAGCTGCTCCCGAATCTCGTCCTCCCGCTCCGTTTCAATCTTCGGCAATCGGTATCCATTGCTCCGCTTGCTCCGCTCGCGAAAGGGAATCAGGTCGCGGCTAATCAGGTGTTTGGCCATGATGTTGTTTACTATTTAGTTAAGATGCCAGTGCGGGACCATTAAGAGGTCTGGCGAATTGGTAGACTGGTGCGAATGTTGGCGAATGAGAAACTCGGGTTAATCGCGGGAAACGGGAATTTTCCTTTGCTGCTGCTGGATGCCGCTCTCGCGCAGGGCGCGCAGGTGATTGTTGCCGCCATCAGGGAAGAGACATCGCCTCTCATCGAGAAACGCGGCGCAGAGGCTGTGCACTGGCTTTCTCTCGGCGAATTGGGCAAGCTGATAGAGACTTTCAAGAGAGAAGGCGTGCGCACGGCCATCATGGCCGGTCAGGTGAAGCACAAGCAGATCTTCTCCGCGATTCGTCCGGATTGGCGGCTGGCCAAGGTCCTGCTCTCGCTCACCACGCGCAACACTGATTCGCTGATTGGCGCCGTGGCAAAAGTCCTGGCGGACGAAGGTATTCACCTGATCAGCTCAACCTCTTATCTTGAACCTCTGCTGGCCAAGCCAGGCGTTTTGACGCGACGCCCGCCCAGCGAAGCCGAGCAGAAGAACATTGAATATGGACGCGCCGTGGCGCGGTACCTGGCGCAATACGATATTGGACAAACGGTGGTGATCGCGGAGTCCGCCTGTGTCGCGGTTGAGGCCATGGAGGGCACCGACGCCACCATCCTTCGCGCGGGAGAGATCATGCGCAGCTTGAGCGGTCCAGCCTCTGACGCGCCAGTCCTCAGCCGCAGCCTTACCGTCGTGAAAGTCGCGAAGCCAAATCAAGACATGCGCTTTGACGTTCCCGTGATCGGCGTGAAGACGGTGGAGACCATGCAGCTCGCGGGAGCGAGCTGTCTCGCCGTCGACGCGGGAAAATGTCTCTTCCTGGATGGCGGAGCAATCGTTGAAGCCGCGGACAAGGCGGGGATCTCGATCGTCGCGGCCGCTACTGACTGATCTTCATACTTTGATCGACGCTAATGGTCGCAGGCATGGCCCCAGCGGGTCCGGAATACGTTGCGACGATACGGAAACCCGAATCGCTGACCTCAGCCGCGTAAGTGTAAGGGCCGCGTCCCTCGCGCACCACGTTCAAGTCGCCGGCGGAGCGCAATTCGTCAAGCGAGACATACTTGCCCTGCAAGTTGTAGTGGTTGCGCTCTGCGTTCGCGAGCGCCAGCAAATCGGTCTTGACCCCGGTTATGTCGATCGCGGCCTGCGGACTGCCTGCGCCCACGGGAGTCACGCTTTGCGCCGTTCGCGTGTAGATGTAGAAACCAACCGCCACCGCAATCAGCAGTCCCAAAAAGCCCAGTACGCGTCCCATGCTTCCCCTCCTGTCTCCGCAATGATACCTTTGCTGCTTCAGCTTGGCTCTGAGAAAATCAAAGATTGCCAAACGAACGTCCAATCCGAGTAGCAGTTGTTGGTGTAGGGTCCTTTGGCAAGAACCACGCCCGTGTTTACCACGAATTGCAGAAGCAGGGCGCTGGAGTGGAGTTGGTGGCTGTCGTGGACTCCGACGCCGGATTGGCCCAGGCTGTCTCCAATCAATTCGGCTGCCGGGCGCTCAGTAATATCTCCGATCTCAAGGGACAAGTAGACGCAGCTTCAGTGAGCGTGCCCACGATCCATCATCTCGATGTTGCCGCGCAGTTGATGATCGCAAGCATTGACGTTCTGGTGGAAAAACCGCTGGCTTCCACGGTTGCGGAAGCCGATCAGCTCATTCAATTGGCCAAGTCCGGCAAACGCATCGCGCAGGCCGGACACCTGGAGCGCTTCAATCCCGCGGTGCTCGCCACTCTTCCGCTCATTACGCGGCCCATGTTCTTTGAGGTCCACCGGCTCAGCATCTTCACACCGCGCAGTCTTGACGTGGACGTAGTGCTCGACCTGATGATCCACGATATCGACGTGGTCCTGAGCTTCGTGAGCTCGCCGCTCAAGGACGTTCGCGCGGTAGGTCTGGCCGTGGTCACCGACAAAGTGGACATCGCCAACGTGCGCCTGGAATTTGAGTCCGGCTGTGTCGCGAACCTTACGGCCAGCCGCGTCAGCACGGAGCGCGTCCGCAAACTGCGTTTCTTCCAGCCGCACGAATACATCTCTATCGATTATGGACGCCGCGACGTGTTGCAGATCAGCGTCAAGCAGGACAAGCCCTCCGTCGAGGACTTGATGGGCATGACAGGATTGGGTTCTATTTTCCCGATCCCGGGAGTTTCACTGAACAAACCGAAGGTCGCCGATGAAGAACCTCTTCACGCCGAGTTAAGATCTTTTCTGGACTCTGTCCGGAACCGCACAAGGCCTTTGGTCTCTCTTGAGGACGGACGCCGCGCTCTCGAGGTCGCCATGCGGATTCTCACGACGATTGAGGAACACACCCGGCAGGCGCAGCTACACTCATTGTAAAAATATGTAAAGCCTCGTGGCCCGATAGTGTTTGTTTTCATGCAGTTCAAGCTGGTTACCTTACAAATCACTCTCTTTTGCTCTTAGAACGCGCAAGAAGCCTCGCATTCCGCCTTCTTAGTGAGAAAATAGTTATTTACAGTCATTTCCATGGCCAAGGGAATCTAATTGGCCGGGCGGTGTTTATTCCGGTAATGGAACCTCCTGTTCGAGAGACAAAAAAGACAGCGGCCTACTCTCCCACCGTGGAAGAACTGCATCTGCTGATTGAGGATCTCGACGAAGAAATCGACCACTATCGCCGCCGGGAAGCCGCGTGGATTTCGCTCGTCGTGCATGCGGTGATCATTCTGGCACTCGTCTTCGCACCGCGTTTTCTGCCCAAAGGCGCTTCCGTAGTGCCCATCAAGACCAAGTCAGACGCACAATTCGTTTTTGGTCCTGACGTCAAGCCCATCAAGCCGCCCAAGACCGATGTGCTCTCCGACCAGAATCGTCTGGCGCAGATGCGTGCTCCGGCCCCGGACAAGGAGACCATCCGCAAGTGGATGGACGCTCGCCGTCCTGGTGCGCCTGCCGCACCCAAGCCGGCGCCCCAGGTTGCGCAGGCCAGTCCAGAAGCGCAAATGGCGCAACCACAGACCACGCCGCAACAGCAGCAACCGCCACAGACTTCGCAGACGGCGCAGATGACGACGCCGGCCCAGCCGACACAGCCGGCGAGAAATCCGTTCGCCGTGGCCTCGCCGGGATCGTCAGTGAACCAGGCCATTCAATCTGTAGCCGCGGACCATGGCACCGGGAAAAGCTATGGCGGAGACTACGGTGTTGCAGGCGTCCACCCGAGGACAGACCGTCGCGGCGCCATGGAAATCATGAGCGACACCCTCGGAGTCGACTTTGGTCCTTATATGCAGCGTCTGCACGTGGTGGTGCAGAACCGCTGGGACGTGTTGATACCACAGGTCGCGCTTCCGCCGGTCATGAAAAAGGGCACCGTCGTGCTGGAATTTTCCATCCTGAAGGACGGTACCGTTAGCGGCCTGAAAGTGATTTCCAGTTCGGGCGACGACGCGCTCGACCGCGCAGCCTACGGCGCGATCTTGACCGGCAAGCTGCCCCAACTCCCGCCAAACTTCACCGGCGACTATCTCACGCTGCACGCGCACTTCTACTACAATCCGGACAAAGGCGATTTTGAGTAAGCAGCACTTAGCTTTTAGTACTTAGCACTTAGTAAAAATCTCAAATCTTTGAATCTCTCGAGCAGGTTCGGGAAGACAGCTGTCAGTAGCTCGTCCGGCTAAGTACTAAGGGCTAACTACTAAGGGCTGTTCGCCATCATCTTCACCAGCACCTTTTGCGCAAACGGCATGTAGATGAGCGCCGCTATACTGGCGAGCGCCAGTCCCATGCCGAGCCGATCTTCAATGAGCAGGGGCGAGAGCGCCCACAGCATGTCGAGCACGAAAAGCGCGGGAAACAGCACACGATATTTCTTTCCCAGCAAATGGTAATCGAATGCCGTGGCGGTGAGCAGATAGAGCCGCACAGCAACTCCGATCAGCGCCGTGACCACGTAGACCGTAAAAACCACGTGTCCGGCGCCGCGCCATGCCATCTCTGACGCGCGGTAGAGTTGGTCCAGACGGAACAGCGCGCACAAGTAGAACACCAGGTACATGATCTGCGAGAGCGTAAAAAGAATTCTCGCAGTAGTCCGGCTGGCGCGCGGCAACTCAGGTTCAGCGGTGGAGGTTGTCGCTGCGGCGGCCTCGCTCGGTGGCGCAGCCTGAGGCGTCTTCTCTGTCGCTGGCAGGGCCGCTGCGGGATCAGGAACGGCGGAGACTTCGCCGATAAACCGATAGCCGCGTTTGGCGATGGTCTCAACGTATCTGGGACTGGTGGCCGAGTCGCCGAGGACGTCGCGCAGCTTCGCCATCGCCGTATTGAGTCCGTGATCAAAATCCACGAACGTGTCTTCCGGCCAGAGACGCTGGCGCAGCTCTTCGCGCGTCACCACGTCCTGTGGACGCTCCAGCAGCGCGACCAGCACCTGAAAAGGCTGCAATTGCAGTTTGAGCCGCGTGCCGTTCCGGCGCAACTCTGCGGCCTTAAGATCGGCCTCAAAGTTGGCGAAGCGGTATTTGGAAACAGCAGCCATGCAGGGACGTTAGAAGTTTAGCATCCCTGATTTGCCGCTCCGCCTTCCGCAATTTCGCTGCGTGATCGACAGTTATTACAATGATTGCCTATGGACGCGCCCCGACAACAGACTCTCGGTCTGGTCATCATCGTACTGCTCATTCTGCTGGTGGTAGTGCTGCGGCGCGTTTGGGGCGGCATGTGAGCGAGCCGCTGGCGTTGGTCATTCTCGGCCCGACGGCCAGCGGCAAGAGTGCGCTGGCTCTGCATCTTGCCGAACGGCTGCACGGTGAAATCGTTAGTTGTGATTCCATCGCCGTGTATCACGAGTTTGATATAGGCGCCGCCAAGCCGCCAGCAGAAGACCGTCGGCGCGTGCCGCATCACCTGATTGACGTAGCTTCTCCCGCGGAGCAGTTCACTGCCGGAGATTACTCGCGCCTCGCGCGCCTCGCGCTACAAGAAATCAGCTCGCGCAACCGGCTGCCGATCGTGGTAGGCGGCACCGGACTCTATCTGCGTGCGTTGCTTGAAGGGCTGTTCGCGGGACCTCCACGCTCTGACGAATTGCGCCAGCGACTGCGTGAACGTGCAGCGGACCGCGGCCCCGCGTACCTGCACCGTTTGCTTGCGCGTCTCGATCCGGTGGCGGCCCGGACGATCCATGCCAACGACGTCGCCAAGATGGTGCGCGCGCTTGAAGTTTCGATCACAGCCCGCCAGCCCATGACGCAGATGTGGCGGCAAGGGCGCGATCCTCTCACGGGCTTCCGCCTTCTGCGCCTCGGACTCAACCCGGACCGCGAAGCGCTGTACCAGAGCATCAATCGGCGTGCGGAACAAATGTTCGAGCGAGGGCTGGTCGAAGAAACCAAAGCTCTCTTACGGCGCTACGGTCCCGTGCGCCCGCTGGATTCACTGGGATATCGTCAGGCTCTGCAATACCTGCGAGGCACACTTACGCTGCCACAAGCCATCGCCGCTGCGCAGCAGGCGCATCGCAACTACGCCAAGCGGCAACTGACATGGTTTCGGCGCGAGCCGGACGTTCACTGGGTTCCAGGATTTGGCGCGGAACTCGAGGTTCAGCAGCAATGTCTTGCGTCCGTCAAAAAAACCATCAATCAGCCCTGACGGTTTCTTGCCGGTCGGTCGTTTGGATTTCCGCGTTCGTGTCGGTGAGCATCCGAACTCACTGTGGATCATCAGAAAGTTTGCAACATGCTGTAACGTCTCCTGACCCAGTATCACTATACAAATAGCAAAACACACGAAATTGCATGTTTCATGGCCATTTGCTTCGTCGGCGCCTGGAGGTGCTCTATGAAAGAATTTTTGCAAAACTGCCGCGTCCGCGCGCTGCTGACGCTCGTCTCTATTAAGCGACGGTCCGCTCACTGCGACGCCAACACCGGATCCAGCCGAGATTGGTTGCCATTCGTGACTGCCGCCCTCATCTTGTCGGCTTCGATAACTGCGGGCACAGCTTTCGCCCAGACGGAAGCAAGAGCAGCCGCCGAGCGCTCCAGTATCGTTGTGCGCGGGAAGGTACTGAGAACCAATGCCAGCGATGAGCCGCTGCTCGCGCCTTCCAACCAGACAGCCATCATCTCGGTGGACGAGATGTACGCCGGAAATGAGATCGCTGGCGACCAGAAGGGCCAGACGGTCACAGTGATCCTCACCCAGCCAAACGCGGTGAAGCCCGGCGAGGAGGCGCTCTTCTTTGGTAATCCCCGCTTCCTTGGCAAGTCGCTCACCATCGCCGACGAGGCCGAGCTTCCAGCGTCGGCCGCCGCTTCCGCCTCCAGTGCCGTGCAGGCACGCAGGGACCGGCCGGTTCTGGAGCGGCTCGCCGCCGCCAACCTGGTCTTTCGCGGCATGGTTGAGAGTGTTCGACCTATCGCCGGGGAGACTGCTGCGGCGCAGGGTACGCGCACCAAGGCGCCTCCCAGCGAGCACGACCCGGAGTGGCACGTCGCTACGGTTCGCATCGTCACGCCGCTGCGAGGCGGCACGGCCGGAGAAATCGTTAACGTGGTGTTTGCGGCGAGCCGGGACATCACCTGGTTCAACTCGCCCAAGCTGAAACAGGGCCAGGACGCAGTCTTCATCGCCCATTCGCCCAGCAAAGAGGAAGAACCCATCTACCGCAGTTCCGGCCTCGATAAGTTCCTGGGGACAGAAACTATCTATCTGGTGACCGAGCCGTTCGCCGTGCTGCCCGCGGCAGACGAAGGCCGCATTCGCCGTCTACTCGCGGCGCCAAAGGAGACGAAATAATGATCACCCTGCTGCTCCGTATCTCAGCCGCTCTTGTCGTCCTGTTCTGCAGCATGCTTCCGAGCGTTGCTCAGAACCGTCTTGTGAACATGGTGCCGAACAGCCGCAGTGCCGAGACCAGCCAGGACGCTGAACCGACCATCACAGTCGATCCGAACAACTTTGACCGGATGGCGGGCTCGGCGTTCACGTGGGACAACCTCACTGGCGGGCCCATGGTAACTGCCACCGCTCCCATCTATGTCTCGAGCGATGGCGGCAACACCTGGACCATGTCCTTCATAGTCCCCAGCAAGGTCGGGGCGGGATTCCCGACTGGCGATATCACGCTCAGCTTCAGCTCAACTCTCAGCGGGGCCGTGGCGCACCAGACGAGTTGGCTCTATGCGGGGACGCTCAGCTCCACTGTCGCACCACGACCCATGACGCCTCTTAGAGCGCAGGATCCTTTTTCCGCTACGCTGATGACCACTCTTGATACCAGGACGGGCAACGTCGACCAACCACACACCATATCTAAGACGGCGGGCGCACAAGACAAGCTCTACGTCGGGTTTAACAACGGATATGGATGCATGGCTCCCAACGGCCGCTCCGCTACGCTGGACGTTTCGCAGGATGCCAAGGCGGTTGCTCCCGCCATGACGCTCGACGTAATCGAAGCCCGCAATACAGCTTGCCAGGATGGGTTCGCGGAGGTGCCCGCCGCGAACGAGGACGGCACCGTCTACGCGGCATTCCTGCACGACTGGAACGGAACGCCGCGGCTCGTCGTGGTTCGCGATGACAACTGGGGCATCGGGGGCTCTCCCTTTACCGCGCTGAAGGACCCGAGCGACCTCGTGGCTGGACGTTTTGTTACCGCCGGCCTCACGCTTCCTTCTGGAACAATGGGGCAAAACCGGCTGGGCGCCAGCAACGTGAGCATTGCGGTTAATCCGGGTAACAGCGATCGGGTCTATGTGGCTTACGGCGATAGCGGCGGCTTCAACAGCGAGACCATCCACGTGCGGCGGTCCATCGATCGCGGCCACAACTGGTCGAATGATCTCCTGACAGTGACGAATGCGATGAACCCTGAAGTCGCAATCAATGACATCGGCATCGTCGGCGTTCTCTACCAGAGCGTCGTTGCGGGAAAGTGGGAGACCCGCTTTGTTATCTCCAACAACCCCGACGCGACAACCTTCGGCACATCGACGCTGCTCGCCAACCAGAGCGCAGCGACGCCTGCGTTTACTTATTGGCCATACATCGGCGACTACGCCTCCTTGGTCGCGGCCGGCAACAGCTTCGTGGGCATGTTCTCCGCGAGCAACTACCCCGACAAAGCCAACTTCATGAATGGCGTCCAATACCAGCGCGAGGTCAATTGGACGACGCACAAGCTATACACTAACGCCGCCCACACAGTGGAGGTGCCGCCATCCATCGATCCCTTTTTCTTCGAGATCGGGACGAACGTCTGCAACATTTCGCGAGCCTTCTGTAATATCTGCGAATTCAGACCGATCGCTTGCTACCCGATCTACGATCCTTTGTGGTGGCTGAAGTGCCCCCAGTGCGGCATCAACATTTATATCAATCCCGGAGACGAGTTCCAGCAGATCGCGGTATTTGATTCCCTGGGTAAAGAAGTTGGCAGGTTTGAACGTCTGCAGCAGCCCATCGTCGAGAAGGGCATGAAATTCACCTATGGCGTCAAACTCAAGCTGCAGGAAGGAGTCGGTTACGTACTCAAAGCAGAGCCCGTCGCAGGAAAAAGGACGGGCGCCTTCAAGCCGGCGTACATCGTCAGGCTCGAAGGCACGAGCCGAGAGAGGTAACTGCGGGCATCTGAGGAGCGAAATGGGACCAGGGAATCTGGAGCCGACGATCGGACTTGAACCGATGACCTGTCGATTACGAATCGACTGCTCTACCAACTGAGCTACGTCGGCCTTGGAAGGGGGCCGCGATCAGATAGCGGCTTGTTCAGTTTACCACTGCAAATGCTGATTTGGCCCAGCCGAGCGATGCTGCTCCAGATTGCTTCACAGGGAACTGAAACGGTCCTTCACTTCCCGCACAAATTCGAGGAAAGGGCCGGAGTTGGTTATACCCGGATGCCAGCACAAGTCGCGCTCGATCAGGTCGTAGGTCTCCTGAATGCGCGCGCCGGGAATGACGTTACCTCTCTCGTCGTGGTCGCGGCCCATGAGCCAGAGATGGTCGGCCACGGAAGCGGCCGCCGTGACGTCGTGGGTAACCACAATGATGGTGTTCAACTCGTCGAGGCTGGCAATCTCGTTGATCAGCTCGCAGACTTTGGCTTCCATCACCACATCCAGGCCGGAGAAGGGTTCGTCCATGAGCAGGAAATGCTCGCTGCAAAGAAGCTGCTGGGCTATGGCAATCCTCTGCCGCTGACCGCCCGAAATCTGTGCCGGATAAAGCTGCGCGCAATCTTCCATGTTCAGCCGGCGCAGATAGGTCATGACTTTCTCATGCGCGGCCTCGTGGCTCTTTTCGCGCTCCTTGGCCGCCACCATCAGGTTGCTGAAGATGGTGCGGTTCTCAAACAGCGGATAGGACTGGGCCACAACCCCAACCATGCCGGCCTTGACGGGAGTCAGCGTGGAGTTGACCAGGATCTGCCCCGAGGTCGGCTGATGCAGCCCGGCAATGATGCGAAATAGCTGCGTCTTGCCGATGCCGGAAGGCCCAAGGAAGCCTACGACCTGGCCCTGGACGCAATCGTCGCGCACGATATCGCGTATCTCCGCATTGACGTCGCGCAGGATGACCTTGTCGCCATAAGAAAGGCTGACGTGGTCGATTTTCAAAAGAGTATCAGTGTATTTGCATCGAACGGGCAATGGTTGTCCTCACAATAACGGTTACGATCTTTCCAGTTGCAGGTCGGCATAGGGGAATATGAATTTCTTTGCCAACCCAAGCGCGTAATCCTGAAACAGGCCGATGATCAGGATGGCAATCTGAATCGCGAACACCGCTTCCAGCCGAAAATGTTTGTTCTGGTTGAGCAGCAGTGCTCCCACTCCGCCTTCGGAACGCGAAATGCCTTCCACCATGGTCAGCATCATCCAGCCCATAGCGGCATTCTGGCGCATAGCGTCAAATGCGGCGTCGGCGCGGCCCAGCACAATCACTTCCCACACCACACGCCACTCGCCCATGCGCAAAGTGCGAGCAAGATCGAACTTTTCTTTGGGGACTTGTGCCACCACATCAATCATGCTGGTGACAAAGAAAACGCCCACCCCAAAAACCAGCAGGCTCACTTTCAAATGGTGGCCGCTGGCAAACAGCAGAGTGAAAAAAAACGTGAGCCCCACCATGCCGAGAAACCTGCCTTTGGAAATTGCCATCACGATCGGCCGGAATGCGGGCACCACGGTGAGATAGGCGAGTCCGAGCGACAAAACAGTGGCCCATGCCATCGCCTGGATGTTCAGCATGAAGCTGGTGATCAGCTCCTGTCCCAGCCCTTCATGGCTCCAAAGATCCAGAAACGCATTCCAAACAGCCAGCGGCTTCGGCAGAAAAACATAGGTGGATGTTGCCCACACGATCAGCAAGACGGCAACTTCGAACGCGATGATGACCCTGATCGTGTTTTTGGAAACCACTCTGT
>WNFF01003139.1_pt1 | contig 13547 bp, 14 predicted proteins | sample 5400441 | NCBI WGS metagenome assembly WNFF01 (sample SAMN13153345, study PRJNA577476) | soil metagenome | isolation source: 120 cm saprolite under Douglas fir tree site 2 hole 3 replicate 1 | place: USA:California | collected 2015-04-18 | reverse complement strand
ATCAGGTCGTGGTAAGCGCGCAGAACCGGAACTTCCCGGGACGCAGCGGCCCAGGACAGATGTATTTGGCCAGTCCTTATACAGTAGCCGCAAGCGCGGTTGCGGGATACATCGTGGAGTACGAGCCGAGTGAGCAGCGGAAATTGGTGGGAGTCTAGCAGAAGCTTTTTCTTTACCTCGAAGCGAAGCGAGAGGTCCATATAGCGTGAAGGGTATCGCCCCCGAGCGCGTCGGTACAATATGGATCCCTCGCTCCGCTTCGGGATTTCAGAGGGGAAAGGCCATTTGCTAATTGCCAACTGCTCCCGTGCTGTTACAATCAAATGTTTAAAACTCAGCTAAAATCGTTCATGGAGAACTCAGCTTTATGGCGTATGTAATTGCAGAGCCCTGCATAGGCACGAAGGACGCGGCCTGTGTTGATGCGTGCCCGGTGGATTGCATCCATCCCAAGAAGGACGAGCCGCAGTTTGAAGGCAGTAACATGCTGTTCATTGATCCGGTCGAATGTATTGATTGCGGCGCGTGCGTGCCGGTGTGTCCGGTGTCCGCCATCTTCGCGCTCGACGACCTGCCGGAAAAATGGAAGGCCTATACCGAGATCAACGCCAAATACTTTGGCCGTTAGGCTTAACCAGATTTGATCACGCGCAGCCGGAAAGCTGCGCGTTTTTTTCTTTATGCCCAAGCAGTCTGAAGCGCTGGTCATTCGCACCTATCCCTTCCATGAAGCGGACTTGCTGGTCACGCTGTTTACCCGCAGGGAAGGCAAAGTCAGAGGTGTGGCCAAGTCGGCGCTGAAATCAAAACGCCGCTTTGGGGGCGCGCTGGAACCGCTGACTCACGTGACCGCGCACTGGCACGAAAAAGAAGGCCAGGAGCTGGCGCGGCTGGATTCGTTCGATATCATCGCTTCTCCGTTGACGACCGAGGTCAACTATCCGCGCGTGGTCGCGCTGAGCTACGTTGCCGAAGTGGTGGACCAGCTTCTCCCCGATCGCGAGCCCAGCGACGACATCTTTCGTCTGACGCTCTCGGTGGTTGGGCAGCTTAAAGCCGATGCGATATGGATGCCGCTCACCTACTTCGATCTGTGGATTGTTCGCCTGATTGGCTTGCTGCCGGAATTGAATGAGTGTGTCGTCTGCGGGACAGCGTTGAACGGAAGCCGGGCCTACTTCCATCCGCTGGCGGACGGGTTGCTCTGCGTAAATGACAAACGCCTGGCCAGCACAGAGATGTCCGCTGAGTCGCGCTTGCTGGTGGCCGAGATGTTTCGCGCGCCGGTCGAGAGCTTCGCCGTGCCGCCATGGCCGCGCCAGCGCGGCGCCGACCTGCGCAGATTTCTGGCGCAGCGCATCGAACGGCATATTGAGAAGAAACTCGTTACGGCGGCGATGCTGGAACGAGTTTAGCTGTCAGCAGTCAGCCCTTGATGATTTCGTGATCAGAGGAGACGAGCCTTTCACCGCAACGGTCGCGATGGACGCAAAGGAAAAATAGTGACCAAACGACCTTAGCGACCTTTGCGTCCTTTGCGGTGAACAAAGTTGTTGATGGACGAGGATGATTGGGGACTAAAAGCTGACTGGTGATTGCTGAGCGCTCCCATCTGATACATTAATAATTTCGCCGATCATGTCTACCGCCCCCACATTTCAGGAACTGATCCTGCGCCTCCAGAGCTTCTGGGCGGAGCGCGGATGTGTGTTGCAGCAGCCGTTCGATATTGAAGTCGGCGCGGGCACCATGGCGCCGGAGACTTTCCTGCGCGTCCTCGGCCCCAATCCTTACCGCGTGGCATACGCGCAGCCTTCGCGCCGACCTGCCGACGGCCGGTATGGTGACAATCCTAATCGTCTCTACAAGCACCTGCAGCTCCAGGTCATCCTTAAGCCGCCGCCGGAGAACGTGCAGGAGCTCTATCTTGAGTCGCTGGGCGCGCTCGGGATCGACCTGCGCAAGCACGACATCAAGTTTGAAGAAGACAACTGGGAAGCGCCCACGCTAGCGGCCTGGGGAGTCGGCTGGCAGGTGATGCTCAATGGACTCGAGATCACACAGTTTACTTACTTCCAGCAGTGCGGCGGAATCGATCTCGATCCCATCTCCGCGGAGCTGACCTACGGTCTGGAACGAATCGCGGCGTTTCTTCAGGATGTGGACAGTATTTACGACATCGTATGGTCGCGCGACCCGCACACTGGCGCTGAAGTAAAGTACCGCGACGTGCGCTATCAGGACGAGTTGCAGCTCTCCGTATATAACTTTGAATTCGCTGACGTTCAGAAAGCGTGGAAGCATCTGGAACTGTATGAAGCGGAATGCCAGACGCTGATCCGCGAATTTCAGGGACTGAATTTACGCAAAAACGTGGATGAGTCCGAGCGGAAGAGGTTCCCACTTCTCGCCGCTTACGAGCTTTGTTTGAAGTGCTCGCATCTGTTCAACATACTTGATGCTCGCGGAGCAATTTCGGTGACGGAGCGCGTAGGTGTGATCGCGCGCATTCGCCAGCTTGCAGTGGGCCTGGCAAAGGCCTACCTCGCGCAGCAATCGCCGCGGCCCGTCGAGAAGCAGAAGAAGGAAGGAGCAGCCTGATGTCTGACTTTCTTCTGGAGATCGGCTGTGAGGAGATTCCCGCGCGCATGCTCGACGACGCGAGCTCGGAACTGGCCCGGCGCATTTGCGATCTGCTGGGCCGAGAGTCCCTAGCGTCGCGAACCGCTGTGATCGAATCCTTCGCCACTCCTCGCCGCCTTGGCCTGTCGGTGAAAGATCTGCCCGTTTCCCAACCTGATATTACAGAGCAGCTTATGGGACCATCATTCAAGGTAGCGTTTAAAGATGGTAAGCCCACGCCGGCCGCCGAAGCCTTCGCCAAAAAAGCTGGGGTCGATGTGGCCAGGCTGGAAAAGGTCACCAATCCCAAAGGCGAGTACTTGGCAGCCACGGTGACACGCAAAGGCCGCCGCGCCGTCGAGATTCTGGCGGAGGCTCTGCCCAAGGAACTGGCGGCAATCTATTGGCCGAAGAATATGTATTGGCGCGCAGGCAAGCCGGAGAGGTTTGTGCGTCCGGTGCGCTGGATTGTGGCTTTGCTCGATGAAGAGGTCATACCGCTGGAGTTCGGCGGAGTACGCGCCGGCCACCAGTCGCGCGGACATCGGACCCTTGGTCCGGCAAATGTTGCGGTCAACTCAGCGGCGAAGTTCAGCGAAGTTCTCGAAGGCGCGCACGTGCTGGCTGCTGGGCCGGGCCGGGAATATAAAATCCGCAAAGCGCTTGACGCCGCCACGCGGGCAGTCCCAGGCGCGCGCTGGCGTGAAGATGCCGACCTGCTGAAAACCGTGGTCAATCTCACGGAGTGGCCGTCCGCCATTCTTGGCAACTTCGATCCGCAATTTCTTTCGCTGCCGGAAGAGGTCCTGGTCACGGTAATGCGTGATCATCAGAAGTACTTCGCGGTCGAAGATGCTCAGGGCAAGCTTGCTCCGCACTTCCTCGCAGTCCTCAATACTGACGGCGATCCTGACGGCCTGATCCGCCACGGCAATGAACGCGTCCTGCGTGCGCGCTTCAACGACGCTCGCTTCTTCTGGGACACGGACCAGAAGACCCCGCTCACCGAACGGGTCGAGATGCTCAAGAGCGTCACGTTTCAGAAGGACCTGGGCAGTTATTACGAGAAGGCGCGGCGTGTGGCGTTGCTGGCAGGCCATCTCGCAAGCGAAATGATCGGTGCGAAGGTTGATCAGGCAGCTCTGCAACAGGCTGCGAGGCTGGCTAAGACGGATCTCACTACTGAGCTGGTCAAGGAATTCACAGAACTGCAGGGCGTCATCGGCGGCCTGTATGCCAGGGCGCAAGGCTTGCCGCAACCAGTAGCCGACGCAATTTACGACCAGTACAAGCCTGAGTCAACGGAAGACTCTCCGCCACGCACGATCGAGGGCTCACTGCTCTCGATTGCGGACAAAGCCGACTCCATAGCTGGAATGTTTAGCCTGGGCCTGGTTCCTTCCGGGTCAAAGGACCCGTTCTCATTACGCCGCCAAGCCAATGGAATCGTGAAGATCATTGCCGAGCACAAGCTGCCGATCCGGATCGCCGCGCTGATGAAAGACGCTCGCGCGCGCTACACCGGCAGCGAAGCGGAAAAGAAATTCACTCAGAGCCTTGAGGCTTATTGGGAAGCAGTGTCACTGTTCTTCCGCGAACGCCTGGAATTCTATCTGCGTGACGTTCTTGGTCTGGCGTATGACGTAGTCAATGCCACGCTGGCAGCTGACGCAGACGACATTGTGGACGCGGTAGCTCGCGCGCGGGCCGTCGCTCAGGTGCGCCCGTCGGAGGACTTTGCGGCGATCTCCGTATCCTTCAAGCGGATGAAAAACATCCTGCGGCAGGCGCAGGAGACGAACAAACGCATCGCCGATTCGCTGAACCCGTCGGCTCTTTCCCAACCAGAGGAGAAGACGCTGGCGGAGGCCGTCCCCAAGGTAGCCAACGACGTTGACGCTTTACGGCGCGGCGGACAATACGAAAAGGCGTTGCTCGAGATCTCCCGCCTGCGTCCTTTGATTGACGCCTTCTTCGACAAAGTTATGGTTATGGTGGACGACGAAGCTCTTCGCGCCAACCGCCTGCGGCTCTTGCAGACGCTAGTGGACGAGTTTTCGCGCATAGCGGATTTTTCGGAGATTGTTACAGAAGGGAAATAGCGTAAGCCTTCCGGAACCTACATCAGGCCAAGTCCCTGAAAGCCGCTCCCGCCGCTGGATGCATCGTGGATAATAGAGCGCACGATCATCACCAAGATCCACCCAATTACGTACGCCGCAAGGATTGCGAGACCGACGACGAATACAGTCTCGTCTTCGAATATCCCTCCGAACAGAAATTCGCCGACGCATTGCCACCCTTCCTTCGTCTTGTGATCGCTCTCTTCCATCGTCGGGCCCTCTTATCAGGATTGACGTAGGCCGATGGCGATTCTTTCATCACGTGAAGAAAGTTTCTCTGCGTCGAACCAGTCCCGCGCCCTTCGGGGGCTTGGAATCTCAATTGCTTTCTTTACCTAGGGCTTACGCCGCTGGGCTAGACTGTTCCGCCCTTCGGGCTGCGTCTTCGTGCTTGCCGATCCTTCAGTCGTAAACAGTGAAACGTGGCGTGCCAGGTCCCTACGTCTTGATTCTCGCATCGCAAAGAATTCGCATAGATTAGCATGCATTCGCGGCCCAATCTTCCGGATCAGCGTCATCCGTGGAAATCAGTGGTAAGACTTTGCAGCGGAGTTTGTAGTAGGGCTAATTGCTAATTGCCATTGGCTAATCGCTCTACTGCACCTTCTGCAAGCGATTAATGAGCTTTTGCGCGAGATTGCCTTCTGATTCTGACCAGAGCACGCGGCCGGTGATTCCGCAGTTTCTTTCCACAGTGTTGGTGAAGTTCACCAGCTTGTGGACGTTGGCCTTGATGCGTTGCTCCACCTGGGGAGTGAATTCAACCTCTTCGTAGAGGAAAGGCGCGTCGAGCCCGAAGTCGACCTGGATGTGGCCATTCTGCTGGTAGGCCGCATCGTCAAACTTGGTGCCGTAGGCGATGAACTTTACTTTCTGGGGAGTCAGTTCCCAGGTCTGGTCCAGGTCGCCTTCCTGGACCGGCGTCCAAAGGTCCCAGAGGACTTCGAGTTCGTAGGCGTTGTCTTCGTGCAGGAATTCCTGGGCCAGTGCCAGAGCGCGCTCAGGATCGGTGCGGTAGTCGAAGGTCTCTTCGAAGAGCAAGGGCTCATTCCACGAGATGCTGTGTACCGCGAGATATCCGATTCCATTCTTCTGGGCGGAGAACGGGAACTCCTTCAGCAAGGAGATTAGGCGCGGCACCATCTCCTGCTCGTTGAAGCTGGGGAACCAGATGCTCAGATAGAGTCGGTCTGACATAAGCAACTACGTATTGTAATCTCACCGCGCACTGATGCGCGTGTGTGTGATGCGTTTAAGGCCGCCGGCGTCAGCAAATCATAGACGTTTTATGCCGTCCGGTGCAGACTCCCTTTGTCGCAGAAAACTCTCCCATTCGTTTCCGAGTTGCGCGATAATGGGCGCTGAGGTGGAACCAATGGGACCCCGTTTTTCGGCCGCAATGCTTGCCTTCATCATGCTGACGATGGCAGCTTCGCTCAGCGCGCAAAGCAATACCAACGACGATATCTTTACTATCACGGTGGCCGCGCCTATTGCCGCCAACGATATCCAGGTGCGCTATTTTCTTACTGACGATCAGGGCAGCCACTGGTTCGCGACCACATACCGGGCCGAGGGCGACAAAGTCGTGATACAGCCGGGAACGGAAGGCAGGACCGCGCGCAGCTTGCGGGCGATCGTGTACGCGCCGGGCTGCCAGTTTGGCACCATCCGCGTAGACGACCTGGCGGCGAGCAGCCGTCAAGGCGAGTTCCATTGCCAGAAGCTGCAGGAGATTGAGTTTCACGGCCGTACCGATCTCTCGGCCTTTGGACAAACCACGCTGAAGATGGAAGCGCTCTACGTGTGCGATTGGGCGGCGCGTTTCTTCGGCATTGCCAACGGCGCGGTCTCACCGATCTCAGTGGGCAAAGTGTCAGTCAATTCAGACGGAACGTTCACCATTTCCATGCCGGACTTCAGCAATGATCCGCTGTGGGCGTCGCTCTCCTACAACGCGTCGCTTCTGTTTGAAGCCGTGGACACGCAAAGCGGCAAGCATTTCCCCGCGCAAGCCACGTCTGGCGAACTCGCCCATGGTGGAGCGCTGAAGGTCGCGTCCGTTTATCCCTCGGAAGTTGACTTCGCCGTCCATCCCTAAGCGCATTTCGCTGTCCTGGGTGACCGGCGAGTTGCTGTACCAATACGATCAGGTACTCCGCCGGTTTCAAGCGGCAAATCCAAGCTGAACACTCACCACGCCGCGATCTATATCTTTGCCCGTCCTTCCCATAGAGCTTCGAGTGGTCTATGATTTACTTGCTTACCTAGAAGTTCGAGTGGAGTCTAACAGCCATGGCCAAGAGCAAACCGCCGTCCAGCCAGGAAATGCTGCAAGGGACGCTGGATATGCTGATCCTGCAAACACTGATCATGGGGCCGGCCCACGGACATACCATCGCCCACGTGATCGAGCATGCGTCTGAGGACGTGCTGCAGGTGGAGCAGGGGTCGCTCTATCCCGCGTTGCATCGTCTGGCCGACCGCGGATGGGTCAGCGCGTACTGGGGAACAAGCGAAAACAACCGCAAGGCCAAATACTACAAGTTGACAGCAAAGGGCCGGAAGCAACTGCTCGCCGAGACGAGCCGCTGGAAGCAACTGGTGCAGGCCATTGGCCGGGTCATGACCCGCGCCGCCGAATAGCCTGGAAAGGACCCGTATGGGAATTCGCAGATTTTTTCTTCGTCGCAGGGAAGACACCGATCTGGCGCGCGAGATGGACGCTCATCTCAGGCATCAGGTGGATGAAAACATCGCGCACGGAATGTCTGATGATGAGGCGCAACGCCAGGCCTATCTCAAGCTGGGCAGTCCGCGGCGTGTGCGCGAAGACCTGTGGGACTGGAACACGGTCGGCTTCTTTGACAGCCTGATGCGCGACCTGCGTTATGCGCTGCGAATGCTCACGCGCAATCCCGGTTTTTCGATCCTGGCTGTTCTGTGCCTCACGCTGGGTATTGGCGCCAATGCCGCTGTCTTCAGTTGGATCGAAGGAATCTCGCTGCGTCCTTTTCCCGCCGTGGCCCATCAGGAGCGGCTCGTGGTGATTGCCGGAACCGATCGCGTCAGCGGAGACACGAACGAGTCCGGCTTCACCGGGCTTTCCTGGCCCGACTTCATGGATCTCCAGAGAAACTGCAAGCTGTTCGACTCACTGATCGCGGACAAGATCATGGGTACTACTCTCAGCATTGGCGACAGAGCTGAACGAGTAGCCGGGAGCGTTGTCTCGTCGAATTACTTTGACGCGCTGGGGGTGCGTCCGATACTGGGGCGCGGATTCGAGACTGGGGAAGACTCAGGCCGCAACGCTCATCCGGTGACAGTGATTAGTTACTGGATGTGGAGGCAGCGCTACCGCGGCGATCCTGAGATCATCGGAAAAACACAGCGTCTCAACGGCATTACGCACACCATCATCGGCGTGGCCCCCGACGGATTCTTTGGGACCTTTGTGGGTTATCCCATGGCATTTTGGGTCCCCATGTCGATGCAGGAAACATTTGAGCCCGGTGGATACAAACTGGAAGACCGCGGCGCGCATTGGATTGAGCCCTACGCAATACTCAAGCCCGGCGTGACGATGGAGCAGGCACAGCAGGAAATGTCGGCTGTAGCGAAGCGGCTGGAAGCAGATTATCTGGCAACGAATCGCGGCCACGGCATTCGCCTTCTGCCGTTGTGGAAGGCGCCGTTCAACCAGGCAGGAGCGATTTTGCCGACGTTCAAGATTGCGGTCGCCGTTGTGTTCTTTGTGCTTCTCATCGCCTGCGCCAACGTCAGCAGTCTGCTGCTGGTCAGGTCGCTGGCGCGTCGCCATGAGATGACTATCCGTCTGGCGATCGGCGCACGCCGCGGCCGGCTGGTGCGGCAGCTTCTCACCGAAGGAATGATCCTGGCGCTTCTCGCTCTCGCCGGCGGGATCGTAGTGGCGTACTGGAGCCGCAACTTGATTGTCATTCTCTTTCCACCGACCGGAGGCGTGGTCGTGAATCTAAATGGCGAGATTGACTGGCGCGTACTCGCGGTCAGCGCGGTAGTGGGCCTGATCTCCACGCTGCTCTTCGCGCTGGCGCCAGCGATCCAGACCAGCCGGATCGATCTTGCCGGCGCGCTTAAGTCGGAATCAGGAAGCGTCTTTGGTGGGCAGGGAAGATCGCGGCTTCGGTCCATCCTGGTACTGGCCCAGGTGGCACTGAGTTTCATCTTGTTGGTGGGAGCGGTGCTGCTCGTCCGCAGTTCAAACCAGCTTAGGAACGCCAGTCCCGGTTTTTCGACCGACAATGTGCTGGTGACGGGCCTCGATCTGCTTGCAGCGGGATACGATACCCAACGGGCCAAGAATTTTCAGGACTCTCTGCTCGACCGCGTCCGGAGCATTCCCGGTGTTGAGTCGGCAGCGTTGGCGCGGATCCGGCCGTTCAGTTACGCCGTGTTTTCTTCAGCTCCAATCACCGTGGAGGGTTATCGACCCGCGCCCGACGAGCAGCCAACAGCGCAGTACAACCAGGTGAGCCCCGGATATTTCGCCACTCTGGGAATTTCCTTGCTTTCCGGCCGCGATTTTACCCGCGCCGACAATGAGACTGCTCCGCTCGTGGCCGTGGTGAACGAAAGGATGGTCCAGCAATATTGGCGTGGCGTCGACCCGGTGGGCAAACGTTTTCAAGTCAAAGACAAATGGATGCAGGTGGTCGGCGTAGCCAAGCTGGTCAAGTACGGGACGTTCACCGAGCAACCGAAGCCGTTCTTCTACGTGCCTTTTCGCCAGGACTTCTCCGTTCGCGTGGGCCTGAACATTCGGACAGCGCGCGATCCCGCAAGCATGGTTAACGATCTGGCGCGCGAAATCCACGCGCTGGATGAAAACCTGGCGCCAAGCGAGATCATCACCATGCGTGCAGGAATCAATCGCACCGCGATGGCTTCGCAACAGATCGCCGTCGGACTGATCGGCATTTTCGGAGGACTGGCGCTCCTGCTCGCCGCGATCGGGCTCTACGGCGTGATGTCTTACGCCGTCTCGCAAAGCAAGCGCGAGTTAGGTTTGCGCATGGCGTTGGGCGCCACCATCCCGCAGATGTTCCGGCTCGTTCTCTCTCACGGGCTCACGTTGACGGCCGGCGGCATTCTGCTGGGCGCAATTGCGGCGCTGATTTTGACCCGCTTGATCGAAAGTCTGCTCTACCAAGTAAACCCGCGCGACCCCTTGGCGTTTGGGTCGGCCTTTGCTGTAATGGCAATCGCTTCACTGGCCGCGTGTCTCGTACCAGCCTGGCGCGCGACTCGCATTGATCCGGTCAGGGTGCTGCGCGATTGATTGAGCACGCTGCACCACGACGATCTGGCCGATGCTGGCAACCAATTTCCAAATAGCACCATCAAATTCGGTTATGCCGAAATTTTTCTCAGACAGACAGGAAGCTTTCTCGGAGACACAAGCAGTTCGTATCGTGGAGATGTTCCGCAGGGCCCTGGGGCGCGAACTCACGCTCGACGAACGCAAGTATCTTGGAGTGTCGGGTAGCGCTTTTCCTGTGGACGATGTTGAGCGCGACGATCGAAGACAGAATAATGAAGATCAGGTGCGCGCTTCCTCTCAGATTCCTGTAAGCGAAGCGGGCTCGAAGTGATCGCAACCGCGATTCCTGCTTCCCTAAGCTTTTCTCTTCTGGTGATTACGATTCAGACTGTCGAGATACGATTGGGCCGCTGATTTGGCTTCGTTGAATGAGGATTCCTGTCCCCAATAGATGATTTCAGGCGAGCCGGTCTTTTGTACAATCCAGTGATAAAGTTGAGCGTGCTCGCGCGTATCGAGCAGAACATCGGCGATGTAATCGCCGACAATTAAGCGCGTATTTGAAATTGGCTCTGAGGCCCGTCTTGCGGCTGCAACCAAGTGGATCGCCCCTTTTTTCGCCGTAACTAATTCTTGCCTCGCCGGAAGCACCGGCAAATTGTTAGATAGGATACTAAAACCATGCAGGAGAGTTGCTGTGCTTTGCAAATAATTCTAAATCAAGGGATTACCGAAGATGGTACGCGCGAGCGCGCTCAATACTGGAACTCCCTGGGCAGAAGTTCCTTCCGCACGAGCTTGAGTCCCACGCCCTCTACCATTATGTAGTCGTAGAAGCCGCAGTTGATCTCGTTGGGGCAGCCGTTGATCTTCAATAGGCGGCTGTCCGGGTGGAACTCGATCCGTTTTATGTCTGGATCATGTTTTTCCAGCCAGGCATCGGGTAGGTCGGCTGCTCCAAGGCCGCTATACACTTTGCCGCTGATGGAATCCACTACATAAAATGCACTGCAGCCGGCCCCGCACCCAAACTCTGGGACCGTGTAGTGACCGGCGAATTGTACGTCGTGCTTCGCGCCTTCGCGAATCACGGTGCGATACCCACGCTGACCTTTGCTTAGGACCGGCGTGGCTGGTTTCCCGCTGTAGATTTTCTTGACGGCGTAGTCACTGAATTCGGGCCGCGGCTTCTCGGCTTGTGAGAGTCCCAGCCCGAGAAGGCCAGCTATCGACGCGCAGACGACAAACAATTGCATGCTGAGAATCCTAGCACTCCGCCCTTGGCGTTGACCTAAGAAGCAGGCAGTTGAAGTCGGGCGCGCAGGCCGCCTTTGGGAGAGTTCTCCAGAGAGATGGTCCCGCCGTACACTTCGGCAAGATCACGCACGATCGACAAGCCAAGACCGGAGCCCGGGGCCGCCTCGTCGGCGCGCACTCCTCGTTGCAAGACAACATTGCGCATTTCCGGCACAATACCCGGTCCATCGTCTTCAACGAGAATGACGATGTTGCCATTTTCCCGAAGCGATTGCACCCTGACAGCGGACCTGGCCCATTTGCAAGCGTTGTCCAGCAGATTGCCCAGCATCTCATCCAGGTCTTCGCGGCGGCCTCGAATCGAGTGTTCAGGAGAAACGTTTACCTGGATATCAAGTCCTCGGGCGGCATAAATCCGAAGCAGCGTGCGCGAGAGTCCTTCGGCTGAAACCAAAACCAGACAATGGACGCCGGGGGTCCCGCCGGAGTTAGCGGCGCGCGCGTGTGCGAGATGGTAGTCGATTTGGCGGCGCATGCGTTCGACCTGCTGGTGGATGGTGGCCGCTACTTCGCGCTGCCCTTCGGCTTCGGCGCGGTCTGCCTCCTGCGCCAGCACTGCCAGCGGGGTTTTCAAACCGTGGGCCAGATCGCCGGCTTTCGCCAGCGCGCGTTGCACAGCTTTCTCGCGGTGTTCCAGCAGCGAATTAAGATCATTCACCAGCGGCTGCACTTCAGCTGGATAGCTTCCGTCGATCCTCGCTTCCTGGCCGTCGCGAACCGCCGATAAACGCGTTCGTAGTTGGTCAAAAGGCAGCAGGCCGCTACGCACTTGCGCAAAGCCTGCAGCGAGAAAGACGACCGCAAGGACCAGCAATAGGATGGACAATCCAAGATGAAAAATGCCGGCAAACTGCCGCAGAACATGTCCATGACCGGTCAGGACAAGAAAGAACATGTGGCCGATCGGAAGCATTCCGAGCGTCCAGAGAAAAGCACCGAGCAGAATGCGCCAGCGAAGAGAGCGCCGCCGCGTCATGGCGTGGCCTTAATTCGGTAGCCCAGGCCGCGCACCGTTTCAATAAAGGATGGTCCCAGCTTCCGGCGCAGTCGGGCGATGAAGACTTCAACCGTGTTCGAATCGCGATCAAAACTCTGGGCATAGATGTGCTCAATCAATTCGCTCTGCGAGACCACGCGGTCAGGGTGATGCATGAGGTAAGAGAGCACGCGAAATTCGTGGCTGGTCAACCGAACGATCTCGCCGTCCATAGTCACTTTTCCGGACCGCGGATCCAGTACCAGCGCGCCGCATCTGAGTTCGGGATTGATGTGTCCGCTGGCGCGCCGGATGAGAGCACGCAGCCGGGCCAGCAATTCCTCCATGCGGAAAGGTTTGGCCATGTAGTCGTCGGCGCCACTATCAATGCCCGTGACTTTTTCGTGCCAGCTTCCTCGCGCCGTTAGCACCAGCACCGGCATAGCGAGACCGGCTTCGCGCCACTGCCGGAGGACGCTCAAGCCATCCATTTTTGGAATTCCAAGGTCCAGCACCACCGCGTCATACTCTTCGTCATGTCCGAGAAGGTGGGCGCGCTCGCCGTCGGCAGCGCAGTCCACGGCATAACCGGCATGGCCCAAAGCGGTCGCAAGCTGCCTGGCGAGTGACGCCTCGTCTTCCACCACCAGAATCCGCAAACCTCCTCCTGATCTTTCTTTCGCCCTCTCTTAGGAAACGCAAACCAAGCTGAACGCAGCATGAACACCGCATTCAGGGGCCATTCAGCCGTGGCCCGTTAGTGTCACAAACATGATCAAGCTGCAAGGTCTCAGCAAAATTTACTATACGCCGGCAGGAAAGTTTCCCGCCGTGCGAAACATTGACCTCGAAATCGCCGCCGGCGAATTTGTCGCCATCGTCGGCAAGTCGGGTAGCGGTAAATCAACACTGCTCAACCTGGTCGGCGGGATTGATTCTCCGACATCCGGAACAGTCGAAGTTGGCGGAAAAGCGATTCAGGGTCTGGGCCAGAGCCATCTAGCTGCGTGGCGCGGCCGCAACGTGGGATTTGTATTCCAGTTTTTTCAACTGCTGCCCACGTTGACGGTGGCGGAGAACGTGATGCTGCCCATGGATTTTTGCCGGACGTATCCAGTACGCGAACGGCGAAAGCGCGCGCTAGATCTACTGGACCGCGTCGGCGTAGCGCCGCAAGCCGACAAGCTGCCTGCCGCTCTCTCCG
>WNFF01003136.1_pt1 | contig 13551 bp, 17 predicted proteins | sample 5400441 | NCBI WGS metagenome assembly WNFF01 (sample SAMN13153345, study PRJNA577476) | soil metagenome | isolation source: 120 cm saprolite under Douglas fir tree site 2 hole 3 replicate 1 | place: USA:California | collected 2015-04-18 | reverse complement strand
ATGATTGGTGCGCGGGACATGGCTTTTCCGCGTCTGAATGCTTTCAGTTTCTGGATGACTGCTTTCGGTGGCTTGCTTCTCTATTTCAGTCTGGTTGGAGCCAACGGCTTGTACGGAGCGGGAAATGCCCCCGACGTAGTATGGTTCGCCTACGCACCGCTGACTTCCCAAACGTTTTCATTGGGACATAGTACCGATTTCTGGACTCTGGGAATTCTGGTTTCCGGCTTTGGCAGCATCGGAACGGCGATCAACATAGTGGCTACGGTTCTTTGTTTGCGTTGCCCAGGCATGACGTTAGCCAAAATGCCATTGTTCGCCTGGCTCAATTTCGTGATGGCCGGCCTGGTGATACTTGCCGTCAGTCCTCTGACAGCGGCGCAGATCATGCTGCTCGTCGATCGCTACCTTGGCGGACACTTCTTCGACACCCAGGCAGGAGGCTCCGCCGTGATCTGGATGCACTTCTTCTGGATTTTCGGTCATCCGGAGGTCTATGTCCTGGTCCTCCCAGCCTTCGCCTTCGTCTCCGAGATCATCCCGGTCTTCTCGCGCAAGCCGATCTTCGGTTATTCGGTGATGGTGGGGGCTACAGTCGCGATCGGGTTCATCAGCATGAGTGTGTGGGCCCATCACATGTTCACAGTCGGCATGAGCGCAAACGTGAATACATTTTTCGTTCTGTCGACTATGGCAATTGCCGTTCCGACCGGCATCAAGATCTTCAACTGGCTGGCGACCATGTGGGGAGGAAAAATTGAGTTCAAGACCCCGATGCTGTTTTGCATCGCCTTCCTCTTCCAATTCTTGGCCGCCGGCCTCACTGGAGTCATGTTGAGCGCTGCGCCTTTCACTTGGCACCTGGGAAATTCATATTTCGTGGTCGCGCATTTTCACTATGTGATTGTCGGCGGCATTCTCTTCTCTCTTTTTGGGGCCTTTTACTACTGGTTCCCGAAGATGTCAGGGAAGATGCACAGCGAGAGGCTCGGTAAGCTGCATTTCTGGCTCTTCATAATCGGCTTCCACCTGACCTTCGACTTCATGCACATTCCAGGATTGCTGGGTATGCCGCGAAGGATCTACACCTACGAACCGGGCCGCGGTTGGGACACGTGGAACCTCATTGTGACCATCGGGGTGTTCTTCCAGGCCGCCGGGATTCTGGTCTTCTTGGGAAACTTACTCTGGTCCTACTACCGTGGCAAAGGCGCCGGAAGCGATCCGTGGGATGCGTGGACACTCGAATGGTCCACGAATTCTCCGCCGCCCGCTTATAACTTCGCCACCATCCCAGCAGTTAAGAGCCGCCGCCCGCTCTGGGACCTTAAACATCCGGACGATCCGGACTGGAAGTACGAGTAGTGGGGAAACTGTGATGAATGTGATGTCGGTAGCTGTGGCCGAACAGAGAATTGATTGGGATCGTCCTGGGCGCGGACGCGTCGGGATGTTTAGTTTAATCGGCGCCGAGTCGGCGATCTTCACAATCTTTATCGTGGCCTACCTCTTCTATGTCGGCAAGAGTCTCACGGGTCCGACGCCGAAGGACGTTCTCAGCGTCCCGGTCTTTTACACGATCTGTTTACTTTCCAGCAGTCTCACGATTCACCTGGCTGCAAAATCGCTTCGCGGCGGTAGTGTTCGAAGCTTCGGAATCTTGTGGCTCACGACCATTGCGCTGGGTGCCGCATTCCTATACGGGACCGCGACCGAGTGGCACCGGCTGATTTACCAAGAAGGACTGACGATCAGCACGAACCTTTTCGGAACAACCTATTACTCGCTGGTCGGATTGCACGGTTTTCACGTCGTCGTCGGACTTGTGGGCCTCTCCATCGTTATGGCGTTTTTGCTTCTGGGGAAAGTGAGATCAGAGCACGCGGAGCGTGTCGATGTTTTATCGCTGTACTGGCACTTCGTCGACGCAGTATGGGTTGTTGTTTTCACAGTCGTTTACGTGCTTGGACGATAGGAAAGGAACGAGAAATGGAATCGGAAATAGTGGGGCCTCAACTACAGGATCAACAGTCGCCTATTGTCCTACTGCCCTCGCCCACGGCATGGCCGATTGTCCTGGCCTTCGGCCTCACATTGGTGTTCGCGGGATTGGTGACCAGCGCTTCCGTCAGCCTTCTTGGCGCGATCCTCACGGTCGCTGGTTGCGTTGGATGGTTTCGCGAGGTGCTGCCACATGAAAAACATGAATCTGTGCAGGTGGTGGAGAAAGGGCCGGCCGTGGCCACCAGTCGCCCGCAAGTGGCTCGGGTAGCATGGATGACCCAAGAACTGCATCGCGCGCGATTGCCATTGGAGATCTATCCGATTTCCGCGGGAGTAAAGGGAGGTTTGGCCGGAAGTGTTGCGATGGCGGTCCTTGCCGTGATCTATGGAATTGTGAGTGGCCATGGAATGTGGTATCCCATCAATCTGTTGTCGGCCGGATTTTTCCCCGCAAGAACCACCATCGAGCAAATCGCTGCCTTTCATTGGGACGCTCTGATCATTGCGACAATCATCCACCTGCTCTGCTCTGTGCTCGTCGGACTTCTTTACGGCGTCGCGCTTCCAATGTTTCCCCGCGATCCGATTCTGCTTGGAGGCGCGATCGCGCCTATCTTATGGTCTGGCCTACTGCACAGCGTTCTCGAAGCCATTAATCCCGTGCTCAACCAGCGGATTGATTGGTTTTGGTTTGTGATTTCGCAGATCGCGTTTGGTGTCGTCGCCGGCGTCGTAGTTTCCAGACAAGCGCGCGTGCGGACGTGGCAATTCCTGCCGTTCGCCGTTCGTGCCGGGATTGAGGCTGCGGGACGAATAGATGAAGATGGCGAGGACGGTCATCGGCAATGACGCAGCGGCCCATTCTCGTCACGTTCGCGATAGTGGCCTTCTCGGCCGGCATGGGTTGCAGTAGTTCTCCGGGGCGACCTGGTAAGAACTCCGAGGTCGTCCCGCCGAACCAGATCATGGATTTCAAGCTGCTCTACAGTCAGAACTGCGCCGGATGCCACGGCGTGGAGGGCAAGGGCGGGGCGGCGATCGCATTGGCCAATCCCGTTTTTCTTGCAATCGCGGACGATGGCGTGATTCGCCGCATCGCCGCAAAAGGAGTACCCGGCACACCGATGCCAGCGTTTGCGCAGAGTGCGGGCGGGATGCTCACGGACAAACAGATTGATGCGCTTGTGAGTGGGATTCGGTCATGGGCGAAAGCTGACGCTCTTGGCGGTCAGCCTCCACCGTCTTACACAGCGCAGGCCCCTGGCAACCCAGAACGTGGCGCAAATGCTTATCAGACGTACTGCTCGTCGTGTCACGGAACGGACGGTCGCGGGGGAAATAAAGCAAGCTCAATCGTGGATGGATCCTACCTTGCTCTGGTGAGTGATCAAGAGCTCCGAACGATTGTTATTGCAGGTCGGCCGGAATTGGGTGCGCCGGACTGGCGCGGTGACGCCGAGGGGAGACCAATGTCGGCCCAAGAAATCTCCGATGTCGTGGCGTGGCTCTCTGGCCACAGAACGCAATTTCCGGGCCAGCCGTACCCGATCACGTCCTCGGACCGGGACAAGGGAGGACTTAGATGAGTGAAGAAAACGGGATGTCCAGACGCATGATGCTGGTTAAACTTGGGATTTTTCTTAACGGCCTCGTCGGGGTTTTCTTGGCCGTGCCGATCGTGCGCTTTCTGCTTTCGCCAGTGACTCGCGAAAAGAAGTTCGGATATGAATCGTGGCTCTCTCTCGGCGGACTGGAGCAGTTTCCTGCTGGCCAGACTCGCCTCGCCACCTACCGAAATCCCGTGGTCAATTCTTGGGATGGTGAAACCGGCGACATTGCCTGCTGGGTTCGGAATGTCGACGATAAGACGTTTCAAGTTTTTGCCATCAACTGCGCGCACCTTGGATGCCCAGTTCGCTGGTTTCCCCAGTCGAGCCTGTTCATGTGTCCGTGCCATGGTGGCGCCTATTACCAAGACGGGTCGCGGGCCTCTGGACCCCCAGAGCGCGGATTATTCCAGTACGACTACAAAATTGAGGATGGAAAGCTCCTCATCAAGGCCGGCGGAATGCCTACCCCTGGGCAGCCTGTAGCAAATAAGGCGGGAGGGAAGACGACATGCGCCTGATCCAAAAAGTCGGCGAATGGTTCGATCTGCGATTGCAGCTGAGCAGGCCGATTCGCGAAACTGCCCAGCATCCAGTCCCACGCCAGACCGCTAGCTGGTTTTATGTGTTCGGCAGTGCCGCGCTCACGTGCTTCATGCTACAGGTTGTCACTGGCATACTGCTTGCGCTAATTTATGTGCCTTCCGCAGGAGAAGCCTGGAACAGCCTTCAGACCCTGAATCATGGCGTTTCTCTTGGCTGGTTTATTAGGGCCCTCCACGGCTGGGGCTCGAATTTCATGGTTGCGATCGTCCTCATCCATATGGTGCAAGTCTTCCTCTTTGGGGCCTACAAGTTTCCCAGAGAACTTACCTGGATCGTCGGCGTCCTTCTTTTGATCGTGACACTCGTCATGGCCTTCACCGGCCAGGTGTTGCGATTTGACCAAGATGCCTACTGGGGATTGGGCATCGGAGCATCGATTGCGAGCCGGGTCCCCGTGGTCGGCCCTTGGGCTGTCAACCTGATGCTCGGTGGCCCGATCATAGCCGGAGCGACGCTTTCACGATTCTTCGCACTGCATGTTTTCGTGATCCCAGGACTGCTGATCGCATTCGTCGGCGTGCATCTGCTCATGGTTTTGAAACTCGGAATTAATGAATGGCCCATGCCAGGTCGAATCGTTCGGCGCGCCACATATATGCAGGAATATCACGAACTGACGCATAAGGAGGGTGTGCCATTCGTGCCCGGCGCGGTGGGGAAAGATATCGTTTTTTCCGGTTTCATTCTTCTTGCGATCGCTGCTTGCGCGGTCTATTTTGGTCCCTTCGGACCAAGCGGCCCACCGGATCCAACTATTATTCAGACTGCCCCTCGCCCCGACTTCTTCTTTCTTTGGCTCTATGCGTTGCTCTCGTTTCTGCCCCCTTCAGCTGAGACGCCGATACTGCTGATCGGTCCAGCAATCGGGCTTATTGTGCTGCTGGCGCTTCCGTTCTTCGCCGGAGAGGGTGAGAAAAGCTGGAAGCGCAGACCGATTGCCGTGCTCACAGTTCTCTTGATCGCGGTGGCTCTTGGCACTATGACGCATTTGGGTCAGCACACACCCTGGAGTCCGGTTATGGATGCCTGGAGCAGCGAGCCGATTCCAACACAATATATTCACGGACGCACAGCCTTGGAACGCCAGGGCGCGCTGGTTTTTCAAGCCAAGCAGTGTCACAACTGTCATTCACTGGATCATCGGGGAGGTGAACGCGGACCCTCGTTGGACAGTGTTGCTCTCCACCTTACCGAAGATCAACTTATTCGCCAGGTGATTCAGGGCGGCGGTAATATGCCAGCCTATGGGAAAAATCTGAGCCCGGCGGAGACAACTGCGCTGGTGGCTTTTCTCAGGACGTTGCACCCGGCCAATCAAGCGCCCGCGCGTGATGCTTCTCGTGCGATCGCGCTGGGCGCAGGCGAGACTACCACGGGCCGCTAGGTACCTATGTTATTAGAAATCCACGCCCACGCACAACACAGTTACCTCCCTTTGCTGCTGACCGTTATCTTAGTGCTCCTGGCGTTCGTCTACTGGCGCGGCTGGTTACGTCTTCGACGTAGTTCCCCGATTTTGTTTCCCGCTTGGAGGCTTGCAGTATTTGTGGCTGGGCTGTTTTCGCTATGGATAGCCCTTGGCTCTCCCCTGGCCGCACTGGATCACCAGTTGCTCACCGTCCACATGATGAAGCACCTTCTGTTGACGGCGGTAGGTGCTCCTTTGCTTCTGTTAGGGGCACCGGCCCTGCCACTCTCGTGCGGGTTGCCGAAATGGCTCATGCGTCGTAGTCTGCTCCTCCGCAGCAGGACGCCGCCATTGCTCGGACATTTTCTCAGTAACTCTGCTTTCTGCTGGCTTGCAGGTACGGCCACAGTGATCGCCTGGCATATTCCCGCGTTGTTCCAGTTGGGCCTGTCGTCCCACACTTGGCACATCGAGGAGGACGCATGCTTTCTGTCGGCGGGCCTTCTGTTCTGGTGGCCTATCATCCGGACTGGGCCGCGTGAGGGCAAAGGGCCTCAATGGTCAATGCCCTTGTACCTCTTCCTCGGTACGTTGCCCTGTGACGTTCTTTCTGCGTTCCTCACGTTTTGTGGACGCGTTGTTTACCCAAGCTATGCATCTTCGGTCCGCATCCTCGGTTTATCACCTCTGCAGGATCAGGAGTGTGCCGGCGCGCTGATGTGGGTTTGCGTCACGTTCGCCTATCTGATCCCAGCAGTTGTGATCACTATGCAGATCCTCTCACCCGGCGTTGCTCACAGAGAAGCGCAAGGCTCTTTGTACGAATTTCCAGAAGCCGAACTGAGTGGCTCAGAAGCGGAGGTCATCTAAAACATGGCAGCCGACCCCATCCTTATTATTAGCGACCGGCCAGGACTCGTGCTCGATCCCCCTCAAGGTCGCACAATACGATCCGCGATGGCCGATTACTGGGCCCTCACCAAGCCGGAAGTTAGTTTTCTGATCGCGATTGCAACCTTCACTGGTTTCTATCTGGCGCTTCCAGCGTCGGTTCCTGATCTTCCGTGGTTACGGCTGATGAACACCTTATTGGGTACACTGCTGGTCGCAAGCGGCACTGGTACGTTGAATCAATATATTGAACGTGGCTTCGATGCCCAGATGCGCAGGACTGCACGGCGACCACTCGCTGCCGGCAGGCTGAGGCCTTCGCCGGTTTTATGGTTCGGGATAACGCTTGCTTCTATTGGGGGTATCTATCTCGCGACAGCCGTCAATTTGCTTGCGAGTCTGCTCGCGATTGTTACGCTGCTGTCTTACTTATTTCTGTACACTCCGCTCAAACGACAAACACCAGCGTGTGTCCTGGTCGGCGCGCTTCCAGGTGCCGTGCCTCCGTTGATCGGTTGGGCCGCAGCATCCGGCAAGTTGAGGCTCGAGGCATGGGAACTCTACGCGATGCTTTTTCTGTGGCAGTTCCCACACTTCATGGCAATTGCGTGGATGTACCGCGAAGACTATGATCGCGCGGGCTATCTGGTGTTGCCCCACGGCCAGACAAGAGCTAGTTTCGTGACTCTGCAAACGATGTTGCCTCTCCTGGCCTTGCTTCCCGTCAGTGTGCTGCCGGCCTCAGCAGGCCGGCTAAGCATTTTCTACTGCATCGGCGCTTTGCTCCTGAGTTTGGGGTTTTTCTACTGTGGGACACAATTCGTGCTTTACAGATCCAGCGCGGCTGCGCGCCAACTCCTTTTGGCATCCATCATTTATCTTCCGTCGCTATTTGTGCTGATCATGCTTTTTAGAGGCTAGCAGGGAGAACCCAAACAAACCGTGATTACTTATTTTGAGTTGCTCCGCTCACGGCTTATCTTCGGGAGGGATAGGCAGCTTCTCCTCGATGTTGCGGGGTTTCTTCGGTGCATGTCGGCGGAAGAGACGCTTCATGTCCGGCGTAAATCCACGTAGAAGATTTCCAATCGCATTTGAACTGAGTGCACCACCAAAGCGGCTCATGGTGTCCCCGACATTTCGGTCATGTCTCGGGTAGTAGGAGGTTTGTAATGCACTGGTGAACAGAGCGCCCAGAAACTCAGAGCTGTTGAATGTGCTATCGCCGCTGTCATTCTTGGTAACCACCACCCTGGCTGCTGAATACCATACCGGGAAATAAGCATTCTTTTGCGCGAAGGAAAATAGCGTGGATCTTGCTGCAGGATCGTCGAGAGGGCAAAAGTGTGGATGAATCTCCGCGATTCCGTGTCTGCCAAGGTCGCGCCAAATCGCTTCGCCCAACCCTGCGCACCTCCGCCGTAGTGGGGCCACTGTCCCATTGCGTGGGCCCAAGAGGCCTGAAAACCTGCTGACGCGAATGTGTAGGCGAATACGTGCTTTCAGAATAGGGTCGATAACTCGTCTCTTGCTGGTAACGATGTCGATATTATTTGGCCAGTGCTGTCTGCCCACATGCTCCGTCAGTGCTCACCTTGCGGTGCACGATTCGCATCTTCACAGTGTCGCCCGGGAAGTCCAGGTACATCAGGCGTTTCTCAAGGCGAACCGGGACAGAATTGTTTGGGGACAGTGCAGAAGGCGAATCATCGAGTTCGGTCTCGTAGCGCCCAACGTAGACGTTACAGTTCAATCGCACGGAAACGTTGTAGAGATAGTAGTGCGACTGCAATGGTGTGCGAACAGGATCAGCACCTGTTCTTACCGGCGGTGTCGTCACATCCTGTTTCTCGACACTGACGATTGTTCCTTGTTGGGGTTGTTTGGACTGACCGGCTGCGTAAGTAACCGTCACCGCGACGACGGCAAGAATGCTGACACACGAACTGAGTTTCATAGGTGTCCTCCAGAGATAGTTGAGGCAATCCAGTTGCCATGGATCGCGCATCCTAAGTCCTGGGGTGGAGTTGGATTGCGCTACCTTGCTTGCAGGGCCTTGTCAGCCGCTGGACACGCTGACAACATCCGGACGCGAGGCCCCTCAAAACGGGAAACGCACCGAAAGAATCCAGCGATGGTTGTCTCGGTGGAACTGCGTCACGGCGATCTGTACACCACCGCCAATCGTAAAATGGAGTCGCTCTGCAAGTGGAAAGCTGCCCAGCACGAGTCCTGGAGTCAGAAAAACCTCTTTCTTTCCATCCAAAGTACCGCCCGACCAAAAAGTAGAATTTTGTTCGACCATGGGCCATATCTTTCCCTTGATCTTGCGATCTACCGCGGTATTGAAGATGATCATCCGACCCAGGAGATCCGCGCCAGTGGCTGGAAGATTAGCACCAATTGTGCTCTGAATGTCCCAAGACCCGATGCCCTTTGCGGCTGCAAAAGTCGGGGACAAGATAGTGTGACCCTGTCCGTTCGGCGGGGTCCCCGTCGGAAACGAGCCACCAAGAAAGAATCCAACAAAGTAGTCGCCCTTGCCCTCAGGTGCGGAAAATGCCCGAAACTTCGCTTGCCACGCGAGGTCTCCAAAGCCATCCCGGGTCGTTGATTCATGCACCAGGTAGTTTGGCGGGAAAATCCCCACTTCCAGGCGAGTTGAGGGAATGATTTCCAGACCGCGGGACGCGCCGTAGTTCGAGGTTATCGTATTGCCTGTGGGATCCTGCTGCCAGGACATGTCATAGCGGAATTGCTGGACCAGCAGGACATGAGTTGTAACGATCGGAGAAACAAAGTGAGGCTGGTTGGCACGAACCTCGTCCACTTTATGCATCCAGGAGTGCACCCAATCGTTTTGGGCGCGAGCATTGCTGGCGTTGACATCGATCTGATTCGAGCCCTGCTGAGGAATTGCGGCTGAGTCTTGAGAGCACGAGTCCACGGATTGGGCGCACGACAAAAGAGGTGAAATCAAACCAGAGAGTAGGTCGGCGTCGAGTTCGCCTGAAGTCTGAGCCCGAACTGTGACAGAAAAAGCGGAGATCAGGACAACAATAAAGAAGAGAGGACATTCTGCCGGTGACAAGGCTCGCGACACACGCGATCCAGTCGATCTCCTGCCACTGTCACGAATTTGCTGCTCTCTCCTGATCGAGTCTGTCATCTCATCACCGCCCATCCCAGGACGCTACCCAGCACGATGGCCGTGGCGGTCACTACGATGTCCCGCACGTGCTGCATCCGCACTGCCCAGGCAGACCGCTTCCACGCACGCGCGCGCAGCCAATCGAGGTCACGATCGATTACATGGGTGACACGTGCTGCATAATTCCTAGTTTGAATGCCATTCTCTTGATCTATTTTCATGAGACTTCCAATCGGAGAAGTTCCTTTGCTGCTCCTCCAACCCGCTATTAAGCTCTAAGACAAGATTCATCAGCTTCTCCGGATCCATTTCCACACTGGACTGCTTGGCCAGTGACCTCCAATCAGCAGGCCGTTGCGCATTTTGCGTGTCTTTATTCCCGTCCATAACTCTGTGCATGCATTCACGTTTCCAAAACGCGCTTCTGTGCAAAGCGCAGGATTTGCCTTTCTTGAGATCAGGCGCACAGGAGGATGAACCATTCGCGGCGTCCACATGCGGACAGTGAGTCATCTAGTCGACGAAGCCAGCGTTGCATGCTTGTCGCATCCTCAGCAGGACGATTCACAAACCTCTGTGCCACAACGTCCAATCGATTGTCCGGAGTGTGAGAGGTGTTTGGAAATGCGAATGCATTCCTGACATCCGAAAAGGAGGCTCACATGAAGCCCATTGTCCGTACAACAGTTTGCACCGTACTTTTCCTGGCCGCACTGGCATCTGCATTTGCGCAGCAGGTCACAACCGACTTCGATCATCAAGCTAATTTCGCTCAGTACAAAACCTATTCCTGGCAGGAAATCAAGCCAGCGAATTCCCTGTGGGACGCCCGTATCAAGAATGCGGTGGATGCCCAATTGACGGCCAAGGGCTGGACTCAGGTGGACAGCGGTGGCGATGTGGCCATCGTGGCGATTAAGACGACCCAAACCCAGAGATCGCTGCAGACGTTCTATGACGGCTTCGGCGGAGGATGGCGCTGGAGAGGATTCGGAGGGATGGGCGAAGCTACCACCACGGAGCAAGACTATAAGGAAGGAACTCTGGTTGTTGACATGTACGACGCGAAAACGAAACAGTTGATTTGGCGCGGCAGTGCCGAGGACACCCTGTCCAACAAAGCCGAGAAAAATGAAAAGAACCTGGACAAGGGGGTCGCGAAGATGTTCAAGAAGTTTCCTCCAGGCTCGGCAAAAAGTTAAGCACAAGGCTTCTACACTGAGTCGCGTCAGGAGCCGTGCTTGGGGATCGCAAAAAGGAGGAAGTCCAGAACGAAATGGAACTCGAGTGCGGCAACTAAAGAGATCACAGTGCAGCAGTTTAGTACGCGCCTGATGGTGGGTCGTGCGGCGCCAGAGACGATTCTCATCGCGACGAGCGCGCGGATGGAGTTCATTTTTTCCTACGATAGAATGGCGAGTTTTCTCGCCACGTACGGAAGTCCCGAAGCTCCGAGAGTCGCTCAAGATCTGGATACGAAGGTCGAGGCTTTGCTAGCGGCAGTTGCTGGGGCCGCGAAAGGAAGCGCTCCGTAGGCCCCAAGCGATCTCACCCAGCATGGCATTAACGAGATCGAAAACCAACTGCACTAAATTGCTTGGCGATATACAAGCACGAAATGAGTTCCATGACCTCTGACACCCACCCGCCGGACATGTGGCTTTCCTTCGCGCTTGCATTTGTTGGCGGTTATGGCGATGCGGCCAGCGTGGTTCTCGCTAAGACGTTCACCGGGCACATAACGGGCAGCTTGGTTCTAGCAGCGATTGCTATAGCCGCTCATGAATGGCGCCTCCTGCTCGCACATCTAGTCGCCGTTGTGTTCTTTTTGAGCGGAGTTCTCTTTGGCGTGCGGATTGAACAGACTCATGCCGAGTGGTCTGCGTGGCAACCGATTCCCGCAGTCGTGGGCATTGAAGTGATTCTGACTGTAACTGCTTATCTGGCATTGGTGTCTCGTGCGGCCCCGGGAGCTGAAATCTTCGTGGTCTGTATGTCTCTGGCCCTGGGTCTGCAAAATGGAGCATTTCAGCGCACAGGCGGCATCAGCGTTCACACGACCTATCTCACGGGAATGATTACCAGTCTGATCACCACCGAAGCGGAGCTATCGCATCCCATGACGGGACGGAACCCGAAAGTAAATATTCTTTACGGAATATGGCTTGCCTTTTTTCTGGGTGCCGCAATCGGGGCCGCTCTAACCCTTCAGTTCAAGGAAGCCGGCATTCTTGGTGCTACCTTCCTCCTGATCGTGATCTTGGTTCGCACTCGGGTAGCAGCATCGCGCGAACATTCCACAGCGTGAGCAGAAACAAGTCGGCTCAGCGATTGCTAAGGCGAGAAAGGGTTTGATGAACGGTCGGTCGCTCCGAGTTCTAGTTCTCCTCTGCACCGGCTTCGGTTCTTGCGGATCCATTGCATTCCCAGACTTTGCAAGAGGAGACGCTGAGTCGCCCGGACAGCCACTGAAACTGGTCAGGGCCAGACGGTCAGCTTCCGGCACTACTGCCCGCGCGACAGCACGTTCGGCCCTGGGGCTCTCCCAATCGCATCTCGGTCACTTTCGAGATTAGGTCGGCAAATCCCTAGCTTTTGCATCTTGTGGATCAGTGTAGTGCGCTTCAGGCCAAGGTTGGCGGCTGCGCCTTTTGAGCCGCCGATCACCCAGCCGACTGCTTCAAGCGTGCGCAGAATGAGAATGCGCTCGGAGTCCCTTAGAGTAGTTGCTGCCGGAGAAGTGATGACACTCCGAGTCCCTGCAGGCGGCAAAGGGTTGGGGAGCACACCATCATTGGAAAGTATCACTGCACGTTCGATTAGGTTCTGCAGTTCGCGGATGTTGCCCGGCCACTGGTACGAATTGAGCGCAGACATGGTTGTCTCGGGAATATGTTCGATTTGCTTACACATTCGGCGCCCAAATATCTCGACAAAATGCTCCACTAGGGCTTGAATGTCTTCGCGGCGGTCCCGCAAAGGTGGGAGCTGGACTGGAAACACGTTCAAACGGTAGTAAAGGTCACTGCGAAATTCACCCCGATTCACCATCTCCATGAGATCACGATGCGTGGCGGCAACGACCCGAACGTCCACTTTGTGCGTGCGCGCGCTCCCCAATCGCTCGAATTCCTGTTCCTGCAAAACGCGCAGCAATTTCGGTTGCAGCACCGGCGGAATATCGCCCACTTCATCCAGGAACAGCGTACCCTTGTCAGCCAGCTCAAAACGGCCAACCTTTTGTGCTATCGCTCCGGTGAACGCACCTTTCTCGTGGCCAAAAAGCTCGCTCTCCAGCAGATCCAGTGGAATGGCAGCGCAATTCAACCTTACAAAAGGCCGACCGCAACGCGAGCTGATGTTGTGAATGGCGTGCGCAATCAGTTCCTTCCCGGTACCTGTTTCTCCCAGGATAAGAACCGTGGAATCCGTGGGCGCAACCCGTTCGACTTGTTCGAGCACCGCTTCCAGAGCGGGACTGTCGCCTATGATCTGCTCGAATCTGCGCTCCCTCCATTCCTGGTTGCCAGACCCGAATTGTTGCAAAGCTCCCACAGAGAACCTCCTGGGCACGGGTGCGACACTGGTTAACAGGCTCAACTCTCCAAGGCGGCTCGAACATTCTCGAGCAGGACTTCATCGTCGAAGGGTTTTGTTAGGAACTCCGTCGCGCCGGCCCTCAACGCCTGCATCCGCATTTTTGCGTCACCATGTGCGGTGATGAAGATGGTCGGAATGCAGCGATGCTCGGCGTTGAGCTTGGCTTGCAACTCCAGACCGGACATTCCCGGCATGCGGATATCTGCGATCAGGCATGCAGTCTGCTGCTGCTGGCCGGACTTCAGGAATTCCTCCGCTGATGCAAACGCTTGTGACGGCAATCC
>WNFF01008369.1_pt1 | contig 13552 bp, 22 predicted proteins | sample 5400441 | NCBI WGS metagenome assembly WNFF01 (sample SAMN13153345, study PRJNA577476) | soil metagenome | isolation source: 120 cm saprolite under Douglas fir tree site 2 hole 3 replicate 1 | place: USA:California | collected 2015-04-18 | reverse complement strand
TGGGGTGGTCCCCATCAACATCAGCTCACGAGGCAGTGGACCCCCTTAGACCTGCTAATCAAGCCGGACGACGGTACGAGAGATCAGGATCAGCGTTTCAGACCGCAACATTCTACCGAAATCGACTCGCCTCACTTTCGGGAGCGGAGCACCGCCTCAGGTCGGGCGCACAATGACAGGCATCCGAGCCAGCTTGGCATAGAGTCGCGCGCGGTGCCGGATCGGCCGCCAGTCGTAGAGGAAAACCTCCAGGGGCCGCCACATGGCCACCCAGCCGACAATGTACAGGCCCTCGTCGGCGATCTCCGCCGCCAGGCCTCGCCCCACGGCGAGCGCGAGCTGGCGGAGGGCGATACACACGAATAGGAACACGAGTCCGGCCGCCAGGGAGATGCGCCCGTCGCGGAAATAGCGCCTCAGCCGGCGCTCGGTCATGTCGACCCGATAGCCGAAGTAGTTGTGGATGGCCTGGGCCAGATCGGGAGTGCCGCTGGCCGGGATCTGGTCTGCGGGCAAGTGGATGATCAGGGTCAAGGGCTTCTTCAACGGATATTCGTCGGCGGAGTCGACGAGGTATTCCTCGGCGTCCTGATCCAGATCTCGCTCGTGGAAGGGCGAAGGGTCGAGCGAATTGAACAGCTGCTGGGGTCGACTCAGCCGGATCTCGATGGTGGCGGCCGGTTCCGGTGACCGATCAGCGATGGTGTCGGGCATGGTACTCCCCTGCGCCGGCCGGTCAGTAGTCCGTCCGCTCTTCGGTGGCCTCCCATGTCACCGAGGTCACCCCGGGCTCGCGGCCGAGCCGCTTGGCCAGCTGCTCGATGGTCGACTGATTCCGGCCGTCGCTGCTGAACACGAACTCGAGGCGGATCTGGTCAGACTCGGGTACGCGCTCGCGCCGCACGCGCCGGACCCTCAGGACCTCGCTGCCCACCTCTGCCAGGACCAGAGCCCGGAGGCGTGCCTCATCGCCGTCTCGACACGCGACGTCGATCCGATACTCGACTTCGAGCTCGGAGCTGTTCACCACCTTTCGATCCAGGACCTGCCCGAGCGGACGCAAGGCAAGATTGGTCAGGATGACCGCGCCGGTGGTCAAGATCGCCCCCCCAGTTAAGCCCAGGCCGGCCAGGCTGCCCACCGCGGCCGAGCACCAGAGCGTGGCCGCCGTATTCAGGCCGCGCACGGACAGCCCTTCACGCAGGATGACACCGGCGCCCAGGAAGCCGATCCCCGACGCCACCTGGGCGGCGATGCGCGTGGGGCTGTTCTCTTCGTGCATCAAGGCGCTGATGAGCACGAAGCCGGCCGACCCGACGGCCACCAGGGCGTTGGTGCGAAGGCCCGCGGGTCGCCGATGCCATTGGTGAATTTGATCGTTCTCAACGATGGCCAGCGACACCTGACTCGACGATCGCGAGTGAGGCGGTCCTTGCGGTCAGTACTTTTCAGACGATCTTGCAAGGAATCAGTGCATCCTCGTCAAACGAGTAGACCGCGCACATTCGATGATAGCCATCGGCACTGATGACCTTTTGGTTGTTTGGAGCCCGCACGAGCAGGAGCGGGGACAATGATTTGCGCGCGAGGATCTTCTTTCGATCGTGCTCCACATGCGAATTGCTGATCCCCAACAACGACAACCCGGATGCTCGGAAGATATCCTTCGCCTTAAATGTCGACATGGGCGCTTGTCGCAGTCGTTTCACATACCGGGCTGCGGTCGCCCCATCATAGAAAAGACTGAGGTACGCGCCTGCAGCCGGGTAATCATGATCTTCTGGCTCAGCCGACCACTTGATCTCACTCTTGTGCTTCATATTGTCGATCTCCTCCTGGGTTACCCGCGGCGGGCACAATCTCTTCGGCATCTTCAGCACCGGCCCTCTTCGCCTCCTCCGACACTGCGGCCGCCACCTTTACGGCACCGCCGGGCGCAGACTCCCCCGCAAGTCTAGCGCGCTTCGGCTCCACCCGCTCTCTGCGACTCGATAGTCCCGCTGCTTCACGTTGAGCCAGTTCGTGGTTCGTGCCGCCAACAGGGTGGGCACGTCTGCTCGCGGTTACTTGGCGCGCAACTGCCCCAAGGCACTGAGCCAGTTTTCGAGGTGGTAGGTTCTGGCAATCTACAGCAACGTGCGTCCATTCTGACTCTCAGGCGCCACGCCGCCATCCTGCGGCCGTAAGGTGGCCCTGGCCGGCCTCGCGCTGGATCGCGGGGAGAAAGCCAGGTGTACCGAGCGCCGGTGGCGGACCCGCACGGGGCCTATGGCTGGCGCTACGCTTCGACGGCCGCGCTGCGCCGGGGCGACTCGGTGGCTCCCCTGGCGCTCCCCGACTCCGCTATTCCGATCTCGAACCTTCTGCCATGAGCCTTGACTAGTACGTACAAGGGTGCGATCTTGTCAGTACGGAAAACCTGATGCTCAAGAAGCTAACGAAGACCGGGAATAGCCTCGCGCTCGTGCTGGACAAGCCCCTGCTCGACCGAGCGCAGATCGACGCGGACACGCCGCTCGAGGTGTCCACCGACGGCGATGTGATCGTGATCACTCCGGTGCGCGACCGTCGGCGGACCGCGCGGCTGAAGCGCATTGTTGCCGAGGCACACCGACAGTACGGAGGCGTCTTCAAGCGACTCGCGGACTCTTGAAGGTCGTCTTCCTAACGCTCGACGAGGTGATCGCACTCCACGCGGACCAGATCGAGCGATACGGAGGGCGGCCGGGCATCAGGGACCTCGGGCTCCTGCAGTCTGCCCTAGGAACACCCTCCGCGACCTTTGAAGGGCGGTTCCTGCACGAAGGCCTCCATGAGATGGCTGCGGCCCATCTCTTCCACATCGTGCGAAATCACCCCTTTGTAGACGGGAAGAAGCGCGTCGGGCTCATGGTCCTTCTCGCCTTTCTCGGTCTGAACTCGCGCCGGCTCGACGCCAACGCTCAAGAAGTCGAAGATCTGGTACTGGGTATCGCGAGGGGCAGGGTCAGCAAGGCCGAAGCCGCGGTATTCGTCCAGCAACACCTCCAGCCCAGATCCGGGAAGTAGCACGCGCTCGGTACTTGCACCGAGTAGCGGCGATTACTTCTTTCGAGGGGTCACGAGCCACATGCGGTCAATCTCGTCGCGGGGCGCCTCGTAGTTGACTCGGTTCGAGATGCCCCACACGCCGTGCAGGCCCCACTTGAACACGTAAGCGGCGTCATCGAAGAGGAGCTTCTGGGCCTTGGTGTAGATCTCGGCGCGCTTCTTCTGGTCGAGCGTCGAACGCCCCGCGACAATCAGCTCGTCCAGATCCTTGTTGCAGTAGTAGCTCCAGGGCTCGCCGCACTTGAAGACATCGTAGAGGATGGCGTCGGCGTCGAAGATCGAGTAGTAGCCCCACGACCAGTTGAACATGGGACCCGCCTTGCTATCTTTGACCTGCGCCGTGTAGACGGTCTGGTCCCCGATATAGTTGAGTTGGGCGCGGATGCCGGCCTTGGCCATGTCGGCGCTCAGGGTCTCGTCGGTTTGAAGCACCGCGGGCTCGACGACCTCAAGGCCGGTGCGGAATCGGATGTCGATTCCGTTGGGGAACCCGGCGTCGGCGAGCAGCCTCTTGGCGCGTGGAATGTCCTGCTTGTAGGGCTTGATGCTGGGGTCGAAGCCGAAGGCCATTGGGTTGACAACCGTCGCGACCCGGTCTCCGAGGCCGTTGAGCACGTGCTTAATGGCGGCGTCGGCATCGATGGCGAGGTTGGCCGCCTGGCGGACGCGCCGGTCGGTGAAGGGGTTTGGCCCTCCGCGGCCGGCCTGATCGAGCTGGAGCATGGCCGTTCGGAGAATTTGCGCGGTCGCGGTTCGCGCCTGGCCCGACTTGTTGATCACATCCATCTGATCCGGCGGGACGGCCTTGATCACGTCCACGCCGCCTGAGATCAGCTCGGCGATCTGGGTCGCGGTTTCCGGGATGATCCGGACCCGCACGTACTTGTAGTAGGGCTTGGGCCCCCAGTAGTCGTCGTTTCGGACCAGCAGGTGCTCCTGCTTCCGCGTCCACTTCACGAGCTTGTAGGGCCCGGTGCCGACCGGGTTCTCCTGCATCCACTCGTGACCTTTCTCTTTGATGATCTTCTCGGACTGCATGACGAGGGCGGTGAGGCGCTCGACAAAGACGGGATACGGCCCGTCGGTGATGAAGTGGACCGTGGATTCGTCCACGATCTCCACGCTCTTAATCTTGGCGTGATTGCCTCGGGCCACCAGCTTGTTCTCGGGATTGAGCACGCGGTCGAAGGTGGCCTTGACATCCCGGGCGGTGAAGGGGCTGCCGTCGTGGAACTTGACCCCCTTGCGCAGTTTCACCTCCCAGGTGGTGTCGTTCAGGGGCTTCCACGAGAGCGCCAGGCTGGGCCCCACTTTACCGGTCTTGACGTCGCGCGCCGCGAGGTGGTCGAAGACGTTGTAGCTGAGAATGAACGCTTCGCGCAAGACCGAGTTGGGGGGATCCCAGGTGTTGACGTCCGACTGCAGGGCATAGATGACGGTGTCGTCCTTCGTCTGGGCGCGAAGCCCGGCGGGCGCGAGGAGGCCGAGTCCGAGCAGCAGCGAGAGTCCGCGGGCGGTGACACGACGCATGAGGGGCTCCTTGCTGCGTGAGTGGACCGAGCGCAAGGCCGACGCCGACGATGCGAGGGGGATCGTAGCCGGGGCTTCGCGCGGTGTCAACCGGGCCTGTGCATCGGGAACCTCGACGAGTCTCGGTTCCCCTCCCCATCGGCCGAGAGGCGGTCTCCGGGGTGCCGTACTTCGAGCGCAGGTGGCCTCCGGCGTGTTGCACCCCCCGTCCCGCAGCGCCGCCAGCGCTGGACCCAATGCCCGGTCCTTGTCGGTCAGCAGGTATTCCGCACGGGGTTATGCGCGGGGGTTTGTCGGCGATCACATACGGGCCTTTCGTAGAAATAAGTAAGGGCTCCCGGTAGCCCGGAACCCCTTGTCTTGATTGGTGGGCCGTCAAGGACTCGAAGCTTGGACCCATCGATTAAGAGCGCTAATCCGCGAGGCACTGACGCAGCACAGCTTGACAGCCCGCCCGCGTTCTCTCAGCATGCGGGCGCGCGGTTGACCTGGCCCCAGGGAGGCGTATATGGCGGGGGATGCGAAGCGCACGAAACTGGAGGAGATGCTCGACGAGAAACGGCAAGAATGCTCAGCCCCCAGCGGGATACGGGGCGTGTTCGTCAGCTTGAGCGGGAGATCGAGTACCTCGAAGGCATGCTCTGGTAGCCAGCGCCAACCTGGGACCTTCCGCCGGCCGGGGGCCCAGGTTGCACACGGAGCCTCGAAACAGTCGCCGCCGGGGCGTTCTACGCCGAAACCGTGCTGGACAGCACAGCATCCGCGTGAACGATCAATGGCGGATTTGCTTTCACTGGAGGGACGGCGACGCGCACGATGTGGAGATCGTCGACTATCACTAGGAGCAATTGATGGCGAGAAAGAAGCTACCGCCCACTACGCCCGGTGAGGTTCTTCTCGAAGAGTTCCTGAAGCCGCTCGAGGTCAGCCAGTACCAGCTAGCCAAGGATGTCGGCGTGCCGCCCCGGCGGATTAACGAGATCGTCCTCGGCAAGCGCGCCGTGACGGCCGACACACTATATTGCGCCTGGCCCGGTACTTCGGCACCTCCGAGCGCTTCTGGCTGAATATCCAGACCCGACATGATCTCGAAGCAGAGAAGGACCGCGGGTGAGCAGGTCCCTTTTCGCGAGTACATACGGCGGGTGGTACATGCCGGCGAGGGCCAGATCGCGGCTCTCTTTGCCGACGGGGGCTTCCTGGTCGCGGTCGACGGGAGGCCGGTCGACGGCGGCGACTCCTCGGTCCCCGTGACACCGGAGAGCCGTGTGGTGCTCTACCGCCGGCAGGGACCCATGCTGGACGTGTTGAACCGGGGCGTCGTCCGGCGAATCTGTCTGAACTAGGACCTTCGCCGCCGGGTGCTTACTGTGTGCTGGTTCAGCGCCGACGACCGACCCAACAGCCTACAATGACCCGGCAAGTCACTGGGCACCCTCGCCCTTACATCGTCATCGAGAGGAGATCCCATGGGACGGTTCCCCCAGCCCGCCGGGAGCAAAGGCAGCCTTCGCTGGATTCAGAAACTCGTCAACGAGCACGCAAGCGTTCTCGATGGCGCCATCGGCTTGGGGCCGATCGATTGGCGATCTCCGCGCGTCAATGATGACTTCGCCGAGTATCGCGATGAACCCTTCCTCGCCAAGCTAGACATCACGCTTCCGAAGGTGCCGCTGCCGAAGTTCTGGCCGGCGCGCGGGCCCCAGTGGGATGCCCTGGGCCGTGCTCAGTCCGGCGAAGTCATTCTCGTCGAGGCGAAGGCCCACGTTGCGGAGATGATGTCGTCCGCTTCCAAGGCAGCTAGCGTCGACTCTCTGGCTAAGATCCGCAAGGCTCTTACCGAGACCGCTTCCGCCCTTAAGGCACAGCCAGGTCTCAATTGGGCAGCACGCTTCTACCAGTACACGAACCGACTCGCCCACGCGCATCTCCTCCAAACGCTGAACCGGGTGCCCACCCGTCTGGTTTTTGTGTACTTCGTGGGCGATCCCAATCTGGATGGACCGACCGGCAAACGGGAGTGGGTCGCAGCCATCGACATCCTGCAGGAGGCTCTGGGGATTCGTGGGCGCGTGCCAGGCTACGTCGTCGACGTGTTCGTCGACATCAGGACACAGACTCCGACGCTGGCTTAGGACGTGTATCTGAACAGGGACAGCAAGAACCACACTCGCCCACCAGGCAACCGGGGACTACAATGGCCCAGTTGCCCGTGTAGGGGCCGGGAGGCGCGAAATGGCGATGTCACAGGCTCAGGCTCTTGGATCTGACCAGGCCACTCAGTCGCAGACCCTCGGCCAGAGGAAGCCTTGGTTTGAGCTCTGGGGCACCTATGCGGTCGCATTCCTTGTTGCTGTCTCTGTCGCCATTCTCTTGCCTAACGGACCCAGTCGCCTCGGCGTCTCGGTTACGACGTACGTCCTCATCTATTCAGCGTTGGGGTTTGTGGCGACTCTGTCAGGCATTCTTGGCGGTCTGGCCTTGTTCAGGTCCTTCAGGTAGCCAGGGCCTTCCCGGACTTGATAGTCAAGGGAGCCGCATTCCTTCTGTTCGGCGTCGTCCTCCTGCTGGGTATAACGCTGATCTTTGCCAAGGCGTACCTGGGGATCATGTACGAAGGAGACGCGGGAGGCTTCGCCCTCGACGAGCCGCGCATAGAAGCGCTCAACTACGCGGTTCAGACCGTGACGACGGTTGGCTACGGCAACTGGGTTCCCGAGAGCAGGCTGAAGGACCCCGACATCAACGCCAAGGTCCTCGCCGTCAAGCGCCTGTCGATCGGGTTCATGCTCCTGACTACCCCGTTGTTTGCCTTCCTGACGGGCGCCGCGGTCAACCTGGTTTCTGAGGGGCTTCGACCCGCGGGCGGCTAGCTCGCACGGACTTCAGGTGGTGGCCTGCCCCCTCTTTGGTTCACGAGAGCTGTGACCTTCCCTGTCCTGGTCGCCCCGCAGAGTAGAACCAATAGAGTCGATCTCTGTCAGGGAGGCCATCATGCATACGTTCTTCGTTCTGCTCCTGCTGTCTCTGTCCGTGACCGGTTGCGCGACGTCCGTCATCCCGAAACCGGTATCTCGGCTCGGGCCCGGCGTCTCCCAGGGCACCGGGTTCCTCATCCGCTCCGATGGGCTGGTACTCACCGCCTATCACGTGGTCGAGGAGGGCCGGATAATCAAAGTGCGCTGTCAGGGCTATGACCTGGTGCCGGCCAAGCTCGGCGAGCACAGTCGCACCATGGACGTGGCCGTGCTGCATACCGGGCTGACCGGGACTCCCTATCTCGCGGCGGCCGCACCTCGCGCCGTCCGGCCCGGGGATCCCGTCTTCTCCATGGGGTCCCCCACTGCGGGCGGGGACCGATCCCAAGTACTTCAGCGGGGCGATCAGCTCGCTGACCGGCGGCGGACGCGAGGCCACGCAGCTCCTCATCAGCGTGCCGACCCAGCCGAGAGGCTCCGGTAGCCCGCTCCTGACGATGGACGGCGCGGTGGTCGGCATCGTGACGGCCGGGACGCGGGAGGAGGACTTCATGCGCGATACCGGCGCTCTGCCTCAGAACCTCAACTGGGCGGTGAAGATGGAGTACGCCACGCCGCTCTACGAGCTGCCGAGCGTGCCGGTGAGCCACGAGTCGACGAGGGCGCCACGGGAGGTGGCGGAGCAGGCGGCGCAGGCGGTGTGCATCGTGGTGGCGGGGCCTTAGGATGAGTGCGCGACAGGGGACCTGTATCGAACGCGTCACAGGGACGGTCGCAAACGGTCGTGCTATATTCGCGGTTGACGAAACTGGAGACAGCGCCTCGCATGGACACCGCAAGAATCAAAGCCCTGACGCAGCAGATCCTGGCCCTCCCCGAGGGTGAGAGGCAACAGCTCGCCCTGGAGGTACTCCCTATCCTTCTCACGACGCGGGCCGGCCTGGAGGGCATTGATGAGGCACTCCGGACCCTGTCCGACCAGGAGCTGGACGCCATCGTGGAGCGGGCTCGGAGCCGTCGGCGTGATCTGGCGGAGGCTGCGGTTGCCGCAGTGATCGACGAGGCCCTGCGATCTGCCAGAGCTTCGCGTCGTTCTTGATACTCAAGTCCTCCTGAGGGGCGCCGTCGCCGGGACGGATAGCCTCACCGCCAAGATCTACGACGCCTGGCGGGCCGGGCGCTTCACTCTTCTCCTCTCCCACCCGGTGCTCCACGAGATCGAAGACGTCCTGAGCCGCGCCGACGTGCTTAAGAAGCTCCGTCTGACCTTCCTCGAGGCGAGGGCCTTGATGATGCTCCTCCAACGTCAAGGGTTGTTCATCGAGCCAGCGACAACCATCCGCCGCAGCCGCGACCCAGACGATGACAAGTTCCTGGAGTGTGCAGTAGACGGCCAGGCGGACTACATCGTGACGGCCGACAACGATCTACTGAGCCTGGGCGAGATCGAGAACATCCCAATCGTGGACGTACCGATGTTCTGGCGGACACTGACCGAGCTCGACTGAGCGCACGTCAGGGCGCGGGAGGGAGGATAGGCAACACCACCCCGCGACTCCGGCCCCCGCTCATGGAACACGGTGTTGTCCGCCACCACCCGCCGCCGCTCCCGCCCGATCGCCTCCCCCGTGTTGGGATTCACGTCGAACCGCGGGAAGTTCGAGCTCGACACGTCCAGCCGGATCCGGTGCCCCGGCATGAACAGGTTGCTCGTCGGATAGAGCGTGAGCGTCACCTGCACAGGCTCGCCCGGCTTGACCGGCTCCCCCCGCTCGCGGCCGTTGCGGTAGCGGAGGCGCGCGATGCTGTCGGTCAGGTTTGGGGCATAACCCTGCGGGTACCAGAGGCTCGGCGGGTACACGTCGATCAGCTTGGCGGTGAAGTCGGTGTCCACCGCGGTGGTGGCCACCCAGAGGTACACCTCGATGGGGCCGGTCACCTCCGTGGGTTCGCGCGGGCGTTTGTCACGAATCACTCCTAGATGTGCCGCCGCATCAGGTCCACAACCTGCGTGATCTGGCGCGTCAGATCCTGGAGCACCTTTCGCAACTCGGTGCGATCAGCGTCGATGGCTGACACCTCACTTCGGAGCTGCCCCAGGCCGTCGCGAAGGTGCGCGTTCTCTCGCTCCAGGCTCTTGACCTTTTCATTGGCGGCCTCCAAGATTTTGGACGCATCCAGGAGCACGCCGGTCCAGCTTCGGCATTCGTTGACCCACTCCGTGATCGTCCCGCTCACCTCGGACCCCAAGACGTTTCCCCCCTCCGTGCCGGCCTGGCGCCCGGTCACGGAACCTCCCAGATGATCTGGCTCTTGCGGCCCACCGCGATCAGCCGGGGCGTCCCGGTGGCTCTCAGCGTCATCAATAATCTAGCGACTCCTCGCTGATCGAAAAAATCCAGCGTCGGTTTGCCGTCGAGGAAGAGCCCGATTAGCATGCGCCGTCGGCCCGCGTTGTCGTCGAATCCGATGACAGGCGCCCCGTGCGGGGACACACTCAGGCCCAGGCGAAGCGCCCCCGCCCGGTCATAGAGATCCATCTCGGACCAGTCGTCCGGCGCTACCGTCAGGCCGAGCCGAGGAGTCCCGGTCTCATCGTTGAGCGTCAGACCGGGCGATCCGCCCGGCGTGATCGTCAGGGCACTCCGGTGTTGACCGTGGTGGTCGGCCAACAGGACGTGGGCTGCGCCATCCCGCCTGACGCCCACCGTCACCGTGGACATCTCATCCGGGCCTCGGAGCTCCAAACGCGGCGACCCATCCGGCAAGACCTCGAGCGTGACGCGCGGGTGTCGTTCCTCTCCGAGCATCTCGATCGCCGCCGCCCCGTCGGGGCGAACTGCGATGGCCGCCCGCCCGACGCCGCGGCTGTCAGCGAGTTCCAGCCCGGCGCCTTCTTCTCCGAGCAACCCTAGTTGGACGCGGGTCGTCCCCCTGTCGTCCACGACGATGAAGCGTCTGGCGCGAATCTCATCGACCTCAGCTGGAAGAAAGACACGCGACGCCGCCAGCGCGCTCAGAAGCGCGACGAGCCCGAGCAATCCCACGACGCCCCAGCACACCGCCTTGAGTCGGCGAACGTCCCGCCGGATGCGGCTCAGCTCCTGTCCGAGTCGATCCCGCTCGCGGAGGGCCTTACGTAGGTCTGTGACGCGAGCCGGCGCCGCGGACAGCCACGCGTGCAGCGTCTCGGGCGTCGGCCCCGGCCGGTCAATGCGCATCGTGCTTCAGCGCCTCGAGCTGATCGTCCCGGCTGCTGAGCTCCTGCCGTAGCGGCTCGCACTGATGCTCCGCGCGCACGAGCCGATCGCGCGAGGGGGCGAGCCCTTGTTCGGCCGCCGCAGCACGCGCGCGAAGCTGAGGGAGCTCACGCACCATGTGCTGGAGAGTAGACACCTCAGCGTCCCGGGATCGGATCCGCATCGAAGGGGCTTTGTGACGTCGGGCGGGTCGCGACGTCGCGTGGTGAGGACACTCGCTGCGACGGCGTGAACGGTGACCGCCGCGGTCCGAAGTCGGAGTTCAGCGGCCCGTGGACCGGCCAGCTCGACGGAAATGAGGCGAGCACGTGACCGTTCTCACCCATGAAGTGCTCCAGCGAGCGTAGCCGGTCGCCTTCCTCCGCAACGACGCCCAGGAGTCGGGTGATGTCCTCCGTTAGTCCGATCTCCGGCCTAGCCGGGCCGGGATCGCGTCGGAGCGGCTCGACGATGCGAGCGCGCCGCCAGGTTTCGATCTCGTCGCTGATCTCGCGAACCCGGGCGCCGAAGTGATCGAGGAGCGCCTCGTTCGAAGCCAGCTTCTCGTTCAACGCCGATAACGTCGCCCGTTGGTGGCGCAACCGCGCGTAGTCGCGAGAGATGGTGCCACTCGTCACCGTCAGAAGGATCGCGCCCAGGGTCGCAGCCACCGCGGGCCACCACGGTACGCGGACCTTCACCATCCGGCGGTCGTTCTGGTTGATCAGCAAGAGATGAAGCCGACGTGGCATACCGATCGCGTGTGCGCGCTGATGCCCACCGGCTGGGTCGAGCAGCTCGACGACTCCCCGCACCTCCTTGGCGTCCGCGGCCGTCCGTTGCGAGACATCGGCCGGTCGCGCGGACGAACGGCCTACGAGGCGGCGTAACTCCGAACGCTCACCAGACCACCGTCCGATCACCAGCCACCGTCCGGCTACCCATGCGGCGGCTGGATCACCGCATGCCACCAATCGATGACGTAAGGGACGGACACCATAGCGACAATGACCAGGATCAGCGCCACAAGTCCCGCGCGAACCCAGACTCCTGTGCGAAACCAGCTACCGCCAGTCATGCCGGGGTCCGCGTCGTGTCCATTCGGCTCGTCGTCGAAGAGTTGAACCACTTCGTCGCGAATCTGGCGGTGGGCTCGTTCGAGGGCCTCCAGTCGGATCTCAAGCTCCGGTTGCTCTGCGAGGATCCGCGAGACGGAGCCGATCACGCGCTGGCCGTCGGTCAGCCAGCGTGCCAGGTGGGTGAGCTCTCCGGCGTGCTCGCGGCTCGGCCGCCCCAGGTTCGCGCTGGCACGGGCAAGCGCCGGAATCACTCGCCGGTAGTAGCGCAGCTCGCGCTCGAGCGAGGCAATCCGCTCCGGAAGGTCGAGCCCGTCCTGACCAGCGTCACCACTCATCTCGATCAGCGTGAGTTGCTGGCCTCTGAGGGCCACGTCAGGCGGTGGGTTCATCGGGAATTCCGGGGGAATGGCTCGAGAGGAAGTCCGTTCAGCCGCTAAGCGAGTCATTGGGCGTCCTCCTACCCGGCCGGCCCGGTGATCACGCACCCGTCAGAGTGCGGCAAACCTATGCAGTGGTGGATCACTTGTCAAGTGAATCTTTTTGCACAGTAGTACAACTCAGTGAACTCACAATTGTTTACGATGGTGGATTGCTGTGGATAACTCGGGCTGCAAAAGTCTACGGTGTTCGAGCGATCACCGGACGGGCGATGTCCTTGGCCATTTCTCAGCCCGTGTCGATCCAACATGGCCCCGGGAAGAGAGCGCAGGAGCCGAAGTGCGACCGATAAGGCCTAGCGACCCTGGAGGGCTGTCGAAGTGAGCCGAAGCGACCCCACATTCACGAGACCGCCTACATCGCCCCCACCGCCACCGTCTGCGGCGACGAGATCCAGCGGATCTTCGCCCGCATCGCCTCGGAGCGCGTCGTGATGCTCCTGGACACCTGCTACAGCGGAACCGTGGGCGGGCGCACCTTCACCCGGCAGCAGACCCGCTCCGCCAACCTGAGCGACCAGTTCCTCGAACGACTCACGCGGAGCCGCGGGCGGGTCGTCATCACGGCCAGCGGGCCCAACGAGGTGGCCCTGGAACTGCCGGCCCTGGGCCATGGGATCTTTACCTACTACCTGCTCGAAGGCTTGAGCGGGAAAGCCGACCGCAACGGTGACGGGATCGTGACCGTATCGGAGCTGTACGAATACGTCGAGGACCAAGTGGACCGCCGGGCGCGCGCGGCAGGGGGCCGCCAGCGGCCAATGATGAAGGGGGAGATTGAAGGGACCTTGCCCCTCGTGCAGGCGCCGCGGTAAGGCAAGCGGGCGCCGGGTCGGCCGCCGGTTTTCTTCTGCGCCATCTCGCACCGTGACTCGAGAGAGTCATGCCGAGCGAGGCACAGGTGGCGGCGGGGTTCGGCGGCGACGAGGCCTTCGTGGTCTCGGTCGACGGCCGACCGGTGGACGGGCCTGAGTCCACGGTGCCCGTGACCCCGGACAGCCGCGTCGTGCTCACTCGGCGGCAGGGGCCCGCCCTGGACGTGCTCACCCGGGGCGTGGTCCGGCGGATCTGCTTGAACTAACTCAGTGCAATGGCTTGCCCGAGACGAGCAGCTCTCATATAGTCAACACGCAACAGTATCCAGAGAGGCGCAGAGGGTTCTGGCCCTGCGAAGCGCCCGGCAACCTGGTGGCTCGCCG
>WNFF01015685.1_pt1 | contig 13555 bp, 12 predicted proteins | sample 5400441 | NCBI WGS metagenome assembly WNFF01 (sample SAMN13153345, study PRJNA577476) | soil metagenome | isolation source: 120 cm saprolite under Douglas fir tree site 2 hole 3 replicate 1 | place: USA:California | collected 2015-04-18 | reverse complement strand
GCTAGCGTAACACGCAGCGTCTGGTGAATCCGGCAGAAATTGTAATGCATGTAACGGAGCAAGCACGGCCAAGATCGCACAGAAGTTTCATTACGGTCGTGCGATGCACGCCCGTCATCCCCGGGTAACAGCACCGAGCGAATTGACCTCGACCAACGCCGCAAACTACTTGTTTCCGTTCTTTGGTGCTCAGTTTGTTCACACGAGTAGCATGCTTAACCGCTCAAGCATTGTCGATGACAGATTTGGCCTTTTTGCGCGACATAGTAAACGACAAATTATGCAAACTTTCGCGACACGCTAGCCCATAATTTGCTTGACTGTAGCTTGTTCCATATGGAACATTTGCGACATGGAAATGCACTATTTGACGACACATCCTTGGATAACATTCCGGATTGATCTAGCAAAGGCTCCAGCGCTTTTTTGGGTTTTAGCGGGCGAGGCTCAGTCCAAATGCGAACACATCGCAGGCGTGCCATTGCAGCCGCCTGTTGCAGAGGAGTTGCACCAAATTTATCTGGCGAAAGGGGTTCATGGGACGACAGCGATCGAGGGTAACAGCCTAACCGAGTATGAGGTTCGCCAGCACCTTCGCGGAAAGCTAAAATTGCCTCAGTCCAAAGAATATCTCAAAAAGGAAATCGACAATATACTCACCGCTTGCAATCAGATTCACAAGGCGTTGATACGCGGCAAAAAAGCTAAGATCACAGTCGAGGCTCTCAAAAAGTACAACGCTCAAATTTTAGACGGATTAGAACTAGAAGAAGGCGTTGTGCCAGGCCGGATTCGCGACTACAACGTCACCGTTGGTCCTTACAAGGGGGCTCCATTTGGAGATTGCGAATTTCTGTTAGAGAAACTTTGCGAGTGGATTGAAAGCCCAGATTTTAAGAACGAGGGCGAAAACAGAATCATTACGGCTCTCGTGAAGGCAATTGTTTTTCACATTTATCTAGCGTGGATTCATCCTTTCGGCGATGGCAACGGCCGAACCGCTCGATTAATCGAGCTTCAAATACTGCTGGCAGAGGGAGTATCGACGCCAGCAGCTCAGCTCCTGAGCAATCACTACAATCTGACTCGAAAGCGCTATTACGCCGAGCTGGATAAAGCGAGTAAATCAGGCGGAGATATAATCCCTTTTATTCAGTATGCCACTCAGGGCTTTGTTGAGGGTCTGCGCGAGCAGCTTGAATTTATCCGAGAGCAACAATGGGATATTTCGTGGTCAGATTACGTGAATGAACAGTTCGGCGATTGCAAAAGCCCTACTGAACTTCGACAGCGCCGACTCGTCCTCGATCTTAGTGAGGCCAGAGATGTCGTGACCCCAATCAATCAAATCCCGGAAATTTCGGTGACATTGGCGAAGCTCTACGCGAAAAAAACTATCCGCACGATGCAGCGCGACGTGAGCGCTTTGGAAAGAATGGGCTTGTTAGAGCGGCGCCCTGACGGCGTGAGAGCCAAACGGGAAAAGATATTAGCCTTTCTTCCGAGGCACGTAGGAGAAGCGATTCCTCCGCCGCAGTCGAGTGGCTCACAAGATTCACCAGAACTACCGCTTTTTTGACCAACGTTTTTTTGCAGCGGAAGTGGCGATCTCTTTGCGCTGTTGCGCGGTCAATTTCTTCGCGCGCGCCTTGCCACCCTTTAATCCGCCGAGCCTCCCAAGGGCAACTGCGGCTGCGTGCTTTTCTAGCGTCGTGTCTCTTACTATTCCCGTTGCAATCTCATTTATGTCCGGCATTTATTCTAGCATGCTTGAGCGGACAAGAATGCGCAAACTTTTCAGATCTCAAACTGTACCACTACCCGAAAGCTTTCGGGGTCAATCGCCAGCAACGGAGGTGGCGATGTCGGTTTTTGCGATGCGCTGCAAGAGAAGGCGCGCGGTCTCCTCCGCCACATCGAAATGCAGCTCGAGGTTGGCCGCTTGTCGCGTAATTTCCGGCGGTTGGGCGTAGAGCAGAAGATTGGAATCTGGCTCGGGAGATTTCAACTTTAAAAACAAACGCGCTTTAACCGGATTTTGCAGCGTTAACGCGAGCCCAAGCAACTGCGAGTTCTCCAGCAACTCGGGCACGAAAATCGGGTGAAACATCCGCGTCAAATCGGGCGGGCTCCGCGAGATCATCCGCAGCGCGCTCTCGCTGTCCAACGCCTGGAACCGGTCGAACAATTGTCCGGTAATTTTCAGATCAAGATCGATCCCGAGCCGAACCCGGACCAGTTCATCCACTTCGCTCGAACTGCCGACCGCGAGAGTGCTTGGACCAACTCGCGCGAGCGCCAGATCGGGTTTTTCCCACACCGGCAGTCCGCTCACATCGCGCTTGTGAAACTCTTTGTCACCTTGCACCGAGCGGATGATTTGCGAAACATCGCCGCGGTTTTCAATCAGGATAAACTCGCGAACGGTCCCGATGTCCGAGCTCGTCGCCGCCCGGGTGATTCGGAGCGTGTCTCGCGACAAATTGAGCGCCGGCACTCGCGCGGCTGGGCCGATCAATCCATTCCACACATTCTGCCAGACATCGGCTTGCTCCTTCTGCCACCGTTTCGGGAAATCGTCGCGCTCAAATTGTTCGGTATTAATCGATAAGATCGCTTCCGTTTGTTGCGGCAGCCACTCGCGCTTGCGCGGTGATTTTGCGATCAACGGCAAAATAATTGCCAACAGCGCGATCACCGAAACAACACTGAAATAGAATTGCCGCAGCTCCTGTTTGTCGATGTTGCGCGAGAGCAATGCGAGCTCGTCATTGTGCTGCTGATGTCGATCCACCGCGGCGCGATGTTTGCGCACGCCTTCCAGTAAATGCGGCGCATTCGGCGGAGCGATGCCTTGTGATGCGAGATGCCGTCCAATGTTGAGATAGGCCGGGTTTTTTCGCTCTTCGACGACTTGATGATGTTGTTTGGCTTCGCCAACGGCGTTCTGCTGTGCGTGAATGTTATCGGCGAAACCTTTGTCACGCGCTTCATACTCGCTGCGCACTTTCGCAATGTTCTTTTCGATCGCGGAAAGCTCTTCTTCAGCAGCGGCGAATTTTTCCTTGGCGATCCTTGAGGCGTCGCTGCTGCCGAGTCGGGCTCGGACCAATTCGGCCCGTTGTCCCGGTAACCGTGCCCGCCGCGCGCTGATGCCGCCAGTTTGCGTTTCCAAGTCCGCTGGCGGCGGCGTGAGCGCTTGAAGCTCGGACAACTTTCTTAACAATTCCTGGTCGGCTGTCTCATTATCATGAATCCGCCGCTCAACCGCACTTACTTCGCGCTCACACAACTCAGCCGCGCTCTTGGCGTCGTTGCGACGCCGCGAGATTGGTTTCTTCTCCGCTTCCAACTTCGCCATCGCTTCGGTTTGCTCTTTGGCGTTCGCTTCCCGCTGTGCCTCGATCTTTTTGATGCCCTCTTCGATTTGCGCGATCCGCAGTGCGACTTCCTTTTGTTCCTGCTCGAGTTTCTTCAAGGCCACGATTTCGTTCCGGAGTTCGGGAAAATTCGCCGCCTGCGAAGTTCCTTCGCGCCCGAGAACGATTTCGCTTTTCTGCAACAACCGTTTTTCGTGCCGCAATATCATGCGCGTTCTTTGCCGCCGGATTTTTAGTCCGATCTCGCGCAGGCCTGTGCGTATGAAACTCATTGCCGCCTATTCCTCCGATTCGGCCAGTTTTGTCAACACACTGAAATCTTCCAGCGTGGTTGTATCGCCGCTGACTTTCGCGCCACTCGCGATTTCTTTGAGCAATCGCCGCATGATTTTTCCGCTTCGTGTCTTCGGTAGCGCTTCGGCAAAGCGCACCTCATCCGGTTTTGCGATCGCCCCGATGTGCACCCCCACGTGGTCACGCAATTCGCCCTTCAAATCGTTCGAAGCGTCGACTCCGCTTTTCAAGGTCACGAAAGCGACCACGCTTTGTCCCTTCAATTCGTCCGGCCTGCCGACGACAGCCGCTTCTGCGACTCGCACATGACTCACCAGCGCGCTCTCGATCTCCGACGTGCCGAGCCGGTGCCCGGCGACATTAAGGACGTCGTCGATGCGCCCGACGATCCAAAAATATCCATCCTCATCGCGTCGCGCACCGTCGCCGGTGAGATAATTCTCTTTGTATTCGCTCCAGTACTGTTTTTTGTAGCGCTCCGTATCACCGTAAATCGTCCGCAACATCGACGGCCACGGACATCGAATAATTAATTTCCCGCCGACATTGGCGCCGACTTCCTTTCCGTTTGGATCGACAACTGCGGGGTCCACACCAAAGAACGGAAGCGTCGCGCTTCCAGGTTTCGTCGGAATCGCGCCCGGCAAAGGTGTAATCATGATCGCACCTGTTTCCGTCTGCCACCAAGTGTCGACGACCGGACAATGCTCGCCGCCGATGTTTTTGTGATACCAAATCCACGCCTCCGGATTAATCGGTTCGCCAACTGTGCCGAGCAGACGGAGCGACGACAAATCGTGTTTTTTCACCCATTGGTCGCCCCACCGAATGAACGCGCGAATCGCGGTCGGCGCGGTGTAGAGAATGTTGATCCGATTCTGCTCGATGATTTTCCAGAACCGGTCCGGCTCCGGCCAATTAGGCGCGCCTTCATACATGAACGTGGTCGCGCCGTTGGCGAGCGGACCGTAAACGACATAACTGTGGCCGGTCACCCATCCCACGTCCGCGGTGCACCAAAAAATATCTTCGTCGCGAATGTCGAAGACGTATTTCGTGGTGGAATAAATTCCAACGAGGTAACCGCCAGTCGTGTGCAGAATCCCTTTTGGTTTCCCGGTCGAGCCGCTGGTGTAAAGAATGTAGAGCGGATGTTCGCTGTCGAGCGCCGCCGGCGGACAATTGTCGTCAACGTATTCCAGCTCGCGATGCCACCAAACGTCGCGGCCCTCTTCCATGTGAATTTCATTGTGGGCGCGCTGGAAAACAATCACGCGCTTGACCGATGTCCCGCCGCGGAGCGCGTCATCCACATTTTTTTTGAGCGGAACAATTCCACCGCGGCGATAACTGCCGTCCGCGGTGATCAGCGCGATTGCGCCGCTGTCATGGATCCGGTCACGAATTGAATCTGCGCTAAATCCTCCGAAAACAACGGAGTGGACCGCACCGATGCGCGCGCAAGCCAGCATTGCAATCGCGGCCTCCGGAATGGTCGGCAGATAAATGATGACGCGATGGCCCTTGCCGATTTTGTTTCGCTTCAAAACGTTCGCGAAGCGGCAAACCTCGCGATGCAATTGCTGATAAGTCAGTGTCCGTTTCTCGCCCGGCTCCCCTTCCCACAAAATGGCTGCCTTGTTGCGGCGGTGGGTGGTCAGATGTCGATCCAGGCAGTTTTCGGAAAGATTGAGTTTTCCGCCAATAAACCATTTCGCAAACGGCGCTTTCCATTCCAGGACTTTTCGCCATCGCTTTTGCCAGGAAAGTTCCTTCGCCTCGCGCGACCAGAATTTGTCCGGCTGCCTGATCGACTCGCGATACATCCGCCGGTATTGGGCGAGATTCCTGATGCGCGCGTTCTGCGCGAATTCCTTCGCCGGTTTAAAGACGCGCTTCTCCTTTAAATGCGATTCAATGTTGCGGTTGTCGATCTTCATTCTCTGATTGTGGCAATAATCGCTGCTCAGGTTTGTAGGGCAAGCGCTCCGCTTGCCGTATCGATAAATTGGCAGGGTCGCCGCGGCGGCCGCCTACCCTACAAATTATTTGTCTTCTGCTCTTGCGCGCGAAAAGTGAACCCGATGAGCGACCACATTTACAAAAAGATCGAGTTGGTCGGTTCCTCGCCGAACGGAATCGAAGACGCGGTTAAGAATGCACTTGCCAGGGCAAAAAAGACCGTCCGCAACATGCGCTGGTTTGAGGTTGCCGAGACGCGCGGTTATCTGGAGGAAGGGAACATCGCGTATTGGCAGGTGACGCTGAAAGTCGGCTTCACCCTGGAAGGGTAGCGGCGATTGACCCAATCGCCACCGAACGCCAATCCAGCTCGGATCGGTTCGGTGAATCGCGCCTCCTATTCTTCTTCTTGCGCGGCCTCGTATAATTTCGCAGCGCCGTAAATCAGGATCGCTGGTTTAAGCGCTAACCGCGCCAGTCGCACGATGCCTCTCAGAATTCGCCCGATGCCCAAGCGGTTTAAAACGAATCCCGCCAGCAAGGCATAAGCAAGCGACTGGACGGGATTCTCTCGCACATACGTTTCCGTCTCGCTAAGAATCTGATCGAAGCGCTCCCGCGTGTAACGTAGTCCGCGCTCCGCTATATCATCATGTCCTCGCTCTTCCATTCTGAATAACGATTGTCCGCGGAACCTAATTGGTCAATGCAAAGTCAACCAGATCGTTGTCGCTCCGACTCCCGGTGGAAAATCCATCGGTGGCGGCTGGCGATGTAACCTGCCGGATCTGCGCGATAATTTCAGGCAATAACGCGCCATTCGTTCAAGCGCCTGTTCGTTCAGCGTTTCGCAATTGGTCGACACCAAAACGCGAGCGCCGCCGTCGACTAGTTCCAGCGCTGAAATAATTAGCTCCTCAAAATCGCTTTCCACATGAAATGCCCCGCCACGTTTCGTCCGCGAAAATGTCGGTGGGTCCAGAATAATCATGTCGAAGTTTTTGCCGCGCCGCGCCAGGCGATGCAAAACAGAACGCACATCGTCGGCAACAAACTGATGTCCTTCGGTCGACAATGAATTGAGCCCAAAATTTTGCTGGCCGCGTTCCAACGATCTCTTGGAAAGATCGACATTCATCGTCTGCGCACCGACCGACGCTGCCGCCACCGAGAACGAGCAAGTGTAAGCGAAGCAGTTTAGTAACCGCTTCGGCTTGGTTTGCCTGACGAATCGACGATTCTCGCGTTGATCGACAAACAGCCCGACCGAATATCCGGCCCCAAAATCGATTCCGAATTTGAGATGATGCTCCGTAGCGTTCGTCTGAAGATTTTCACCTTCATTGCCGAACAGAAGCTTCGGCGTCTCGCGCTCTTCATTTTTCTTCGGCAACAATCGCGCGAAGACGCGACCGATCGGAAACTCAACCGATTTGCCCCAGTCGCTGAGCTCGTGAGCGAGACCATCGCGCGCGGCTGTTGTTCTGAACGAGATCAGAATATCGCGACCGAAACGCTCCGCCCAGCCATTGTCGACCGTGCAAAGACGATGGGCGTCGGTCCCTTCGGCTTCGAAGGCGCGAAGAAGCGCGAGATCGATCCATTGAGACTTTGCGATCATCTTTGTGTCATCCGCAGGCAAATTGTTATCGACGCGCTATCGTTAGGCGACGTTCAATTCTTTGTCTGTCGATCTATGCAAAGCGTAACGGTCCGTGTTCCGGCCAGCACCTCCAATCTTGGGCCTGGCTTCGATTGCCTCGGCGTCGCGCTTCGCATTTACAATTTTGTGACCGTATCGCGCTCGACTGAACGTGAAGTGCTGGCACCGATTGCAACCAAGGCAACCGATTTGTTTTTTAAACAGACCAAACAACGACGCTTCGCCTTTTCCTGCTCAGTCATAGAAAAATTTCCGCGCTCGCGCGGTTTGGGCAGCAGCGCCACGATCCGGCTCGGCATTTTGCACGGATTGAACGAACTCACTGGCAGACCGCTTGATCGATTGTCGATCTTTCGCTTGTGCGCAAAATTGGAAGGACATCCCGACAACGCCGCGCCATCTTCTTTCGGTGGGTTCGCCGTCGCGCACGGCAGAAATGTTCAGCGATTTCAAGTCTCGCCGCGACTAAAGTTCGTTCTCTTGATCCCTGATTTTGAAATTCGGACATCGGCAGCCAGAAAAATTCTGCCGGCAAAGATTTCGCGCACGGACGCTGTCACGAGTGCCGGTAACGCCTGCGCGATCACAGCCGCATTCGCTTCGGACGATTACGAAAACTTGCGCGGCGCTTTTACCGACCGACTTCATCAACCATTTCGCCAGAAGCTGATCCCGTTTTTGCCGCGCGTCATTGCTTCCGCTGAAAAGGCCGGCGCCCTTGGCGCGTTCTTGAGCGGCTCGGGATCGACAATCTGCGCGGTCACGCTGCGAGATGAGCGAAAGGTCGGCGCCGCTATGCAACGCGCCACAATGACATCTTCGCAAATTGTGATCACAAGCGCCGACAACCGCGGCGTTCAAATCAGCAGTCAGAAATCACAGCAGTCAGAAATCAGCAATCAAAAATTGAAATGGGTCGCACGCTTGAAAATTTAGAGCAGTTTGGCATCGACGTTGTCCTCGGCCGTCGCCGCGGATTTCGCGCCGCGATTTTGCGCGGAATGCTTTACGGGCTGTCATTTATCTACGAGCGCATCGTCCAGCTTCGGCTCTATTTGTATCGCAAACGGATTTGCCGCGAGCGCACGCTCGGTTGCCTTGTCATCAGCATCGGAAACCTGACGGTCGGTGGAACTGGTAAAACGCCGGTCGTAGAAAAATTCGCGCGCGCGCTGCAAGTCGGCGGGCGCCGCGTCGCGATCCTGAGCCGTGGCTACAAGAGTGTGCCGAAGCCAACGAAACGGAATTGGTTCGATCGATTGCTAACGAACGATGTCGATCCTCCGCGGGTTGTGTCCGATGGAAAATCTCTGATGCTCGATTCTGTGACTGCGGGCGACGAGCCCTACATGCTCGCGCACAATTTGAAAGACGTAATCGTGCTGGTGGACAAAGATCGCGTCAAAAGTGGGAAATTTGCGATCGACAAATGGAAAGTGGACACGCTGTTGCTCGATGATGGTTTGCAATATCTCCATCTCAAGCATCGCCTCGACATCGTGCTGGTGGATCGACAAGCGCCGTTCGGCAACGAACTCTTGCTGCCGCGCGGGACGTTGCGCGAACCGCCGCGGAATCTGCGGCGAGCGAGTTACGTTTTCATTACCAAAAACACCGGCGAATCGAACGACGCGCTGATCGCACGCATCCGCCGGTACAATCGCACCGCCGAGATTATCGAATGCGGGCACCGGCCGCTCTATCTGCAAAATATTTACACCGGCGAGCGATTAATGCTCGACCGATTGCGCGGCGCCTTCATCGGCTCGATCTGCGCCATTGCCGCGCCGGAGAGTTTTGAAGGCGCACTCAAGAATCTCGGCGCGCATGTCGATCTTGCATTGCGTTACATCGACCATCACTACTACACCGAAGCCGAATTGCGCAGTTTCATTAACCGCTGCATCCGGCGCGATCTGGCCATGATTATCACCACCGAAAAAGACGCTGTGCGCATGCCCCGATTGCCGGAAGCGGAAGTGAAAGTACCAATTTATTTCATGCGCGTTGAAATCGAGATCCTCAGCGGCCACGAGAGTTGGGAGCATTGCGTCGCCCGCATCTGCAAACCGCAGCCCATGCTGTCGCCCGAAAGATTTTTTGCTTAGTCCGCAGATTTCACAGATTCACACAGATTTTGGCAGAGGAAATTCCGGTTTCTCTTTGATCTGCGGAAATCTGCGTAATCTGTGGATGAAAAGAAATGCCTGAAACAGCCGAGCTCGTTGTCGAAGGGAAAAAGCTTTCCGTCTCGAACCTGAACAAGGTGCTTTACCCGAAAGTCGGGTTCACGAAGGGCCAGGTGATTGATTATTACATTCGGATCGCGCCCGTGCTCTTGCCGCATCTCGAAGACCGGCCCCTAACGATGAAGCGTTATCCGAACGGCGTGGACAAAGAATTTTTTTACGAAAAGAATTGCCCGTCGCATCGGCCGAAATGGGTTAAAACGGCGAAAGTTTGGAGCGAAGGCAACAATAAGACGATGGAATATTGCCTCGCGCAGGATTTGCCAACCCTGGTTTGGGCGGCAAACCTGGCCGATCTCGAACTCCACACGTCGCTCGCGAAAAAGAAAAACGTCGCACGGCCGACGATGATGGTATTCGATCTCGATCCCGGCGCGCCGGCCGACATCGTCCAATGCTGCCAGGTCGGACTTTGGCTGCGCGATTTGTTAGGCGGAATGAAATTGAAATCATTCGCCAAGACGAGCGGCTCAAAAGGTTTGCAGGTTTACGTGCCGGTCAACACGCCGGTCACGTTCGATCAAACCAAAGATTTATCGCGCGCACTCGCCCAGCATCTCGAACGCGAACACGGAAATCTGGTCACGTCGAACATGTCGAAGTCGGTGCGAAAAGGGAAAGTGTTTGTCGATTGGAGTCAGAACGACGAACACAAAACAACGATCTGCGTTTATTCGCTTCGTGCCAGGAAAGAACCAACCGTGTCCACACCGGTTACCTGGGACGAAGCCACGAATTGTTTAAGAAAGAAAAAAGCCGATCTTCTGAAATTCCGCTCCGACAAAGTTATCGCCCGCGTTGAAAAATCGGGCGACCTCTTCGCCCCGGTCGAGAAACTCAAACAAAAACTGCCAAACAAATGGAAGCTGTGATTCCATAATGGAGTTCAGAGTCGTTCTTCTGATGGCGCGAATCGTAGCGGTACCTGATTAAGAATACTTCGTATGCGCAAGGTGAATTTGAAGGACATCGAAGAACGGGAGCGGCAATCGCCGAAAGGAAAGTTTGGGCGGAGATCGAAGGACATTTCAGTGGCGCTCGGGCGCGATCCGGAGTCGCTCGATCTAATGAAGCGGCATCCGTTCGATCTCGCGCTGGTCAGCATTCCGAAAGGAAAATCGCTTTGCCCCTATCATTCGCACTCGAGCGAGTCGGAGCTTTATCTCGTCGTGTCGGGTCGCGGAAGCATTCGCGACAAAGATGGATCGACAACCGTCACTGCGGGCGACGCGTTTTTCTTCGGACCGGGCGAAGCGCACCAGCTCGCCAACGCCGGCGACGAAGATTTTGTTTATTATGTGATCGCCGACAATCCGCGCGGCGATTCCTGTTTTTATCCCGACAGCGGCAAGTTCGCGGTCTGGAAGGAAGGAATGAAGGAAGTAATCGTGAAAGGAAAGGAGACGGATTACTTCGACGGAGAAGAATAAAAAATTGGCATGTCGAGCGAAGTCGAGACATCTCTAACTATTTCCGAGGTCAGGCGAGAGTTGAACAGAAACAGTAAGAGATTCCTCCACTTCGGTCGGAATGACAGAAAAGCGTGAAGAAAGTAAACATTAAAGACATCAAGGAAGAGCCGTGGCAATCGCCGGGTGGAAAGTACGCCGCGCATTTCAAAGGGTTCTCCATCGCGCTTGGACGCGATCCGGATTCGCTCGATCTGGCGAAGCGACATCCGTTTGATTTGGAATGGACCCGCGTGCCTCCGGGGAAACACAATTTTCCCTATCACGCACACTCAGCAGCGTGGGAACTTTATCTCGTCATCAGCGGCAAAGGCAGTGTGCGTTATAAGGGTGGAAAAATTGACGTTGTCGCCGGCGACGCGTTTATCTTCGGGCCCGATGAACCGCACCAAATCAGCAACACCAGCGAGGACGATCTCACGTATTATGTGGTCGCGGATAATCCGATCGGTGAATCGGCTTATTATCCGGACAGTGGGAAATGGAAAGTGAACAAAACGTCGGCGGCGGATCGCGTCGTAATTAAAAGCCGCGAGACGGATTATTTCGACGGCGAAGAATGAACCGATGCCGGTTCTGGCATTAAACAGAAACGAAATCCGGCGGGCAAACTCCTTTTTTTCTCTGCGATCTCCGTGAACTCTGTGGTTAAATTCCCAGCAATGGAACCGAAAAAGACGTTCGAAGCTTTTCCTTATAAAACGCTCCTGAATATTTTGCACAGCCCGCTTGAAGTAATCGACGTTCAAAAGCTGGTCGATGCCTGCACCGACAAGTGGTGGAACCAGACGTTGTGCAAAGTGAACGACTCAGTCGTGCGGCTCGGCGTGTTGGAGGGCAAATATCACTGGCACGAGCACAACGACATCGATGAATTCTTCTTTGTGCTCGACGGCCATTTCCTGATCGACCTTGAGGACAAGGTTGTCGATCTTGGACCGCGCCAGGGTTTTGTTGTTCCAAAAGGGGTGCGACATCGCACGCGCGCGCCGAAACGCACCGTCATTCTTATGGTCGAACGAGCGGATATCGTTCCTACAGGCGATTGAAAAGTCCGAGCCGGACCGGCGGTATACGGAGTGCAAATCTAGAAAAATTGCAGGCGATATCTCTACCACCACAGTAACATCGACATCTTGAAAGTAATTTCCGGCGGACAAACTGGAGTGGATCGCGCAGCGCTCGATGTTGCGCTCAAACATCGAATCAAATGCGGCGGTTGGTGTCCGGCGGGTCGTCTCGATGAGTCCGGCAAAATTCCGGATCGTTATCCGCTAAAGGAATTGAAGAAAGGCGGACCGGAGGAGCGGACGTTGCGGAACGTCCAGGAATCAGAAGGAACGATCGTGATTTACTTTCACGAGTTGAGCGGCGGGACCGCGTACACCGCCGGATGTTGCATTGAGGATCGACAACCACATCGATTGATCGACGCGGCGAAATATTCGCCGGAAGACGCGGCGACGCTGATGATTTCCTTTGTTTGCGACAACGAGGTCGACACTCTCAACATCGGAAGAGTTTAAATTACTCGTAGCGAAGCGCTTTGACCGGGTCGAGCCGCGCGGCGAAGTAAGCAGGGATCAGCGCGGCAAATGAGCAAATTAAAAACGCACTGATGCAAATGATCGTGACGTCGTAGGGAATGACTTGTGCGGGAATCTCGGAGAACTGGTAGACTTCGCGCGGGAAAATCTCGATGTGCAACGTTGACGCAAGCCAGTGAGCGACTCCGTTGCGGTATCGTATGAGCGTCATGCCGAGTCCGAGGCCGGTTAGCGTACCGAAGAATCCGACAACTGTCCCCTGCCCCAGAAAAACCCAAATGATCTGGGAAATATTAGCGCCGAGCGCTTTCACAATTCCGATCTCGCGCCGTTTCTGAACCGTGACGGTGATGAGCGTGCTCATGATTCCGAACGCGGCCACGATCACAATAAAGAGGAGCAAGAAAAACATTACATTCCGCTCCAACCGGATGGCTTCGAAGAATTGATGATTCATCTCGGTCCAGGTTTGCGCGAACACCGGCGGCTCGAGAAATTGCTCGAATGATTCCTTCACGCGATCGGCGGCGTAGGGGTCGTCCGTGCGAACGGTGACGCCGTGGAGAGCATCGCCCAGATTATAAAGCTCCTGTCCGATGTAGATCGGCACGAGCACAAACTCGGAGTCATATTGGTAGCGGCCGGTCTCGAAAATGCCGGTGACCGTCAGGTCCTTTGGCAAAACGACCTCGCGCAATTTTTCGAGTGCTTTCTTTTCGTCCGCGCCCTTCGCGTTCTCGAGGTTCTTAATCTCGTCGAGAATTTGCCCGAGATTTCCCGGCGAATACACAGTCAGCTTGTCGCCAACACGAATGCGCAAAATGCGGGCGAGATCGCTCCCGAGCACGGCGGATTCGCCATCGAGATCCAGTTGACCTTCTTTTATGAACTTCCGAATCGGAATCACTCTCTCTTCCTGAGTCGGGTCGATTCCGCGGATCACCGGCGCCAGGCGCTGGTTTTGGAATTCGACAATGACCGGGCCTTGCAC
>WNFF01011507.1_pt1 | contig 13559 bp, 9 predicted proteins | sample 5400441 | NCBI WGS metagenome assembly WNFF01 (sample SAMN13153345, study PRJNA577476) | soil metagenome | isolation source: 120 cm saprolite under Douglas fir tree site 2 hole 3 replicate 1 | place: USA:California | collected 2015-04-18 | reverse complement strand
CGGGCGCGGATGGCCGCAGCCGTGCGCGTCTCCACACCAAGCTTCGCCATGATTCGCTCGACGTGCTTGGCCACGGTGCGGGGATTGGCGTGAAGGATCGTCCCGATGTCGTGATTCGACTTGCCTTCCGCCACCCAGTGGAGGACTTCCGCCTCACGCAGGGTCAGTCCAAACCGCTGGAGCGCGGCGTCGTCGGGGGTCGTCCGCTCTTCTTCGAGGATGAGGAGATCGTCCGGCGAATCAGGAATCAGGCGCACGCTGAGGCGCGTGTTCTTGCCCTCCACGAGCAGGGGCCGCGGCGGGCCCGACACGGTATCGTCGCGGCCCAGACACACGGACTGCCTCCGGATCCAGTGCTGAGATCGTCGGGCAGATGCCCGCCCCGCGACGAGCCATCCTGGGAGTACAGGTGCAGCCAGTGGCCGGCACGTGGAGACATGAGGTGTTGACCATTTCGCCGTAGCACGATGATCTCGCGCCGGCGGGTCTCGGGCGCGGCGCTGGTTGTGGGGGCGGTGCGGCGGAGGGCGGAGACGGTTTCGGCATTGCCATAGGCGGTCATCAGGTGCGGGCGGACGAGCTTCAAGATCGCCCGGTCACGTTCGGTGAAGTCGGAGTCGGCCCGACCGCGGTCCAGGGCGATGGCGATCGTGGAGGGGGACGGCCGCTGAAGACTCTGGACCATGAAGGTCATCTGGTGCTCCACCCCGGTGCGGCGATAGTTCTCGTTGTAGATGTCGAGGCGGTGGAATTCCTCCTGGGTGAGGAAATCCGAGAGCTTCCGCGGCGAGCCATCACCCGTCCGCCGGTAGTGGGCAACCACCGGCTGCTCATGGAGGTACTGCCGGACGATCAACTCCAGGTGCGGCACCTGGGCTTCTACGGGCTCGACGATGTAGCGGATCCGCGCCGCGCGGTGGTCGATCTCGTTGTACGAGCCAAACGGGGCGGGCACGACCCGGCGCAGCCCCGCCACCACCTGGCGCGGGAAGGCCTCCAGATCCAGCGTGGCATACGTCATCCGCAGGCAGTCCAGCACGGCCCGTTGGTCACGACAGCTCAGTCGTAACATTCCCTCTCCTCGGCACTCGGAGCGGTCAAGGTCCGCGATCGGTGGCGGAAGAATGTGGCACGCCATTGCCTGAGTCAAGCGGCGCCCTGGATCACGGACGGGGGGGAGCGTCCGACAAATGTCGTTTTGTAAGACCTGACCCCTAGCGAAGCGGCGTGTAACCGAAGAGGCGCTTGGCCTTGATGGCTTCGGCCGCCAGCGCCGGCACCATGGCTTCCCACGAGGGATCGCCCTTCTGGATGCGCGCCAGCACGTCCGGGGGGTAGATCGACAGGCAGCTCGCGTCGAAGTCCTCGATGGACTCGAGATGGCCGCTCTCGAGCAGGAGGTCGCGCAGGTGATGCCAGAGCGGCGGCGTCCCCGCGCTCGTCACCGTGACGATCTGGCCCGTGGCGGGATCCTTCGTCGGGTAGACGTACAGCTTGACCGAGCGCTTGAAGAGCCGGCCTGCCGCCTCGAGGAGCCCGCCGCCCAGATCCGTGTAGTACTTGTCCTGGGAGATCTCCTGCACGCTCGGCATGCCGACGGCGATGCCGATCATCTGATCGGTGAAGCGGGTGAGGTATTCGGACACGTGGTAGTACTGCTCGAAGCGCGAGATGAGCACGTTGAGGCCGAGGGCGCCCAGGATGTCCGCCCGCGCCAGGAAATCGGCGTGGTCGATCCCTGACGGCGAGGTCAGATTGCGGAGCGTCATCTCCATGAGGACCACGGGCTCCTGGCCCGCCACACCCGCCTCTCGCACGAAGCGCGCCCGCGCGCGCTCCACCAGGTCGAGGGTGAGCCTGGTGATGGGGCGGAAGCTGCCGCGCTCGATCACGATGGGCTTCTTGTAGAGCACCTCGGAAGGCTGCACCACATCCCCCGCCGCCGTGAACATGGCGGCGTCCGTGAGGCCCTGCTCGACGAGCTGCAGGCTCATCAGGCGGTTGTCCACCCCGGAGAAAGCAGGCCCGATGAGCTTGATCATGTCCACGTCGAGGCGCTCGCGGGAGAGCTCGTCCAGGAGCGCGCCGATGAGCCCGGCGGCGTCGCCATGGCGGAAGAGGGCGCCGTGGATCAGGTTGATGCCGAGGACGCCGAGCGCCTCCTGCTGGGCCACGGCGGTGCGGTCGTGCAGGGTGACGTAGACGATGGCCTCGGACGGCTCGGCCCGAGGCTGGTGCTGGAAGCGGATACCGACCCAGCCGCGGCCGTCGTCGTGGTGCTTGAAGCTGCGCGTGGCCACGGTGTTGGCGAAGGCGAAGAAGGCGGTGGTGGCGCCGCGACCCGGCCCGAGCGTCTGCACGAGGAGTTCGAACTCGCGGGCGAGCATGGACTCGAGCCGATCGCGGCTGACATAGCGCTTGGTGGGGCCGTAGAGGGCGTCGCTGACGCCCATGTCGTAGGCGGAAATGGTCTTGGCGATGGTGCCCGCGGCGCCGCCCACGTGGAAGAGCCAGGCCGCCACCTCCTGCCCCGCCCCGATCTCGGCGAGGGTGCCGTACTTGGCCCGATCGAGATTGAGCTCGAGCGCCTTCTGCTCGGTCGTGGTGTGGGTGTCGGCCATGCCCGGAATCAGGCGGTCACGCCGGAGGCGCTGGCAAGCTGGCGGGAGACGAGATGCGCGTAGAGGCCGCCCTTGGCGAGGAGATCGTGGTGGCGGCCGATCTCGGCCACGCGGCCGTCCTCCAGCACGATGATGCGGTCGGCGTTGCGCACCGTGGAGAGGCGATGCGCGATGACCAGCGTCGTGCGGTTGCGGGCCAGCAGATCGAGCGCCCCGCGCACCGCCTGCTCGCTGACCGCGTCCAGGTGCGAGGTCGCCTCGTCGAGGATCAGGACGGGCGCGTCCTTGAGGAATGCTAGGGCGATGGCTACCCGTTGCCGCTGGCCGCCGGAGAGCTGCGCGCCGCGCTCGCCCACCACGGTGTCGAGGCCCTCGGGCAGCGAGGCCATGAACTCGGTGAGCGCGGCCTGCTCCACCGCCGCCGTCACCTCGGCCTCGGACGCCTCGGGACGGGCGAGCAGGATATTGTTCCGCAGGGTGTCGTTGAAGAGATAGGTGTCCTGGGCGACCAGGGCCACCCGGCGCCGCAGCTCGTCCAGGCCGAACTCTCTCAGCTCGTGACCGTCGAGCCGCACTGAGCCGACTTCCGGATCCCAGAACCTGAGAAAGAGGCTGGCGATGGTGGTCTTGCCGGCGCCGGACGGGCCCACCAGCGCCACCGAGCGCGGGGCGCCGGCGACCCGGATAGGTGAAGGTGACCTGCGACATCTCGAGGGCCGGCCCGCCGGCATTCGTGCCGTGCACGCCGGCGCCGTCCGTGACGGGCACGCGCTCCGTGTGCACCGCGTGCACCCGGCGCGCCGCGCCCAGCGTATCGGCGAGCTGGCGACCGACCTGGGCGATCTCCCACACGGGGATGAAGGCGGACATCGCCAGGAGCGTGAGCAGCGGCAGGATGGCGGTATCGAGCCGGCCCGACGCCCCCAGCGCCGCGCCCACCACGACGACGGCGAGCCCGCCGATCCCCGTAGCGATCTCCTGCAGCGAGGTCTGCAAGGTCAGGTCGTGCAGGAAGGGCATGCGCACCCGGAAATACTCCCGCGCCTTGGCCGCGAACTCCTCGCCCCTCGCGCGCACCTGCCGGAAGGCGACGATCTCGCCGAGCCCCTGGACCGAATCCACGGCATGCGCGGTGAGATCGCCGGAGACCTCGCGCGCGCGTGAGCCGAGCCGGTCGATGCGCGAGCGCCCGAGGATGGGCGTGAGCGCGGCCCAGGCCAGGAAGGGCAGCAGGGCCAAGGCCAGGGGCCAGCCGAAGCCCGCCAGCACCAGGAGGACGCCGACGGGCACGAGCACCGCGACGAAGGCGGGCGTGATCGTGTGGGCGAAGAAGTACTCGATCAGCTCCACGTCATGAGTGGCCACGCCGACCAGATCCCCCGTGCGCCGTCGCGTCAGATAGGCGGGGGCCAGCGCGTCGAGCTTGCGGAACATGTCGAGGCGCATGTCGGCCAGCAGGCGATAGGCCATGTCATGGGCCAGCCACGACTCGAGCCAGTGCAGGACGCCCGCCAGCGGCGCGGCCAGCGCCAGCGCGATGAGCAGGCCGCCGAAGGGTGCGCCGTTCTTCACCGCGCGCACGATGAGCGCGCTCAGCACGCCCACTCCGATCAACGCGATCACGCGTGCCACGCCGAGCACGAAAGTGGTGATGAGCCGGGCGCGGTAGCCCGCGACCATGCCGAGCAGCACGCGGATCAGCTGCCCCCAGCCCATGCCCTGCGCGCGCAGGATCGCATCCGTCGGCTCGAAGTCCGCCGTCACCGACGACTCGTCCTCGCCCGTGGCCGGCGCTGCCGTGCTGTCCAGCGCCACGAGCGGCTCGGCGCGGCCCGCGCCGTCCTGCGCCTGCGCGGCCATGAGCCGGTGATAGGCGCCGCTGCGCGCCATCAGCTCGGCGTGGCTGCCGCTCTCCACGACCCTCCCCCCGTCGAGAACGAGAATGCGATCGGCTCCGATGACGCTCGAGAGCCGGTGGGCGAAGATCAGCGTCGTCCGCCCCTCCATGAGCCGGTCGAGGGCTTCCTGGATCACCGCCTCGCTCTCGGCGTCGACGGCGGAGAGCGCCTCGTCCAAAATGAGGATGGGCGCATCGCGCAGGAGGGCGCGCGCGATGGCAATGCGCTGGCGCTGGCCGCCCGAGAGCCGGACACCGCGCTCGCCCACCACGGTGTCGTAGCCCTGGGGCAGCCGGACGATGAACTCCTCGGCATTGGCGGCGCGGGCGGCGGCCTGCAGCTCGGCCGGGGTGGCGTCGCGCTTGCCCATGCGGAGGTTCTGCTCGACCGTTCCGTGAAAGAGATAGGTGTCCTGGCTGACCACGGCGATGAGCCCGCGGAGCTGATCGAGGGTGAGATCGCGGATGTCGTGGCCGCCGATCATGACGCGGCCCTCCTCCGGATCGTAGAAGCGGAGGAGCAGCCGGGCCACGGTGGACTTGCCCGCGCCGCTCGTGCCCACGATGCCGATGCGCTCGCCGGCCTTGACCTCGAAGGAGAGACCGTCGTGCGCGGGCTGGCGGCCGCCCGGATAGGAGAAGGACACGCCCTCGAAAGTGACGGATGGCGCGAGGGTGGCCGCGTCGAGCATCGGCGTCTCTCGATCGCGCACCTTGGGCTGCGCCTCCAGGATCTGGAGGATGCCGCCGGCGGCGGAGATGCCGAGCATCCCCTGGTGCAGGAGAATGCGCAGCTCGCGCAGGGGACGGAACACCTCGACGCCGAGCATGAGGATGACGAGGAGCGCGGCCAGGCTCATCTCCCCGGATGCGACACGCCAGGCGCCCAGGCCCAGGGCGGCGGCCGCGCCCACGGCCATGCCCGTATCGGTGATGCCGCGGGCCAGCGTATTCGTTCCAAGAACGCCCATGGTGCTGTGGAAGAGCGCGTGGCCCTTCTCCGCGAGCATTCGCGCCCGCGATCCGCTCTGGCCGAACGCCTTGAGGGTGGCAAGGCCCTGCACCGAGTCGAGGAACTCGGCGCCGTAGGCGGCGTAGGCCTTCTGGCGCGAGTGGCTCTGGCTGCTGTCCTTCCGGTGCCAGATCGCCGGAGCGACCAGCGTCACCAGGGCGGCGACGAGCAGGACCAGCGCGACGGGCAGATCCACGAAGGCGACGAAGGCGAAGATCATGACGGGGGTGAGCGCGGCGACGGCGAGCTGAGGCAGGTACTGGCCGAAGTAGACCTCGAGCTGCTGGACGCCTTCGACCATGGAGAGGATCACCTCGCCCGTTCGTGAGCGCGTGAAGTGGGCGGGGCCGAGGGCGGTCACGCGGTCATAGATCGCCTGGCGCAACGCGCCCTGCACGCGGGCGGCCGTGTGGTGGGCGGCCATGGCGCGCCAGTAGTCGAGCGCGCCGCGGACAAGGACGGCGGCGGCGGTGACGGCCACGAGGGGGAGCAGCGCGCGGAGCGACTCGCCCGCGATGACGCGGCCGAGCAGCCAGCCGAAGAGGGCCAGCCGCGCGATGCCCGCGGCCACCGCCAGGAGCCCGATGATCACGGTGCCCACGATGCGCAGCCGCACGCCGCGGGTGAACGCCCAGAGTCGCCGGTCGAGGTACATGGACAGGCCCAACTTTACCGCTTACGCGGTCTCGTGTGCGGCTGAATGAAAACTGCTACCTCTGCCTTGACCACGAGATCGACCAGCTCATCACTGGACGCGTGAAGAGAGACTGAATTCAAGCCCAAAAACGCCAGCATGGCCATGAGGCCGATCCGCTTGTTGCCGTCGACAAAGGCGCTTCCCTGAACCAGGTGAAAGAGATAGGCGGCAGCCATCTCGGGCAGGCTTCCATGCAGCCATTGACCTGCATAGCTCGCCTGGGGCATGGCCAGTGCCGATTCCAGCAGGCCAATATCCCGAATTCCCCGACTGCCTCCATATCGTTCGATCTGGTTGGCATGCAGCGCCAACACCTCATCCAGGGTGAGGAAATCGACCTTCACTACTCGGCCAGCCGCCGGAACGCCCCCCCGTACCGCCGGTGCGCCTCCTCGACCACGCGCTTGAGCTTGGCCGTCCGCAGTCGGCTACGCACGGGCGAGATCAGAATGACTTGCCCGTCGGTCGACACTTCGAGCGGGGTGTTCGCATCTATCCCTAGCTGGTCAAGCAGGGGCTTGTCGAGCACGAGCGCCAGGCTGTTCCCTGTCTTCGTGAGTTTTTTCCGCATGGCCGGTGTCCTCCCGTCCGTACACTATGCCTTCTACGTTCGTACCGATCAAGCCTCGCCGATCCTTCACGCACGAACAACAAGTCTGCGGGTTTGACTCGAGCAACCCGCTCGCGTAGCGTCACATCTAGCATCGGGGATCGCTCCGTAGAGGATGCCTCAATCGACCAGGGAGGATCAGGGGTGGACGGCAAGTCTCTTCTCGCGGTCGCCGCGTGCGGCCTGGTGGGTTTCGCCGTCGCCGGGTGCGCGTCGAAATACGACAAGATCGAGAAAAGCTTCGCGCAGCCCATCAATTGCTTCACGGCCCGGGAAGACATTGATCAGCTCGAGAAGGACAAGGCGAGCAAGTCCGAGGAGGCCCTCGCGGGCATCAGCTAGGCGTTGCCCACCACCATCATCATCGGGGCCATCACGGGAACGGGAGGCGCGACGTCCGGCGTCTCGACGGACGACTACAACCGGAAGATCGACGAGCAGATCGCGCACATAAAGTCGACATGTAAGCTGGAGTAGGAGGCGCCGTCCTCACAAGGAGCGATCCCGCATGCTGATCGAGAAGAACGTGGCCATGGCGACGCGAGACGGCGTCACCCTCCGTGCCGACGTCTATCGCCCGGAGGGGTCGGGCCGCTTCCCCGTGCTGCTCTCGCGGCTGCCCTACGACAAGAATCTTCGCCGGCGCCCGGGCGACATCGACGTCTTCGTCGAGCGCGGCTACGTCGTGATCATGCAGGACACGCGCGGTCGCTTCGCCTCCGACGGCGACGAGTACTATCCGCTCGTGTGGGAGGCGCAGGACGGCTACGACGCCGTCGAATGGGCGGCCGGCCTCCCCTATTCCGACGGCCAGGTCGGCACCATGGGGCAGTCCTATCTCGGCGCCACGCAGTATCTCCTCGCCCCCACGCGGCCGCCTCATCTCAGGGCGTCCTTTCCCGCCTCCGCTCCCGCGGACTTTCACCAGTGCTGGGTGTATCACTCGGGCGGGGCCTTCGAGCTCGGCTGGCAGATCCCCTACGCCATCCTGATGGCGCGCGACACGATCGCGCGTCGGGGCCTTGCCGACACGCTCTTGCCCGAGCTCGAGCGCGAGCTGGCGTCCGCGCCCACGCCCTGGGCTCCGCCGCTGTCGCCCGAGGCCTACCGGCTCCTGCCTCTCGTGACGTGGGCGAAGCGGCTCGAGCCGGTGGCCGCCTACCTCGGCGACTATCTCCGCCATCCGGAGGACGGGCCGCCCTGGTGGCAGGTCAACGTCGAGCGCCAGCACGAGCAAATCGCCGTGCCCATGTACCACGTGACGTCCTGGTACGACATCTTCCTGCACGGCGGCCTCGCGAACTTCTGCGGGCTCCGCGAGCGCGCCACGACGGCGGAGGCGCGGGCCGCGCAGAAGCTTCTCATCGGGCCGTGGGCGCACCTGTTCCCCTACACCAGCCCGACCTCGACGGGGACGGGCGAGATCGACTTCGGGGCGGACGCGCTCATCGACCTGCACGAGATCCAGCTCCGCTGGTTCGACCACTGGCTCAAAGGGATCGACACGGGGATCCTCGACGAGCCGCCCGTGAAGATCTTCGTGATGGGCGAGAACCGCTGGCGTGACGAGCGCGAGTTTCCCCTCGCGCGGACGCGCTACACGCCGTACTTTCTCCACAGCGGGGGGCGCGCGAACAGCGACCGCGGCGACGGCGTGCTCGACCAGCGGCGGCCCGCCGGCGAAGCGGCCGACCGCTTCGTCTACGATCCCGACGACCCCGTGCCGACCCGCGGGGGCAACACGTTGATCCTCGCCATGGGCGTGCAGGACCAGCGCCCGGTGGAGGCGCGCGACGACGTGCTCGTCTACACGAGCGCGGTGATGACCGAGAGGCTCGAGGTCACCGGACCCGTCACGGTGACGCTCTACGCGGCGAGCAACGCGTCCGACACCGACTTCACCGCGAAGCTCGTGGACGTGCGCCCCGACGGGTATGCCCAGAACCTGGCGGACGGCATCGTGCGCGCCCGCTACCGCGAGTCGCGCACGTCGCCCGCGCCGCTCATCCCGGGCGAGGTGGCGCGCTTCACCATCGACCTCTGGGCCACCAGCCACGTCTTGTTGCCCGGCCACCGCATCCGCCTCGAGATCGCCTCCAGCAACTTCCCGCGCTTCGACCGCAACCTGAACACGGGCGAGGACCAGGCCACCGGCACGCGCCGGCAATCGGCCCGGCAGACGGTCTTCCATGACGAGCGCTACCCGTCGCACGTCGTGCTGCCCGTCATTCCACGGTGAACGCGCGCCGCGCCATCTTCCGGACATCCGCCAACCTGAGGAGCCTACCATGACCGAGCAGCTCGTGACCTACGCCACCGACGGCCGCGTCGGGATCGTCTCGCTCAACCGGCCCGACAAGCTCAACGCCATCAGCCCTGAGCTCAAGCGCACGCTCATGGAGCGCTTCCACGAGGCCGATCGCGATCCGAACACCAGCGCGGTCGTGCTCCGCGCGGAGGGGCGAAGCTTCTGCGCCGGCTACGACATCGGGCCCAATCCGGCGCGGGCTGCGCGGCGTGGCAACGCGCTCGCCTGGCACGCCTCCCTCACCGACGACGTCGCCCTCGAGATGACGCCCTGGGACATGGTCAAGCCCGTCATCGCCTCCGTGCAGGGACACTGTCTCGGGGGCGGTTGCGAGCTCATGATGATGTGCGACCTCACCGTGGCCGCCGACGACGCCCTCTTCGGCGAGCCCGAGATCCGCTTCTCCAGCGTCGGTCCCGCGCTCATCATGCCTTTCGTGATCGGGCTCAAGCGCGCGCGCGAGCTGCTCTACCTGGGCGATCCCATCGACGCGCAGACCGCGCTGCAGTACGGCATGGTCAACCGCGTGGTGCCGCGCGCCGACCTGGGGGCGGCGACCATGAAGCTGGCGCGGCGGCTCGCCCTCATCTCCCCCGAGGCGCTGGCCGGCACCAAGCTTGCCGTCAATCGCGGCGCCGACGCCGCCGGCTTCCGCAACGCCATCCGCGCCGGTCTCGACGTGCTCGCTGCGCTCTATGCGGCGCGGACCGAGGTCGGGATGAAGTTCGACGAGATCCGGGAGAAGGAAGGCCTCGGCGCCGCCCTGCGCTGGCGCGCCGCCCAGTTCGCCGAGTAGGTCTGGATGCTTCGCCGCGCCGCGGCGAGCGGGCTTCGTGCTCTCAAGCGCCGGATTCCTCGGGCCTGGCGCGAGCGGGCCAAGGCCGTGCTCGGGTGCGGGCCGGCGCCCAGCCACGTGGAGCGCCGCGCTCCCGAGCTGGATCAGGTCGTCCCGCGCGGCGTGAAGATCGAGCAGCTCGCCAGTGGGTTCGGGTTCACCGAAGGCCCGGTGTGGCTCCCCGAGGGCCATCTCCTCTTCGCCGACCTTCCCCACAACGTCATCCGCAAGTGGGATCCGCGGCACGGCGCCTCCGTGGTTCGCACGCGGACGGGCTATGCTGCCGCGGATATTCCTCCCGGCGGGTCGATGGGCTCCAACGGCATGACCCTCGATGGCGAAGGACGGCTGACGATCTGCGAGCCCGGCAACCACCGGGTGACGCGGCAGGAGCCGGATGGACGCCTCACGGTGCTCGCCGACCGGTTCGAGGGCAAGCGGTTGAACAGCCCCAACGACCTCGTCTACAAGTCCGACGGCGCCCTGTACTTCACCGACCCTCCCCACGGTCTTCCCCTGGAGGATGAGGATCCGGCGAAGGAGCTCTCCTTCAACGGCGTCTTTCGCCTCGCCGACGGAAACCTCACGGCGGTGGTCAAGGAGATGCGCCGCCCGAACGGGCTCGCCTTCTCGCCCGACGAGAAGTACCTGTACGTCAGCAACTCCGACCGGGAGAACAAGATCTGGATGCGCTACGAAGTAAAGTCGGATGGCTCACTCGCCCACGGAAAGCTCTTTCTCGATCTGAACGGCGAGCCCGGCCAGGAGCCGGACGGGATGAAGGTGGATCGGCGGGGGAACCTGTATCTGACCGGCCCGGGCGGACTGTGGATCACCGACCCCGCGGGGCGGATCCTGGGTGTGATCCGCACGACGCACGAGCCCGCCAACGTCGCCTGGGGCGACGCCGACGGCAAGGCGCTCTATCTCACGGCGCGCGGCGTGCTGTACCGCATTCGCCTGAGCATCGAGGGCATCCGCCCGCTGAACCGTCAGCGATACCTGCAGCCCTAGCCGGGGGTGATGACGGTCTTGGCGCCGTGGCCGGCGGAGGCGTGGGCGAAGGCTTCCTCCACGCGCTCCAGCGGGAAGCGCGCGGTGATGAGCCGCTTGACGCCGAGCTTGGGCATCAGGGCGAGGGCGCGACGGTAGGCCGTGCCCCGACCGAACGCGCCGCCGATATGGAGCTCGCGGTAGTGGACGTCCCACAGGTCAAGAGGCAGCCGGCTGCCCTTGGGATTCACGCCCACGAGCTGCACATGTCCCGTGGACCTCGTCAGCCCGATCGCCTCGGCGACCAGCTCCGGCTTCCCCACCGCCTCGCAGACGACCTCGGCCCCGCGGTCTTTCGTGAGCGCCATCACGCGATCGCGCAGGCTCTCCTTCGACGGGTCGATGACGACGTGAGCGCCCAGGCGACGCGCGATCTGCCGTCGCTCCTCGATCGGGTCGGAGAGGATGAGGCGGCGCGCGCCCCGACGGCGGGCGATGGCCATGGTGAGAAGTCCCATGATGCCGCCGCCGATGACGAGCACTGTCGCCGCGCGGGGCATGCGAAAGGTCTCCAGACCCGCCAGGCAGCAGGCGGCGGGCTCGGTCAGGGCGGCCGTCGCCGGATCGAGGCTCTTCGGCAGCGGATGCACGCTCCTCGCGGGCAGCGCCACGCGCTCGGCGAAGCCACCCACCCGGACCGCGCGCGGACACTGCGAGGTGCGCCCCGCCTCGCACGCGGGGCACTCTCCGCACCCGTACGACGGCTCGCACCCGACGGCGCGCCCGATCAGGCCCCGGCTCACCCCGCGGCCCACCTCGCGCACCACGCCGGTGTACTCGTGGCCCAGCACCATGGGTGGCGTCCACGGGAAAAGCCCTTGCGTGGCGTGGATGTCGGTGCCGCAGATGCCCGCAGTGTGGATCCCCACCACCACCTGCCCCGGCCCCGCCACGGGATCGGGCACCTCGTCGATGCTGAAGCGGCTCTCGCCTCGCCAGGTCGCGACTTTCATCTTGCCCTCCTCAGGTCAGGGCCGGTCGAAGACTGCCTGCACCGAGACGAGGCGGCCCTCCGCCCGATTGCGGTGGCCGGCACGGATGATCTCGTCGATCGCGTCGCCCATCACGAGCCGCTGGATGCTGTGCGCCGGGATGGCCGCGCCCGACGACGGCCCCGCGGTCTCGGCGGTGACGTCATCCCACACGCGCGCCGTGAAGCCCGCGCGCTCGATGAGCGCCTTCATCTCCTCGGGCGCGCGCAGAAAATTCGTCGAGGGATCCTGCGCCCACATCACCGGATAGACGAGCGGCTGCGTCGGCCCGGCCATGGGCTCCTGGAGGGCGAGGAGGCCGCCGGGCCGCAGGACGCGATGGAAGCCCGCGTACAGCCGCGCCTTGTCCGCGATGTTCATGCCGCTGTTCTGCGTCCACACCATGTCGAAGGCGCCGTCGGGGAAGGACAGGTCCAGCGCGTTGCCCACGTGGTGGCTCACGCGATCCTCGAGGCCCATGCGGGCAGTGAGCATCTTCGCGGCGCGGACGTACGACTCCGTCAGGTCCACCGTCGTGACGTGACAGCCGAACTCGACGGCAAGCGTGCGGGCGGGGCCGCCGAATCCGCTGCCCACGTCGAGCACGCGCATGCCGGGAGCGGCGCCGGCGACCTTCGCGAGACGCACGGTCACCGGCTTGCCACCTCCGTGGAACTGGTCCACGGGCGCGACCTCGTCGGGCGTGAGGGCGTCGAGGTTGGCGCCGCGCGCCTTGAGGGCATCGAGCATCACCTCCGCGAGCTTCTCCCGCCCCCAGTACTCGCTGATGACCCGCGCGTCGAAGTCGGAGGCCACGCCCTGGCTCCCTACTTGATGGCCTGGGGATTGATGGGCGACCCCGTGCCGCGGCTGATCACGAGGGGCGGCGCGCAGAAGAAGAACTCGTACACGCCGTCGGCGGCGCAGTCCTCGGCCAGCTCCTTCAGATAGAAGATCTCCCCGTGCACGATGCCGATGGCCGGGATCGTCACCCAGTGCCAGGGCTGGAAGACGTCCGGCCCCGTGTCGTTGGGGCGGACCTCGATCCCCCAGGTGTCGCTGCAGATCGCGGCGATCTGCTTGCCGTGGATCCACTCCAGGCTCTCGAAGGCCAGCCCGGGCGCATCTCCGCCGGCATAGCCACCCCACTCGCCCTTCTGCAGCCGGTCCTCCATCTGCCCGGTACGGATGATCACGAAGTCGGCGCGGCGCACCTCCACGCCTTCCTTCCGGGCGGTGGCGTCCAGATCGGCGACGGTGATCCCGTAGCCGTCCTGGAGGAAGGGCACGCCCTTGTGGCGCGCCACGTCGAGCAAGACGCCGCGGCCCACCATCTTGCTCGCGAACTTCTCGATGCCGTTCTTGTGGGCGCCCCGGCTGTCCACGAGCGTGGCGGGATAGCCGTTCCACATCTGCTCGCCGAGGAAGACGTGGGAGAGCGCATCCCACTGCGTGGCCGCCTGGGTGGGCAGGTTGATGGCGTCGTCCGCGTAGCGCAGGCCGGGGGTGACGTCGTGCTTGCCCTGGACGGCGTCGGTGCCCGTGGCCAGCATCT
>WNFF01012649.1_pt1 | contig 13561 bp, 8 predicted proteins | sample 5400441 | NCBI WGS metagenome assembly WNFF01 (sample SAMN13153345, study PRJNA577476) | soil metagenome | isolation source: 120 cm saprolite under Douglas fir tree site 2 hole 3 replicate 1 | place: USA:California | collected 2015-04-18 | reverse complement strand
AAGCATCGTCGCTGAAATTCTTGTTGGTTCCTGCAAGTTTTTGGCACTGCCCAGCCCGGTGCAAGCTAACTGAACCCAGCTTGGAAGGTCATTTAACAAATGCCTGTGAGGTCTGGACGACTTGAGAAACGGATTCGACTGGCTGCTCCGGTAGAGATATCCAGCCTTCTGAACCCTGCCGCGACTGAGCGGACGACTATGGAAAACCTCAGCTCGCTGGGAATACGCATTTTGACCCATCGGGCTAGGGAGCTAAATGAACGGCTGTGGGTCAGGTTGCTGGATGGGGATCTGCGAACCCTCGCTCGCGTTGTCTATTGTCAGCGGCTCCCAGACGGACGCTTTGGTGTCGGATTACAGTTCCAAGAACAAGTCGTCAACTGGTCAAAAGGCTCGATGGCAGGCGCCGGCGGTTGAATCGTGTGCGGGAGGAAGCTCCGCGCCTGCGATGGCGCGGCTTCGTGAAAAAGCTAAACATTTATCTATGCTCTTCAGAGAACTGGGCAAGACGGGCATCCGTCTGCCCGAAATCGGAATCGGGACATGGAATTACCGTGGAGGTGTCGAGGCGCTTCGCGCGGCAATCGAATGCGGGGCTCGCTTGATAGACACTGCAGAGTCATATGGAACCGAAGAGATCGTCGGCGAGGCGATCAAGGGCCGGCGACACCAAGTGTTTCTCGCAACTAAGGTGCTTCCTCGGAATTTCAGGCGGCGCGACTTGATTGTAGCAGCGGAAAGAAGCCTTCGGAGACTAGGCACAGATCATATCGATCTTTACCAGCTCCACTGGCCCAATCTCACAATTCCCATTGAAGATCCAATGAGGGGTATGGAGGAACTCGTAGATGCCGGCAAAGTGCGCTTTATTGGAGTCAGTAACTTCATAGTTCGTGACTTGATAGAGGCCCAAGCAGCACTCGGCAAGCAACGAATCGTAGCCAATCAGGTGCGTTACAGCCTGGTGGACAGAACCATTGAAGGAGGTTTACTGCAATACTGCCAGAAGAACGGAATCACGGTGATTGCCTACAGTCCACTTGCATCGGGCGTCAGAAATATCAGGGCAGCGGACCCCGAGAGAGTTCTCCGTAGAGTTGCTCAAGCCTCCGCCAAAAGTGAAGCTCAGGTTGCGCTGAACTGGTGCATCAGTAAGGAGAACGTGATCGCGATCCCTAAAGCCTCGACAGTCGCCCACGTCATGGAAAACGTGGGGGCTTCCGGCTGGAAACTCCAGCCGGAATTGGCACATGTACTTGAGAAAAGAATTCGCTATCGCCGCCGCGGGGCTCTCGAGATGGGTGCGCGGCGGGCAGTTCGTTGGGGCATGCAAAAGCTCGGCCGCTGGCAGTGAATCATTGGCAGGCGGCTGTCGCGAAGGTGGCATGCCGAGTAGTGACAGCATCTTCTTCCTGGAACAGTGCTGCTTTCCCCTACCTACAGCTTGGCCTGACCGCGTCGGGGCGCAGCTTAATGGCGATACCCAGAGGCTGTGTTCCCGCCGCCTGTACCGTGTCCACGACCGTGTTCGTCGTGGTGTTAATTACCGATAGGTTGTTCGTCAAAACGTTGCTCGTATAAGCGAAGAAACCGTCCGGAGTAATAGCCATGTTTTGAGGCTGGCTTCCCACAGCCACGATGGCCACGACAGTGTTGGTGGCCGTGTTAATCACTGAGACCGTGCTGTCGCAGCTGTTCGTCACATAGGCAAAGGTCCCGTTCGGTGTAATGGCCACGGACGTGGGGCCGCAGCCCACTGTCACCTTAGCAACGACAGTGTTGGTGGCCGTGTTAATCACCGAGACGCTGTTTGACCCCGGAGTTGTCACATAGGCAAAGGCCCCGTTCGGAGTGATGGCCACGCCCCAGGCGGGGCTTCCCGTTAAGCCATCGCCCACTGGGACTGAAGCCACAATCGCATTCGTGGTCGTACTGATCACCGAAACGTTATGGGAGGTGTAATTCGTCACATAGGCAAACGCGCCGTTCGGCGTGATAGCTATACCCCAAGGACCAGTTCCCACCGTGACGGTGGCGGTAACGGTGTTGGTGGCCGTGTCGATTACCGAGACGCTGTTGGAGTTATAATTTGTCACATAGGCAAAGGCTCCGTTTGGCGTGATGGCAACACCGGCCGGGTACTGCCCCACTGGGATCGTGGCGACGACACTGTATGTGGCGGTGTCGATGACCGAAACGGAGGAAGGCTGATTGATGGGGCAGAGATCGCATACCGCTCCCGTATTGGTTACATAGGCGAACCTCCCGTTCGGCGTGATAGCTACCCCAAGAGGCGAAAACTGCACCGGAATCACGGCGACCGGCGCGTCGGTCATAGTGTTAATCACCCAAACAGAATTTGACGCGTTTTGCGCTACATAGGCGTCGCACTGAGCCGCCGCCGGAACACACCAAGACACTATGAGAAAGAGCAGCACCACCCATTGAAGCCGCGGCCACGCCGGGCCAGACGTAAGACCCCGCACTGGAATCTCAGGTTCCCAAGACCTGGCTTTGTTGTCGGACATGATTTCCCTCTTTCGACGAGTCCCGCATGAGCTAGCTTACAACTTTGGAAACTGCGGGAAGTCAACACTCCACGTTTTCAGTACCACTTGGAGGACGCCCGTACAATCGGGCGAACATCTTAGCCAGAGGGGGCGGGATTACTTAACGCCGCGCCGGGGAATACCTTAACGAGGATTTCAGCTCTGGAATGTCACTCAATGCAACTCAGTCCGCTGGGGCATGCAAATGCTTGGCTTCTGGCAGTGAATTCACTGAGCTCCAGCGCCAGAATCCAGCCTGAAAACATAGTGCAATAAAGCATGATTCGCGGGAATGGTAATCTACGGCAGGGGCGGCCTGCAGACTCCCACTGTCAGGTTGCTGCTCAGACCATTGTAGTTGTTTCCGGAACCAAGGTCGTTGGTGCCGTTGGCGCTGATCGCCTAGGCTCGAATTGGCCACAAATGTATTGTTGTTCACACAGGCATTATTTGCTGATCTCGGCGACGTGTCCAGATATATTCCATATGATCCTGGGCCGCTGATCGTCGCGCCACTGATAAATGTGCCGTCACCTTGAATGCCCATCACTACCACGGAACTGTTCGATCCCGTGAAAGTTCCGCCGTTGACCGTATTGTGGCCGTCCTGGGCCAGAGCGAGGGCGTCATAGCCGCTGATGTAAAATTGAATGTTTCCGTTGCCAGACACAGTGCAGTGATTGAAGGCGTTGTACTGGTTGAAGTTGCCGAAGGTGTTGATGCCGGCATTGCCGTTATTAATTCCGCTTCCGTTGTTGGTGACGACGCAGTAACAGAAAGTGTTGTGCGAGGAATAATATTGAAGGCTGATGCCGTTGTTGTATGGCGAAGCGCTGTTCTTAACCGTTAGAGAGTTGAAGGTGTTCCACCGGGCGGCTGTGGTCTTGAAGGGCCGTCCAGAGGCTAAGGCCGCATCGACGGTAAGGTTCGAAATTGTTCCGTTGGCCGATCCAACAAGCTCAAATCCGAAGGCGCCGTTGCCGAGGCATCCGGTGCCGGGCGCTCCCAGATTCTCGTTGGAAATCGACATTCCATCCACCCACAAGTTCCCCTGACTGTCAAACCACACGGCAGATCCACACTGCTCGCTGCCAGCTCCGGTAACGGTTATGTTGCTCCAGCCGACGTTAAAATCTCCGTGACTTAAGATTGCTGAGCCCTGCACGTTTCTCGCGGTGACTCCGCTGACCGTGGATTCGGCGACTCCCGCCAGCTCCAATCCGTAGGTGCTGGTCCCGTTTCCGTCGAAAGTGATGTTTTGCACGGTAATCCCGGTGAGCGGGTTTAATATCTTTTGAGCCACCGCGCCATTCACCGCTGGGTCATAGGTATCATGCAAGACCCTCGTTACCGTGATGGTATTTCCGGAAACCGAGGCAACCTTCGCGACCTCCCAGCGACAACCGGTCAAATCACAGCCCGTGTCGTGGCCAGGAGCAGTATCGGTGGAATAATCTTTGCCGCCTTGCTGCAGGCGTACGTATTCTCCCGCTGTTACACCTAGAAGCGAAGCAGTTGTAAAACTCGCAGCCAGTTCGTTTGCCGGCGCATAAAATGGGACCGCTGGACCGTAGTTGGGATTGCCGTTACCGGACCCGCCGATCACCATGATAATTGATCCAGTTGCGGAGGCGGTGTCGCGGATGATGGCGCAACTTGAACCGTCCACGGTCACATTCGAGAGGGGCACTCCGCCCGATGTCTGGCTGATTGTCAATTGCGCCGTGATCAAGTAGGTGCTGTTAGCTGTGCATGGAAACAACAGCGTATCACCCGGCTGCAAAGCCGAGATGGCGCTGTTGATGGCTGCGGTGTCGTTGGTGGTTCCGTCGCCCTTCGCCCCGTAGGTCTGGACGTTCCTAATGGTAGCGTTGGCGGAGGACGGTATGGAGATCAAGCAGAATGTCAAACACGCAAACAACCTGGCGAGGTAAGCCGGATTCAAGCGTACCGAAGTTCCGGCGAGGTGCTCGCCACGCTTTCCTCGGTTGTGGTTTTTGCCCCGGGATGAAACTATCCGGATTGCGCAGGAGTAGAGCGAACGAGCAAGATTCTGGAAAGTCTCGATCATGGGAACCTCCAGTTTCTTTGTTTCCATGAGCTCTTCCGGATACAAGGCAAGCTGCTCAGCATGAGTCACGGAACATACGGCTCGATCGCCGTTGATCCGGCGAGGATGTTACCTCCTCCTACCTGCAACGTACCGCGTTGCTCCGAAGCGTGATTGCAACACCTTCAGGTGCCACCGCCACCCCAGTAACCGTGTCCACCACGGTGTTGCTAGCAGTGTTGATTACGGACACGGTGCTCGAGTATTCGTTCCCCACATAGGCAAAGGCTCCGTCCGGAGTAATCGCGACACCGTGGGGCACGCTTCCCACAGGGACCGTCGCGATCACCGTTTTGGTGGCGGTGTCAATCACCGAAACGGTGCCCGCAGCGGCATTTGCCACGTAGGCGAACGCGCCGTTCGGCGTGATTGCCACGGCGTAGGGGCCACTGTTGTACGACCCGCTCACCACTGGTACCGTGGCCACCACGGTGTTAGTGGCGGTACTGATCACCGAGACGTTGTCCGACGACCCGTTCGTCACATAACCAAAGCTGTTGTCCGGTGTAATCGCTACTGCCACGGGACCATTGCCGACTGGCACTGTGGCCACGACAGTGTTTGTGGCCGTGTTAATCACCGAAACGTTGTTGGAGTTTACGTTCGTGACGTAAGCGAAGGCCCCATTCGGCGTGATCGCCAGGCCCCACGGACCAGTTCCGACTGTAACCGTGGCTGTGACAGTGTTGGTGACTGTGCTGATCACCGAGACGCTGTTGGAGTTGAAATTCGCCACATAGGCGAAGGCCCCGTTAGGGGTGATGGCCACGCCCACAGGGAAACGCCCCACGGGGATTGTCGTTGCGACGGTGTTGCTGGCGGTATTGATCACAGAGACGGAGTTGGAACCAAATATCCACCCGGAGTTGGTTACATAGGCGAAGGCCCCGTTGGGAGTAATTGCTACGGCAAGGGGCTGAATCTGGACGGGAATCACAGCGATCACGCGATCCAGCATCGTGTCAATCACCGCAACGCTATTTGACTTGTGTGTTGGCACATAGGCGGTGCACTGAGCCGTCGCCGGACTAGACACCAACGCCACCAGCAAAGGCAGCGCCACACACCGAAACAGCCAACACAGACTCAAGCTGTTTTCTCGATTTCGGATCCTGGAAGCCCGGAACCACACTCTATCGTCGTGCATCAACATCTCCTTTGACGGCGCCCAGATGAGCTTTCGTGCTTTTCCGCAACTCCGGGAAATCCGCCCTTGACGCCTGAATATCATTGCGAGAACGCCCTCACAATCCGGCGAACATCGTAACCATAGGGGGAGGGACTACTTAGCGCAGCGTCGGGGAATACCTTAGCGAGGCCGGCGGAAGGCCGAACTGTACCTGCTAAGCTCTTGCGGATCCAAAGAGCACAGTTCCGCCCCGAGCTTTGGCGCGCCTAATTCGCTCAAAGAAAATTACGACTGACTATCCATTGGGCCAGTCAGACCGATGCCCAATTTCTGTCCCATGGGCAACCAAGCCAATGCCCGATTTCTGGCCGCCTGACCAGTTGTTATCTGGCGATGGGCGACTCACACTTCCTCTGGTTTAGAACTTATAGTACCTCTAGTACTTTGGTTGTTGCTCTCGGGCCAGCTTCCTCCCTCCCGCTCGAACACGCCAGGCGCCTGGGGCAAGAAAACAGAAATCTGGAGGACGGGATCGTGCATCATCGCTCAGGCGTCTTTTTATTCGCTTTGCTACTTGCCAGTTTCGGTTTTGTCGGTTGTTCAGGCCTCGTTGCCGGGAACAATGGGAATCCGCCCCCGCCGTCGACGCTGGTCATCACGAACGTACAAAGCACATCGGTCACAACCGTTAGCTGTCAGGTCGTTTGGACAACAAACGTCCCCGCCGACTCCTCGGTCGATTACGGAACCACCGCTGCTTACGGAACTAGTACGCCAGTTGATTCAGGGATGGTTACGAGCCACCAGATGACGCTTTCTGGCCTGGCCGCTGGCACGACCTACTATTACCAAGTTAATTCGATCGACTCCAAAGGTAACAACGGGCACGGCGGCAACAAATTCAATACAAATGGTTTCAGCCTTTCCGGCACGATCAATCCGACGGCGGCCGGTAGCGGAGCGACAGTGTCGTTGAGCGGAGGTGCGAGCGGGGTATGCTTTCACGCCCGCAAATCAAAGCGCGACCGTGAATGGAGCGAACGTCACAGGAGTAAACTTCACAGGGAATGCAGCTCCGGTGGCTCCTTCGATCACGACACAGCCAGCCAGCCAGAGTGTCACGGCAGGCCAGACGGCCTCCTTCAGCGTAGCTGCCACAGGCACCGCCCCACTAAACTACCAGTGGAACAAGAACGGCGCGGCTATTTCGGGGGCGACTTCCTCTAGCTACACAACGACACCCACAGCCAGTTCTGACAACGGTGCGCTGTTCACAGTGGTAGTCAGCAACACCGTCGGCAGCGTGACCAGCAGCGTGGCTACCCTCACAGTGAGCGCGGCCTCAGTGGCGCCTTCGATCGCCACGCAGCCCGCCAGCCAGACGGTCACGACCGGTCAGACAGCCTCCTTCAGCGTGGTCGCCAGTGGCACCGCCCCGCTCAGCTATCAGTGGAACAAGAACAGCTTGGCTATTTCAGGTGCGACTTTGTCCAGCTACACCACCCCGGCCACGATAAGCTCTGACAACGGAGCGCTGTTCACGGTGGTAGTCAGCAATACCGCTGGAAGTGTGACCAGTAGCGCGGCCACCCTCACGGTCAATGCCGCTCCAGTCGCGCCTTCCATCACCACGCAACCTGCCAGCCAGACGGTCACCGCAGGCCAGACAGCCTCCTTCAGCGTGGCCGCGACTGGCACCGCCCCCCTCAGCTATCAGTGGCAGAAAAACAGTGCGGCGATCAGCGGTGCGACCTCGTCTAGTTACACGACAACAGCCACAACGACTTCTGACAGCGGAGCACAGTTCACCGTGGTGGTCAGCAACGCCGCCGGAAGTGTGACCAGCAGCGCGGCCACCCTCACGGTCAATGCCGCCCCAGTCGCGCCTTCCATCACCACGCAACCTGCCAGCCAGACCGTCACCGCAGGCCAGACGGCCTCCTTCAGCGTAGTTGCCACCGGCACCGCCCCACTAAACTACCAGTGGAACAAGAACGGCGCGGCTATTTCGGGGGCGACTTCCTCTAGCTACACCACACCAGCGACGACCAGCTCCGATAACGGGGCGCAGTTTACTATGAAAGTCAGCAACAGCGCCGGCAGTGCCACCAGCAGCGCGGCTACTCTTACTGTGAACACGGCCGTAGTGGCTCCGTCGATTACCACGCAGCCGGCAAATCAGACGGTGACAGCTGGACAGACAGCAACCTTCGCCGTGGTGGCGACAGGAACGGCGCCGCTCACTTACCAGTGGCAGGAGAACGGGGCGAACATTGCAGGGGCGATAGCGGCGAGCTACACGACACCAGCGACGACGACGGCGGATAGCGGGTCGACGTTCGATGTGGTGGTGAGCAATTCAGCGGGAACGGTGACCAGCGCCACAGCGACGCTGACGGCGAATGCAGCGGCAGTGGCTCCGTCGATTACGACGCAGCCCGCGAGTCAAACCGTCACCGCGGGACAAACCGCCACCTTTAGCGTCTCGGCTACAGGTACCGCCCCGCTTACATATCAGTGGAGCAGGAACGGCGCGGCTATCTCCGGAGCCACTTCGTCCAGCTACACCACACCAGTCACGACGACTTCTGACAACGGCGCCCAGTTCACTGTAGTCGTCAGCAACAGTGCCGGCAGTGCCACCAGCAGCGCCGCCACGCTTACCGTCAACTCCTCTCTGGTCACCATCAACGTGACCGCCTTCGGCGCTACCGGCAACGGTTCCACCGACGACACCGCGGCCATCAACTCCGCCATCGCCGCGCTGCTTCCCAACTACGAACTCTTCTTCCCTTGCGGTACTTACAAAATTTCCTCCGGTCTGGCCTCCATTACCAAGGACAATCTGGTGATCGCCGGGCAGACTGGTTGCCCCGGCGGCCCCGTCACCATCCGCAGTTCCGGCAGCGGTTCCACCATCCTCCAGATGGGCAGCGGTCAGAATCTCACCTCGCCCACCGCGATAACCGCCACCACCGCCGATCTCGACCAGACTTTCCAGGCCAACTTCTCCGCCATCGGCGCCGGCGTCGGGGACTACGTCTTCCTGTCGGAATCCGTCTCAAGCACCGACACCTCACACTCCAACTGCGGTGGTTCCGGCTGTCGCGGCGAGGTGCTCAAAATCACCAGCCTAAACGGCAACACCGCCACGGTGGAGACCGCAGTGCATAACGTCTATGACGTCAATGACGTCCCCTGGGTCCAGAAACTCCTCAATCCCGTCAGCGGCGTGACGGTCCAAAACCTTCTCTTGGACGGTTCGGGAGCCGCAATGTATGCTCTGGCCGTTCTCGATGCCGTCAACTTGAACGTCAACAATCTCACCTTGCAGAATGTCTCCTGCAGCGCCATCGCGGCGGTGAACGGCTATAACGATTCCTACTCGACCATTACCATCACCCATGCCGGCACCAACAGCGGGTGCAACATCGGGGGTTCCGCCGTCTCCATGCAGCAGCAGGGCAACCTCAACGTCAACGGCGTGTTCATCAGCAATATGAACGTGGGAGCTTTCGGCTTCATCCCCTTCCGCGAGGCCAATGGCACCTTCAGCAATATTTCGGTAGACGGGACGGGCACCGGATCGGGACGCTTGTTCAAAACCAACTCCGCGGCTCACAACGTCTTCAATAACATCAGCACCAACCGCGATGAAGGGGCCTACTACCAAGGAATAACCATCGAGTATTTCTCCCATCACAACGTCTGGAACAACTGCAAAGTGACCAACAATGTGAGCAGCTCGGGCGCGAACAATGGCATTAACTTGTATGGCGACGTGGCCAACGGCAACAATCAGGGCAGCAATCACTACAACACCTTCAACAACTGCACCGTGACCGGGAATAACGGCTCGGCGATTTTCGTCAGCGATAACAATAATAATCTGGAGATCAACGGAGGAACTTACTCCGCGGTTGCCGGGCAGCCGGTGATCGACATTGGTTCTCCCTGCTGCGCAACCCATGCCTACATCCACAACGCTACTATTGGCGGACCCGGCTCGATCGGTATTTACATTGAGAACAGCAGCAAAAACGCCTGCATCAACAACAACACCTTCCAATCCGGATTAAGCTCCGGCATTTTCGTCACCGACGCCAGCGACATCGGCTCCGGCAACATCATGAACGGCATGAGCACCAACCTTACTCCCGGATCCTGCAGCGCTGGCGTGCCGTAGATAACTAGGTGATCTCCACGAGCCTTTCTCACAGTTGGCGCTTGGGCCTCGGAGGTGAGCCCTAGGCAGCAGTGCTCTATCTTAAAGGCATGGCGGCACCTGTCACGGCTACCCCGGAAGACACGCCGTTCAGAGACAGCGACTCGTATTTGGGAACGGCCTGATCGGCCTTGTTTCTATTCCTCCATTCCAGACTTACGATTCCATACAGGACACCTAACGCGATAAAGCCGAGCAGATACGGTGCACGCGGCTCGACAAGAATGCCATTCAGCGACGCGGTCAGCATCGCACTCCAAAATGCACATTCGATTGGCCAGAGCTTCGCTTGACCATGAAACTATACAGTACAAAGCCAGGGTGCGCTTTGAGCGTACGGAACACTTCCTTTTTCACAGCCTGCTCATATGCGAACGAGGGATAAAGCGCTTGGGGCGCGATGGCACGGACCCTTTCAATTGCAGACTCATCCTTATTGACGAGGCCATAGGGGTTGTTTAGGAATCCCAATCCCGTATAAACGTTGTGCCAAGTGGGGTGGTATGGAACGGCGGGGACGTAGCAACGGTCTATGGCTAAGAGAAATCGATCGCGGTTGTTTAATAGGCTGTGAAAATAAAACTGAGGCACCAGGGCCCCGATAAAAAGCGCAACAAGCAGGAATATTCTGCGGGATAGTTTTGATTTGACCTGGAAAAGAAGGATGATGACTGCAAATACCAGGAATGGAGTACTTGCCTGGAAGCGAAGGATATTCGCGAGAGAGCAAACGATTCCGCAGGTGAAAGCAAATATAGCAAGGAAAGAGTATCGCGGGTGGCCTCCAGCAAGATACAAAATCCATGGCACAAGAGCGACTATTACTCCCGCCTGGACCACGTAGACATCCCCGTAACGCGCGGTGATTGCCGCAAGGCCACAAAGTGCGACTATTCCCCATGGAGAATATGACTGGCGTGAAACCAACAAATAGAGCCCCGGTAAACCAACCAACAAGGGAAAGACAATCAGACTTACTATAAATAGATCGATACTCTTAGCGACTGATAGATGAAAATCCGTTACCACCTTGGGGATAAAGTAATAGACTCCAAGGTCGTCCCCTTCACCAGCAGGAGTAAATTTGGTTCCATCAAACCCAACTAGGGGAACTCCACCACGCTCGTATCCAGCAACTGCCTGTTGCGCCAGCACAAAGCGCAATGGCATGAAGCGAAACCGCGTGGGGGCCACGTCAGGAAGGGCCTGCGGCGAGCTTGCACTGCACTCCGCAGCGGAACTAGCGACGCGGTTAGCGTTGGTCTTATCCGGGTCAATGCTGGTGCTTCCCAACGCGGATGAAAGAAGCATAAAGACGCAGAAGAAGAAGATGACCAGCGACGCAGACGAGAACTTTGCTCCCAGTCCTGTGCTTCTTCCTCCATGAGGAATAAATCTTGGGATTGACATGAGATGCTCCTTATTGGGACGGAACGAGCTTCCAAAGCTGATCAAACTTGGGATCGCCGAGCGTTGGTTTTAGCAACGAAGTCGGCCGAATGCAGGGTGTATCACTCATTTCCGCGTTGACTTTACTGCCTTGCAGAGATTGCAAAGGGAAACTTGAGTAGCGCTGCTGGCTCACGCGATTTCCTCTTCAGAAAGCGTTTAACACGGAACTCTTAGTTGAACCGACCACCAGTGGCCCTAGATAAGTGGTCGAGTTCCAGGGTGCGTGCAAGCGATAGCTGCATAACGTCAACGAAGTATAGCTGGGACTCACATACCCGTAAGGGCGAGTGTAAAGCGTGGGGATACTCAGATTAGAGTAGTATGGTTTCGAGAGATCATCGAGATACAACTCAACGGTTCCTTTACTATGATGCCATTTTATATGTAGTGTAATTTCGTACCAATGATCCCACTGGAGAGCAGGGCCGTCGACCCACACAACATTCGGGGCGCAACTCTTGCCTCCCATGATGCGCAGAGCCATGCGGACATTCTTTTTACCAACGATGCCGCTTTGCACGTAATCATCCGTCTTAGCGGCTAGCGATATATTGCCGAATTCCTTCTCGCATTTTGGAAGCGGGTTGCTGTCGTTGTGGAAGACGAGGATCCAGTTCCATTCCCCTGTCGTGGGCTGAAAGGGCTGCTCACCGGTGGCTCCTGTGGTCGTGATGCTGGTCGCGGACGGGAACATGAATGAGGTGCGCAGCCAGATTTCGTACGGCTCATAATTCCAATACTGGGTTCGGTCCCATAAGAAGACGCTGTCACTGTTGGATGCGGGCGAAGCATGGGCAGTAGGAGTGACCGTCATACCCACGGCCCTTCGTCCTGCGACGTCCGAGTGATACCAAAGGTACCCAGCCCCGCTGGTGTTCGAGCCCGCGTCCGTGCCCAAGCCGAAGTCTCGATGGGTCCATTGCGAGAGATCCCCCGTGGACAGGTCGCGATTGAGAAAAACAATATTCCTAGTTTTACTTGCGTTGAGCCCATTACACGCGATCTCTGTCGCGATACTGAACAATAGCAGCAATAGAAGAATGGGCTTCGTTCGCGTCCTTACAAGCGACCATGCAACCGTCGTCGATTGAGAAAGTATCATTAAGTGCTTTTTTGTGATATGGCTCTGGTTGGCGCTAGACCAAATTGCATTCGCATTCCCAAGTTCGGCCTGACCTCAAGCGACCAGCGACGTGGGCGCCGGCAACTTACTGAACGGCCTGACCAGCAACCTCAGCGCTGGAACCTGCGGACCTAGCGCCGCCGTTAGCGTCTCACCGCCGGCGGTGACCGTGGCCTCCGGGGGCACTCAACAGTTCACCGCAACCGTCACCGGCTTGACCAATACCGCCGTCACCTGGACGGAAGGCCATTAGCTCACCCGAGATTAGCGCGATCTCTCAGGATCCTATCAACAGCGTGAACAAACATCTTGGACATAACGTAGTAGCGCTTACCCTTCACAATTTCATTGCCCTCGAACCGAACTCCAGGCTGCATGAGGGCCTCAAGTGCTTTGCGGTAGAGGCGGGCATCGCATCCAAACAGCATATTCTTAAGCGCTCCAACCCTCTTCCAGCCGTTCGATGGAATGAACTCCCGCAGGACGACGCGGCCACCTGTGTCAATTCCCGAATCGATGAAAAAAACAGTTACCCCCGTGGGATCCCCTTGCAAAACGGACCATTCGACGACGCATCTGCCTCGATATTTGGGAAGGATGCCTATGTGTGCATTGAGAATGCCTAATCTAAACGCCGAAATCGTGGGTTCGCGATAAATCACATTGGCAGCATGTAAACCTACGTCGCATTGGAGCGATCTAAGGCGCTCGATGGACGCAGGATCGTCCAAAGGCCGATGCAGGATAATTAACCTTCCCCGCTGAGCGTATCTGCACCCCTTTGTTGTAAGCGTCCACCAGTTAAACGATTTAAGCGCTAACAAAAGTTCTCTGGACCATCGCAGCAGCGGCGATCTCATTCCCACGTTACAAACAATTACGAATACATCGATGCCGGGGAGATTCTCAATTTCCCCGGCGATGCGCATTCCCGCTCTGATTGACCCTGCCAAAACAGCGACGCGCATATCTA
>WNFF01003130.1_pt1 | contig 13568 bp, 13 predicted proteins | sample 5400441 | NCBI WGS metagenome assembly WNFF01 (sample SAMN13153345, study PRJNA577476) | soil metagenome | isolation source: 120 cm saprolite under Douglas fir tree site 2 hole 3 replicate 1 | place: USA:California | collected 2015-04-18 | reverse complement strand
CAGGGCAGTCAATTCACCGGCGCGGCCGTCACCGGTGCGCTCTTAAGCGCCGGCATCAAAATCTCCATGGACGGCCGTGGGCGCTGGATGGACAACGTGCTCATCGAACGGCTGTGGCGCTCGCTCAAATACGAGGACGTCTATCTCAAGGGCTATGCCGGCGGCCGCGAGGGCCAGGCCGGAGGTCGAAGTAGCCCCGTTTCCAATTAAGAAACCGCGCCCAGCGTCCCACCTCAGGGGTCCGCCTCATTGAATCGGCAGCGAAACTGCTGCTGTCCTTGACTTCGACGAGATTGTAGACCAATCCTCCGCGGCACGCAGTCGAGCTGGCGCTGACCGACGAAGAGATTGAACGCTTGGGAACCATTGCACGCTCGCGAAGCGAGCCGCGCGTCAGGTGGAACGAGCGCGAATGTTGCTCGCGTACTGTGAGAATCCCCGTTCTTTGCGGTGGGCGAAGACTTGCCCTGCATCATCAGACCGTCCGACGCTGCGTCGAACGGGCGGTGGCCTATGGTCCGCTTCCGCCACTCGAGGACCGGCCCCGACGGGGCAAGGAGCAGACGATTACGCCGGAGGCCGAGGCTTGGCTGCCGTCTCTGGCATCCGACAAGGCCAAGGAGCACGGCTATCCGCGCGTTCCAACGCGCGGCCTGCAAACTCACCGAGGCCGCGTGATATGATCCGAGCCGAGACAATGCTGACCTAGCCTTCAAATCTATGTCAAACCGCCACTCCCCACGAGCTTCTTTATGCATCCTTACGCCCGTTTATAACGAGGCCGGAAATCTCGACCGCTACGTTGATGAGGTGACCCGAATTCTATTTTCGCGCCCCGATCTCGATGCGCACGTTTTGTTCGTCGACGACGGCAGCTCCGACGATAGCTGGCACAAAATCCAAGAAATCGCAAAAACGTCTGATCGTTTTTCCGCTCTGCGATTGTCACGCAATTTTGGGTCGCATACGGCCTTGATCGCCGGATTCGATTACGTGCGTGAGAATACGGATATCGTGGTGACGCTGGCTTGCGATTTACAGGACCCGCCAGAAACAATAATTGAGTTTGTGGCGAAATGGCGCGAGGGCTTCGATATCGTCTGGGGCGCGCGCGGAAAGCGTGCTGATGGGCTGTTCAGACAAGCTGCCTCACGCAATCTCGAATATTTGCTGCGCCGTTTTGCGATGCCCAGGAATTCGCAGTTTCGAACCGGCAGTTTCTTCTTGATTGATCGCGTAGTTCTAGATTGTGTTCGACAGTTTCGCGAGCATTCGCGAGTCACATTCGCTCTCGTAGCATGGACAGGATTCGAGCAGTCCACTGTCATATACGATCGCAGACCGCGTTTGGTCGGATATTCCAAGTGGAGCCATGGTCAGCTTCTCAATACGGCCTACGATGTATTTATCGGTTTTTCACCGATTCCCGCCAAAGTGCTAACCGCATTCGGTTTTTTTATGTTGTTCGCCAGCCTGTCGGCAGCGGCATACGTTGTTATCGATTGGTTCTTGCTCGACGTGGTACCCGGTTGGACGGGCTTGATGACGACAATGACACTTTGCTTCGGTTTGCTGTTCGTTATGCTCGGAGTAAGTTTCGAGTACCTCTACCGTATTTTCGTGGAAACAAAGGGCCGCCCGCTTTATTTTGTTGCACGACACGTCGGCGAGGTTCAGCCGCGGAAGAGCCCCCATGCCTGACGTGCTGCTTCAACCCGCGCGCGTTAGCACCGCGCTGGACTGGTGCGCCCATTGCAAGTCCTGCCTTTGCGGTAATACAAGAGAGTTGCAGGCATGTAGAGCATTCCCGAACCAGGTGGCCGAGGAGCGCGATGGTCGTCATCGAAGCTAATGGCGCAGCCATTCCTGCTATTGGGCTTGGCACTAACACTCTGATGGGCGTCGCATGCGTTGAAGCGGTAAAGGCAGCTATATGTTTGGGATATCGGCATATCGACACCGCGGAGCGCTATCACAACGAAACCGCAGTCGGCGAAGGACTGCAGCAGGGTCTCCGCGCCGCCGGATTGAAACGGGAGGATGTTTTCGTTACCACTAAGGTCTTTCCTGATAGATTTGCTGCTGACGACTTTCACCGTTCGTTCCATGAAAGTCTCGAAAAGCTCAAACTGTCCTTCGTCGATCTGTTGCTGATCCATTGGCCGAGCTCAGACGTTCCCTTGGCGGAAACACTGAAGCTTCTCTGCAAAGTCAAACGCGACGGAGGCGCCAAGTATATCGGGGTTGCAAATTTCAATGCGCCTTTGCTTGAGCAAGCCGTGACGCTTGCAAGCGAGCCATTGGTGACAAACCAAGTCGAGGCTCATCCCTTCCTGGACCACAGTAAACTGCTTGCGGCCTGCCGCAAACACGGCATCTCGATGACAGCCTATTGCCCCCTTGCTCGCGGAAGAATAGCCGGGCATGATGTAATTGAGCGGATTGGCAAGGCGCACGGAAAGACTGTATCTCAGATTGCACTGCGCTATCTCGTTCAACAAGGTATCATCGCTATTCCGCGGTCCGCAAATCCCGATCACCTGGCGGCCAATCTCGCCGTGTTTGATTTCGCACTAACCGATTCTGAAATGCGCGAGATAGGCAATCTGAAGCATCCTCATGGTCGACTGGTTAAATCTCGCTATGCGCCATCTTGGGACGAGTAATATCGTCTTCTTCCGAACGATACAGTCATCGAAGAACTCCATTTGCGTTCGCCTTCCTTCGCAAATTTGCGGCCGTCGATGGTCAAGAACTCTTCGACCATGAAGGCGTAGGCATTGTAGAAGCGCGTCGCCGTGCTCTTGGTCTGTCGAAGATAAACGGCGATGTCCTCGAACGGCATGCCGAGATCGTGGCGCATGCGGTAGACTTGGCCTGCCTTTTCGTAAGCCTGCCAGTGATTTTGCCGGCGATGTGCATGTCGGAGAGCAGGATCGCGACCTTCTTCGGGTCAACGTCCCTTGGGCATGATCCGCGCCGGAATGATTTTCCATGTCGGGTCGTCTGGATTCTTTGGAGCGCCCGGTACAGACGACGCGGTAGTTGCCACTCCCGCGACAGATATGCCTTCCGCTTTTGCCGCTGCAGCGGCGCCCTCTTCCTCACTGCAAAAAAGGGCGACTGAACGGAATCGGTTGTACATTCCCCGGCATTACCGCAACTCTCAGCCCGTTACTCAGCACCAGTCATCGGAGTCGAAGCGCCGCCCACACCAACCCCGACATATATGAGGCCCGCCGATTCCGCTGCATCCCGTGACCAGGCGGCGCGTCCGTCAAGCACCGCGCGAATGCCGGCGGCGCGCCAAGCGAGAAAATCCGGGGACATGAACTCGGGGTGCGCTGTTTGAAGGATGACTGCATCGATGCCGCCACTTTTGATCGCACCGGGAGCGAAGCCTTTCGCGATCAAGGCATCATCGTCGTAAAGCGGATCTTCGAGCGTAACCTTTGCACCGGCTGCGATAAGGCACGACTGCAGGGCAAATGCCGGGCTGTACGCGTCCTCGCGCACCTGCGGTCGAAATGCCAGCCCCAGAATATGTATGCGCCGCCCGCGCAGCCCTCCAAGAAGCGCGGCAAGCCGTTCGATCTGCCGTCCGGGTTGGCGCTCGTTGATCTGGCGACCAAGTGCAACGAGGTCCTGAGAAATGCCCTCGCGTGCCGCGGCGTTGATCAGGAAATATGGATAGACCGGTGTACAGTGACCGCCAACCCCGATGCCCGGCTGCAGCAGCGCTGTTTCACCATCGGTATTGGCGGCGCGAAACAGGGACCATGCATCCAGCCCAATGGCCTCACCAAAGGCTGCCAGCTCGTTCGCCAGCGCGATATTAACGTCGCGATACGCCATGCCCGCGAGCTTCACAAATTCAGCGGCCTCGACGCTCCCCACTTCGATGACTGGTGCGCCGAGCCATCTTCGGTAAAAGGCCGCACCGGTAGCCGTGCTCGCGGGCGTGATGCCGCCGACGATCTTCGGCGTGTCGCTCAGCCTTGCAAATACCAACCTCGATTTCACGCGCTCGGGACTGAAGACCACGTGAAAGTCCTCGCCGGCCTTCAGACCACTGCTTTCGAGAATCGGCACCAATGTCGCACGGCAACTTCCTACCGGTATTGTCGTCTCATAGGAGACGAGCATGCCTTTGCGAAGACCCTTTGCCACGTCGACGCTTGCATTCAAGAGATTGCGCCATTCGATGTCACGTTCGGGACTCAACATGGCCGAGACAAGTATGACAACTGCGTCCGCCTCCTGGACTTCGGGAGCCGTTGCGGCGCTGGCCCGTAATCGTCCGACTGCAACGCCATCGCGCACGTAAGCCTCCTGCTCCGGCTCATCGTGCGGGTCAATACCTTGATTGATTTTTCTGACGATCGAGGGATCCGTGTCACACACCGTAACGCGCGCACCTCGATGCGCGAACATGGCCGCGACCGGCAGGCCCATTTTGCCACCGCCGATAACGACAATTTTCATGGTCTCTCTTTCTTGAACCATTCCAGGGTGTCCTCAAGACCTTCCCGGATGCCGATCGTCGGCTCAAAGCCCAGGACCGATCGCGCCAACGCGATTTCCGGCGACCGTAATCGGATCGGAACGTGCCGCCGCGGCACCTGCCTCATTTCTCCGCGTCCATAGAGCGAGATCATGGTTTCTGCAAGCTGAAGTGTCGTCAGCCGCGCTTCTGGATTCCCGATATTGAAGGCTTTTCCTCGAACAGCCTCGTTGCCGACCATGAGATCAATGGCGCGGACAAGGTCTTTGACATGGCACCACGTCCGCACGTCGGAGCCATCACCATCGACCTCCAGAGGTTCGCCGTGAACGAGCCGGCGGGCAAAATTGCTGATGGCACCTTCTCCGGTCTGGCGGGGGCCGTAAATGTTGAACGGACGCACGGTCGTAGCCGCGATTTGGTGGAACTCACCAAAGCGCAAGGTCGCATGCTCGCCTGAAAGCTTGCTGACTCCGTAGACCCAACGCCGCTCGGATACTGGACCGCTCATTGCCGGCGCGGTTTCCGCCATCGCCTCAGCATTGGGACCATAAACCTCACTCGTCGAGAAATAGATGACCTGGTGAACCCCGGCCTCGACGAGCGCATCCAGCAGGTTGAACGTCCCCAAGATATTGACCCGAAGCACGTCGATGGGCCGCTTGTCATAATTCGACACGCCGGCAATCGCGGCACAATGGATGACGGCACGGGCTCCCACGACAGCTGCTCGGACCGCATTCGTATCCAGGATATTACCCTTGATGATTTCGATTTTCCCTGAATCGGCAAGCCGCGGGACGAATCGCAACGAGTCCCGTTCGAAGGCGTCGAACAGCCTGATGTGAAACCTCGGCAGGAAATGCTCGGCAAGGTGTGAGCCGCAAAAGCCTGCCCCGCCGGTGATGACGAGAATATCCTTCATGATAGCGAAGTGCGCACCGCGCGCAAGCTGCGATCCAGCGCAACCTGCGTCATCTCCAACAATCGCACGACACGAACACCCTGTGTGCCGTCGATGATTGAGTCTTCTTTTTCAATGATGACCCGCGCAAATTCTTCGACCACCCCAGCCAACGCCTCGCGCTGGCCAATGCGCGGCGATAATACATCTCCAATGCGGTAGCTAGGGACTAGGCGCTCCGATTCCGGGCGAAATTCGATCCCGCTGTTATAAATCTTGATCCGCTCCTCCAGATTGAGATCGTCCCAAACGACCATCTGCTTCTTACCACCGACCGCGATACGCCTTACCTTCACCGGAGACATCCAGCTCAGGTTGAGATGGGCGATCATATGCGACTGATAGTGGGCGGTAACATATGCGATGTCAGGCACGTTCGCATTTACGTGGCAATAGCCAGTAGCTTCGACGTGCTCCGGATCGTCTCCGAAAAGATAATTCATGATAGCAAAATCATGCGGTGCCAAATCCCACAGCACATTCACGTCAGGCTGAAATAGCCCAAGGTTGACCCGTAGCGAGTCGTAGTAGGACACCTGGCCGATCGAGTTTGTTTGCACGAGCTCCTTGAGCTTACGCACTGCGTTATGGAATAGGAATACATGGTCGACGAGGAGGGTTAGTCCCTGCCGCTTGGCGAGTGCAACAAGGTCGTTCGCCTCTTCGACACGCATGGAGAGAGGTTTTTCGACGAGAACATGCTTTCCAGCCTTCAGTGCTTGCGCGGATAACTCGTAATGCGTCGCGACCGGTGTTGCGATGGCCATTGCGTCGATATCTTGGCGTGCCAGAAGCTCCGATGCATCAGCCAGCGCAAGAACACCCGGATAAGTGCGCGCGAGCGCTTCCCGCGCAGTTGCGGACGGATCTGCAACCGCAAGAACCTTGAATTGATGATTCGCAAAGAAATTGCGGACAAGGTTTGGGCCCCAGTACCCGTACCCGGCCACTCCCAACCTGATCACTGTACACCTCGCAGGAATTGAGCGGCCAACTGTCTCATCTCGTTGCTGACGCGCGGCAGGATGCCGCAACGCACCGTGAACGCTACAAATGCGATCAATGCAAAGTGCAGGGCGTACGCGGTGGCACACGCTGCAAATGCAGCCTCGAAAGAGCCGCCAGCTTTGGCGGCAAGAAACGCAAAAGTTGCTTCCCGTACACCGATGCCCTGCACGGAGATAGGCAGAAGGCGGGAGAATTCGGCCACAATCGCGCTCATGCCAACAGTTGCACGATCGATCCCGACCCCCACTGCGCTCGCCACTACGACGAAGCAGGCGAGCCAGATCATTGCACCCAGGATCGACAGACCGAGCGCCGCGATTCCCCGTTTCGGCGATACCCCGACGAGTCCCGCAAGCGCAGCCTTGAGCCCCTCTGGAATACGATCGCCGGCCGGCAGCTGAGAGCGCGCGGAAATCAATCGCGCAAGGAACATCGGAATGAGCGGAAGCGCCGCGGCCACGGCGAAAGCAGGAGCCGCGGCGGAAAAGACGGCGAGGTTGCGGCGATCGACGCTCACGACCGCGAAGCATAGAAGAAAAACCAGCGCATAGCCGGCGATGCCGAGGAGGCGTTCCAGCACAACAAGCGAGGCGGCGCGGCCTCGACCGCCACCGCGGTCGCCGGCGATGATCACGCGGTAGACATCCGCGCCCGCAGCAGCCGGGGTAACCAGATTGAAGACGTGCGCCACGAGCGCATCGCGGAATTCACGGCGGCCGAGGTTTCGGTCGGCCGGAGCCGCCAAGACCGCCCAACGCAACGAAAGGACCAGTGTCGTGAGGAGCGAAAGCACCGCAGCTGCCGCCAGTGCGCCGAACGAGAGTTGCGCGAAGGCGCGCAACAAAACCGGCCAGTCGAGCATCGCGAAGGCGACCGCGACGGCGATCAACGTTCCGAGAATTCCGGCAACCATCCGAATGCGGATCATCGATTTCTCAATAACCCCAGATCGAGACGTCCACGCCGACAGTCCTGGCAAGCCGGTCTACCTCCGGACGGACCCTTTGCCGCAACGCGGCCACGGTCTGCGCGCTGGGACCATCGGTGTCGCGCTCTATCGCATTGATCCTTCCGGTTGCCAGCGCCGACCAGGGCAGCGGATCGACGCCGACAAACCGCTGCAGCTGTTCGACGAACGGCTCGGGATCCACCAGCGCTGCTTCGAGAACGTATACCGCCACGCGCTCGCGGCCAACGGCGTCGATCCAGGCCTCGACGAAGGTGCCGTATCGACCCCGGGTCATGTAGTCGAAGGGTCGCGCATAGGCCTGATGAGGGGGCAACGGGGACGCGCGTCCACACTCTCTCTCGATGGCCTCCTCGAATGGCAGGGTCTCCAGCCCATTCAGACGCGAACGCATCCAATTGGAATACGCGCGCTGCACGGGCTCGCGGAGGATGAAGATGAACTTCGTCTGCGGCAGCAGGCGAACCAGGCGCTCGCGCGCCTCCGCATTCTCCAGATAGTAGCTTGTCTTTTCGATCCGAACCGATGATTGAGGTGCATTCCGAAAAATCTCAGCATAACGTCGCAGTATCCCAACGTCGCCGTCCGGATGCGCGGTCATGCAGACTTTGGGCTCGGGGATGAACGGCTGCGCGACATATATGCCGGGATGTTTGGCGAGCAGCTCGCACAAGAACGTGGTCCCGCTGCGCGGGGCGCCACCGATAACGATATCGGGGATCGGCACAGGTCCACTCATGGCGCCAAGCTCCCCGCCCATGGGCACCATTCCAGGGGAGCATCAGTCGTCGCGTCAGGCCGGACGAGAATGTCCTGCACGGTTCCCAGCACCATGAGGTGCGTACCAAGGCGTACCCGGTCGACGATTTTGCACCCATAGTGGACCGGAAGCTCGTCGAAGCCGACGGTGCTGCCGAGCTGTCTCGGCGTCAGTCCGCACCCTTCGACTTTTTCGGCGTCGAGCCGGCGCGAGACGTTGCCGAGATAGGAGATTGCGTCGAGCACATCGCCCCGATATATCGGGACGCCGCACCCAAAATGCTCGGCGCCTTCAAAAAGCTCGAGCGACGCGCGCGGCGCATAACGCTCATTGATACGGGCATACGACACGCAAATCGCCACCGTCAGCGGATGACGCGAGATGATCGTCGTCGAGCCACACGACATTCCGCCCAAACGGCCGCCACGATCGCGTACGGTGATCATGCCGAGCGAAGAGGGAAAGAAACATGGCCATCGCGCCAAGTCGTTATCGACCTCGACCTGGTCCTCCGGCAGCGGCGGCAGGTGCTTGATGGCAAACCCGTCTCTACGCTCGTCGGGCGCAAAGGCAATGGTACCGGCGCCGGGAAACACGTAGTCCGGACGATACGGCTTGACGAAGCTTGCTTGGGACAAAACCCTTTCGCGATGGGCCGCCGTCGCGTTGCGGGGCGTCGGCGACGGACCGCCGCGCCAGACCGGAAGACTTCGCCACCAGATGGGCTTTTCTCCCGAGGCAATGTCCTCGCGCAGCGAGATCGATTCGATTTCGAAGAAATAAACTCTGTGGCTGCCGACGTCGATCCACGAGCTGTCGTTGATCGGCGTACCGTCGAAGTCGCGTCCCGGCCGCGCCAAGCGGCACTCATAAGTGAGGTACGAGTCCCGGAAAACCGGGATGTTCGCCGACAGCCCGCGGCGCGTCGCCAGACCAGCCGAATCAAATCGCCTGCCAGGTTCATCCTCCGGGATCGTAGCAATTGCAGACAAGAGGCCGGCGAGGGCGGGCCCGGGCATGATGAACTGAACCGCGACCTGTCCGGAGGCTTCGAGCGCGGTCATGAATGTGCGACGTATATAATGACGCGACGACAATGCTTCTCGGCAGAAGCTGAGCGCCACCACATAGGGAAAGCGATTGACGATCGAGGCGCCGACTACCTTCTCGACGTGTGCAATCCGGTCGTGCTCGGTCGTCGCAATGCAGATCGGAGAAGGAAAGAATGCCGGCCACCGGCTGTCCGCCGACAGTTGCTCGCGACTCTCGGGCATGGGGCGAATGAAGCGCCCTTGCGCGTCATCGAAATGCCAGCCCGGCGCCGCGAGCGCGCCCTGGTACGGCCACGCGTAACGGAACGCCGCACGATCCGGCGGCAGCGTCGGCGGATCGGCAGGCGCCCCCTCAACGTCTGCCGCACACGAAGAAATCATGGATTGTTCCGGCAACTTGATCGACCTGCTCGATCGTCATTCCGTAGAAGAGCGGCAATGACAGCCCCTCACTCGCCCAGCGATCGGCACAGGGATATGAGTCTCGCCGCGGCGAAACATAGGCCAAACAGGGTTGCCTGTGAAGTGGGACGGGATAATGCAAGCCGGTTTCGATACCGGCGTGCTCCAACCACGCTCGCAGACGGTCACGCTGCGTCGAGCGAACCACGAACAGGTGCCACACATGATCCTGATTCCGAGCGGTCGGAACGTCCAGCGGCAATCCCGCGAGCGCCGCTTGATACCTCGCTGCGAGGGCGCGGCGCTGTTCCGTCCAGTCCGAAATTCGTTTCAGCTTGTGGCGCAACACTACCGCCTGCAGCCCGTCCATTCGGTAATTGAAGCCGGTTTCCGCATGGACATATCGCTCACGCTGGCCATGATTTCGGAGTGCCCGCAGCCGTTCACTGATTGCGGCGTCCGAGGTCACGACCAGGCCACCTTCACCGGCCGCACCCAGATTCTTACCCGGATAAAAGCTGAAGCAGCCAATCGCGCCGATCGTTCCAACGCAGCGGCCGTTCCAACGTGCACCGATCGCTTGCGCGGCGTCCTCGATGACGACGAGGTTGGGACGTCGCGCCAAATGGCCGACACGGTCCATATCGGCAGGCTGCCCGTAAAGATGGACCGGAATGATCGCCCGCGTGCGTGGGGTGACACGCCGCTCCGCGTCGTCGACATCGATCGTTCCGGTAGACTCGTCCACATCGCAGAGAACGGGCGTCGCGCCGACGTAAATGACCCCCCACAAGGTGGCGATGAACGTGTGCGCCGGCACCAGCACCTCGTCCCCCGGCCCGAGGTTGGCCGCAACAACAGCAAGGTGGAGGGCAGAGCTGCCGCTATTGACGGCGACTGCGTGCTCCACCCCAAGGAAGCCCGCGATCTCCTTCTCGAAGGCCTCCACCTGAGGGCCCAGGCAAAATGCGCTCTTTGCAAAGACCTCTTCGAAATCCCGCAATGCCTGGCGAGAGATTTCGCGCCACTGCAAGGCAAGATCGTTGAAGGGGATGCGTTCGGAAAATACACGCGCGGTCGAACTCGATTCGCTCCTCATTGCCGAATCTCCCTTCCAGGACGGCGCTCGCGAATGTCACCAACGACTCGAGCCGGATTTCCGACGACGATTGCGTAGTCTGGAACGTCGCGAGTAACGACCGCGCCGGCTCCGATCAGCGATGCCTGTCCGACGATCACGGGCAGCAGCGTGACGCCACTTCCAATCGCGGCGCGGCGCTTGACCAGGGTCGGCACCAGGGTCCATTCGGTATCGATCATCCGACCACTTTCGTCGACGGCCCGAGGCCACAGGTCGTTGGTAAAGATGACGCCATGACCGATGAAGACCTCATCCTCGATTACGACCCCTCCCGGAATGAAAGCGTGCGACTGAATCTTGCATCGAGCACCAACGACCGCGCCACGTTGAATCTCGACGAAGGGCCCTATCCGGGTATCCTCCCCGATACTAGCACCGTAAATATTGACGAGCTGCGGACAATAGATACGAACACCCCGGCTAATCTGAGTTGAAGGATCCACCGGCACCGCCGACTCCTCATTCAACAAGACCCAACAGCGTCTCGGTTGCCTTAAATATGGTGCGTCGTGAACGCGATAACCCGGGCCATCCTTATCCGGCCTTGAAATGCTTCTCGACCTTGACGATCGCTTTCACGCAGTCCTTCGATTCCTGCTCGCCGTATTTTTCATTGAGGTAGAGGTTGAACGAACGGTCGCGAATGCTGCGCGCATTGGGCGTGTCGAAATCGTCGGCGAGATAAGGCTGGATGTAGGGCCATTCGCAAACGACGTACTTGTAGTGGGTGTTGAGATCGATACCTTCCGCCCGGACGGCCTCGGCGAATTCGATCTTGCTGCACCTGATGGCGTCGATATCGACGATGACGGGGAAGAAGAACGGCGAGCTGGTCGGCATGAAACGGTAGGCGCGACAAACGTCGGAGGCATCGTACAGGCGCGCCACGAAATCGGATACGAAGGCCAGCCGGCTGACGATGGTGGCTGGCAGCCGCCTGAGCGACGCCAGACCGATCGCACACGAGATCTCGTCGGTATGATGGTTGAGCGCCGGCGCGAGATACGTCGACGGGTTGCGGTCGTCGAAATCGTCGCGCCAGCGCGGCTTGCCGCGATCGGAGTGGACCAGCGCGCTGCGGAAAACATCGAGACTTTTCGAGTAGACGAGCCCGCCGGACGGCCCGGTCATATGGGCCTTGCGGTACATGGTGGAGAATGCGGCGATATCGCCGAACGTCCCCACCGGCTTCGCCTTATGCCGGGCGAAATGCGCTTGGCTGCAGTCCTCGATCACCTTGATGCCGTGCTCGCGCGCGATTTGGACGATCTTGTCGATTTCAGCGGCGTAGCCTGCGGCGTGGACGATGATGGCGGCGGAAACGTTCGGCGTGACGCGTTCGGCGAACTGCTCGGGCCCGACATTGTAACTGTCCGGCCTGCTGTCCACGAGCCGCAGCTTCAATCCATTGAGCACGATGGCGGCAAGCGTGCCAGGGTCCGTGATCGGCGAGACCAGGACCTCGCTTCCCTTCGGCAGATCGAGCGCGGCGACCGAAATATAGAGGGCGGAAGTGCCGGTCGCGACGGCGTCGGCGTAACCGCCGCCCATCATCTCGACGAAGGCATCGGTATAGATTTTCTCGAACGCGCCCTGGTAGCCAGGGTCGACCTTGCGCTCGGCATAGTGGTCGAGCACCTCGAGCACCATCCTTCGCTCGTCCGCGCCGAGAGCGATCCTCGGCGGCATCGGCGTCTTGCGCACGGGCTCGCCGCCGTGGATCGCGAGCGAAGCCGCGTTCGGCGCCCGGACGGGGGCCTTGACCGCTTCGTTCATGCGAGACCTACCCGGGCGGACATCAACGAAAGATCGATGCCATGGGATCTCAGCAGGTCGTCATGGCTGCCATAATTGTGGATGAAGGCATCTTGCAGGGTGAAAGTGTCGAGCCGGCAGGCCGCCCGCGTATCCCAGGCGATCTGCTTGGCGCGCGGGGCAAGGCCTCCTTGCGGCGCGTGCTCCTCGATGACCACCACGTGCTTGTGACGCGCAAGGGCCTCCGCGATGCCATCGACGTCGAGCGGCTTCATGGTGTGGCAGGAGATCACCGAAACCGATTTTCCCGCAGCTTCGAAGCGTTCGGCGAGCTGCATCGCCTTCTGCATGATGACGCCGTAGGACAGGATGCACACGTCTGTGCCCCGCTTGATGTAGCGCAGCTTGCCGAACACCCAGGGGTCGACCGCCTTGTCGGTATAGTTCGGTTCGCCCGCCTTCCCGATGCGCAGATAGATCGGCCCATTTTTCTGGCTCGCGCAATAGCTCGTCGCCTCGGTGCATTCGGCCGGGTCGCACGGCGCGATGATCTGCATGTTGGGCAACGCCCCGGCGATGGCGATATCTTCCTGCGTGTGGTGCGTGCCGCCGAGCGTCGAGTAAATGACGCCGGCGCCCATGCCGACCACCGTCACGGGCAGGTTCTGGTAGCACAGATCGTCGCGCACCATCTCGAACGGCCGATAAAGCGAAAAGGTCGCGATCGTGTAGGCGAACGGTTGACAGCCCTTGAGCGCGAGGCCGGCACAAATTCCGATCATGCTCTGCTCGGCCACGCCGACATTGATGAACCGCGCCGGATATTGCTGGCTGAATTTCGCCATGCTGCCGGCCGGCGAGATGTCGGCGACGACGATGTAGATGTCGGGATTGCTGCTCGCCGCCTTGTAAAGCGCCTCCGAGAACGTGTTCCTCATTGCGCCGCCCGTTCGAGCTCGATCACGGCCTGCTGATATTCCTGCTTGCTCGGCGAGCGATAGTGCCAGATCGGCAC
>WNFF01005924.1_pt1 | contig 13577 bp, 12 predicted proteins | sample 5400441 | NCBI WGS metagenome assembly WNFF01 (sample SAMN13153345, study PRJNA577476) | soil metagenome | isolation source: 120 cm saprolite under Douglas fir tree site 2 hole 3 replicate 1 | place: USA:California | collected 2015-04-18 | reverse complement strand
CGGATTTTACCTGGCTGAACGGCAACGCGCGCACGAAAGACATACCGTACGACACGAAATTCTTTACGCCGGAGATCCGGGCGGACGTTGACTACAACTACAGTTTCAATCACCCGCAGGACGACACGATTGGCGGCTCGAGCGAGGTGTTTCGCTCGAACGAAGTCCACGTGACGCAGCTCGGCGTGGGCGGCGATTTTCATTATGACAACGTTCGTGCGAGATTGATGACCCAGTTTGGCCTGTATTCACAGACGACACCGCGCAACGACGCCAGCCCCGCGCGCGGCCAATGGAATCTTGACAATGCCTATCGCTACATCTCCGAAGCTTACGGCGGATACCACTTCAACGTACTGCATGGGGTCAACGTTGATGCGGGGATCTTCCTGTCGTACATCGGTCTGTTCAGTTACTACCAATTCGACAACTGGGCGTATCAGCCGTCCTATGTTTCGTCCAATACACCATGGTTCTTCAACGGTGTGCGCGTTCAAATTTTCCCCACCGAACACTTGAAGATCGAGCCGTGGTTCGTCAACGGATGGCAGGCCTATGGACGGTTCAACAACAGGCCGGGTTTCGGGCTGCAGATCCTATGGCGTCCGAACGGCTGGCTTTCGGTGCTAGGCAATCAGTACGCTCTGGGCGAGGAGGCGGCGGGCGCCCCGGGCCGCGTGCGGTATCACACCGACGATAGCATCGAGGTGAAATACTACGACCATCCGGAGAATTTTCTCAGCAAGGCCGCTTTCTCATTGACCGGGGATATGGGATGCGAGCACGGCGGCGGCGTAAGTTGCTCTACGAATCACGGGCAGGGGGCGAACTTCCATCCGAAACAGAGTTTTCTCGGCTTCATGTTGTATAACCGCCTGTGGTTCGATAAAGACAAGTTCGGGCTAACCCTCGGCGGCGGCAAAATCAACAACCCCGGACGTTACCTGGTGCTGCTGCCACCGATCAATGGGGCCACGGCGGCTTCGGGAACGCCGTACTTTACGGAGAATCCCGGAGACAAATACAAGGCCTGGGACGCCTCCGGGACATTCGACTATATGCCCAGCCAGTACATCACTTTCCGCTGGGAGTTCGATCATCGGGCGGCGAATGTGCCTTATTTTTCGGGGCCGGGCGGTGTTACGCCGACGAATTGCCCGACGGCTCCTCTCGTCGAAAATATTTGCGGCACGCCAGGGGCGTTCGTGCCGGGCTTCACACCGGATCTAAAGAAGATCGAGAACCGCATCGGCCTGTCGATTCTCGTCAAATTCTGATCCTCGCACGGAGAGCCGCGAACACGTTTCAGTGACCATATGGGATTAAACGAAAAAAGGGCCGGGCAAGAAGCCGGCTCGCCCATGGAGGGGAGCTTAATTCAATCAGATGATTACTTCGCCCGCCATTCTGCATAGAGCTTGGTGATTGTCGGGCCGATGGTGAAGCTCCAGGCGTAGATCGGGAAATTCTTAAATTTGTCCGGGACAAGATAACGCTGCTGCGCTTCTTCCACGGGAACTCCCGCCTTGAACATTTTCTCCGCCTGGCCAGCGATGTCGTCGAAGACTTCACGGATGGTGGCAACGCCTTCCTGTCCGCAGATTTGTCCGTGGCCCGGAACGAAAATCGTATCTTTGTCGTAGGACGCAAACTTTTTCAGGGTCTCGCGCCATCCGGAGACTGTCGCTTTCTCATCGACCACGACGGGATACCATCCACTGAAGAGCAAGTCGCCTGTGTAGATCACATTTTGTTCCGGAACGCGAACGATCATGTCTGTTCCGGAATGACCGGGATAGGATTCGAGAATAGCGGAGAGCCTGCCCAAATCGATCGTGATAGGCAGCTTCGCGGGATCGATGGGGTGATTCGGCAGCGCCAGAACGGAGGCATTGGCGATCTGGAAGATGCCCGTAACTGCGTTAAAATCGCCCTGTGCGCGCTGGCGCTCGGTCTCTGATTTGGCGTCCTTCACGCGCTTTTCGAGCGGCCCCAGCACGGACTCTTTATCGGCCCCCTGCAACGGACCGTAACTCTCCACGATCCTCTTTGCTGCCGTTGCGTGGGCCCAGAGCGGAACGCCGTTGGCCCCATAGAAAGAATTCCCCATCGAATGGTCGAAGTGATGGTGCGTATCCAGCGCGGCCTTCACCGGCACTTGGCTGACCATGCGCAGCGCATCCATCTGGAACGATGCGCCACCGGGCGAGCCGAATCCTTCAATTAAGAACGCGGCGTCCCTTCCGGCCAGGAAGCCGCCGTTGGAAATTGTCTGAAAGCCCTTCGAGGAATCGGAGATGGTGGCGTATAGCCCGTCGCCGACTTTACGCACAGAGGCGAAGCCTTTGTCAGCAAGTAGAGTCTGCGACACGCGCGAGTCGCCCGTCAGCTCCACGGCGAGCGCGGGCAATGGAATCAACTTTGCGACCGCGTAAAATGCCCCGAAGCACGACGTGCGCGCGAGAAACTTGCGGCGGGAAAAACCGAGGGAGCGAACCGCTCCGCAGTCACCGATCGAGAGATCCATCATGGCTCCTCCGTGTGATTAACGACGAGGCATTGGATGACAGCCCGGTGCGAAAGATTCTGTAACAGAGCGTTCGTGCGGGCAAGAAGAGTCGCACTGGCCCTTTAGTCGATTTCCAGCTTCTGGCGGGGAATAAATTCGCGGGAATCCACGTCTAATTCTTGAGTGCTCCGGTGTCACCTCCAAGGGGATGGGCTGAAGTTCATGGCAGGGAAGCGACGGGCGGCATGGAGAGAGCTTGAAAACGGCTAAGCAATTGACCCCAAACGGTTTCCCTTTACCCGAGACCATTCGCTTGGCTCAGAGAGGCGACGCAGCAGCGTTTGAGAGTCTGTATCAGGCGCACAGCCGGCGCGTCTACGCCCTCTGCTTGCGGATGGCAAGGAACCCCGCGGAAGCCGAAGATTTGACCCAGGAAGCCTTCCTCCAGATGTACCGCAAGATTCAAACATTTCGGGGTGACGCCAGCTTCTCCACCTGGCTACACCGAGTGACCGTAAATATCGTTCTGATGAAGCTGCGAAGAAAGAAGCATAACGAGGTCTCGCTCGAGGAGAGCACCGAACGCGACGAGAATTCCTCTACGCCGCCCAGCGAATTCGGAGAGACTGACCTTCGGCTAACCGGCTCCATCGATAGGATCAATTTGCAGAGGGCTATCGGGCAACTTCCACCGGGATTCAAATCGATTTTCGTTCTCCACGATATTCAGGGCTATAAGCACCACGAGATAGGCGAGATACTGGGATGCTCAGCCGGGAATTCCAAGTCTCAATTGCACAAAGCACGCATGCGGCTACGTGCGCTTCTGAAGCGCGGAGTTTACGGCAGCTCTCGCCAGATGGGCAAATCACCCGCAAGCTGTCCGGCGATGAATCGGCGGGGCTACTCCCTCGACTACGCCAAAGCCTGAAGGCGACGAGGAATGACAAGCAGGGAAGCGCAGTTGCAGAATCAGTCCGTCAGGAACGCTGTGGTTTCTTTTAGGAAGAGGTCCAACTGGTCATGATGGACCCAGTGGCCCGCGTTCGGCACCGTTACCAGAAGATCAGCGTCGGAGAGACAATCTGCCCGAATAGTTCCACGGCATCCTGGACGTGCTGCCCGTACGGCGAGAAGGCGCGGACATAGTTGTCGAATTTCCAGATCAGCGATCCATCGGAATTCCAATTTGTGCCGTGCAAGGTCAAGTGCCGCGCCACTTCATCGGAAAGCCGCGGATTCGCTTCTTTCATCCGCGCCATCGCGGCATCAAGGTTCGGATAGTTTTTCGGTTGCCGCTTTTCCAGATTGCGCACCTCCTCAATCCAATACCGCAGCCGCTGCGATGCCGGTCCGTGTACGCGGTGCTTCTCCGGAAGTCCTAATCCTTCAATCGAGACGGCTCTGCCGACACGATCGGGGTACACTCCCGCATAACTCAGGACGATTCCCCCTCCGAGAGAATGGCCAATCAGCCGAATCGGAAAATCATCAATGATGTCCAGCAGAGCTGAGAGGTCGAGGACGTGTTCTGCGACACCGTACGTCGCGCCGGGCGCCCACGCGCTATTTCCGTGGCCGCGCAGATCGAGCGCGTAGACGTGATAGCGCTGGCGCAGCGCCCGCGCCACCCAGTCCCAGTTGCGCGCGTGATCCAGGCCGCCGTGCACCAGCACCAGCGCAGGTTTCGCGTCCTGTCCGTAGTCCCAGAACTGCAGCTTTAATCTGTCTGAATAGAAGAAGTGTGAGATGGGTTCCAAGCGTCGCCCGCCAATCGAGGAAGCATTATAGTCTACGAGAGTTCGGCTGTTAAAACGTGCCTGCGTTGCTGTGCGCCAGTAGACGGGTCTTCCACCATCGCAAGCCGCAGCTTGCCGCCCCCCAAAAATGTCGCCTTTTTGCTAATACCATGCGTTCGACAAGGCAGTAACGAAAACGAGCCCGTTACCGCAGAGCGAATCGGAACAGCCGTATACTTTTTGAGTGAGACTCCAGCCGAATCACGCGACCCTCGAAGGGAGGCCTATTTGATGAACAAGATCGCAGCGCTTTTAGCCATCGGGTTAGCTCTTGCTCCTGCCTGGCCTGGACAAGAGCCGGACGCGCCTCCGAACCCTGAAATGCAACGGCAAGAAATCGTCAACCTCGAGAAAGAGACGGTGCGCGCCATTCAGCAGAACAGTGGAACCTTTTTCAGACGCGTGTATAGCGAGGATTTTATCGGCACCCTGTCGCACGGTCAGGCGGTGAACAAAACCCAACTGATTGATGCGGTGCAGACACCCGGGATGAAGTATGAGACGTTTATTGCCACGGATATTAAAGTCCGTTTCTTTCAAGATGTGGCCATTGCGACTAGCTTGTGGTCATCGCGGACCATTCTCAATGGGCAGCGGGTTGGCGGGCAGTTGCGCGTCGTGCACGTTTATGTGAACGGCCCCAGGGGTTGGCAGGCTGTCGCCAGCCAGACGACGCCCCTGCCTCCCGACTCACATCTTCCGCTTTGAAAGCTCGTTGCATTCCGCAGACGTTCTCTGCGTTCCAGCCGCTAATTGAATTTCGCGGATGGCGCACCGTTGGCCATCGCGGAATACGCTATGGCTGCAACGGCGACTGCCGCCCTGAAGAAATTCGGCGCTTCGGCTATCGCCCCAGAAGGCAAGCTAGAACCTTGAGTTTCCTCTTTCTCCGCGCGCGAGTTGCGTTGACGCGGTTGGCCGCCGATGCTACGCTCCCGCGACACGCTTCAAAATCGCATGCGCGCCGTCGACCTGATCCGCAAGAAACGCGACTCCGGGGAGCATACCCGCGAAGAGATTGACTTTCTTATTTCCGGCTACACACGCGGCGAAATTCCCGATTACCAGATTTCCGCGTGGCTTATGGCCGCCTGGCTCCGCGGATTGAATCGTTTCGAGATCGCCGCCCTCACGGAATCCATGCTTTATTCGGGCGAGGTTCTGAATCTCGCGGATCTCCCCGGCAGGAAAGTGGACAAACATTCCACGGGAGGCGTGGGCGACAAGACTTCACTTATCCTGGCGCCGATCGTCGCCGCAGGAGGGCTCACCGTCCCGATGATCAGCGGCCGCGGCCTGGGTCACACCGGCGGAACGCTCGATAAACTGGAAGCGATTCCCAGCTTCAACGTAAATCTTACGCTCGAAGAATTTCGCCGCGTATTGAAAGAATGCGGCATGGGCCTTATCGGCCAGACAGCTGAAATCGCGCCTGCGGACAAAAAAATCTATGCTCTTCGCGATGTCACCGCAACGATCGAAAATGCCGGCCTGATCTGCGCTTCCATCATGAGCAAGAAACTCGCCGAAGGAATCGACGCGCTCGTCCTCGACGTGAAAACGGGTTGCGGTGCCTTCATGAAGCGCGAAGAAGACGCCGTCCGCCTTGCCGAAGTCATGGTGGAGACCGGCAAGCGCATGGGCAAGAAAACCGTGGCCCTGATCACCGACATGGATCAGCCGCTGGGCCGCACCGCCGGCCATGCCATCGAAATTGCGGAATGCATCGAGGTCCTCAGCGGGCGCGGACCCGGTGACCTCCGCGAGCTGAGCATCGAGCTGTCCGCATGGATGTTCTACCTTGGAGAACGCACGAAGAGTGTTGACGAAGGCCGCCAATTAGCCGGAACGATGATTGCCAGCGGCCAGGCCAAGGAGAAATTCAAGCAGGGCATTCGCCTGCAAGGCGGAGACGACCGCGTGATCAACGAGCCACAGCGCTTGCCGGCGGCCCGCTCTCATGCCGAAGTGCCGAGCCCGATGAAGGGCTACATTGCCGCAACCAACTGCGAACAGTTCGGCATCGCCCTGGCCATACTGGGCGGCGGCCGTGAGAAAAAGGAAGATACGATCGATCACGCCGTCGGGCTCGAGTTCCGCAAGCGCATCGGCGATCGCGTCGAAAAAGGCGAGCCGCTCGCAACGATCCATTACAATTCGGACGGCAAGCTCGCGGAAGCGAAGAGTCTGATCGCCGAGAGTTACCTAATTGGCGAAAGCGCACCGTCGGGAGAACGCCCGCTCATCCGCCGTATCCTCGGCGCTTGAAAAGGAGAATGCATGGGACGATTCACAGGAGTGCTCGGCCTGATTACGATGATCGGACTCGCATACTTGTTTTCGACCGATCGCAAGGCAATCAAACTCAAGGCGGTGCTCTGGGGCGTCGGCCTCCAGCTTGTATTCGCGGTGTTCGTGCTGAAGTTTGAAATTGGCCGGCGGCTGTTCGAAAAGGCCGGCTTTCTGGTCAACAAGCTTCTCAGCTTCTCGTATATCGGTTCTGAATTCGTGTTCGGCGAGATAGGCAAGAAAGCTTCTTCACTGGGGTTTTCTTTCGCGTTTCAAGTTCTTCCCACGATCATTTTCATCGCGGCGTTCTTTGCGCTGCTGTACCACATCGGCGCGATGCAACTGGTCATCCGCGCCGCGGCGTGGATCATGACGCGGGTGATGGGCGTAAGCGGGGCAGAATCGTTGAATGTCGCCGCCAGCATCTTCATGGGCCAGACCGAAGCACCGCTTACCATCCGGCCATTCCTGAGCAAGCTGACGAAGTCCGAGCTGATGTGCGTGATGACCAGCGGGATGGCGCACGTCTCGGGCGGTATTATGGCCGCGTATATCGCGTTCGGCATCGAAGCCAAGCACCTGCTCACCGCGGTAATCATGACGGCGCCAGGAACTTTGCTGATGGCCAAGATGCTTGTGCCGGAAACCGAGAAACCGCTCACAGCGGGGCGCTTGGAAATGCCGGAAATGGAAAAAGAAGCGAATTTTCTGGGCGCGATATCGCGCGGCACCGTGGATGGATTACACCTGGCCTTGAATGTTGGCGCGATGCTCATCACGTTTTTGGCGCTGCTCGCGCTGATCAATGCGCTGATGGGCGGCGCCCATAACTGGCTTGCCGGGCACGGCGTGGCCGAGTTCCCTTCGAGTCTGCAGCAGATTTTCGGCTGGATTTTTGCGCCGGTGGCCTGGGTCATTGGGATTCCGTGGCGTGATTGCGCCACGATCGGCAATCTGCTCGGCACGCGCATGGTGATCAATGAAGTCGTTGCCTTCACGCAACTCGGCGGAATGAGAGCGACGCTCGATCCACGATCCTTCACGATTGCGACGTTTGCGCTGTGCGGCTTTGCCAATTTCAGCTCGATTGGGATTCAAATCGGCGGCATCGGCGCGCTTGCGCCGAACCAGCGCGGGCAACTTGCCAAATTCGGCATTCGCGCCATGCTCGCCGGAACGATGGCAAATTTAATGTCCGCGTCCATCGTGGGAATTTTGACGTGAGCCCCAGGAAGAAAACAGAAATTGCACGGGGAAAGGAGCAGTATGCAGTGCAATCTGCAGCGGCTGCGCCGGCTGCGAATGCGTCCGAGAGCGAATTCGAGCGAGCGGAAGCTGCGGCAAAATATATTTTTTCTCAAACTTCGCTGCGCCCGAAAATCGCCCTCATCCTCGGCTCCGGCCTGGGCGCTTTTGCAGAGGAATTCAGCGCTGCCGTTAAAATTGCCTACGCGAAGATCCCGCACTTCCCGCAGTCCACGGCGATTGGCCACGCGGGGCAACTGGTGATCGGCAAGGTGGGACAAGTAGCCGTGGCGGGGATGCAGGGACGAGTGCACCTGTATGAAGGATATTCGGTGAAGGAGGTGACATTTCCGGTGCGCGTGTTCGCGCGCATGGGGGTGAAGGCCGTGATCCTCACAAACGCAGCAGGGGGGATCAAGCGCGAATTTGTGCAGGGGAGTCTGGTGGTGATCAAGGACCACATCAATCTCCAAGGGGTGAATCCACTTTCGGGACCGAATGAGGAAAGATTCGGGCAGCGCTTTCCGGACATGAGCGTCGCCTACGACAGAAGATTTAGGGAAATGACGGTGGGGGAAGGGAATCGCCTGGGAATCGGAATGCATGAAGGGGTCTACGCAGCGTTGAGCGGGCCAAGCTACGAAACTCCGGCAGAAATACGGTATCTGCGCACGATTGGCGCGGACCTGGTGGGGATGTCGACGGTGCCGGAAGTGATTGCGGCGCGGCACAGCGGCCTGCGCGTGCTGGGAATTTCTTGCGTGACGAATGCCGCGGCCGGGATTCTCGACAAGGCGCTGGACCACAGGGAAGTGCTGGAAACCGCCGAGCGCGTGAAGGGACAATTCATCGCGCTGTTAAAAGCGGTGATTCCGCGGATTGCCGAAGCGATTGCGTGATCCTTTTTGTCTTTCGGATGCCGGGGGTCAGACGTGAGTGAATTCGATGTTTTGATTGCGACGGCGAAGCGAGCACGAGAGAACGCGCACGCAGCGTACTCCAATTTTCGCGTGGGCGCTGCGCTGCGCGCGACTTCGGGGAGAATTTTCGGCGGGTGCAACGTCGAGAACGCTACGTACGGGCTGACGATGTGCGCCGAGCGCGTGGCAATTTTCAAGGCTATTAGCGAAGGAGAGCGCGGCTTCGATGCGATCGCCGTGGTGACAGACACGGATTCGCTGACGCCGCCATGCGGAGCGTGCAGGCAGCTGATCTGGGAATTCTGCGGCGACATTCCGGTGATCTTGTCAAATTTGAAGGGCAAAAGCGAAACGCTGCGGATGCGTGAATTATTCCCCAAGCCCTTTGATGCTTCCAATTTGTAAGTGGAGATAGCCTCAGAGCCGCAGAGGCAGTGAGGGCTCCAGAGTAAGAGTCGAGTAGCAGGATCTTTGCAGTGCAGATCAGCGAATGTTCCGAGACGGTTCAGCGCTCTCCGTCCTTCAATAAATCATCGAGGAGCGTGTGGACGTGCTCGACGGCTTGCGAGAGGTCGGTAACTCCCGAGGTTTCGCGGGTTACTTCCTGACTGGCCAGGTCCGCGGCAATGGCGTCGATAAGCTGGGCGGCACGGCGGATGCGCTCAGTCGTGAGCAAGGGGAGCACCGTCCTGGGATCGTGATCTTGGAGCTGGCGCTCCTGCCACTCCTGAACCGCCCAGGCAGTCTTGCGCACGTGATCTACAGCGTCGCGGAAGTCTGTCAAGATGCGCGGGTCTATTCCGCCCGAGCGAATCTCCTGTTCGAGGCGGAAAAGCTCGGAGCTGGTTTTGCGGAGCTGAAAATTGACGCCCCAAAAAGTTTCACTGGGAATCAGAAGCTCGACGGCAACGCCCAGCGAGTAACCTTCCTTGGAACGGCGAGGAGCGACAACGCGCGCCCGATACGTTTCGCCGGTAAGGAGATTCGTTAACTCGAGCTGGCTGCCCACGCTGGGATAATTTTTCATTTCCAACAAACCACCGTGAGCATTTACCTCCTTTGCTTGTGCGGTTACTTTGACGCCGGTCCCGGCGGCGTCCTGCCATCTGGCTTCCACCGGAACAACGACAGGGAAACGGAGGCCACGGCGTTTTTCTTTTTTCGTGGGTGGGCCGCTCTGAATTTGCTCGTCCATTGTTCTTGTCCGCGCCCCTTTGATTGGTTGCCTTTATACCATGTTCCCGCGCACGGAAGTGGCGCCTGATCGCTGGCATTCACTCAGCGTACAGCGGAAGAGGCGAGACGGCGCGAGACGTAGTCTGTGACGTAGGTTGCGAAGGTGTCCTCGAGGCGCAGCGTAAGCGGGCCGGGCGCGGAGGCGATATGGTGGCCCGCGATTTCGCCGACGCCGATGAGACTGCGGTTGGTGGACGTGATAAAAACTTCGTCGGAAGAGTAGAGATCGTCGGGGCGGAGAGTTTGCTCAACAAAGGAGAAGCCTGCTTCGGGCGCGATTTCGAAAAGAATGCCGCGGGTGACGCCCTCGAGGCAGCCGGAGCTGAGCGGCGGGGTGAAGACTTTGTTATTTTTCACGGCGAAGATGTTGGCGGCAGTGCATTCGGCAACTTCGCCACGCTCGTTGAGGAGGACCACTTCATCGAAGCCTCCTTTTTGTGCTTCGGCGACGGCCCAGACGTTCGGGAGCCAGGAGATCGTCTTGACCCCGGCGAGCGGGGAAACGGCGTGCCGGCCGTGTTCGCGAAGAGCGAGTCGCACGGGTTCGCGATATTCAGGGAGGCCCGCCGTGTAAATGATAAGGTCGACTGGCGGCTGGGCCTCGTCGCTCTGCCAGTGGCCGACCTGGTTGTAGACGAGGTAGATGCGCGCGGCGCCTTCCGAGACTTTGTTGGCGCGAATCACTTCGTGAAGATGGACGCGAATTTTTGCGGCGGTGTAGGGTATCGGCATGTGAATGGTCGCGGCGTCTTTTTCGAGCCGGCGCCAGTGGCGTTCATAGGCGAAGGCTTCGCCGCGGGAAATGCGCAACGTGGTGAAGATTCCCCAGCCGCAAGTAAGGCCCGCTTGGCCGGGCGAAAGGCGAACCTTTTCGATTGGCAGCAAGCTCTCGTTGTGGAAGATATTGCGGTGGATCACGCGCTTTCCTCAATTCTTATTGTATCGGAAATGCGGTAAAGCCACGGAGTGCATAAGCGAATCGGGCACGGGGCAGTTCGTCAAAGGTACGGCAACCATGGTGGGAATGTCGTATTTCGGGCGCACGTGGGGCGAGCCGGGGCTGATTAAGTTGGCGTTCGCGTTTGAACGGGCGGCCAAAGTGAAGAAGGCGCCGCAGTTCCCGCCCGGCGTGGAAGTGAGCCGGTGGCTTTGCCTTGACCGGAAGTGGGAATTTTCGCTGCGGCTAAGGGCCGCAGCGGCCCGGCACGATCAACTCCTGACCCACATCGATTTGGTTTGCATCGCGGAGGAGCGGGTTGACCCGCGCTATATAAGGCCAGAGTGCACCACGGCCGAACGTCGTTTGCGCGATTTTCCACAACGTGTCGCCCTTGCGAACGCTGATTTTCAACGGTGTTCTCGAGACTGAATACCGAGTGGGAATGTAAATTTGCGCCCCCGCTTCGATTTTGTGCGGATCTTCGATACCCGGATTTAGCGCGAGCAGTTCACGCCACCGGGAGCCCCTTCCTAAATTCTGCAGCGCCAGTTTCCAGAGTGAATCGCCGCGTTGCACCGTGACGGAATGCAAGATTGGACTAGATGGATGTGACATTGGCACCGACGGCCGAGAAGGTGCGATCAGCGCTGGCGCAGGCACGGAAATGGACGGCCGATGGAGGAGCGGCCGCAGAAATGGGTCCTTACGATTTGAGGGAGGATGAAGAGGTGGCGACGGCCTGATGGGGGCGGCGAGAGGTGGATTGCTGAACGGAAGATGGAATTCCGCAGACTGTTGAGGCTGGCGCGTCTGCTTTTGCTTTCGGTATTGGCGGGCGATATCGCCGAGAGGAAGTTGCGCCGGGGCCGATTGAGCGTCGATGGCTTCCGGCGGTTTCTCTGCAGCGGGGAGAGTTTGCCCTTTCTTCTTGGCTTGCAACCTCTCGCTGTCTTCAGGAGTCAGGATGCGGGCCCGACGCAAGTCCTCCTCGGTGTAGACGTGCTTGGGAGGCTTTTGTTGGTTTTCCTTCCGCGCGCGTTCCTGTCTGGCCGCCTCGGCAACATCCTGAGCGTTGCAATTCGTGATGGCGAAGAGAAGGCAGGAGAGCATCAAGATGCCGGGCACGGAGAGGCGATGGCGGCGCAACAGATCCCCGGGATCTGCGACGTGCGGCCCCATCGATTTCAAATCTTCGATGTCCGTTGTTGCCATGGCAATCGGCTAAGAAAACATTGATGACGCCCATTCTATCGGCGGCTGTGCCGCGGTCAACGAGTTTCTCGCAGATGTTCTTTTCAGTTACGCCCCACCGAGCAGGTTGATCCATCCGGATTTTGTGCGCCCACAGAACGTGAGAATGCAGAATTTTGGGAACGCGGCTGTCCAGGGTGTGGAGCGGCTATACTAAATTTCCGAACTCGCTTGGAAAAAATGCAGGGAACGCACGATCGCGTGATTGACAAGGAGGCCGAAGTGACCTATTGTCTAGCCGGTTAGAGGGCTGATAAATGCACTAGGGAACAGTTTCTTTGCGCGCAAGATTCCACAGAGCTGGTTTGACCGTGCTGAGTATTGCTGCGGAAGAAAATTCCAGGCTTCTAGCTTGGAACTGCGAATTACGGAATCGCATATACCGCTGACTATTTCGGGCGCATTCTCACGCAAGCAGGGAAGGAGAGTTTGAAACCCCCTTGGCGCATAAGAACGTGAATGGCGAGCAATTCATCGTCCACTCGGGAAAACTTCCCACTGGCCGGTCGGGCGAACTTCTGAAATTGTCCCGTGAAGATGCTAGGTGGGAATGGATGAGCTTTTCCGTCAGGCGGCTCAATCCTGGCGAGGGCTATCAAACAACCACAGGAAAAGAGGAGGCGGTTTTCGTCGTCCTCGGAGGGAAATGCATCGCCGATTGGGGGGAAGGCCCGAGCTCCATCGGAAAGCGCAAAAACGTTTTTGATGGCTTTCCCTATGCGCTCTACCTGCCTGCCGGAAGCCGCGTGAATTTCAGGGGCGAAACCGTTTTTGAGTTTGCGGAGTGCAGAGTTCCTTCCGAAGCTCACCTAGCACCCAAGCTAATCACGCCGGTTGATGTCGTCAGCAGTCTGCGTGGCGGCGGAAACGCTTCCCGGCAAATCGTCGATGTCATCCGCCCGGACTTTCCGGCAGATAAACTGGTCGCGGTCGAGGTCTACACTCCCGGTGGGAACTGGTCCAGCTACCCCCCGCATAAACACGATGTGCACAATCCCCCTAAGGAAGTGGATTTGGATGAGATCTACTACTACCGGATTGAGCAGCCGGAAGGATTTGCGTTCCAGCATCTCTATTCACCGGATCGATCGAGTGAACTGACATTGAGGACCATGGACGGCGATGTTGTACTGGTGCGAAGCGGATATCACCCGGTCGTCGCTGGGCCGGGGTACAACGTTTATTACCTGAACTTCCTGGCCGGGAGTTCGCGCACCCTTGCCGTAACGGAAGATGCCAGCCACGTGTGGATTCGGGATACCTGGAAGGAAACCGATCCGCGCCTGCCGCTGATCAAAGGGTGACGAATTCTCCGAGAAATCCTTCAGTGGCGCTCCATTATCGAATAGACGAAAGGTTCTTCCTAAAGGCAGCATGCGGTTCCCGCC
>WNFF01008843.1_pt1 | contig 13581 bp, 11 predicted proteins | sample 5400441 | NCBI WGS metagenome assembly WNFF01 (sample SAMN13153345, study PRJNA577476) | soil metagenome | isolation source: 120 cm saprolite under Douglas fir tree site 2 hole 3 replicate 1 | place: USA:California | collected 2015-04-18 | reverse complement strand
ACTCCACCGCGCTCGGCGGAATGGAGGGAATGACAATCCGAGTAGGATTGGTCACATCGCAATATCGAGGTCACCACCGCGGCGGCCATGATTGCGCGCCGTGCAGCACGCGGATTATCTCGACCACGTCGGCGCGGACGCGCTAGACGATCATCCAGGGTGTGCCGCCGATGATGAGCTCGCGGGTCAGCGGAACCCTGCCGACACGTCCCATGCTCGGGTATTCCGCGAGCTGATCGACTGCGGCTTGAATGCGCTGCACGGCATTCCGGGCCGCGGTGGGGTCATGATCGGCGATGTACTTCGCTTGATGATCAAGGTTACGGAGGGCGGTGCTCAGCCATCTAATCCGCATCAGGATCTACGCGGCGCCACTTCTCGAACATCGCTCGGACTTCTGCATCAGTCGCGAACTCCCCGGCATCGGCTTCGGCGAGCCCGCGCTTTATTTCCTCGATCTGCCACGCTTCAGATTCTACGAACGTTTCGAGCGCGCGGTTGACGACCCATGATCTCGGTCGGTCGATGGCGTCAGCGATAGCGTCGAGCCGGTCCTGAAGCTCTGTCGAGACCCGAACCGTGAGCACGTTCTTCCCAGCCATCTCCACTCCGAGCATATCGTGTAGTCAATCGTATTCTATAGATAGCGATGGTTCGGCAGACAAGCAGATGCTGGCGCTTAGTTCTGCTCGCGGGTTTCCTTGAAGCGGAGGTTGATTTTTGGGTGCGCGGCCGAAATAGACCAGGGTCAGATGGCCCCCGCGATAGGCTTGCGGGTCGAAGGGCGGACAAAGCGCCTTCGCCATCTCGACCTCCTCGCGAACGGGTCGCGGCCTTCGCCGTCGAGCAACCCGCCGAAGAGCTCGGTGTTCGCGCAACTCCAGGCGCGCCGCCGGGCGCAAGCCCGGATGTAGAACGCGAGGCCGCCCGGGTTCGGCTCGCCGGCGTGCGCCGGGCGGCGTCAGCGCAGGGCGGGCGTTGACAAGCTGCGGCCCGGCTGCTGTATGGCCGGCGACATGAAGCAGCGTTCGATCGGGTGCCGGGTTGTTGCGTTCGCCGCCATACTGGGCGCCGGGGCGGCGAGCGCCGAGGAACCGCAGCTCAACGTCTACAACTGGTCGGATTACATCGCGCCCGACACGATCCCCAAATTTGTGGCCGAGACCGGGATCAAGGTCAGCTATGACGTCTATGACAGTAACGAGGTGCTGGAGGCAAAGCTCTTGTCCGGCCGGTCGGGCTATGACGTCGTGGTGCCCTCGGCGGCGCCGTTCATGGCGCGCCAAATCGTGGCCGGGGTCTACCGGGTGCTCGACCGGAGCAAATTGCCGAATTGGAAGAACCTCGACCCGCGCATCCTCGAAATGGTCGCCTCCTCCGATCCGGGAAATGCCCACGGCGTGCCCTATTTATGGAGCTTCACCGGGATCGGCGACAACGAGACCCAGCTCCGCGCCGCCCTGGGTGAAACCGCCCCGGGGGACAGCCTAGCGTTGATCTTCGATCCGGCAGTCGCAGCGAAACTCGCTCCGTGCGGCATCTCGCTGCTCGACACCCCGCAAGAGGTCTTCCCGGCCGCACTCGCCTATCTCGGGCTCGACCCGAAGAGCCGCGACCTCGGCGACCTCGACGAAGCCTTGGCCGTCCTCGAAAAGATCCGCCCCTACATCCGCAAGTTCCACTCCTCGCAATATATCGACGACCTCGCCAATGGCGATCTGTGCGTGGCCCTCGGCTATTCGGGCGATGTGGTCCAGGCGCGCGACCGGGCGCGAGAGGCCGGGAACGACGTGCGGATCGGCTTTCGGGTCCCGAAAGAACGGGTGCAGATGGCGGTCGACATGCTGGGGATCCCGGCCGATGCGCCGCATCCGGAGAATGCGCTCCGGTTTATCGACTACCTCTTGCGCCCGGCGGTGATCGCCGACATCACCGACGCCGTCGCCTACCCGAACCCGAACTTGCCGGCGACGGCATTGGTCAAACCCGAGATCCGCGACGATCCGGCGGTCTACCCGCCGGAAGATGTCCGCGATCGATTTTATGTCGATCTTCCGGCGCCGGCGGATTACGAGCGGGCACGCACGCGTGCTTGGACGCGGCTCAAATCGGGCCGCTGATCGTTGAATCGGAATGAACTGCAATAGGCTGACGTGCTGCCGTCACCCCTCCGAAAGCGGAGGACTAAATATCATCCTCTCCCCTCGCTGGCCGGGGGGAGAGGGTAGGGTGAGGGGGGCTGGCGAGCCGGTTTGCGGCGCTGCCCACCTCACCCTCCCATCGCTACGCGAAGGGCCCCTCCCTCTCCCCCCTGAAGGGCGGAGAGGGGCTTGTCCCCCCGTCTGAGGCGCTCAACGAGGATGGCGCTGCTCGAAATCGCGGGCGTCTCGAAGCGGTTCGGTGCCACGGCGGCGGTCGAGGATGTTTCGCTGAATATCGAGCAGGGCGAGCTTTTTGCTCTGCTGGGGCCGTCGGGATGTGGCAAGACAACCCTGTTGCGGATGATCGCCGGGCTCGAGACCCCCGATAGCGGCTGCATTCTGATCGATGGCGTCGACATCACCGCTCGGCCGCCCTACGCGCGGCCGGTCAATATGATGTTTCAGTCTTATGCGCTCTTCCCGCATATGGACGTCGCCGGCAACATCGCCTTTGGCTTGCGCCAGGAAGGAATGGGCCGCCGGGATATCGCCGCCCGCGTGGGCGAGATGCTGGCATTGGTGCAGATGTCGGATTATGGCGCGCGTCGCCCGCACGAGCTGTCGGGCGGGCAGCGCCAGCGCGTGGCCTTGGCGCGCGCTCTCGCCAAGATGCCCAAGCTGGTGTTGCTCGACGAGCCGCTCGCCGCCCTCGACCGCAAGCTGCGCCAAGAGACCCGGCTCGAGCTGATCGGCATCCAGGAGCGGGTCGGCACCGCTTTCCTCGTTGTGACCCACGACCAGGAGGAGGCGCTGGGCGTCGCCTCGCGCATTGCGGTGATGAACCGCGGGCGTCTCGTCCAGATCGGCACCCCTGTCGAGATCTACGAGCGGCCGGGCTCGCGGTTTGTCGCCGATTTCGTCGGCGACGTGAATTTGTTCGAGGGCGAGCTAGCCGCCGGGTTCAACTGCCTGGAGCTCACCGTGGCGGGGTTCGACCGCCCGATCCCGTTGCCATCCAGCACCGTCTTGCCGGATGGGGCGGCGGCAACATTGGCATTGCGGCCGGAGAAACTGCGGCTGTGCCGCGAACGCCCGCTCGGGTTTGCGGTGGCTGCAAGGGTAGCGTCGATCAGCTATCTCGGCGGGGCCTCCACCGTGCATCTGACGGCGGAAGGGAGGCGCCTGCTGAAGGCGCGTCTGCCGAGCGCCGAGGCCGGTTGTCTCAGCCGCGGTACGGCGGTTTGGGCGAGCTGGTCACCGGATGACGGGGTGGTGATCACCCGATGATCGGGATCGGTCGGCTCGGCCGGCTGACGCTGATCGGCCTGCCTTTCGTTTGGCTGGGGCTGTTCTTTCTGATCCCGCTGTTGATCGTCCTAAAGATCAGTCTGGCCCAGAGTGCTATCGGCATCCCTCCCTATACGCCGCTCTTCCTTAACGACGGCAGCGGCTTGAAAATTCAGGCAACTTTGGCGAACTTTGTCTTGCTCGCCAGTGACGATCTCTATTTGCGTGCTTATCTCGGCGCGCTCGGCAATGCAGCGCTGGCGACAGCACTCTGCCTCGTCTTCGGCTACCCGATCGCCTATGCAATCGCATCTGCGCCCAGGGCGTGGCGTCAGCCCCTGCTGTTCCTGGTCATGCTGCCGTTCTGGACCAGCTTTCTGATCCGCGTCTATGCCTGGATCGCGATCCTCAAGCCGAACGGCCTGCTGAATGAGTTGCTGATGGCGACTGGGTTGATCACAGCACCGTTGCCGCTCCTCAACAACGCTTTCTCGGTCGAGCTCGGCCTCGTCTATTCCTATCTTCCGTTCATGATCCTGCCGCTCTACGGCAGCCTCTCCGCGCTCGACGAGAGCCTCCTAGCAGCGGCGGCGGATCTGGGCGCTCGCCCCTTTCGGGCTTTTCTCGGCGTGACCCTGCCATTGTCGCTGCCGGGGATCGCCGCCGGCTCGCTCCTTGTGCTGATCCCGGCGGTCGGTGAGTTCGTGATCCCCGATCTGCTCGGCGGCGCCGACACGCTGATGATCGGCAAGGTGCTGTGGGATGAGTTCTTCAACAACCGCGACTGGCCCGTCGCGTCGGCGGTCGCGGTGGTGCTCGTCACCGCCCTCGCGCATTGGCGCTCGGCTTCGGCTTTCTGTACGCGCCGATCGTGCTGCTCGTCGTCTACTCCTTCAACGCCTCGCGGCTGGTCACCGTGTGGGCCGGGTTCTCGACCCGCTGGTACGGTGAGCTCGCCAGGAACGAGGGCTTCCGAGCGGCGGCGCTGACGAGCCTCGAGGTGGCGGTGGTGGCGGCAAGCTTGTCGCTGGTGCTCGGTACCTTCGCCGGGTTCAGCATGGCACGATTTTCCCGCTTTCCCGGCCGCCTGCTGTTCGGGTTCGCATTGATGGCGCCGCTCGTCGTACCGGAGGTCATCCTCGGCCTGTCACTCTTATTGCTGTTCGTCGCCGGCGAGAGCCTGATCGGCTGGCCGCACGGCCGCGGCGTCATGACGATAACGATTGCGCATGCGACGTTCGGCGCCTGTTTTGTTTGGGTACTGGTGCGCGCCCAGTTGGCGGGTTTCGACCGGGCGCTCGAAGAGGCTGCACTCGACCTCGGCGCACGGCCCCGGACGGTGCTGACGCGGATTACCCTGCCGGGGATCAGCCCCGCTTTGGTTGCGGGCTGGCTGTTGGCGTTCACCCTGTCTCTGGATGATCTGGTCATCGCCAGCTTTGTCACCGGCCCGTCGGCGACGACCCTGCCGATGGCGGTGTTTTCGAGCGTGCGTCTTGGCGTCAGCCCGGAGGTCAACGCGCTGGCGAGCTTGTTCCTCGCCGTCGTCTTCGTGCTGGTGTCATTGGCCTTCTGGCTGATGGCGCGCCAGGAACGCCGGCGCCCCCACCCATTCCCTCTCCCGCAAGCGGGGGAGGGTTAGGGTGGGGGCACCGCGTCATTTCGCCGCGACCGGGATCCGCTCGACATACATCTCGGGCAGCACAGTCTGGCGCCAGGTGTCGTGGCGGGGGAAGATCTTCTCGATCGCCCGAGCCGAATAATAGCTGGTGTCGACACCTGGCGGGTTACCGCCCGCCTGCACCGTCTTAACGGCGTCGAGCAGTAGGCGCCGTGTTGCGATGATCGCGCGATCGGCGGGGCCGAGATGCTCCGTCGATGCCGGTGAAGGTCTCGTATTTCTGGACCTGGCGATCGATCATCCAGTCGTTGCGCTTGTTGCGCAACGAACGGAACTCGCCCGATTGCTCGACGTAATCGGGGCCGTTGCCGTTGCCGCGCTCCATCCGGTCTGCGTCGCTCAGCCCCTCTTCGCCAAAGCTGTACATCCAGTTCCACACCATGCAGTTCTCATCGTCGATCGGGACCCAAATATGCCCGGCGATCATCTGCCTGTCGCCGCCGCCCAGCGCGCGCCCCAGCTGCTGCGGCCGGATTTGCGTGAACGGCATGACGAAATGGTACGAGCGCACATAGGTCTTGTCTTCGTCGAGCGGACGTATCCCGACATAGCGGTAGCCGTAATCGGTAACGTCGACCTCCAGAAGCGGCGCCTTGCCACGGACGAATGGACCCTGCACCGGGATCCCCGGGCGGGTGGCGTTGGGTGAGATCGTGCGATGGAGGATCGGCGCGTGCGAGGTGTCGATGCCGCCTTCGAGCGCCTGGAGCCAGTTGCATTCCTCCCATACTTTCGAGACGTGGCGATGGCTCTCCGGTACCTGAGTCCACTCGAACGCGGGGGGCGCCGGCATCAGTTCGCGCGGTCCCAGATAGGCCCAGATCACCCCGCCCATCTCGGCAGTCGGATAAGCCGTCAGGTGGATCTTGTGGCAGAATTGCTCAGGCTCGTTCATCTGATCGACGCAATTGCCGTCGATATCGAACTTCCAGCCGTGATAAATGCAGCGCAAACCCGACTCTTCGTTGCGTCCGAACCACAGCGAGGCGCGTCGGTGCGGACAGAACTCGTCGACCAGACCGATCCGGCCTTGGCTGTCGCGAAAACCGACCAGACGTTCGCCCAGAAGCTGAACGCGAACCGGCCGGCAATCGGGTTCCGGAAGCTCGCGCGCAAGCAACGCTGGGATCCAATATCGCCGCAACACGTCACCCATCGGGGTCCCCGGTCCGGTCCTCGACACCAGTTCGTTGTCTTCGCGCGTCAACATTACTCTACCTCCTCTTCTTCCAACGGTCGGCGCCGCAAGTCATGCACCCTAGCCGGATTGAGATCATCCACCGATCGGACGCGCGCGGCAAGAAGCGAGTGAGCCGGCTGCGGCCCGGCGCGGATATGCGTCCCAGTTGCGCGGGCTTTTGTCCCTGCCTTGGCGCGGCGACGCTTCCCCGGGTACGCCTGCTCGCATCCCTCTGCTCGTCTCTCCTGGCCCGACACGCCGATCGATCGACTCGGGGGCAGCAAGCATGTTGCCGAAATAATAATGATATTGAAGAAATGGCATGTAGTGTGATAAGAGGAGGGCGAACAGCCGGACGGTTGGTCGATCGGCGGCGGGTGCGGTGACGGCGTGTATTTTGCTTGCCGAAATAGGCGAACGCACCATGGGCTCGTATCAAGGCAAACGGGACACAAGTTTGTGTAGGTGGGAGAAGCGGGCGGAGGAGGCAGAGACGCTGTATGAGCACTATATTGGTAGGTGATCGGACGCATCGGTTCCGGTGTGAGCGCCCCTGAGGAGGGCCAGGTGGCAGAGGCCCAGGTCGTCGAACGAAAGCTCGCGGTAATTCTTGCCGCCGACGTCGCCGAATACAGCAGGCTGATGGGCCTCGACGAAGTCGGCACGCTGCGTACGCTTCAGGCGTACCGGGCTATCCTCGATCGCCTGATCGCTGCCCACCATGGCCGAATCTTCAATACCGCCGGCGACAGCGTGATGGCAGATTTCGCCAGCCCTGTGGACGCGGTCGAGTGCGCCGTCGCGGTGCAAGAGGCAATCGCCAAGGCGAATGCGGACCGCGCCGCGAGCGACCCGATGCGCTTTCGCATCGGCATCCACCTCGGGGACGTCATCGTCGACGGAACAAATCTCTTCGGCGACGGCGTCAACATCGCCGCCCGACTGGAGGCGCTGGCTGAGCCGGGTGGGGTTTGCCTATCCGGCGCGGTGCGCGATCAGATCGGAACTAGGCTGCCGGTTGCCTTCGCCCCGCTCGGCGAGCAGCGGGTCAAGAACATCGCCGAGCCCGTGCGGGCATTCACGATCGCCGGCGCATCGGACGGCCGGGCGCCGGTGTCGGTCTCGGCCGCCGGATGGCCTTGGCTCGGCGCTCGCGTCCTCGGTCCGACAGCGGCGGCCCTGCTGATCGTCGCCCTCGCGGGCGGCACATGGTGGCTGTGGTCAGGCTCGCAACTCGAGGTGATCGCGCAGCAGGAAGCGGCGGCGTCGGCGGCGCGCCCGCGGTTACCGCCGCACTCCGCTCCACGGCTGTCGATCGTCGTGCTGCCGTTCACCAATCGCAGCAACGACCCCGAGCAGGAATATTTCGCCGACGGGATCACCGAGGATTTGACGACCGACATTGCGCGGATCCAGGGCAGCCTGGTGATCGCACGCAACACCGCGTTTACCTACAAGGGCAAGCCGGCCGATGCGAAACAGATCGGCCGCGATCTAGGGGTGCGCTACGTCCTTGAAGGGAGTGTCCAGCGATCCGGCAAGCAAATCCGTATCAACACACAGCTGATCGATGCGGAAACCGGTGCCCATCTCTGGGCCGAGCGGTTCGACCGCGACATCGGCGACCTGTTCGCTCTGCAGAACGAGATCACCGCACGCCTCGCCAGCGCTCTGCAGTTGCAGCTCGCCATTGCCGAGTCCCGTCGCCCGACCGACAATCCCGATGCGTTGGATTACATCTTGCGCGGCCGCGCCGTGTTGACGCGGCCGATTTCCAAGGAAACCAATGACGAGGCGGTGGCCTTTTTCGACAGCGCGCTGGCGCTCGATCCGAATTCAGCGGATGCGGCGGCTTGGCTGGCGGTCGCTCTTACGGTCCGCGTCAGCGATGAGTTCAGTGACCGCCCGGACGCCGATCTGCAGCGCGCTGAAGGCTTGGCTGGGCGGGCGCTGGCGGCTGCGCCCAACAGCGCGCTGGCACATTATGCGAAGGGCCAGGTGCTGCGTGGGCAGTCGCGCTTCAAGGAGGCCATTCCCGAATACGAGACGGCGATTGCCCTCGATCACAGCCGCGCCCCCGCCTATGCCCATGTTGGCTGGTGCAAATTCCTGATCGGCTCAATCGACGAAGCGATCCCGTATTTCGAGCAAGCTATCCGCCTCAGCCCTTACGGACCTGGTATCGCTTTTTGGTATGGGCGGATGGGTGTCATGCAACTGCTCGAATCGCGCATCGACGAGGCGATCACGTCGCTGGAAAAGGCGAGCAGCGATAATGCGCGTCTGCCTTTCGTTCACTCCTATCTAGCGGCCGCTTATGCGCTCAAAGGCCAAACTCAGCGTGCTCGGGCGGAGCTTGCCGAAGCCCAGAGGCTGAACAACGCTTATTCCAGCCTGGAGCGGGTCGCGAAATCGACTTGGTTCGACAATCCCAAGATCCGCGCCCTGGCCGAAGCGACTTATTTCCCCGGGCTCCGCCAGGCCGGAATGCCCGAGAATTGACCCGGCCGGGCGTGCCTCCATCGCGGGATCGGGTCCTCCCGACCGACCGCGGGCGCAGCGTCCGTAAGATCATGCATCTTGGCCTTGCAGCCGCTCTGCTGGCGCTGTTGGCGCCGCGCGGCGGGGCCGCCCAGCAGGGTGCGGCGCGCCAGGCTTGTGGAGCCGACATCAGCCAAGTGTGTGCCGACGTAAAACCCGGCGGCGGCCGGATCACTGCGTGTGTCAGGGAGCACTTCACCGAGCTCTCGGCGCCGTGTCGAAATGCGCTGATCAGCGGCGCGACGATAACGAAGGCCTGTACGGCGGACTACCGGCAAAAATGCCCCGGTATCGAGCCCGGCGGCGGGCGCATCCAGGCCTGTATGAAGGATCACTTCGCCGAACTCGGCGAGCGCTGCCAAGAGGCGCTGCTCCTCGCCAAATTCCAGAGGCAATAGCTCACCCCGATTGCGCCGCGCGTTGAGGCCGCGCTGAGGCTCCTCTCCTCGCCGGCCGGCATTACTGCGAGAGCGGGGTCTGCCAAATTGCCTCGGCATAGCCGCGAATAGCGCGGTCGGAGGAGAACCAGCCCATACCCGCGATATTCATGATGCAAGCCTTCGCCCAGTCCGCTCGCCGCTGGTGCAGCGCGTCGATGCGCCGCTGCGCGCTAAAATAATCCTCGAAATCGGCGGTCACCAGATAGTCGTCGGCATGGCGCAGCGCTTGGGTCAGCCGCTCGAAGCGCTGCGGATCGCCGGGCGAGAAGGCGCCCGCCTCGATCGCGCCGATCGCGCGAGCGAGCGGCGGCGAGGCCGCGATGGCGTCCGTCGGGTCCCACCCGTTGCGGCGGCGCGCAGCGGCCTCGTCGGCACGCAGGCCGAAGATGAAGATGTTGTCGGTCCCGACCCGCTCGCGGATCTCGATATTGGCGCCGTCGAGCGTCCCGATCGTCAGAGCGCCGTTCAGCGCGAGCTTCATGTTTCCGGTCCCCGAGGCTTCCATTCCGGCGGTCGAAATCTGTTCGGACACATCGGCCGCCGGGATCGTCACCTCGGCCAGGCTGACATTGTAGTTCGGCAGGAAGACGACCTTCAGGCGGTCTCTGACCAGCGGGTCGGTGTTGATCGCGGCGGCGACGTCGTTGGCCAGCTTGATGATCAGCTTGGCCGCGGCGTAGCCGGCGGCTGCCTTACCGGCAAAGATCTTGACGCGCGGCACCCAATCGCGCTCCGGCTCGGAGCGCATCGCGTCCCAGAGCGCAATCGTCTCCAGCAAATTGAGCAGTTGCCGCTTGTACTCGTGAATGCGCTTGATCTGCACGTCGAAGAGCGCACTGGTATCGACGAGAAGCCCGAGCCGTTCGCGGATAACCCGGGCGAGGGCGATCTTGTTGACGTGCTTTACCCGCTGGACGAGCTCCTGCAATGTCGGGTCGGTGCAGTGGTCCGCCAGCCCGGCGATGGCGGCCGGATCTTCGAGCACCCGCGGTCCCAACACGTCGCAGAGCAGCCGCGTCAAACCAGGATTGGCCTGATAGAGCCAGCGACGGAAGGTGATGCCGTTGGTTACGTTGACGATGCGGCCCGGATAGATGCTCTGGAGGTCGGCGAACAGCGTCTTGCACAACAGCTCGGTGTGCAGCACCGACACACCATTGATGCGGTGCGAGCCCACAAAGGCGAGGTGGCCCATCCTGACGCGCCGGCCGTCGTCTTCATCGATAAGCGAGACTGCGGCAGCCGTCGCCTCGCTGACCGAATGCACGCGTTTTGCCGCCGCCAGATGGCGCTCGTTGATCTTGTAGATGATCTGCAGATGGCGCGGCAATACGCGCTCGAACAGCGGAACCGGCCAGCTTTCGAGAGCTTCCGGCAGCAAGGTGTGATTGGTGTAGGAGCAGGTCGCGACGGTGATCTCCCAGGCCTGGTCCCAAGGAACATTGTGCCAATCGACGAGGATGCGCATCAGCTCGGGCACGGCGATGCTCGGATGGGTGTCGTTGAGTTGAATGGCGGCCTGATGGGGCAGGGTGTAGACCGCGCTGTACGAGCGGCAGTGCCGCTGCACGAGGTCCTGGAGCGAAGCGGAGACGAAAAAATATTCTTGCCGCAGGCGCAGCTCGCGCCCCGCCGGGGTCGCGTCGCTCGGGTAGAGGACCTTGGAAAGCGCCTCGGCCCGCGCCTGCTCGGTCCGCGCGCCGACATGGTCGCCGAGGTTGAAGACGTCGAGGCGCATCGGATCGGCAGCTCGGGCGGACCACAGGCGCAGCGCATTGACATAGGCACCGCGCCACCCGACGATCGGCGTGTCGTAGGCGACGGCCCGGACCGATTCCGCGGGGTGCCAGACATGGCGCAGACCGCCGGCGTGCGATGCGACGGCTTCGACCCGTCCGCCATAAAGGATATCGTAGGTGACCTCGGGCCGCTCGAATTCCCACGGGTTCGAGAACGACAGCCACTCTTCGGGGTATTCCTGCTGCCAGCCGTCCTTGATGATCTGGCGGAACAGCCCGTAGTCATAGCGGATGCCGTAACCGTAGGTCGGCAGGCCGAGGCTCGCCATGCTTTCCATGAAGCACGAGGCGAGCCGGCCAAGGCCGCCATTCCCGAGAGCCGCATCGGGCTCGATCGCGCGCACCTGATTGTAGTCGACACCGAGGTCGCCGAGCGCGCGCGGCACGATTTCGGTGAGGCGCAGATTACCGACGACGTCGTTGAGCAGCCGTCCGATCAGAAACTCCAGCGAGAGGTAATAGATGCGCTTGCGGCCTTGGGCGAGGCTCGCCCGATCGGCGGCCAACCATCGGTGAATGATGCGGTCGCGCAGCGCGAACGCGGTTGCAACGAACCAGTCGCGCCCGGTTGCGGCGGCGGGATCTTTGCCGACGGCGACGGAGAGCTTGGCCAATATTGCCGCTTTGAACTGCTCGATCTCCTCGTCGGTTGCCGGATGTTCGGCGATCGGGGTTAATGCTCTCGGCTCTGTCGTATCCCGCCCACGTGCTTGTTGCATCGACAATTACCCAAGATTCATGCGCCGCGGCCCCGCGAGCGCTCCGGTTGCGCCGGCGGCTGTGCTCAAGACGACAATCGGATCGAACTCCCCCGGACAATGGCTTAGCACCGGACCTCTCTCTTTCCAAGGGCTTGCCGGCGGCGCCTGCCGGTAGCGGTGCGGCACGAAGCCGCGGCCGCAGCGATGCCCTAGCAACGGCGAATCGAACGGGCGGACGCGCGACGACTCGACGGCGCCCAAGTAGACCGGGGAACAGAGAACAATCCGTAAATCTGGCACCGGGCTTGTCGAAAGACGGCCGAGCGGCGTGGAAAATTCCGAACGACTAGTCCGGACTTATCGATGCAGGCGCCGGCGCAGCGATGAGAACAGGCAACATCGGCTGCAGAGGCACGGTGCGTCCTTCGAGACGCGCCCCTCCGGGCCGCTCCTCAGGATGAGAGATGCTATTGATGGCATTAAGAAAATCCCTCATCCTGAGGAGCGCCTAAAGGGCGCGTCTCGAAGGACGCCCCGCGCTGATCCAGCGAGGGGGTGCACCGGGAGGGTCTGAGCCGATGGCGGCATTCGGTACCGTCAAAACCGCAGAGGGCTCACGCCTCGAAGAGATCCGCCACGGCGTCCACTGGCGGCGCTGGGGGCCGTATTTGAGCGAACGGCAATGGGGTACGGTGCGCGAGGATTACAGCGAGAACGGCGATGCCTGGGGGTATTTTCCGCACGACCATGCCCGCAGCCGTGCCTATCGCTGGGGCGAGGATGGGCTTGGCGGCTTTGGCGACGATCAATTGCTGTTATGCCTCGGTCTTGCCTTGTGGAACGGCCGCGACCCGATCCTCAAGGAGCGGCTGTTTGGGCTGACCAATGCCGAGGGCAATCACGGCGAGGACGTCAAGGAGCTCTACTATTACCTCGACGGCACGCCGACCCATTCCTACATGCGCATGCTCTACAAGTACCCGCAGGCGGCTTTTCCCTATGCCCGGCTGGTCGAGGAAAACCGGCGCCGCGACCGGACCGAGCCGGAGTTCGAGCTGATCGACACCGGCGTGTTCGACGGCAACCGCTATTTCGATGTCGTAATCGAATATGCAAAGGCCGATGTCGACGACATCCTGATGCAGGTGACGATCCACAACCGCGCGGCCGAAGCCGCGTCATTGCACGTGCTGCCGCAGCTCTGGGCCCGCAACATCTGGTCGTGGAAATCCGATTCGATGAGGCCGCAGCTCCTTGCGCGCCAGGATGATTCGATCTCGATTGATCATCCGCAGCTGCCTGAGCTGCGGCTTCACTGTGACGGCCGGCCGGAATTTCTGTTTTGTCAAAACGAGACGAATATCAGGCGTCTGTGCGGGATCGAGGCACCCGGCCACCACTTCAAGGACGGCATCAACGATTATGTCGTCAATGGTGACACCGAGGCCGTCCGGCCTGACCGCCGGGGTACCAAAGTCGCGGCGCATTATCAGCTGAGCCTGCCGGGCGCGGAAAGCGGCAGGTTGCGGGCGCGGCTGACCCTCGCTGACCACCCTACCGGGCTCGACGATTTCGACCGCGTTTTCGATCAGCGCCGGGCCGAAGCCGACGAATTCTACTCGGACCTGCAGCAGGACATCACCGACCCCGATGCACGACTGGTACAGCGCCAGGCGCTCGCCGGTATGCTGTGGAACAAGCAGTACTACTACATCGACATTCCCGAATGGCTGAACGGCGATCCGCTGCAGCCCCCGCCGCCCGCAGCGCGGCGGCATGGACGCAACTCCGACTGGCCACATCTGAACAAT
>WNFF01003115.1_pt2 | contig 13583 bp, 15 predicted proteins | sample 5400441 | NCBI WGS metagenome assembly WNFF01 (sample SAMN13153345, study PRJNA577476) | soil metagenome | isolation source: 120 cm saprolite under Douglas fir tree site 2 hole 3 replicate 1 | place: USA:California | collected 2015-04-18 | reverse complement strand
CTGCAACTGCTCGACCGTGGAAATCAGGTCGCGATATCTTGCAGCGCGCTCGTACTCCTGGGCCTTAGCGGCCTGCTCCATGCGCTGCGTCAACGACTTGCTCAAGTCTGTTGGACGCCCCTCCAGAAACAGTTTCACATCGCGCACCGCTTCCTGATAGGTCTCAGGAGTAGTCAGGTCTTTCACGCACGGTCCCATGCAGCGCTTGATGTAATACTGAAGACAGGGGCGCGGATGGAAGCGCGTGAGGTCGACCTTGCAGGAGGGAATCAGAAAGTTGCGGTGGATCAGATCGACGATGCGGTACGCCAGGTTGGCGGGGAAGTACGGACCGTAGTAGGCGCTGCCATCTTTCCGTAAGCGGCGCGTGACGTAAACCCGCGGCCAACGCTCGCCGAGCGTTAGCTTCACGTAAGGGTAGGTCTTATCGTCTCGCAGCAGGATGTTGAACCGCGGCTTGCGCTGCTTGATGAGATTGTTTTCGAGGGCGAGGGCTTCTTTGTTGTTGGCGACCACGATGTAGTCGACATCGACGGCCTCGCGGACCAGGGTGCCAGTTTTTGAGTCCTCCCACCTGCCCTCGTGAAAATAGCTGGCTACGCGGCTACGCAGGTTCTTCGCCTTGCCCACATAAATGACCTCGCCCTCGGCGTTTTTGTACAGATACACACCGGGCTCGGTCGGGATGCTGCGGATTTTTTGGGGAAGGTCCATCGGGCGATCTTCGTATTCTATTTGATGAAGGGATGTGTCAATGTGTTACAAGAACTCAGATGAGACCAATATCCACCGGCCGGGCGTTTCGTTCCCGGAAGCTATTCTTCGCTGCGTATTTCTCCTTGGGCCTGCTGGGGGGGTGGTTTCCGGCCCTTTCGCAGGGGCAATCGATCACTCCTGCAGAAACCAATCAGGCGGAAGCGGCGAAGCCAGCTCAGGAGAAGAAAGACGACGCCGCTCAGGCGGCTGCCAAGTCGAGCGCCCATCACTTCGACCGCGTAGTCATCGTCGTTCTTGAGAATGGCGACTACGAAGTTGCGGTAAAAGACAAGAATCTCGCGGCATTAGCCGCCAAGGGGGCCAGTTTCTCGAACTTTCACGCCCTGTTTCATCCTTCGTATCCGAACTACCTGGCCCTGGTGGCGGGCACCGATTTTGGCATTCATCGCCGCGGGCGATATTTAGCCGACCGTCAAGTTAACTTTCCCAATGATGCCGTCCATAAAACCATCGCCGATCGCCTGATCGCCAGCGGACTGGACTTCAAAAATTATGCCGAGGAGTTGCCGCAAGGGATTTGCCCGTTCCGGATTGACAGTCAGCATGTGTCCAAGCGGAAGGCGGGTGACTATGTGCGACGGCACGTGCCGTTTTTGAGCTTTGGCGAGGTGCAGGAAAAGTGGTGCGATCGCGTTGTCGGCGTCGATTCGGGCAAGGCCAACAGTCTGCTGCCAATCGGGGAGGATAACTTCGTGAAGGATGCGAAGGCAGGTCTTGTGGCCTACTCTTTTTACACCCCGAACATGAACAACGATGGGCACAACACGAATGTTGGGATGGCCGGCGCCTGGGTCAGCAAGTTTCTGGATAAGACTTTCAACGAAAAGCTGCGCAAAGGCACGCTGGTGATCCTGACCTTCGACGAGTCCGACCGCAATTCCGACAATCGCATATTTACGCTGTTCCTTGGAGACATGGTTAAGGAAGCCAGCCAGCAGGATCCCAAGGTGCTCGATCGCCGTTACACGCATTACAACGTGCTGCGGACCATCGAGGAGAATTTCGGCTTGCAACCGCTGGCTGAAGGAGATCGCGCTGCAGCGCCCATCACGGATATTTGGAAATAGCGAACTGTGTTACAATATTGCCATATGGGTCACACATTGACGATTCGTCTTACCGAAGAGCTTATGTCGTGGCTGAAAGAAACATCGCGCCGCACTGGGGTGCCGATGGGCAGATTGGTCCGCGATCAGATCGAGGCCGCGAAATCCAGCCGAGGCAAGCGGTTTCTTCGCCACGCAGGTGCGATTAAGGGCGGACCTGCAGACATTTCCTCCAGGAAAGGATTCTCCCGTTCATGAGAGGCATCGCAGACACGGGGTTCATCGTGGCCTTCGCCAGGGAGAATGATCAGCATCACAAATGGGCCCTTGATCTCGCGGGTCGAGTCACCGACCCGCTCCTTACTTGCGAGGCAGTTCTCGCCGAAGCGGCATTCCATTTAGAATCCAGTTTCTATGTGTTATCCCTATTGGATGAGGGGTTATTACGAGTAGTTTTCGACTGTTCCGGCAACCTCTCAGAGCTGCGGGAGTTGGCTCGACGCTACGCAGATCGCAAGCCGGATCTCGCCGATCTGTGCCTCATTCGAATGAGCGAACTCAATCCGCTCCACTCGGTGATTACCGTTGACGTCGGCGATTTCCGGGTTTATCGCAGGAACCGGAGAGAGATCATCCCACTCATCTGCCCGCCACGAAACAATTGATTCGCCAACCGATGCCCGCAGGTCGCATGATACCGGCTATTGCGTCAACCACTTGAACTGGAGCGGACGCGTGTTCCAACCAGTGCCGAAAGTTGAAATGATAGGCCTCTGATTCCACTCGTCCGCTCCAAACGTGTTGCTGAGCGGATTCGGGTGTCGGCTTGACTTCATAGATCGCCTTGATGGTGACCGCAATAGGGCTTTCGTCAGCCACAGGCGGGGGCGGAACTGCATCCCACTCATCGTCCAGTTTGATCGGATAAACCATCTGTTCGCCGGGTGGAATGACAAATGTAATGGGGTTGTTCTTGGTGAAACCCTGGGGCTTTTTGGTGAGTGCTACGGCGCGACCGTCTATTGTTTGTAGTTCAAAGGAGACAGCGTAGTATCCCCAACTATTTGAAGTTCTGAAGACCGCTTGAGCTTCGCCAGAAACGTTGGTGAGAACGACATAAAAAGTATCGACGGTATTCTTGGCCATCGAGATTCCGCGACCGGACGGCCCACTCCAAGCCGGGACCACAGAAATTGAGAGTGGCAAAGCTCCGACTTTCTGGTCCAAAACATCTGGGGATTTGTTTCCACGGGGAGTATTACAAGCCAAAGGAAATACCACCAGAATCAGAACTGCATAGTGCAGGAAGCGGCTTTTCACGCTCTTGTTTAGACACCACACCCGACGTGAAGGTCAAGGCGCTTTCCAACTGTCGTAATCTGGCGATTTCGCCAACCGAGAATTGCGGGTCAACGCGACGATTCAAAAAACTGAGCGCCCGTGGGTCCCCGAAAGGGATTTTCTCGACGATAAAGTCGGCCGTAGGATCGCAAGACGATTATGGGGATCCGCCCAAACTGTATAAAATTTCCATCACTTATGTGCGCTTTTCGTTCCTTTTGAACGCCCAGATTTTTGCCCTATCCGCCCCTCGTGGCCGCAACTGGTTGAAAACGTATATACTTATACCGGGAATTTACTGTATGGCCAACTGGCCCATCCCGTGCAAAAGTAGAGGCGGGATTTGAAGGACTTAATATTCCCAGAAGCCATTACGGCAGAATTCGCGCCCCGGAGACCCCGAAAGCGCTGAGACAAGAAATCAAGGAGCCTCTTCCAATGACCCGCACTTCGTTAGCGATTTTCCTCGCAGTCAGCATGGCGGCAACAGTCGGCTGCACCAGCAAGAACTATGTGAAGCAACAGACCACGCCGCTCATCAACAAGACCAACGAACTCGACGACATGACGGCGAAGAACAGCAAGGACATCAAAGACGTTGATGCCCGAGCGCAGGCCGGCATCCAAGCGGTAAACGCCAAGACGGCAGATGTGGAGCAGAAAGCGCAGGCCGCCGGCCAATCCGCGGCATCTGCGCAGCAGATGGCAGACGCCGCCAACGGTCGCGTTGGCGTCTTGACCAACACGGTCGCGAATCTGGACAACTATCGCCCGGTCGCCGAGACTTCGGTCAAGTTCGGTTTTAACCGGGACAACCTCACGCCGAAATCCAAAGAAGCGCTTGACCAGTTGGCCGGAAGCATTTCCGGCACCAAAGGCTATATCATTGCGCTCGAAGGCAGCACGGACTCCGTGGGTTCGGCCGAATACAACTATGATCTGAGCCAGCGCCGCGCCAACGCCGTGATCCAATATTTGGCTTCGAAGTATAACGTGCCCGCTCACAAGATTTATGTGATCGGCCTGGGCAAGGACAAGCCGGTCGAAACCAACAAGACCAGCGCAGGACGTGCCGACAATCGTCGCGTGGATGTGCGCTTGATGACGAATACCGTGGGCGACACAACTCCGACGACGCCAGCGACGACGGGACAGAACAATCCTTCGTCGATGTAGTTGAAATGAAATAAGTTTTCCCCTCCCCCCGGAGGGCTTCGCTAAACAGGCCGCTCAAAGCCTCCCCCTGAGCGGCCTGTATTTTTTTTGCTCAACCTTCAGATCCCTGCTGCCATACCATTTCCAAAGAGCGAGGCTGCGACGGTAGAATAGGGCCATGCCACGTTGGTTGTTTCTAGGTTTGCTCTTGGGTTGGAGTGCTGCCGTATGTGGGCAGGATTCGCCGAAGACTTCTCCGCCGTCATCATCTTCTGCCTCTGGAAGCAAGGAGCCGTCCGCAGCGGAACGCAATCCTTTTCCAGAAGATTCCGCTGACAGCGCAGAAATTGCGCCCAAGTCCCACACCTCAACTATGGCCCCGCCACGCTCGGATCGCGTGCAGGTCGACGATCTCGGCTCAAGCGCCGGAGAGAGCTCAAGCAAAGATACCCAGGTGGATTTGAGTCCACCCGCCGACGACGCCAAGGCGCACCCGCAAAGTTCGGCGGCGGTGGCGGATGCCGAGGCGGAAGCCCGGAGCGGTAGCGGGGTCAGCGAGTTTCGTACCTGGGATCCGCACAAGGCCGCCAAAAGTGTCGAGGTGGGCGATTACTATTTCAAGCGGAAGAACTACCGCGCTGCTGAAGATCGCTACCGCGAAGCGCTGCGCTACAAGGATAACGACGCCCTGGCAACGATCCGGTTGGCGGTATGTCTGGAAAAACTTGGAATATTAGACGATGCCCGCGCTGAGTACGAGAGCTATTTGAAGATTCTGCCGCACGGAGCGCAAGCATCCGAGGCACAGAAGGCCATTGATCGGCTGAAAGCAGAGACAACCGGCCCGAAACAACTGCATTAGTCGAAGCCGCCGGAATCATTCGATGGGACGGGCAACTCGCATCTGGGGAGCGGTTCTTTGCCTCGATCGCCTGCCTCGTTTCGAAGATTTCGCTTCGGGATTGCGTTCTCTTGAAGTTACCTTGCTGTGAGCCGCTTCTCCCAGAATAAGGCCCGAGGGCCATCGCGGGCCGGAAGATGGTTTGCCCTTCGGACGGGCGGCCTCGCCAACGATTGCTTCAAGCGCGTCCAGACATGCATAAATCATTTGTGTGCGCAGTATTCCGGAAACGCCTCCCCGAATCATCAGCATGGCTGTGCCATGCATCAGGGACCACAGCGAAAGCATAAGACGAGTGTGTTTGCGCGGACCGCCTCCCAGTCGCTCCGCCAGACGCATTCGCATGAGGTTGAAAGAGGGCCAGGGCTCGTGCAGGGATGGAGGCTGGGCGAATCCGTCGAACAGCACTTCGTAAGCGTGGGGATGCTCCAGGGCATACTCGAGATAGCGCTGGCAGGCCTGGGTTAGGGAGCGGGTGCGCGTGAGCGCGGAGAAGAGTTCGACGCGGGTTTGGATGCGCAGCGCCCGGAGGATATCGTCGCGGTCATGATAACGCTCGTAGACGGTGGGAGTGGTGGTGCCGGCTGCCTTGGCGACGCCCCGCATGGTGAGCGCCTTTTCGCCGCCCCTGGACCACAGCCGGCAGGCGGCGTCCAGGATGCGTTGTTCAAGTTGAGGATCCGCTTGTCTGGGCAACGGCTCGCCTCCACACCGCGAAATAACTACTGCTGGGGCCCGACTGCGTTTACTTTGACTGTGTTTAACTAACGTCGTACAATTTATGAACACTAGCGTTCGTCCCCGTGCTCTGCCGGAGCCAACAGGGTCCACAGCCCTCCCGAATCGAAACTGGTCCGGCAGAAGCACTGCGGCTAGCCGTCGGAACTGAGGGGTTGTGGATGTTCAACGATGAATCCGGCAGGAAGGCGGGAATCGCACGCCTGATCTCCGATCTCCGAGCCGCCAAAGTAGAACTGCTGAGCGCGCAGTGTGCCGCCGATCGTCTGCGGAGGCAATATTCGGTCGCGGATATCGTCTCTTTTGGCGAACGCCAGGCGCTGAAAGGCGCGATCGCGTCCGCCGATGCCCTGGGTCGTTTCTTCGCCTCCATCGATGAGCAAATGAAGAAGGCGGAACGGCAAGCATGAAATCCGCAGGTAGTTTCGTTCTTTCTTCCCTGGCCACTGCGAGCACTCAAGACCACACAAGCCTATTTCTCCACTCGGGTAAATGCGCCGGTCGAGGCGTTAATAGCGACCGTCAGCTTGGCAGCTTCGCGAGAACCGCCATAAATCACGTGCCAGGTTAGCTCGTTGGTGTTGTGGTTCCAGTCGCAAATATAAAGCACCGGCGTCGTGGCATCCTTTTCCAGTACTTTATCGCCCCCATGTTTTTGGGCTTCGGTAAAGGCCTGGTCGGAGTCCACCTTGAGGAAGGCCACATCAAAAATCTGGGTAGAAGCGTTGCTGGGATTATAGGTGTCTTCGTTGCCTGGCGAAACGCCGCGTGAAGGCGCGTCAGCGGCGTCGGTGCCGGACCAGATGAAGGGTTTCACCCCGTGTTGTGCGGCGGAGGCGAAACTCGCCCGCCAGATCGCCGACTTGCCGTCGTGCCCATTGCTGTCGGTTGAGGGAGTAGATTCGATGCGGAACGGCCTCACATCGGCGGCGTAGTTGCGAGCGGCGATAAAGACCTTCTGAAAGGCCGCTCGGCCCGTGAGCAATTCCGGAGCCTTCGCTTCCGGCTTGGCTTGCGACGGCTTGGCGGTATTGGAATCGCAAGCCCCAAGCAGCGCGAGAGAAATAAGCAGGGCCGCTACGAAGGTCGCCATGAGAAGTCGCCCACGGCAGAAAACAAGGCGTCGCGCCCTGTCAGGCAGTTCTGGAACGACAGCGGTCTCTGACGGCACGGAGTCCCGCATTTTCATGGCAGCCTTCCTGTTATAAATAGGGTGTTTTGATGTCGCGCAACATTCTACCTGAAGCGCACAGAAACGCGAGAGTACTGCGATGGATACCCGGCTGCAAAAGTTGTTGCGTGCCATCGAGTCCGCCGTCGAAGGCATGTCGGATGAACAGATGAGCTGGCGTCCGCCGGGAAAGTGGTGCGCGGCGGAGGTGTTGGAGCACCTGTACCTGACCTATACGGGAACGATCAAGGGTTTCGAGAAAGTGCTGCAAGCCGGCACGCCCATGGCAACTCGGGCTTCCCTGAGGCAGCGCTCGCGCACTCTGGTAGTTGTGGGATTTGGCTACTTGCCGGCGGGACGCAAAGCGCCGCGCGTAGCCGAGCCCCGAGGGTTGGCGCCAGAGATAGTGCGCAATGAAGTGGGAGCCCAGATCGCGGCGATGGATGCGATCATCACGCACTGCGAAGCTCTCTTCGGCCGCGGCGTCCCCCTGCTGGATCACCCGATTCTCGGTCCGCTGACCGCTAAGCAATGGAGAAAGTTTCATCTGGTGCATGGGATGCATCACCGGAAGCAGCTTCTGCGGCTGCGCGACCCTTGCACCAAAAACTGAACTCATGTTTGCCGCATATCTAAAAGCAGGCGCCGGACCGTAAGCCGGCGCTTTTTCCCAGTATTTCGCATTACATGCAAGGACTGTTTGCAGGTTCGTTGTAAATCGATTATTACTCGGTGATGGAGGAAGGAACGTCCGCCTTATGCGCTTCTTCCTTCATGTCTTCCAGTTTCTGCTTGGCATCGTCGAGAGCCTTCTGTTTCTCGGCGATCTGCTGTTTATAATTCGTTTCTTCTTTATCCCATGGGGCCGAGTTGCGCAAGCGGTTGCCGGCGTCTGCGTACATTGCCGCGGCGCGAAGCTGGTACTCACGCTGGGTCACGTCGAGTTCGCGGCTGGCCAAGCTGATCTTATCCCTTTGCGCGGTCAGCTTATCCTGCCAACTCTTCCACTCGGCTTGTTTCTTGGCCTGTTCTTCTTCAGGGGAACCCGCCGGCTTGGCAGCGGTGGCAGTCTTGTTGTCGGTTGCCGCTTTGCTGTTGCCTGCCGCGCTGCTGTCAGCGGGAGCAGACGGTTTTTCGCTGCCCTGTGCCGGAGCCGTACCCTCGGCGCTTGTGACTGGCTGCTGGCCGACGACCGAAAGCTTGTCGTTCATCGGAAGATTGTCGTTGTCAAAAACCTTGGGCTTGGTCTTCGGAGCGCCCGTGTCCTTACGGACTCTGCGGGCATAGTCGGCGAGCGATGATTGATCTTTCGATTGCGATGCCGTCTGTGCTCCTGCGGTAGAGGTCAGAAAGAGTGTAGACAACCCGAATACGAATCCCAGACCGATGTTCATTATGCGTTTCATAGGTTATTCCTCTTCAAATTCACTGTCGATCTTCAAATATTGCGGCCCACCGCTTGAACACGGGTTTGGGTGCCGCCGGGGGTGGTTTTTGCCGCCAGAAATCCTCCGATGTGGCGATCGAGCCGGGCGGCCTCCGCGGCGATGTCGGCGGCCAGTTGCGGAGCCAATTCAGGATCGCGGTTTCGCGCCAACTGCTGCGCGTATCCGGAGATGGTGGTCAGAGAGGTGCGCAGATCCAGCGCCATCTCCGCTGAAATTTCCCCCTGCAACTGTTGCTGACCGAGGATCCGTTCAACTTCGCTGCGATCGGTGATCAGGCATGCGGCCCCCAACAGGCTGCCATCACTGGCAGGCACCGGCGAAACCGTCACCGCGACACGAAGTCTCACACCCGCGGGAGTGACGTAATCCGCTTCAATCTGCCTGCATTTGCTCCCCTCACGGAGTACGGCTTGGATTTCTTCGCTGAGCTTTCCACGCGCATCTCGCGCTCCTGAGGAGCCGGTCGCCAAAGGTCCCGGGGAGCAAACTGTTGCGTTGCGGAAAATGTCATCTGCGCTCATACCAGAGGGGGAATGGAAACCAAGAATTTGTTTAGCGGCGGGATTGGCTTGTTTTACCAGCCCATTGGGGCCAAACACCAGGACGCCGGACGATAGATTTGAAAGCACCGCCTGGCTGAAGTTTTCCGTGATGCGGGACCGCCGTTGCTCCGCCTGGTTCTGCAACTGCAACTCGTGTTTCTGCTGCTTTAATTGCTGGATGACGGTGTTGTAGAGATGGAGCGGAAGCGTCTCGAGCGTGGGTGCGGCGGCGGAATCGAGATCGGCCTCGGCGGCAATATTTCGGCGAAAGGCTCGCATCAGCCAAATTGCAAATACAAAGGCGCCGCCCGCCGCGAAGAACGCAACCACGGCACGGAGAACCAGCGGATTGGCGAACAACCTTACCACCACAGCCTCCCATACCAACTCAAGAACTGGTTGCCCACAAACAGCGCCAGCAGAGCCATGCTGCCCAGAAAAACGCCAAAGGGCATCTGATAATGGCGGTAGACCATTTGCGCGGATTGCCATCCCCGGCGGCGCGCTGCCTCCAGATTGGCTAACCGGCGCGAGAAGCGGTGGGTGCGCTTGATCCAGACCACGAGCACGGTAGTCAGGCCGAACAATGACCCCGCCAGCGAAGCCGCAAAAATGGTAAGAATCGTCAGCTTCATGCCAAGAAAGGCGCCTACCATGGCCATCAGCTTCACGTCGCCGAAACCCATACCTTGCGCGCCGCGCCAGCGCAGGTAGACCGCTCCCGCTCCGTAAATGAACGAAGCACCCAACGCCGCACCCAGCAGGGAATCGAGCAGGGAGAACAATCGAGCGGCTAGGTCGCCGGAGAAGGGCAGGTTCACCATCGCCGGCAGAAACTGCGAAGCCACATCGTGCACTGGAACCAGTAAACTGAACACCAACCCCAGGCCGAGGCCGGGAAGCGTCAGCTTGTCAGGCAGCAACTTGGTCTCTGCGTCAGTGAAAATCAGACCGAGCAATAGAAATCCAAAGACGCAGTATTTCAGAGTGGCCAGCGTGACGCCAAAGGAGATGTAGCAGGCCAAGAAAAGAGCTGCGGTCAATAGCTCGACGAGGAGATAGCGCGGTGAAATTCTGGATTGGCAATTGCGGCAACGGCCAAGAAGCAGCAGCCAACTAACAACCGGCAGGTTGTCATAAAAAGCAATCGGGCGCTTGCAGCCGGGGCACGCCGAACGCGGTGTCACCACGGACAAACCCAGGGGCAGACGGTAGATACACACATTCAGAAAGCTGCCGAAGGCCAGCCCGAAGAGAAAAATCGCCGATGCGTAGATTGGGTCCACTGAGTCTTTTCACGTTCTTCCAAAGGCGCGAGCGCGGTTGCGCGCGCTACCTCGTGAGAACGTAAATATTCCTGCTTCTTGAGTGGATTATAAGGCGACCGGGGCAGGCACGACTAAGGTACTGAAGTCACTGTCCAACCGGACAATGCCGCCCAAGCTCAGCAAAATCAGCGAGGTGCGACGAACTTCTAACTCATTAAGGCAGGACGAAACGCAACAACTCGCCTTCCATAGCTATGGCGGACGGCTCAGGCGCGGGCAACCGTCCGCGCCATCGCGTCCAGCCACGGGGGATAAGGCGGGTTTCTGGGATGGGCAAATCCACCCAGCTTTTCCGGACCTGCTCGCGCACGCAAACTGAAAAAGCTCGACCCCCGGCAATGCCCCCCACAATGTCATAGCTGGGCAACGCAGCCCACTCGAACAGGCTTGCCTGCAACCCCTCGCTAATCGATTCCCCCGGCTCCATGCAGAAAATCCAGTCGTAACGGGCGACATCAAGATACTCGCTGACAACTGGGTTGCCTTCTTCAGCCACAATTCGAGCTCCGTATTCGCGCGCGATACGTCGAGTAGCGTCGGCGGAGTGGTGATCCACAATCAGGATTTCGGCGCACGGAAGAAGAGTTTCGAGAGCCCGCCCCAGTCGCAGGGCATCATTCATGGTGTGCAACAATGCCGTGATTGGAGGCATGGGGAAAAGATCACCGCGCTTCCAGAGTGTACGACGAAACGATTCATGATGGCGAAAATCAGAAATAAGACGAGTGCGAAAGCCCCGCGCCTTTCCGCGCGAAACCCTTTCTGGAAAAACTTCCATGCATCATTCAGTCGCACTGTCTCCTGACCGGTGTGCCGTCGAATAGGTTGCGCGCCCAAACATGATGCCAGTTTCCACTTCGACCGGATGCCCGTCCCGCAGATGCCGCTTGAACTTCCATTGTCCCATCGCGTCGGTAATGGCCTTGGCCTGATCGGGAAATGCGCTGAGAAAATGAATGTGTTTTACCTTGCCTTCTTTATCGATGATGATCCGTACCGGAACCGGGTTGAACCTGTGCTCGGCAAATATCGGGTCAACCCGCTCCACTATGTTTTCCTCCTTTGCATAGTCCTTGATGCATACAGGCACATCGCCTCCGCCCGTTCCTGCTGTGGGACTGGCTTCCGCCGGCAGCTTCATCTTGTTCATATCCAGGAGCAAGCTCTCCAGTAGCTTGGTATCGCGGCTGGTTAACACGAATTCCACGGCGTGACAGCGGATTTCGGTTGCCGCGACGTACCAATGCAACTGAGCGATTGGAGACCAATACGCAAAGAAAGTAAATGGGCGTTCAGCGATCTTGGTCGGAGTAGGCGGCATTTCCACTTTGTAGTCGGCCTGCAACTTGTCCTTGGAATACTTGATGAGTTCCAGCGCGTTCGTCGCCGGCAGCGGCGTAAAGAACATATCCTGAGCGGTGATCAGGATAGTTCCGCGAGCGGGTCCTTTGAATGCGTTGGTAGGGCGGATCTGCGTCAGCACGTAGCGACCGCTGTCAGAGGGCGGCGGCCCTTTGTACTTCTCGGCCCAATCCGGCGGAAGAGTATAGGACATTCCAAAATACTGGTCAGTAAAAACACGGTTGGTCAGGTTCCCGCCTTCGGGCACCGGGGTCACGGAATCACTCGCGCTTGACCAGGCGCCCTTTACCAGGATGACTCCGGTCGGCACCTTGTTCCCGGGCTGCAGGTTGGTGGAAAAGTCGCCCCCGTTCTTTGGGGAGTTCCGCGGTTGGGCGGTTTGGCCCAAGGCCGGCAGCGTTACTGACAAGCCAAGAGCGATCGAAATACACAACAGTCGAGAGTGCATATTCGTCCTTCGAACCCGGGCAATTGTCGCCCCGTAGCCCGCTAAATTGGCCCGTATGGCTTTTTAACTTTGAAAAGCTGGCGAGACACCAAAGATGTCTCGCCAGAAGGTGCCCTAGAGCGATTACAGCGAGCGCAGAAAATCTAATATCTGCTGCTGCTGCGTGGTTGTGAGGTTGTCGAAGTTTCCCTCGACGGCACTGGCTTCGCTGCCATTGCCCTCGTGAGCGTCGATCGCCGTCAGCAGGTTCGTAGTTCGGCCATCGTGCAACAGGAAGATGCGCTGTCCCAGGCCCCACAAGGGAGCCGTGCGGAACTGGTCGCCGCCCGCGCCGCCCTGCGAGACATTATCCGCCAAGCCCGTACCCATGTGATGGATTTCAATATCGGAAAACGCATTCACCGCAACCCTGCTCAACGATGAGGTGAAGTTAGATGCCTGCGTCGTGCCAGGCGTGGGATTGTGGCAGGTCCCGCAGCCGATTGAGCTAAACAAGGAGCTGCCGGCGGAAATCGTACTCGAAGAGACCTGTTGTCCATTCAGCACCACTCCACCCGGTGGGGGCGGAGCCAGGGCGCGCATGAAGTTGGCAAATGCCGAGACGTCATCCAGCACCGCTGCATTCGGCGTCGCGGCGGGGTTGGACGTATCTTCCGGATAGCCGGCCAATCCCAGGTTCAAGCAATTCGACGGCAGCCCGAGTTGGAGTTGGTCCTCCCCAGGCAACGGGCGCTCCTGCGGGAACACTACACTGCTGATACCCATTTCCACGTTGTAAGCCTCGCCGGAAAAGATGTGCAGAGATTTATTCTGAGCCTTCCAGCCAAAGCGTGTGATCGTGCCATCATTGCCGTTGCGGTTGAAAGACCCGGAAATGCCAAAGTAATTGTTGTTATTGGTTACCTGATTGTTCAGCAGGGTCGAGTCGTCAAGGTTCTCAATCAGTCCCGACCCAAAGGTTGGTGTGGGAATGCGGAAGATGATGTTGTTGGTCGCCTGCGCAGTATTAAAACTGGGCTGCGGCAGACTGCACGTGCCGGCATCGGAGCGCCCCGAAACGGTGAACAGGTCTTCCACTCCGCCATTGGGAGCGTTGTAATTGACTGTGCCGTTGCTGTTAAAGAAGAACGGGAACCGGGCTTCCCGGGTTGGGCCGTTGGCTGTGATGAAATACGGCGTGGTGTCTCTGGGCGCGACCCCGTTGCTGGTGAAACTGAACTGGGGATTCACGGCAGCACCGGTCCCGCCGATTGCAGGTTGTGTGTGACATGAACTGCAGCTGTTCGAGTTAAACCGCGGTCCCAGGCCGTTGTTGCCCGTCGGGCT
>WNFF01003112.1_pt1 | contig 13592 bp, 14 predicted proteins | sample 5400441 | NCBI WGS metagenome assembly WNFF01 (sample SAMN13153345, study PRJNA577476) | soil metagenome | isolation source: 120 cm saprolite under Douglas fir tree site 2 hole 3 replicate 1 | place: USA:California | collected 2015-04-18 | reverse complement strand
GCTTTCATGCTCTGGAAGAACTCGCTGGCACTCACTTTCCGGACGGCGAAGGATCGCGAAGCCTGCTTTATCAACATTCCCTCTCCGACGAGCCGTACCAGCGCCTCGCGTAAAGGGGTGCGGGAAATCTTGAGCGCTTCGGCAAGTCGGCCCTCGATGATAACTTCGCCGCCGGGCAACTGGCGGCTCAGTATGAGGTCGGTAATTGCCTTGTGCGCATGGTTGGCTAGGTTGGCGCGGTCTCCGTTGATATAGTCCGACTGCAAACCGGCTCGTCGCGGTTGCCTCCTCCGTAGCTGCTGCTGCGCCATAACGATCCCGTGATGTTGGTCCAATCATCGGGAAAAGACCGCTGCGGACTGACCAATTCAATGCATCTTGATGGTATACAATTTGCGTACAATAGGCAGGACCCAATGGCACCGTCAACTTGTTGGTTGCGTCCCGGGTTCACGCGCTCCGCTGTAGTCCAACTCCTTCTTCTGCTGAACTGAGAGTGCCTGCGATTCTGCCATCGGGACCTCCATCAATCGGCCATGGGTTCGTTGAATTGTTCAGGTCAGCTTGATCGATCTTGGCTTGTCCCGTTCCGCGCGCGGCAGGTACAACGCCAGAATCCCATCGTGGAATTCCGCCTTGGCTTTATCGGCGTCGATTTCGACCGGGATGGTGATTGCGCGATCGAAGCGACCCGCCAGTCGCTCGCGCCGACCAGCGCGCCCCGCAGAGAATGGTGAGCGCGAGGCGTGTGCGATCGGGTGGCGAGGAGGGCCATGGGGGGATTGACGTTTCGACCACCCCTCGCAGGGGGCACGAAAATTAGTGACGGGAAATTTCGTCTCTGGCGCACACAGCAAGACCCCCGCTAAACGCCCATCAAGGACTCGCGGGGGTCATATGCGGAGACTCAATACTCCGCTCTCGGATTGCCGAGTGTATTCTTGGACTTTGTTATCGGTCACCGATGCCAAGTGATCGGCAACTCTGAAGCTACACGGTAGATTCATGTTGTTTAGGCATCCTCCACTTAAGTTTCGACTTTCTACACATGGGTCATCAAGAGGTAGAGTCAAGGCAAAAGATACAGACCACGCAGATTGCTTTGCCAGTACCCACGTCACGGAAGGCACGCGGAGGCTGGCGACAGAGGACAGGATCGACGGGGTTACCAGAAGTACCTGGGCGCACCGTAGGTCAGCGGCACCAGCGGGAGCTTCGCCGCGTGATGCGTAGGGTAAGTCACCCGCCCGACATTTGGCGTCTCACTAATGTCGCAATAGCCCGATACAACCTCACCAACGCTACTGAACAATGTGAAGGAGGAGACGATGGGATGGCTGCAAGGCGAGCCGACCCTAGATGACGTGTTGTCTGACCCGACCGTCCACGCACTGATGGAGCGGGATGACGTGGACCCGGACGACCTCCGCATGTTCCTTGAGGATGTGAGGAGTGCGCTTGAAGGACAGGGTGTGCCGGCAAGCCGCCAGTGACCTAATGCCAAGAAGCCTGCGCAACTGGGAGCCTTCCCCACGTCATGCACCTGGGAGCGGGGACACCTCCTCCCGCGACTTGCGGCTGACCCCTTACAACTTTACGCCGAAAAACCCGCGCGCCGGACTCGTGGCCCGAGGGATGATTTGGCAGTATCACAGAAACGGGTAAGACGTTTGGATCGGGGTCGGATGGCGGGTCGGTAATCTTGTAGGCTAGGGAGGGCAGTTATGCGTGGCATCCATGCAGCGATCGTGATGTTGGGTGTGGTGAGCGCGGCGCAGGCGCAGGAGGCTACAAGATCAATGTCGCAGCTCATTGCCGAAGGATATGAGGTAAAGGCGATGTCCGACAATTGGGTAATTCTTCAGAAGGGGTCATCGGTCTACGAGTGCGAGCCCAACTTCACTTTTAGGGGAGCCGCCGCCGCTCAAGCGTTCAGAACGGCTCCGTGTTGGTCTATCGCGGGCTGACGTTTGCTTCCTCATAAGCGGGTGACAAACCCATATGTGAGTCGGCGTATTCCAGTTGGATAGCATAATTGTTCAGCTCTTCCGACATTGACGAGCTGTTCGCCGCTCGACCTCTACCGCACCGCAAAACTCGTCGTGCAACATTACGGCCCCGTAGCTCGTCCTAGCGGGCTTGCGAGGACGCCCTGCTGATGGCTGCGAAGCGCTGTGATGCGTTGCTTGAGTTGGGGTCTTACTCCTATCGCTTTTTCAAGGCATGGAGTCAAAACCTCGGACACGACGGGGTGCTGACCACATTCTCAAGCTATGGTGAGGTTCCGTTGTTTTGCCAAGCGGAACTCATCCGGCGCTCGAAGTCGACATGTGATTTCAAGAGCAGGGTCAAAATTGCGCGCGTATTCACAATGTCGGATGTAGACGCCCATCATCGACGGCCGAGTCGATACAATGCAATCGCATTCCGCCGGAAGAAGCCACCCCGCTCATCGGGCGACCCTTGACGTTCAGGTTAGAGGTCAGATTGCCGCCTGCGACACGCCGTCAAAGAAGTACAATCGGTCGGGGTTCAGCGCGAGGCGAAGCTGGTCGCGAACTTTCGCTCGGATGGTAGGCTCCACCGCTGCCACCATCATGTTGGGGCCCGCCTTCACGTCCAAGAGAATCTGGGAGCCGAGCTTCTCGACGACTTCGACCACGGCATCGAATCCGAGCTCCGCCGGATCGCTACCGGACGCCACGCGCAGATCCTCCGGCCGGATCCCGAGGGTGATCTGCTGTCCCGCATAGCGGCGGAGCCGCGCGTTGATTGCGGCCGGGACCTGGATGCGGAAGCCCTCGTTGCCGGCCCAGAGGGCGCCGTTGTTCTCGGCTACCGCCACGGTCGCAAAGTTCATTGCCGGCGAGCCGATGAAACCGGCCACGAACCGGTTGGCGGGCTCGTTGTAGAGCTCGAGCGGCTCGCCCATCTGCTGCACCATGCCATCCTTCATGACGACGACGCGATCGCCGAGCGTCATCGCCTCGACCTGATCGTGGGTTACATAGATGGCGGTGGTACCGAGCCGGTCATGGATCTTTTTGAGCTCGACGCGCATCTGGACGCGCAGCTTCGCATCGAGGTTCGAGAGCGGCTCGTCGAACAGGAACACCTGCGGATGCCGCACGATGGCGCGGCCCAAAGCGACGCGCTGCCGCTGGCCGCCCGAGAGCTGCCGCGGCTTGCGCTTCAAGTAATCCTGCATGCCGAGGATCTCGGCCGCCGCCTGCACGCGCTTGCCGATCTCCGCACGGTCGAACCGCCGCATCTTGAGGCCGAAGGCCATATTGTCGTAGACGCTCATGTGCGGATAAAGCGCGTAGTTCTGGAACACCATGGCGATGTCGCGATCCATCGGCGGCAGCTCGTTGACGACCGTGTCGCCAATCAGGATCTCGCCCGAGGTGACCGATTCCAGCCCGGCCACCATCCGGAGCGTCGTCGTCTTGCCGCACCCCGAGGGACCGACAAGAACCACGAACTCCTTGTCGCGAATCTCGACGTTCACGTCCTTGACGGCATGAACCTCGTCGAACATCTTGTTCAAGTTCCGTATGACGACCTGTGCCATCGCTTCTCTCATTGGTTGACGCATCGAATCATGCCGACCCGACGTCACGCAGCGACGGTCACCCTTTGACGGACCCAGTGAGGCCGGCGACGTAGTGTTCGACGAAGAACGAATAGACGAACGCGACCGGGAGCGACCCCAAGAGCGCGCCTGCCATCAGCGAACCCCAGTAGAATACGTCGCCGCGAATGAGCTCGGAGGTGACGCCGACGGCGACGGTCTTCTCCTCGGGTGAGGACAGGAAGACCAGCGCGTAGATGAACTCATTCCACGAGAGCGTGAACGCGAAGATCCCCGCCGAGAGGATGCCCGGCACGGCGATCGGAAAGATGATGTAGACCATCGCCTTCCAGCGCGTGGCGCCGTCGATGCGCGCGCACTCCTCGAGTTCCTTCGGGATCGCCTTGAAATAGCCCATCATCAGCCAGGTGCAGAACGGGATGAGAAATGTGGGATAGGTCAGGATCAAGGCCCACGGCGTATCGCCGAGCCGGAAGTCGCGGATGATGTCGGCCAAGGGAATGAACAGGAGCGTCTGCGGCACGAGGTAGGTGATGAAGATCCCGGTCCCGAGCATGCCGGCGAACCGGAACTTCAAGCGCGACAGCGCGTATCCAGCGAGGAGCCCACAGAACAACGAGATCAAGGTGGCAGCGATGGAGATCAGCAGCGTGTTGAGCATCCAGGTGCTGAACAGCGTCTCCTGCAACAGATACTTGATGTGATCCAGGGTCGGATGCGAGGTCCAGAACGGCGCGTAGTTCGGCGCGCTCCAGGGGCGGTAGAGTTCGCTGTCGGGCCGGACCGTGGTGACCATCATCCAGTAGAACGGAAACAAAAGGGTGAAGATGAAGGCGCCCAACGGAATGTAGAAAAACACCCAACGCCGCCACTTGGCACCCTCGATCATGGCTCAATGGGTCTCCACCCGGCGGATGTACAGGAGCTGCACGATCACCACCACGAGCAGCACCGGGAACATGGCGAGCGAGACCGCCGCGCCCTCGCTCAAGAGCCCGGTGCCGACGGCAATCTGGTAGGCGTATGTCGCGAAGAGCTGGGTGGCGTTGGCCGGTCCGCCCCCCGTCAGCACATAGACGAGCTGGAAATCGGCGAAGGTTTGGATGACGGAGAACAGGACCACCACCATCGTGACGGGCAGCAACAGCGGCCACGTCACGTACCAGAAGCGCTGGAAGGGCCTGGCGCCGTCGATCGCCGCGGCCTCCTGCAGCTCGGGATTTATCGTCTGCAGGCCGGCCAAGAGGCTGATGGCGTAAAACGGCACGCCGCGCCAGATGTTCACCAGGATCACCGAGATCAAGGCCAAGTCCGGATCGCCCAGCCAATTGATCCGCCCGCTGATGATGCCGAGCCTGAACAGCGTCCAGTTGATCACGCTGAATGTGGGGTCGAACATCCACTTCCACGCGAAGGTCGAGAGCACCGTCGGGATGATGAATGGCAGAAGGATGAACGCCCGGGTGAGGGCCTTGCCCTTGAAGTGGCGATTGAGGAGAAGCGCAAGCCAAAGGCCGAGCGCGAGCTTGAAGACCGTTGTGACCGCCGTATAGACGAAAGTGTTCCACACTGCGACGCGGAAGATGCTGTCGTTCAGGAGCAGGGCGAAGTTGTGCATCCCGACGAACGTGCCAGGCACGCCGACCCTGGCATCAGTCACCGACAACAGCACGCCCTTGACGAACGGATAGGCGATGAAGAGGCCGAGCAGCACCATGGTCGGTAGCAACAGGACGAACGCGAGCCAGTGCTCGTCCTCGAGAAGGCGCGTGATCGGCCCCCGTCGCGGGGTGCCGACGTAGGCGCTCGGTGTCGTGGCGGCGTAGCTGACGGCCATTTCAAGGTCCTCTCGACCGCGGCCCGGGGCCTGCGCTCTACCGTCCCGTCGCGCGGGGGGTGAGGTTGCGCACCCTCAAGCCTGTGCGTGGATAGCCTGTGCGTGGATGTCCCGAGGCGGCGAGTCTCCGGATCAGGCGACGTGGATCTTCGCGACCTCCTCATGCGCCCACGCCACCGCGTCCTCCGCTGGCATTCCCTGCACGGCCTTGGCGTACATGTCGATGATGATGTACTTGCTAAGCGCCTCGGCAGCGTGCCTGTCGGCCGGTCCCGCGTAGCCTGGAAAACGCCCGGCGCGCGCCGCCGTCCGGTAGGGCAGCATGACCGGGTCGATGTCCCACAGCTTGTCTTTCTCCCAAATCGTCGTCGACCCGACGGAATAACCCTGCTGGGAGTCGAACCACTTCTGATAGACCGGCTTCGAGGTAATCCAGCGGAGGAAATCCTTGGCCGCTTTCTGATTCTTGGAATAGCCCATCACCATGTTCGACATCGGCAGGTGATAGCCGAACTGGCCGGCGGCGCCCTTAGGGAGCGGCGCGTGCAGGATGTCCTTCCAAAGGGGCGTGCCCTTCTCGGTCAGGTAAGCGTCCGGTTTGCGCTTGGCCTCGAGATAGATCGAGGCGCCGTTGAGGGTGGAACTGCAGGTGCCCGAGAGGAAGGCGCGGTTGTTGCTCGAATCGTCCCAGGCGAGCCCGCCTTCATCGTAGCCGTCCTTCCAGAAGCCGGCCATGAACTTCACCGACTCGACTGTCGCCTTGGTGTTCAGCACCACGGTCTTGCCGTCCGCCTCCACCTCCTTGCCACCCCACGACCAGAGATAGGGATAGGCGTAGGTTGGCGCGTCGCCGAAGGTGTGGCCAACGGTCTGGCCCATCGGGCGGTCCTTGGCCTTGAGCTGCTTGCCGGCCGCGCGGTACTCCTCCCAGTTCTGCGGGAACTTCCCGGCGGGGTAGCCGATCTCCTCGAACCATGACTTGCGATAGGCCAACTGCGCGCCGAGGACGCACCAGGGCACGGCAATCCAATTGTTGCCGTCGTTGGCGACGACCCGCGATTCCTCGTAGAAGCCCTCCTGGGCCTTGCCGATCTCCTCGGCCACGTCGCTCACGTCCGCGACGCTCTCGGGGTAGAGCTGCGCCCAGTTGTTGAGCGCGCAGATTACGTCCGGGCCGGACCCCGACTGGATCGCCGAGGTGGTGCGGGCCTGGATGTCGTTGCCGTTGATCATCTCGATGGTGAGCTTGATGCCGAGCGCCTTCTCGCACTCTGGGACGATCATCTTCCGGAGCAGGTCGTCGGAGGCTGGCACGAAATCGTTCCACCGGAGCCAGTGGAGCGTGGTGGCCTGGGCGTAGGCGGGCGCCCGCCCTAGGGCGAGAATTGCTGCGATTCCACCGGTCTTTGCCGCGACCGCGCCACCGCCGGAAAGCTTAAAAAGCTTACGCCGACTTATACGAGTCATGATCTATCCTCCCTATTACCTTGTGAGCTGCATTCTTCTCCTTTGCATAAAGACTTGAGGGTGAAGGACTTGAGATACAACGGTACTCCCGCAATATCCTCCATGGAGGCGTAGCAGGGCGGGAGCAAGCAGCGAGGTGCAGCCATGGTCAGAGCCGTTGGCAGCGACATCGATGGCGCCTTCATACGGGTCGGCACGCTCGAGGAGCTCAGGGTCAAGGGCATGATGGTGGTGCCCGGCGAACACTGCCCGCTGCTCGTCGTCTATGACGAGGAACGGATCTTCGCTTTGGACAACCGCTGCCCGCATTTGGGCTTCCCCCTGCACCGCGGCTCGGTAAAGGACAACGTCCTGACCTGCCATTGGCATCATGCCCGCTTTGACGTCGCGAGCGGCTGCACCTTTGACCTTTGGGCCGATGACATCGCCACCGCGGCGGTGGAGGTGCGCGACGGCGGCGAGGTGTGGGTCGCCGCCCGCACCCGCCACGCCGGCGGCGACGCGCACTGGCACAACCGCCTGCGGGCGGGACTCGAGCAGGATATCGGTCTCGTGATCGCCAAAGCCGTTCTCGGTCTGACCGCCGACGGTGTCGATGCGGCGGCGATGATCCGCGAGGCGGCACTCTTCGGGGTGCGCAACCGAGACGGCTGGGGCACTGGACTGACGATCTTAACGGCGCTCGCCAATGTGCTGCCCTCGCTGCCCGAGGAGGAGACCTACCTTGCGCTCTACCAGGGCATTCACCGGGTCGCGGACGACTGTGCGGGCCAAGCACCGCGGCGCGATCGCGAGCCGCTCCGCAGCGCCGCGCAGCCCCTCAACAGGCAGCCGCTCGACAGATTGATGCGCTGGCTGCGGCACTGGACCGCGGTGCGGCACCGCGACGGCGCCGAGCGCACGCTCCTTAGCGCGATTGCGGCCGGGACATCCCAGGGTGAGCTCGCCGAGATGACGCTCGTCGCGGCGACCGACCGGTATTTTGCCGACGGCGGCCATGCCCTCGATTTCGTCAACAAGGCGTTTGAATGCCTCGACGTGATCGGTTGGGAGCACGCCGCCGAGGTGCTGTCGACCGTCGTCGAGCAGATGGTGAGCGCACGCGGCGGCGAGGAGTTGAACGCCTGGCGTCATCCCGTCGACCTGGTGCCGCTGTGCGAGGCCGCGTTCGCCGCATTGTCGAATCTCCTGGCACACGGGGCAAACCAGCGCGAAAACTGGCGAGCTCACACCGCTCTTGCGCAAGCGCTGCTGGGCGAGGATCCCGAGAGGATCGTGGCGGCGCTTCAGACGGCGGTCGCGGAAGGCGCCGCGCCGACCGATCTCAGTCGTGCGCTGGCTTATGCGGCGGCGCTGCGCGTGGCCCATTTCGGCACCGCCAACGAGTTTTCCGACTGGGACACGGCGCATCATGTCTTCACGTACTGCAATGCGCTGCACCAACTTTTGAAGCGCATCGCGGCGGCGCAGTCCGGGCGCCCGGTAAATCCCGAACTCTTGCGGGGCGTATTCCACGGCGCCATGCGCCTTTATCTCATCCGCTTTCTCAACGTGCCGCCCGCGCGCATTCCCGAGGAGCGAGACGCTGCCCTGGCGGCGCTACCCGTTGACGCGGACGGCCTGTTGAGTTCATTCCTGGCGGCGCTGGATCGCCAAGGTGCCGTGACGAGCGCGGCGCGCCTCGTTGCACGCTATCTCCTGCTGCTCCACCCGGTCGATGTGCTGATCGCCACCCTCACGCGCTCGGTGCTGCGCGAGGACGCAGGCTTCCACGTCTATCAGATGATCGAGGCCGGCGTGCGTCAATATCGGGAATGGGGGGAGAGCGAGCCGGGTCGCCACATCCTGATCGCGGCCGCGCGATACCTCGCTGCCCATTCGCCGACGGAACGCGCCCAATTGCAAACCGCCATGGTCGCTCGGCGGCTCAGCCGTGGCGAAAGCGTACACGCGGGTGAAGGCCAAGAGGAATAGGCGCTGTCCGGAGAAGGATTAGGCCGCTTGGCATTGTCATAAAGATCGACAAGATCGACGTGTTGATGCGACGCGCGGTGGTGGTCGTCCAGCGTGCTGTTTGGCTTTATCGCTGGTGGTCTTTAGGAGACCGTCATGAGCCAGCCGGAGATCGTGACTGCCGAGCGCATCCGGCACCATGTCGAACGCCTCGCTGGCGAGATTGGCGAGCGCAATATCTTTGGGCCCGCGGCACTGGCCGCCGCCCGCGAGTACATCGAGGCGGAATGGAGCGAGCAGGGCTATCAAGTCTCGCTCCAGTGGTATGCGACCTCGGGTCATCCCTGTGCAAATCTCGAAGTAGCGCGGGGCGGCAGCAGCCGGCCGGAGCAGATCCTTCTCGTGGGGGCCCACTATGACTCGGTGCGCGGCAGCCCTGGCGCCGATGACAACGCTAGCGGCGTTGCCGCCCTGCTCGAAATCTCGCGGCTCTTCGCGGCCGTGGTGCCAAGCGTCGCCGTCCGCTTTGTTGCTTTCGTCAACGAGGAAGCGCCGTTCTTCCTGAGCGGGGAGCAGGGCAGCATAATGTATGCCCGGAGTGCGCGCGCCCGCGGCGACGACATTCGCCTGATGCTCTCGCTGGAAATGCTTGGCTATTACCGCGCGGACCCGGGTAGCCAGCGCTATCCGCCGCTCTTCAGGCGCTTCTATCCCGACCGCGGCGATTTCCTCGGCTTCGTCTCCGACTTCCGCTCCCGCCGGATGATGCTCCGCATGGCAAGGCTCTTTCGCGCCCATTCGGGGTTCCCGCTGGAGCACGTCGCGACCTTTCGGTTCGTCCCGGGCGTTGCCTGGAGCGATCACCGCTCATTCTGGCGCCACGGCTACCGCGCCCTGATGGTCACGGACACGGCCTTTTACCGCAATCCTCATTACCACCGCGCCGAGGACACGCCCGACAAGCTCGCCTACCCTCAGCTCGCCCATGTGACCAATGGCCTTTTCCGGTCCTTGGCGGTCTTGGCGCGGCAGGGCTTCGATCCGGCATGACGCCGCCGCTGCTCCTCCCGGGTTTCGCGACACGCTCCTCCGCTTTGTACAGACGATGCGTCTGAACTCCATCGCGGCCTTTATGGAAGCGGCCTTCGAACAGGATCATCGCCAACGCCAGTCCACGGAAGCGACGCCAACCGGAAGTCGCCTCCAGCGCTGTCAGTGACGGTCGAACAACTTAGAGTCCGGACAAGCGTCGGGTCTTTGTTCTTCGGAAAGGGGCTGCTTTGGCGCACCGACGCTGGCTACTCCAGAATAAGTCTGCGCTTTTCCTCGAACTCTGCCTTGTCGATCTCGCCCTTGGCGAAACGCTCCTTCAAAATCGCCATGGCGCGTGAAGAGGGCTCCTGCACCTCAGGCTCTTCGCCGCCACGCGTTTTCCGGCGACCGCAGCACATTAGCATGGCCAAGTCCTCCATTCGGTGACGGAAATTATATCCCCGTCCTGCCCATTCCCAAGTGAAAGTCTATCGGGCTACTCATAGCCGAAGCTGTCGAACTGTCGGCGATCGATGCGGAGGCCAATCCGCCTTCGAGGCGGCCGGATTGAGCCGGACTCGCTCGGTCTCGGATGCCAACGTGTGCGGCATGAGGCGCCCGGAAAGGTTGCTTTGCCGGACGAGCCGGCGTCTGCTCGGCTTGGATTGCATAAACCTTGTTGAAGGTCTAATAGACGGAAGGCGACCCTATGCGGTGTCGATCAGGAGGCGTTATGCGCTCGCTGGTCCCGATCCCCCTTATATTCTTCGCGGCCGCTCTTCCTGGTTGTGCGGAAAATCACCTTCTGCCCGGCACCGTACTCACAAAGAGCTACGACGAGACGGGCGACGGTCAGCCATTCGTGCTGACGAAGCTGATTGGCAGCCCGAGCGACGTCGCCCGCGAGGGCTGCGGCGGTCGTTGAGGTCGAGATCCAGTTCGATCTCCGGGTGGCACGACACGATGTGAAATCGCGTCCATGCGCGCGTAGTCACATAGCAGCGAGGGCGTGCCGTCAGATCGCCTCGAGATAAGAGCGCAGCGCACGACTGCGGTAAAGGTCGAGATCGCCCTCCGTCCAACGCGCTGCTCGCCGGCGTCCAGTCGGATCCCGCCACGACACCCGATAGCCGTCGGCCCTGCTCTCGATCCTGATCCTCGTGCCTGTTGGGATGGCGCGACGCTCTCCGCTCTCGTCCGTGCACGAGATCCAACCACTTACGATGGCCACCGCCTTCATCCGCCCTGAGTGGGCGAGCCTCAGGCTCGCCAGGCTCACCGGTCAGCCGAACACCGCGCACCGAACTCCATCCCTTCTTTTACGAAAGTGCCCGCCAGTGCGTCACCCGGGCAGGCGGAGTAAGTCTCCATCTGAGCAAAAAAAGGCTGCGGCGCGCTGTCAACGTGGCAGTCGGTCTGGGTCGTCCCCGTGGTGCGACGGAAGCGATCTCCGGCGCATGGCGCTCGAACAGACGCCTCGGGGAACGAGGCTGAGGAAGCGATGATGTGCTATTCTCGCGAAGGCAGACTTGAGAGGATGTCATGGCGAGCGAGAACAAGATTGCTGCGGCGATCTTGACGGCATCAATCGTACAGCGGGCGACGCAAGAGGCGCCGCTCGAGGAAGTGCCGGCTATCATCGCGCGGCTCTACACCGAATTCCTGACGATCGTCGAACGCACTGCGTCGGGCGAACGACGCACCCATGAGGAATGGCAGACCTGGGTCCAACAGGTCATGGGCGTCCTGCCGCATTAGTGGTCGAAGAGAGGCTCTCCTATAAGACCTCCCTTGCGGTCGCCAGAAGCTCATAAACGGTCGGAAGGCACTTCGCCCTCACGCGCCAGCGGGCCGCAAATCGGCCTCAGCGTCGATGTTGTCGGGCTGACGGCATCCGCGCCGCATGCGATACTGTGCTGTCGATCCTATCATCGAGAAAGCTCGTGTCATGGCAACCGGCACAGTGAAGTGGTTCAACGACCAAAAGGGCTACGGCTTCATCGCGCCCGCTAACGGCGGCCCCGACGTATTCGTGCACATCTCCGCTGTCGAGCGAGCGGGGCTGTCCGGACTTGCCGAGGGTCAGCAGATCGAGTTTGAGACGGAGATCGGAAAGAACGGGAAGTCGGCCGCGATCAATCTGAAGGCGCGCTGACCACAATCCCGCCACGGGAGGGTGAGCCGTGAGGCCCTACCGCATATTGCCGGAGCGGCCTTCTGTCTCGGAACAGCGGTTCCTCAGAAATCCGGCAACCCGCCTTTGTCCGGTGTCCATTCCTTGTGGATCGCCTTCTCCAGCTTGCGTCCGTTACGCTCGGTGAACTGGCGGTGGTTTTTCGCTCCCTCCGGGGCCATGTTAGGCTTCGACGGGCCAGACGTAAGATGGTCGATGGTCGATTTGTCTCTGATGTGTTGGCGGACCTGGGGGATTTTAGATCGCTTGCTCATGCGAGCCTTCTAAAGACTCAACGCCTGTCCAAGCGTTGCTACTTACCCTGAACGATGCAGAGAAAATGCTCCGATAACTGCTCGTCAACTTCTCGCGGGCTGGTGCATTTGAGATTTGGTGATCGGCGCCGGTCGGCGGAAGTGCGGCGGTCACCGTCCCTGGTGTTCCCTCACCGCCACACCGCGCCTTCGCGGCGACATCAACTCGGGAAGCACCATTAGGAGCCGGAGCCACTGCCGTCTGATGTGGATTCTGGCGGCGGCGTAGGCACAGAGGAGGGCGGCGTCGGTACGTTTCCCGTTCCCAAGGCGGTCGTTGTCATCGCCTGAGTCGGAGGAGATGTTGGCGTCGGTGGCTTCGGTAGCTGGAATGGGGCCGTCGTCGGCTCCGATGGTGCTGCGGTCGATGCCGCTGTTGGCGCCGGTTCCGGGCGCGCTGCAACTGGCGTCACGGCGGATGGGTTGGTGCGCTTGGGGGTGGATGATGGCGATGCCGCCGGACGCGGAGCTGTCGACGTCGCTGCCGAGCGTTGCGGCGCGACCATTGGCGCCGCTGTTGCCGGCTTGGGTGGAGCCTTTCTGGCGGCTGTAACGCGCTTTGGCTTAGGCTTCTGTGCGCTGATCTTCGTGGTGCGCCGCACCGTCGTTTTCGCGGCAGGCCTCTTGGCCTTCGTCGTGCGCCTGACAATTTGTGTCGCCGCGGCGGCTTTGCTGGTCTTCTTGTTGGCTTTACCCGCCTGCCTGATCGGCCGCTTCGCAACAGTGGCTTTGCGGGTCTTCTCGTTGGCTTTGGCCAATCGTTTGATCGGGCGTTTGGCGATCGTCTTGCGCCCCTCCTTCTTCGTCTTGACGGCCGCCCTCCCCGGCGCCGATTTCCGCCTCACAGGCTTTGCCGGGCGCTTTGCTTTCGTTGCACGCCCGGACGACTTCGATGCTTTGCTCTTCTTTGAAACTGCGGCCGCCATTGAACCCTCCCCCTATTGCCTGCGAAGATCGCCCGCTCTTCTAAAACTACGCCCTTTACCGCTGGTGCTCCAGCCTAAGCCGGTGTGGGTCATCAGCGCCGGCGGTCGGATATTCCGACCAGTCCGGCCCGCATTTCGTCTCCGGTGCTCACAATCCATCGGGACCCACCAGATTGCAGGAATCATCGATGACGCAGGCACAATGGAGGAAAAGCTCCCAGTCGGTCCCGCGAGCGCGTTTTCCAACCATCTCGCATCTGGCCCATGACGCGTTTTGCCCGGGGTCGTGGTCGAG
>WNFF01004701.1_pt1 | contig 13594 bp, 8 predicted proteins | sample 5400441 | NCBI WGS metagenome assembly WNFF01 (sample SAMN13153345, study PRJNA577476) | soil metagenome | isolation source: 120 cm saprolite under Douglas fir tree site 2 hole 3 replicate 1 | place: USA:California | collected 2015-04-18 | reverse complement strand
CTTGCTCGCGACATCCTGGGGAGATGTCTCGAACCCGTCCAGATCATTGCGCAGGCTCTGAATCCGCGTTCGGACTGCGCTGGCGTTGTTGTGATTCTGTTCCTGCTCGAACCGGCAAATATCTCGACGCAGACCTTCCGTGGAAATCTCAAAGGTCTGCTGCTCCGTACGCACTTTCCAGCTTTGCGGTAAACCTTGCAGTGCCGGAGGAATGGCGCGTCCGGAGCTGTCAAGCTGCTGGGTTGCGTCGAGCAACTGGTCGACTTCCGCGCGGTATTCGGCGACCGTAAGCTCGTTGCCCGGTCCCGTGTCAGCCCGGCAGAAAAAGCTGGCGATGAGAAGGCTAGCGAGAATGTAAGTGCGCCTTACTGTCATGCGCCTGCTTACGCTGGAGCTCCTTGCAGCGCAGGTGCATCCAGCGTGGTCATCATCAACTGCAGGTCAAATGCCTCCTTGCGCACACGCTCGTCGTAGTAAACCAGGGAGAACGCGATGGTCGCCAGAGGACCCACCAGGCATTCCGAAATGAAAGTCGCGACCAGCGACGCTACCTGCCATCCGACTCCGACATGCCGCAAGGCGCTTCGCGCACCCACTCCCGCGGCTAGTTCAATCGGCCATTGCAGCAGCAGGCTCACTCCGATACTCAACACAAAGAACAATACCCACATGACGAAGATGCGGCCCCGGTTTCCCTTGGTGAGCTCGGAGCTACGCGACATTGCTTCTCCTATACTCTTGTTCTCCAGAACTTTTGCGGGGACGGCCAGCGACCATTGGATGGCGAGCAGGATTCCCGGTACGAGTAAGGCAAGACAAGCCAGGCCCACGAGGAATCCGACCGAAAGGGACAGACCGATCACCCCGGCAATCTGATTCTTCACTTTCGAGAAAGAGTCCATCACACTAGCGGGTCGATCGAGGTGAACTTGCGAAACTGCGACCACGGTGGCGGCTTGAGACGCGGCAGAAACCACCATCGTCAATAGAACCGCTCCCAAGCTCCAAAAGAGCGTCATGAGCACTTGGGAAATTCGGGTTCCAGGGGTTTGAAACGCGAGCGCCACGCACTGGAACGCGAGGACACAAAGATGGGGCAGAGCGAAAATCCCCACGAACAACATGAAGTGATTGCGATAGAGGAAGAACGTGCGGTCCAGCAGTTCTCCTGTGTTGAGGGGCCGGAGCGTGGTCGCCATGATTAGCCTCCCATGACCTTAAACTTGCCCGGCATAGTACCACACCTCTTCCAGGAGCCGCCTGTATATCCTCAAGCGCTGGCCCAGACCACGATCTAAACAATTCCGGAAGTCAGGGAAGTCCATTCGCAACGGTCAAGGAAAGCATATTCGCATCGGGTTTCAACGGAGAAAGGCTGCTCATCCCAGCAAAAATAATCATCTGGTCGGAGACCGGGTCGTATGCGGCACTATGGAAACGCCGGGGCGAGCCTGTGGGAAAAGGGCTAAGCGGTATCCACACCGACGCGCTCGCTTGACCATTAGCCCCAGAGAGTACCCAGGCATCGGCGAGGATGTTGCTTCCATCGAACCCACCGTAAATTGTCATGCGATTGTTGGCAACGTCGTAGATTGCAGAATGACCAGAGCGGGACACCGGTCCGCTATTCGCAGCGGTGAGTTGTGTCCACGCCGGCGTGCCGCCCGAACCATTGGCGTTCGAGAGTACCCAGATATCGCCGTCGGGTGTGCTGCCACCGTCGCCGCCGAACACGATCATGGAATTCGTCGTTGGATCGTAGACGGCAGACGGCGCTGTCAGCACCCAGGTTTCTCCGAACGTTTGAGTACTGTTAAAGCCTCCGAAGATGATCAAAGAATTCGTTGTCCCGTCATATACGGAGGCGTGACGAGTACGAGCTGCAGGCGGAGTACCCGACGTTGCAATCGATGACCAGGTAGGAGTTCCTCCCGAAGTATTGGCGTGTTGCAGAATCCAGTAATCATTGGCGCAGGGGCCGGCAGAACCAAGTGCGCCATCGAACACCATCATGCGATTGCTTCCGCTGTCATAGAGTCCGGTGTGCCCGAAGCGCTCTGTGGGTTTGGTTCCCGAGGTTACGACGTTTGTCCAATTGAGATTGGAGTCCCCTATGACTCCTGAATTTCGCCAGTAGTCGTTGAAGTTCACGTCGGTCGTGGAGTGTTGGCCGGCGAATGCAAAGAGACTGTTTGTGGAAGAATCATAAAATGCGGACTGCGAATACCGAACCGGCGGTCCACTGACCACCCAGTTCTGAGTTCCGGCCGGAAAACCGTTTGCCGCACTGAGAACGAAAGTGTGGTTCGACGTTTCGAGCTTTGCGGTCGTGCTGGTGCCAGCGAAGATATACATGGAATTAGCCTGCTGGTCATACACGGCGCTGTGAAAACCGAGTGTGGGGGCCGTGCCAGTGGCCGTCATTTGTGACCACGCGGGCGTGCCGCCGACTCCATTCGGCGCTGTCAGCACCCAGGTTTCTCCGAACGTTTGAGTACTGTTAAAGCCTCCGAAGACGACCATGCGGTTGCTGGAACTATCGTAGATCGCGCTGTGCCCGGCCCGTGCCGCCGGGGGCGTACCCGTTGGCAACAACTGCGTCCAAGCGGGAGTGCCGCCCATGCCATTCGCGTGAGAGAGAATCCATATGTCCCCAAAGGGATTGCCGCCGGCGTCGCCTCCGTAAATGGTCATGACGTTGTTGGCGGAGTCGTAGATGGCGCTGGTGCTTTCGCGAGCCGGCGGGGCCGAGCCCGACGGAGAAAGCTGCGTCCACACGGACGTGCCGCCTTGCCCATTTGCATTGCTGAGAACCCAGACATCATTGAAATATCTTGTGCCGCAGTCATTGCCGCCAAAGACGATGAGCGAATTTGTGCCTGGGTCGTATACCCCGTTGTGGCGAATCCTGGCTGGCGGAGCGCCGGAAGGGCTCACCCCAAGCCACGTCGGGGTTCCTTGACCGTTAGCATTTTCCAGGATCCAAACGTCATTGTCACAAGACAACGGAAGTCCCGAGCCTCCGCCAAATAGTGTCATGCGGTTGCTGGTCGCGTCGTAGGTCGCCACGTGCCCAAACCTGGCCGACGGGCCCGACGTCGCCGTCATGCTTGTAGCCTTCAAGTGCCTGTCGTCCCCTGTGCTCACGAGCCATAGGTCACTGAGCTCTGCGCTCGTGCTGGTCTGTAGTCCCCCAAAAATAATCATCTGCCCCGTGGCAGGATCGAACACTGCAGAATGGGAGTGCCTCGCCACCGGACCATCCTGGGTCCAATTCGGTGCATTCACAGGCGGATTCACCGAGAGACTGTCTTGCCCCATTTGCGATCCGAGCGTCGCGGTGATGGTGGTCTGCCCGGTACCCAAGGCAGTTGCCAAGCCCTGACTGCCCGTAGAGTTACTTATCGTTGCTACAGCGAGATTGGAAGAGCTCCACGTCACAGAACTTGTCAGGATTTGTATGCTGCCATCGGAGTAGTTACCTGTCGCGCTGAACTGCAGTGTCGTTCCCTGTGCGATCGAAGGGCCGGATGGCCCGATCGAGATGGAGATCAATGCCGTCGCCGTAACAGTTAGCGTGGCGGACCCTGTGACCGAACCCGAAGCGGCGGTAATCGTCGCTGCTCCAATTCCAACTCCAGTCGCCAAGCCCTGACTGCCTGCGGAGTTGCTGATAGTTGCCACGGCTGGACTCGAAGAGCTCCACGTGACGGAATTTGTCAGGTTCTGTGTGCTGTTGTCGGAGTAGTGACCAGTGGCGGTGAACTGCTGTGTCGTTCCGGCTGCGATGCTGGGCGAAGCAGGTGTGACCGTGATGGAAATCAGCGTCTTCGCAGGGGGAGGAGGCGCCGACGTGCCGCCGCCAGAGCATCCTGTATCCAGGATGACACTCAGCAAAACAATCCCCAAGGTCCCTAAAACGAAGGCGCGGCCCATACGTATCCAAATCAACGGATTCGTTCTAGCTTACAGTGACCTAAGCAGGAGTCAATCGTGCAACAATCTGCGCACTCTACGGCGTCTCCATCTGCAAATGACCGTTCACCTGCGACGAAATCTCAGTCCCTGCCATCGGAGACCTTGCCTCGCAGCACCGTGATCGACGCTTTCGGCAGCGTGAACGTACCTTGCGAGTTTGCCGATACGGTCCTGGCAATGGGCGGATTGTCCGGATCGGGATGACTGCTGGGACCATCGTTGATCCACGCATATTGCTCGCTGCCGAACGTCACGAACTTGACAGATCCCGCGAATGTCGCACCAGCCTTGCTCTTGGAATTCTCAAACGCGACCCGCACCGTATGCGGATTGCTCTCATCACGATTCACCAGCATCAGCGACCAGTTCCCGTCAGGACGCCGGACAGCGTACGAAGTCACCAGCAAATTTCCTTCGCTGTCTTTAATGTCAGTCGAGGACGGAAACATAACGTGAGTACCCGCACGGTGTTGCACCCACTCGAGATTGATCATGTGAGCCGCGTAGTAAGGCGAAGTGTATCCCTTGATTTCGTAACGTTCGTTCGAGACAAAATTCGACCATGAAGCCCAACCCAGGCAAGTCTGCTGCACGCCTTGGGGCTGGATTGGCGAGTGATAAAACGCGGCGCCTCCTCCTTCAAAAAACGAACCGACGTTATCGGCCAGCCATAGTGCAGCAAAGATCGTCGTCATCGGCCCGGTGAGAGCGGCGGCAAGGTGATTCTCGGTAACCATCAGCGGCACGTCCTTCGGCACGCCATCGTCCCGCCAAACTTGCAGGATGTGCTTCATCAGCTGCGGTTCGCGGTACAGCGTTTTCCAGGTGATGTCGCACGGCTCAAAGGGATAGTGTTCGAACGAAACAAAAGCCAGATCGGAGAGACGCCCGTGCGCCTTCAGATAGTCTACAAAGCGGCCCATCCAGGACGTGCGACCCTGCGCGTCGGGCCACACGCGGATGTCTTCATTTACGCCTTCAAAAATTGGCCCTCCGAGCTTTAGCTTGGGATCAACCTTGTGAATGGCCGTTGCCCACTGCAGATAAAGCGCGGCATAGTCCTCCGGCATGGCGTGCTTGCCGTCAGGCTCCTCCCCCATTTCGATGTAACCGATGGGATATCCGCGCTTTTCGATGTATGCAATCTGCGCCGCAGCGTCGTCAGGAGTGCCGTAGAGCATGGTGACCGGGATCATCGCCGGCAGATTGTTGGTGAGGCCGCTGGTAAAGAAAAGATCGAAGCCGCTATGCTGGTACCCTCCACCATCGTCCACGTCTTCGTCGGAATGCCACGGATCGATGGAGGACACACAATAGGTCGTTCGACTCTCGCCCGGACTCTTCGCAACCTGGACGAAGGTCCCATTCGCATCCATCGTGCCCGCTTCGATCTGCTGGATCGCGTAACCAACACAATTCCGCACGTCGTCGGAGCCGTGCTCGTCGCAAGTATTGGACGACTCGGTCATCAGAATTCGAATGTACCGCGTGGAAACTCCGCTGTCAGAGAGTTTCAGCGTAACCGTGCCACCTTTACCGTTCTTCACAGCGCCCGATGAAAACACCTTCCATTCGCCCTTAGGTCCGCCATCGAAGTCCAGTGCACCCGTGCCGCTCCAATACTCGATCTGGTAAGTGGCGGCATAAGGGCTGGCCCATGCGATCCTTATGGCGTTCACCGGCTTTTCGGCTGGCATGTCCACGACGACCCATTGCGGATGCAGAACGTCGCCCTCGCCGGTGAACTTGCTGGTCAGGTAGGGATTGCTCTTCCAATAACTGAGATTCGGACCCTGAATCGGACGATCGCCGCTGGTGGCAAATCCCCGATGCGGTAATGCGTAAGCAAAAATGTAACGGGTCGGTTCCTTCAGTTCTGTGCTGCCCGTGAAATACCCACTGCGATGCACAGCATCGCTCCACATTCCGTTTTCTGTCCAGTGCCAGGCGGCCATGCGAAGTTCAGTATTGTTGCGGTAAGTGATCGGTCCCCAGCCCGCCGAGAGGGCTTCTTGAATAATGTGTGGCGTGTAGACCTTATTAATGTCGTAGTGGGAGAGCACATCGATGGAGCTGCCCAAGGCGCTATCGGGATCGAACGAATTGATTGCGTGTCCCGGTGTAGCATCAACATGAACGGTTGCGATCGACGCTTCGGCAGAGTTCCCGTGCGACTGAGCAAACGCGCTTTGCACGATCCACAACGCCAAGGCCAGAGTAAGAAACCTTCTGAAGCAGGCTTTGCCCCGGCCGTTGCGCAACATTCCTTCAGCCATTTCGATGAGCACAATCGTCATGTGCCTCCATTCCCGACTAGGGCGTGCTGACGATTTTAACGACATGAGGCAGCTTACACGCCTCGCGTTTTCACGGAGCTCGCATTTTCACGGAGTAAGAGAGGGCAAGACCGGCCTTGTTCGAACTCTGTCAGCGGGGAATCATAGCACTCGACTTCCCGCACACAATACGATGCGCGCCTGGGGTTTGGTCGCACCCTGAAGGTAACTATTACCGTCGGTCCCGAGTGACCCGAATCTTGCCTACATTTGAGCATCCTAGGCAATTTCCATTCGGTGCTCCGCGATTCACCTACGCATGGGCGGACCGCCCGAAATTGAGCGCAACTTCCCTCAGTCCGAGCATTCTTACATCGGTGGTTCCCCGCCACCGCTTGGCGATCAAGAATCAGACTCACTTGCTGGACGTACTCAGGAGCAAAGTTATGAAGTACCCAAAGCTTCTCACTCGATGGCATCGGTCGTTGTCGTTGCTGGGCCTATTCACGCTTGCGGTGGCCGCGTTGCCAATGGCACCAGGCCCGGCCTTCGGTCAGGAATCCTCGCGCTCGTCGGGTTGGGTGGTAATTCCCATCGACGAGTATCGCGTGCTTCGCGCGAAAGCCTACCCCGTGGAACATGATCCTGAACCACCGCCCATCGACGCCACGCTGACGCGCGTTGACTATGATCTGCACATCACCGGCGACCTTGCAGCAGGCCGTGCCAGCCTCACTGTAGACGTTCTCAAAGACGGATGGGTGCGCGTGCCCATCCCCTCAGGATTGCTGGTGCGTGAAGCCCGGCTCGACGGTAAGCCAGTCTCGCTGGTCTCGGGCGCGGCCGGAAAAGGTGGCACGCAACTCTCGGTGCTCTTGTCGCATGCTGGGCGTTCCGTCGTGCTGTTGGACGTCAACGTCCCCATCACATCTACGGCTGGGGACGAAAGCATTTCACTCCCCTCAAGCGAATCGGGCGTCACTCGCGCATCGGTGCAGCTCGCCCGGCAGGACATCGATGTCAGGATTGCGGGAGGCTTGCTGTCGGAGAAGTCGCAGTCGACCGGCGAGACCAAGTGGCTCGCCTACGGCCGCGGTAACGAGCCGCTCACATTCACGTGGCGGAAGAAGACGGAAGATCACCATGTCGATCAACCCTTGCGACTCCGCGGCTCGCTCACTCAACTGACCAGCATCGGCGAAGATTCGACCTCGATCTATGCGGAAGTGAACCTCGACATCGTGCAGGGCGCGGCCCGCTCTGTGAAGCTCCAGGTACCGGACAAGATCACCGTCAATCAGGTTTCGGGCGCGATGGTAGCGGATTGGGACATCAAAGGCGGCGAACTCACAGTAACCTTTCTCGAGCCTCTCGAGCAGAGCGCTCGGTTCGTCATTAACGGAGAAGCCCGGCTTTCGCGTGACGGACCAATCGAGATTCCGTTGCTTCGCCTGCTCAACACCGAACGTGATACCGGAGGCGTCGCGGTGGAAGTTCTGGGTGCCGGAGAAATCAAGGATCTGAAGTCTCAGGGGCTCGAGGATGCCGACGCCACCGACCTGGGTGACATGGTGGCCAGTCGCCAATCTCCTTCCCTGGTTGCGTTTCGCGTACGCCCCGGAGACGCAGGCACGGCGCGGGCCCTCAACGTCAACATCGCACGCTATACCCAGCAAGCTGTCCTGCTGGCGAACATCGAGGAGGCTCGCTATCAAGTGCTGTTGAGCATCGACGGCAAGACGCTGGTGCGCGCTCGTTACGCGGTTCGGAACAATCAGCGAAACTTTGTGAAGATTACACTGCCGTCCGGTTCGACAGTCTGGAGCGCCTCACTGGCGGGCAAGCCCGTCCGGCCTGGCCAATCGCCCGACGGCAGCCTGCTGCTTCCTTTGGAGAAGACGCGAGGCGGAGAGGATTCTCCCGCTTTCGTGGTCGAAGTTCTGTATCTCAGCAGAGCGGCTGCATGGCAGGAAAAAGGCCGCGCGAAAGTCACGCTGCCCGCGCTCGACTTGCCAGTCTCGCGCACGGGCTTGCTTCTGTACTATCCACCGCTGTTTCGGGTGACGGCGGAACCGGGTCCATTTCGCACGCAGTCGTACGAGAATCCAACATCGACCATACTCAGCCCTGCCGCAGGGGGAGTCGGAGGAGGGATTGTGGCAGGGATCGCCTCACCTTTGCCTGCGAAACCAATGGCCCCGGAGGATCGTAAAGACAAGCGAGATGCCACGCAAGCGTTGCTCGATTCCTTCCGCGCAAAATCTGCTGGCGGCAAGGTCACCGGCATTCTTCCCGTCAACGTTCAATTCCCTGCATTTGGGCCGTCGATATTTCTTGTTTCCGAGCTTACCGCCGAGAACCAGGCCCCGGCCGCAGAAGTCAGCTTCCAACGCGAGAAAAAGGGAGGTGCGCGATGAGAACGAGCCTATGGATTTTTTGCTGCATCCTGGTTGGCACGTTGCTGGCAGAAGACAAAGTCAGCTTGCCATTGCCGGAGACCGGTAACGTAACCCTCACGCTCGATGAGTACAACAAGCTGGTCGAACTCGCGGCAAAACCTCCGAAGAAGCTCGACACTCCTCCTCTTCCCTACGCGATCAAACATGCGGACCTGAAATTGCGAGTCGAGAACGAGGTCGTGCTCGGCACCGTGCAATTGGAAGGCGAAGTCTTCCGCAAGGGTGTGAGCAAGGTTCCTCTTTCAAATGGGATCACAATTTTCGATGCTCACCAGGCTAGCAAAGGCGTGCCGATGCAGCAGGAAAATGGCATTCAAACTGCCTTGCTTCCTGGAGCCTCGGAATTTTCCATTGCGCTCGACGCCGGACTGCCGCTGAGAATTGAGGCAGGTCGTGCATCGTTCTCCCTGCCGGTGCCGTCTGCTGGTAGCGTTCAACTCGCTCTGCTGATCCCGGGAGAGCACACTTTCGCTAACATCAGTCCCGGCGTCATCACCAGCCGGAAGTCAGAGAATGGCCGTACCGTGATTGAGGCCACCCTCGTCCCCGGTCAGCCTGCGAATATCTGGTGGGCCGCGCGGGAGACCGCCGCCCCCACCGTGCCTCGCGAAGTGCGCTTTCTCTCCGACGTGAAAACACTGATCTCCGTCAGCGAGGCGGATGTTCGAGTCGCCGCTCTCGCCGATATTACTGTCATTCAGGGCACCCCTTCACAATTTCAACTCGAACTTCCGCCGGGATACGAAGTCACTGGCGTCACCGGTGCCTCGCTGGATTCGACGGAATTACAATCTGGCATCCTGACCCTGAAGGTGAATGCGGGAAGCCAACGCAACCATGAATTCCTCATCTCTCTTGAGAAAACAATCAGTGGCTCGAAAGCGGATGCGCCCTTCCTGACCTTTAAGGGAGCTCAGCGCGAAACGGGTGAAGTCCTGGTCGAAGGGGCTGGAACCATGGAGCTCACGGCCACGGAAGGCGGAAACCTTAAGCGCATGGATGTGAAGGAAACCAATCCTTACTTACGCTCGCTGGCGCACTTCCCTCCCCAGGCAGCGTTTCGTTATCACAAACAACCCAACGAGACCTCGACATTGGCACTGGAGTGGGTTCGTTTCCCCGATAGCAGTGTGCTCGCGGCCGTAGCGGAAAACGCCGTCGTCACCACGCTCGTGACTTCAGAAGGCAGGTCGCTCACGGAGGTCAAGCTGACCCTCAAGAACCAGGCGCAACCGTTCCTGAAAGTCGCGTTGCCCGCAGGAGCAAGTATCCTTTCAGCCGATGTCGCGGGAGAGCGAGTCAAGCCCGTACAGGGCCCCGATGGAAATCGTGTGCCCTTGTTGCGCCCCGGGTTCCGTCCGACGGGTTCGTACACCGTCTCGTTCGTCTTTATGCACTCCGGCGCGCCCTTTGCGAAGAAGGGCGGAGCAGAACTCGATCTGCCGAACATGGACATTCCCATCAGTCTGATCCAGTGGGAGGTTTTCCTGCCCGAGCAATATAAGGTGAAGGATTTTGGTGGAGATGTGATCTCCGCGAATCTCGTACCCACGCCATTTCGCGAAGGTGAGGCTATGCTGAGTTACAACGACGAGGAAGGCGATCGCGTCAGCGGCGTCAATCTCGGGGTGATGCTTCCCGGGCAGTTGGGCGGCATTATCACCGATCCGAGTGGCGCAGTCATCCCAAACGCACGAGTAACCATCACCCACCCGGAGACGGGTTTCGCAATAGCTACGGTAACGGACCAGTCCGGCCGCTGGATTGTCTCCAATGTCCCCTCCGGACGCTCCAAGATCAGAGCGGACGCGCCCGGATTCAAGTCGATGATTCAGGATGTCATCTACGACGCCAATGCCCCGTCAACCTACAGCTTGAGTCTGGGAGTCGGCACAACTGCGGAAACGATAGCGGTCGAGGCTACAGCTGTTGGTGTACCAATAAACGGCCGCAACGTCTCAGAACTCCAGCTCAAGAATGCGCCGCAGGCCGCATCAGTAAATGTGATGAATCTTCAGCGCCGGGTTGCAGGTGTGTTGCCTGTGGCGATCGACGTCCCGCATGCCGGCACCTCGTTCAGCTTCGTGCGGCCGCTGGTGTTGAACGAAGAGACAAAAGTGACATTCAGCTACAAGAGCAGATAGATGATGTCAAACCTGCTCAATTGGTGCGGATCAGGCTAGTGCCGGACTACCGGAAAGCGACGGTCGAGATCAAGATTCAACTCCAGAACATTGACTCGCGGCTCGCCCAGAACTCCCAGCTGTCTGCCTTCAGTGTGTCCCGCTACCAGCCTAGTCAGTTCGTCTTCGCTGACTCCGCGCGCCTTTGCCACGCGCGGCACCTGGAACGCTGCAGCCGCGGGCGTAATGTGGGGATCAAAGCCCGAGGCCGAGGTGGTCACCATATCGATGGGCACGGGCGTGCCGGGTTTTTCAGCTTCGGCGGCAGCAACGTCGCCCTTCACTCGATCAATGAGCTTTTGGTTCGTAGGCCCCAGATTCGATCCACCTGAATTGGCAGCATCGTAGCCATTGCCTGCGGCCGATGGTCTCGAATGAAAGTAACCTGATCCCGAGAAGCCCTGACCGATAATTGTGGAACCCACCACTCTGCCGTCTTTCTGGATCAGTTGGCCGTTGGCTTTATTGGGGAACAGAACCTGCGCCATTGCAGTCACCACGAGCGGGTAAATAATCCCCAGTAAAACCGTGGTTGCCAGCGTCATTAGTATTGCCGTGATCAGATTCTTTTTCATAGCAGACCCTCAGGCTAAACCGACTCTCGTGATCACCATGTCAATCAGCTTGATGCCGATAAACGGAATGATCACTCCGCCGAAACCATAGACCCAAAGATTGCGGCGCAAAAGCGCGGCCGCGCCCATCGCGCGGTACTTCACCCCGCGCAAGGCCAGCGGAATCAAAGCGATGATAATCAGCGCATTGAAGATGACCGCCGATAGAACCGCCGACTCCGGCGTTTGTAAGTGCATGATGTTCAGCGCGTTCAGAACCGGGAACGTTCCAGCAAACATGGCGGGGATGATGGCGAAGTATTTCGCGACATCATTCGCAATCGAGAACGTGGTCAAAGATCCACGGGTCATCAGCAATTGCTTGCCAATTTCCACGATCTCAATGAGCTTCGTGGGATTCGAATCCAGGTCGACCATGTTCCCGGCTTCCTTCGCCGCCTGCGTGCCCGTGTTCATCGCGACGCCGACGTCGGCCTGCGCGAGAGCCGGAGCATCGTTGGTCCCGTCGCCGGTCATCGCCACCAACTTCCCTTCCCCCTGTTCGCGCCGGATCAGATCCATTTTGTCTTTCGGTGTAGCCTGCGCCAGAAAATCGTCCACCCCCGCTTCCCGCGCGATGGCCGCGGCCGTCAGCGGATTGTCGCCCGTAATCATCACCGTGCGAATGCCCATGGCCCGCAGATGATTGAATCGCTCCGTCATGCCGCCTTTCACGATGTCTTTCAATTCGATCACGCCCAGCGCGCCGCGACTCCTCTCGGCGACCACCAGCGGCGTACCCCCAGACCGCGCGATACGCTCGACGGTAGCCTTCACATCGTTGGGCATTTGATTACCACTCTGCAAGACGTACTTTTCAATCGCATCGGTCGAGCCCTTGCGGATCTCAAACCCGTTCAGGTCCACTCCCGACATGCGAGTCTGCGCAGTGAACGGAACGAAGTGGGCATCGTGCGATCCCAGTTCCCTGCCCCGCAAACCGTACTGCTCTTTGGCTAGCACAACAATTGAACGGCCTTCCGGAGTTTCATCGGCGAGCGACGACAACTGCGCCGCATCCGCCAACTCTTTCTCGCTCACTCCCGAGGCCGGAATGAACTGGGAAGCCTGCCTGTTCCCCAGGGTGATGGTCCCGGTTTTGTCCAGTAACAGCGTGTTCACGTCTCCCGCCGCCTCGACCGCACGGCCGGACATGGCCAAGACATTGTGCTGCACCAGACGGTCCATTCCATCTTAATCTGATCGGAGAGCACACGAGTCCCGCCAGTCACAGCCGAGCGGTCTCCTCCCGCTTCGCGAATGACAGGTGCGGATTCGCCGGTGATAGCAGACTCATCCACAGAAGCAACACCTTCGATGATCTCTCCGTCCGAAGGAATGAACTCGCCCGCCGAAACCAGCACCAGATCTCCAGCGCGCAACTTTGAGCTGGGAATCTTCTCCAGTTGACCCTGGGCCAGAATACGGTTCGCCACCGTCTCAGAGCGCGCCTTGCGCAGCGCATCCGCCTGTGCCTTGCCACGACCTTCTGCCATCGCCTCAGCAAAATTTGCGAATACCACCGTGAACCACAGCCAGAGCGTGATCTGAAGGTTGAACTTGAATCCAGCGCCGCCCTTGAAGAGCAGTACCGTGGTGATCACGCTGCCAATCTCCACCACGAACATGACGGGATTCCCCATCATCTTCCGGGGATTCAGCTTAAGAAGGGCACCCCAGATGGCACGTCGAACTATCTTCCACTCCCAAACCGCTTTTTTCCTGATCGCCATAGAGAGTCCTTAGAAAGTCTTGCCCGCACCCATGAGCAGATGCTCAAGGATCGGCCCCAGGCTTAGTGCCGGGAAAAATGTCAGTGCACCCACAATCAGGATCACGCCGATCAAGAGCACCGTGAACAACGGCGTAGTCACTGGAAATGTGCCCAACGATGGTGGAACATACTTCTTGCCCGCCAGATTGCCAGCGATCGCCAGCATGGGAATGATCATGAAGAACCGGCCGACCAGCATCGTGATGGCGCCTGCGGTGTTGTACCAGAGCGTGTTCGTCGTCAATCCGGCGAAGGCCGAGCCGTTGTTGCCAGCCTGCGAGGTGAAGGCGTACAGAATCTCGCTCAATCC
>WNFF01003482.1_pt1 | contig 13602 bp, 6 predicted proteins | sample 5400441 | NCBI WGS metagenome assembly WNFF01 (sample SAMN13153345, study PRJNA577476) | soil metagenome | isolation source: 120 cm saprolite under Douglas fir tree site 2 hole 3 replicate 1 | place: USA:California | collected 2015-04-18 | reverse complement strand
ATCCGTATCCGTGGCCCTATGACGGCGCGCTGCGGCCCGACAACACGGCGCTCATCGTCATCGACATGCAGACCGATTTCTGCGGCAAGGGCGGCTATGTCGATGCCATGGGCTACGATCTCTCGCTCACCCGCGCGCCGATCGAGCCGATCCGGCGCGTGCTCGCCGCCATGCGCGCGGGACAGTACCACGTCATCCACACCCGCGAAGGGCACCGGCCCGATCTCTCCGACCTGCCGGCCAACAAGCGCTGGCGCTCGCGCCAGATCGGCGCCGGCATCGGCGATCCGGGGCCGTGCGGCCGCATCCTGGTGCGCGGCGAGAAGGGCTGGGAGATCATCCCGGAGCTCGCGCCGCTCGCGAGCGAAACGGTGATCGACAAGCCGGGCAAGGGCAGCTTCTGCGCCACCGACCTGGAGCTGATCCTGCGCACGCGCGGCATCCGCAACCTCGTGCTCACCGGCATCACCACGGACGTGTGCGTGCACACCACCATGCGCGAGGCGAACGACCGCGGCTTCGAGTGCGTGCTGCTCGAGGACTGCTGCGGCGCGACCGATCACGGCAACCATCTCGCCGCGATCAAGATGATCAAGATGCAGGGCGGCGTGTTCGGTGCGGTGAGCACGAGCGACGCCCTCGTCAAGGCCGTGGGATGACGGCATGCGCGCGGTCGCGGTCGAGGCGGTCGGCATCAGCAAGCGCTTCGGCAGCCTCGCCGCGCTCGACGACGTGTCGCTCCGCATCAAACCGGGCAAGGTGCACGCGCTGCTCGGTGAGAACGGCGCCGGCAAATCGACTCTGGTGAAATGCCTGCTCGGCTACTACCGGGCGGACCAGGGGAGTTTTCTGATCGACGGCCAGGAGGTCACGATCGAGCGCCCGGCCGACGCCGACCGATTGGGCCTCGGCATGGTCTACCAGCACTTCACGCTGGTGCCGTCGATGACGGCGGCGGAAAACCTCGTGATGTCGCGCGCCGACGTGCCGAAGGTCATCGACTGGCGGCAGGAGCGCGCGCGGCTCGACGTTTTTCTGCAAAAGATGCCGTTCCGCGTTCCGCTCGACCTTCCTGTCGGCTCGCTCGCGACCGGTGAGCGGCAGAAGACCGAAATCTTGCGCCAGCTCTATCTCGACCGGCGCGTGCTCGTGCTGGACGAGCCGACATCGACGCTCACCCCGCAGGAGGCCGAGGAGGTGCTCGGCATGATCCGCGGACTGACCGAGCGCGGCGAGATCACGACCATCATCATCACGCACAAGCTCAAGGAGGTCGCGGCGTTCGCGGACGACGTGACCGTGCTGCGCAAGGGCCGCGTCGCCGGCGGCGGCAGCGCGCACGACCTCGGCCCGGCGGAGCTGACCTCGCTGATGATCGGCGAGCTCAACGTGCCCGCGAGCGGGGAGCGCAGCGGCATGGCCGCCGCCGCGCCCCGCCTCACCATCCGCAATTTGCGCACCGACGGCGATCTCGGCCGCGCCGGGCTCGCGGTCGATGCGCTCGACGTCCGTCCCGGCGAAATCCTCGGCGTCGCCGGCGTCTCCGGCAACGGCCAGACCATGCTGGTGGAAGTGCTCGGCGGGCAGCGCAAGGCGGCGGGCGACATCACCGTGTCGGGCCGCCGCTATCACGCGACGCGCGAGGAGGCGCAGGCCTGCAAGGTGCGGATTCTTCCCGAAGAGCCGCTGCGAAACGGCTGCGTCGTGTCGATGAGCGTGCGCGACAACCTCAATCTGCGCCGCTTCGACCGTGACGGGCTCGGGCGCCGCCGGTTCTGGCTCAACGGCAAGGACATGGCGGACTGGGCGGCGCGCGCGATCGCGGCGTTCCGCATCAACACGCCGTCGGACGAGGCGCCGATCTCGGTGCTGTCGGGCGGCAATGTGCAGCGCACGATCCTGGCGCGCGAGCTCGACGGCGAGGTCGATCTTCTGGTCGCCTCCAATCCCTGCTTCGGCCTCGACGTGAAGGCGGTGACGGAAATCCGCTCGCGCATCATGGCGGCGCGCAACGCCGGCACCGCGGTTCTCCTGCTCTCGGAAGACCTCGACGAAATCCTGGAACTTTCCGACCGCATCGTGGTGATGCGACAGGGCGCCGTGGTCTACGAGACGCCAGCGGCCGGCGCCGATCCGCATACGATCGGCGGCCACATGGTGGGCCGGCACTAGGGCGGGCGGCGCTGCCGTGATTCGAGGCCGGCTACGGCGGCCTCGGCGTTTATACAAGCGCTTTCTGTTAATAAGTGCGCGTGAAATTTGTTGCTGCCCGAATCGTGTTGCGGCAAAACTGATTCGCGCGGAGGGAGGGAACCGACCCTGTTGAGTCGGCACAACGTCCGCCGGGCCGTCCGGCCATCGCTTGATCCCGGACGGCCTGCCTCCCTCGCTTCACCACTTTCCTTATTTCCCGGCGCGCACCCGCCTTGCGCTCAAGGCGGCGACCGGAATTGGGTCGAAGGCGCGCGACAGCGCCAGCTGGTTGGGGCGGTCGCTGGGCGGATTCATCAGCGCCAGGCCGTCGAGCACGACGTGGCCCTGCCATGACTCCGGGCTCGGCCAGCGGCGGCCGCCGTCGGTGAGTGGCGCGAAATGCCGGGCCGCGATGAGGATCGCCGCCTCGTCCTCGTGAACGCGGGCAAACGCGATGACATGGTCGCGATGCGCGCCCTCGACGGCGAGCGGCTGATAGCGGCCGTGCAAGAAGACCCTGGCGTGCGCGCGCCGCCAGGCGAGGAGGCGTGCCAGGACCGCAAGCTTGATGCGGCCGTCGCGCGCGCCTTCGGCGAGCGGGGCCATGTCGAGATCCGCGGACAGCGCGTCGAGCACGGACCGCCGCGCGACGAAATCGACCGGCCGGCGATTGTCCGGATCGACGAAGGACAGATCCCACAATTCGGTGCCCTGGTAGATGTCCGGCACGCCCGGCATCGCCAGCTTGAGCGCGATCTGAGTGAGCGAATTGAGCACGCCCAGAAGCGCGATGCGCGGCGCGAATTCGTCGAGACTCTGCAAGAAGCTCTTTGACTTGAGAATATCGTCGCTGAAGCCGGCGAGGCCGCGCTCATATTCGACGTCGGGGTCGAGCCAGCTCGTCTCTACCTTGCCCTCGCGCGCGGCCTTGAGCGCATAGGCTTGAAAGCGGTCGAGAAATTCATGGCCCTCGACCGGCCAGCCGCCGAGCAGCGCCTGGTAGAGCATGTATTCGTGTGCAGCGGAGGGAATGCGCCGCCCCCTGGCATGCCGCACCAAGCGCGCGTTGTCCTCGCGCCAGCGTCCGACCGTGGCGGCCCAATCGTCGGGCACCTCGGTCAGGGCGAGGAGACGCGCGCGCGCGTCCTCGCCGCGCTTGGTGTCGTGGGTGGCGGTCGCGGTCAGGCCATGCGGCGCGCGCGCCATGCGCGCCTGCATCAGGCGATGGAAATCGGCGACCGCGAGGCCGGAGGCGGCCGGACTCCCTCCGACCTCGCTGAACGCGAGCAGCCGGTGGAAGCGGTAGAACGCGGTGTCCTCCAACGCCTTCGCCATCACGGGGCCGGTGAGCTGCTGGAGCTTGCGCACGAAGTCCTGCACGTCGATGCTGCTGCGCCCGGGCGCGACGAGATCGAGGGTGAGGGCATCGCGCAGGAAATCGAAGGCCGCAGCATCGTCGAATTCTTTCCGCGCGCTCGCGATCGTACGGTCAATCACGGCACGGTCCGCCTCGCTCGCGCCCGCTGTCGTGACATAGGTGCGGTAGACCGGAAAATGCAGGATGAATTTTTCCAGGATCGCGCGCAGTCCCGGCTCGTCCAGGTCGCGCGTGCGATCGCCTCCGGCGATGCGCGCGAGCAGGCGGACGAGAGCATTGAATTCGCCGGCAAACAGCTTTGACAGCACGTCGCGCTTCGCTTGCAACAGCACATCCACGAACGGCCGTTTCTCGCCGCTGAAGTCTTGCCAGAGGCGATCGAGCGCGGGCAGGCCGCGGTCGTCGGCAAGAACCCGCGAGATGACGTTGAGCCACTCGTAGCCCGTGGTGCCCGCGACGCCCTCGAACGGCGGCAGCCATTCATCTTCGCCGAGGATCTTTTCGGCGACGATGTAGAGCGGATCGCCGGTCTTCGGCCGCCGGGCCGCGATCTCCTGCAGGCGATGGAAATAGCCGGCCGGATCGGAGAGGCCGTCGATGTGGTCGATGCGCAGGCCGTCCAGGTCTCCGTTCGCCACGAGCGCGGCGATGCGGGCGTGCGCGTCGCGGAAAACCTCTTCGTCCTCGACGCGCAGGCCGGCAAGCGAGTTGATGTCGAAGAAGCGCCGGTAATTGATCTCGCGGCCGGCGAGCCGCCAGTGTGCGAGGCGAAAGGCTTGGCGTTCGAGCATGTCATGCAGCGCGCGCGTTTGGTCGGGCTGGTTCGGCCCGGCGCGAAAGTATCGCAGCCCGTCCTCGATGATCTTGGCGCCGCCGTCGATGCGGGCGAGCGCGGACTTCAAGTCCGCCGCCTCATCTCGCGTAGGGTGGCCGCGCGCCGCGTGCGCCTGCGCGAGATCGAGCAGGGCGCGGCCGGCTGCGGTTTCTACCGCGCCGGCCTCGGCGACCGCGAGGCGCAGAATTGCGGGATAGCACGGCAGCGCCATCGGCAGGCGATGCTCGAAGTACCAGGCGGAAAGGCTGCCTTCCTGCGGGTCGTAGCGCAGCTCGATATCGCCGGCCTTGAGCGTGTCCTCGTAAGGGCCGCCGAGAATCGGAACGAGGACGCGGCCGTTCTGCGCCTGCCAGTCGATGTCGAAGGCGCGCGCATGGGGCGATGCCTCGCCCCATTCCAGCACGTCGAGCCACCAAGGATTGTCGGCGTGCTGCACGGCCATGTGGTTGGGGACGAAATCGACGATCAGCTCCATGCCCGCCGCACGCAACGCGGCAACGAGGCGGGCAAACCCATCGTCGCCGCCCAGCTCCGGATTGATCAGCGTCGGGTCGACCACGTCATATCCGTGCGTGCTGCCGGCGCGCGCCTTGAGGATGGGCGAGGCGTAGACGTGGCTGATGCCGAGGGCGCGCAGATAGGGAACGATGGCGACGGCGTCGGCAAAGCCGAACTTGCCGGTCAATTGCAGCCGGTAGGTCGCGATCGGGATCATCCGATGCTCCAGAAGACCGACCACGGTGGCAGCTCTTCTTTCGGCTCACCGCCCCAGATCGGCGCGCCGGTTCTCCAATCGGCCGGCCGCGCCGCCGGGGCGTCCGACAGGTTTGCGAGGAGCCGCAGGCGCCGCCCATCCGCGAGCGTCCAGGCGACCGCGAGGAGCGGCTCCGCGCAACGCATGGCTGCCGGATCGAACGCGATGCCGCCGAGCAGCGGCGCGATCTTGTCGCGCCGCAAGGTCAGAAGCTGGCGGACGAGGGCGAGGCGCTTGCGCCCGGGATCGGCGTCGCGCGCGTCCCAATCGAGCACGGCGGAGCGAAAGGTACGCTCGGCGAGCGGGTCGGGAATGTTGTCGCCGAGCCTTGCGTAGGCCGCCTTGAACTCGTTGCGTCGTCCCTTGCGCACCGCGGCGGCGAGCGCACCGGTAAAATCGCAGAAGAAGGGAAACGGCCGGCGCGAGCCCCATTCCTCGCCCATGAACATCAGCGGCGGCATGGGCGCGAGCAGCGTGACGGCGAGCGCGGCCTCGATGGCGCGCCCGGACGCGAGCGCGTCGAGGCGATCGCCGAGCGGGCGGTTGCCGATCTGGTCGTGGTTCTGCAGGAAGTCGATGAACGCGGTCGGCGCCAGCGTGTCGCTGCGCTCGCCCCGCGTTCTTCCCTGGCGGTGCGCCGAAGTCTCGCCCTGATAGGAAAAGCCGGAGGCGAGTGCGCGGGCGATATGGCGCAGCGGCGAGGGCCCGTAGTCGCGATAGTAGCCGTGCGTCTCGCCGGTCAGCAGCGCGTGCCAGGCGTGGTGATAATCGTCGTTCCATTGGGCGCGGTATTTTCCGCGCGGCGGATCGGCGCGCGGGTCGAGCAGGCGCGCGCCGTTGTCGTCGTTCTCCAGCATGAGGTGGATGGCGCGCCCGGTTTGCGCGGCGAGAGCGCCGACCGCGCGGCTCAGCTCGTCGAGCACATCCGGCTGGCCGCGCGCCTTGATCTCGTGCACGGCATCGAGGCGCAGGCCGTCGAAGCGATAGTCGCGCAACCAGTGCAAGGCGTTCTCGATCGCGAAGGCGCGCACCTCGGCGACGCTGTAATCGATCGCCTTTCCCCACGGCGTCGGCGCCGCGGTGAAGAACTGCGGCGCGTAGCGGCCGAGATAATTCCCTTCGGGGCCGAAGTGGTTGTAGACCACGTCGAGAAACACCATGAGGCCGAGCGCATGCGCCGCGTCGACGAGCGCGCGCAGGTCGTCGGGCCGGCCATAGGCGCTGTCGGGCGCGTAGAGCAGCACGCCGTCGTAGCCCCAGTTGCGTCGGCCCGGGAAGTCGGCGACCGGCATCAGCTCGATCGCGGTGAAGCCGGCGTCGGCCACATGGTCGAGCTTTTCGATCGCGGCGCGAAACGTGCCTTGCGGCGTGAAGGTCCCGACGTGCAGCTCGAGAATGACCGTCTCGTTCCACGGCCGTCCGCGCCAATCCGTCGCGCGCCATGAATATGCGGCGTGATCGATGACCTCGCTCGGGCCGTTGACGTCCTCGGGCAGGAACGCGGAGGCGGGATCGGGCACGTCCAGGCCGTCGACGCGAAATTTGTAGCGCGTGCCGGCGCGCGCGCCGGGGACCGCGCGGATGCGCCAGCCGCCCGCACCGGACTCCATCGGCAGCGGGCGGTCGGTCACAAGCTCGACCGATTTTGCCGCCGGCGCCCAGAGACGGAATGTGGTGCCGGACGGGGTGAGCTCCGGGCCGAACCGGCGCCCGGTCATGCCTCACCCGCAAAGACCATCACGGATCGCGGCGGCGCCTTGGCCTCGGTGCCCGACTCGAAGGATTCGACCTCGGCGCTCATGGTTGCGGTGTTGAGCAGGCAGGTCCAGTGCGAGTAGTCGAGCATTTTGGGCAGCGTGAACGTAATCGGCTGCGGCGCGGCGTTGAGCACCACGTAGATCGGCTCGCCGCCCGGTTCAGTGGGCGCCAGGACGTAGGCGAGGAAGCGGCCTTCGGGAAACTGCCAGTCCTTCTCGACCATCTCGTTCGCCTGCGGCGTGAGCCACTGCACGCCGAACGAGCTGTCCGGCTTGCGCCCCTCGACCCAGCGCTTGGTGCGCAGCTGCGGAAAGCGGCGGCGGATGGTGGTGAGCCGCGCGATGAGACCGGTCATGTCCTCGCCGTCGCGGCCGAGGCCAGACCAGTCGATCCAGCCAATCTCATTGTCCTGGCAGTACGCGTTGTTGTTGCCCTTCTGGCTGTTGCCCACTTCGTCGCCGCCGAGCAGATGCGGCACGCCCTGCGCCAGCATCAGGCAGGCGAGCTGGTTGCGGCGCAGCTGCCGGCGCAACGCGATGATCTTCGGGTCGTCGGTCGGTCCTTCGACGCCGCAATTGGTGCTGTCGTTGTCGTCGGCGCCGTCACGGTTCTCCTCGCCGTTCGCCTCGTTGTGCTTTTGGCTGTAGCTCACGAGGTCGGCGAGGGTGAAACCGTCGTGCACGGTCGCGTGATTGATGCTGGCGCGCGGGCTGCGGCCGTCGTGATGGAAAAGGTCCTGCGAGGCCGTCATGCGGCCGGCGACGTCGCCGATGAGGTTGCCGGCGCCCGCCCAGTAGCGGCGCAGCGTGCGGCGGTAGCGATCGTTCCACTCCGACCAGGCGGGCGGAAAATGTCCGACCTGGTAGCCGCCCGGGCCGAGATCCCATGGCTCGGCGATCAGCTTGACGCCGGCAAGGACCGGATCCTGCCGGAGCGCCGCGAAGAACGGCGCGTTCGGGGTGAAACCCTCCGCAGTACGGCCGAGCGTGGTGGCAAGATCGAAGCGGAAGCCGTCGACGTTGCACGCCTCGACCCAGTAGCGCAGCGAGTCCATGGCCAGCTGCAGCACGCGCGGATGCGCAAGGTTGAGCGCGTTGCCCGTGCCGGTGACGTCGTCATAGAAGCGCGGCTTGTCGGGCTGCAGGCGATAGTAGGAGGTGTTGTCGATGCCGCGCAGGCTCAGCGTGGGGCCGAGGTGGTTGCCTTCCGCGGTGTGATTGTAGACGACGTCGAGAACGACTTCGATGCCGGCGTCGTGCAGCCGCGCCACGGTCGAGCGGACGTCGGCGAGCGCGTGATCGGTGGCGTAGCGCGACTCGGGCACGAAGAAGCCCAGCGTGTTGTAGCCCCAGTAGTTGGAGAGGCGCCGCTCGACCAGATGGCGATCGTCGATGAAGGCATGGATCGGCAGCAGCTCGACGGTGGTGACGCCGAGTCGCTTGAGGTGATCGACCACAACGCGGCAGCTCAGGCCACGGAAAGTGCCGCGCCATTCGGCGGGCACGTCATCGTGCAGCTTGGTCAGTCCCTTGACGTGCGCCTCGTAGACGATCGTGTCCTCCCACGCGACTTGCGGGCGCTCCTCGGAGGACGGCGCGGCGGCGGGCTCGACGACCACCGACTTCGGCATGCCACGCGCATTGTCGCGCCGATCGAACGAAAGATCGCCACGCGCGCTGCCGGTGCGGTAGCCGAAATGGGCGTCGCTCCACACCAGCCGGCCGGCGAGCGCCTTGGCATAAGGGTCGACCAGCAGCTTGTTCGAGTTAAAACGAAGGCCGCGCTCGGGATCGTAGGGGCCGTACACGCGATAGCCGTAAAGCTGTCCGGGCGCGACGTCGTGGAAGTAGCCGTGCCAGACGTCCTCGGTGCGCTCGGGCAACGGCACGCGATGCAATTCGCGCCGGCCCTGATTGTCGAACAGGCACAGTTCCACCTTTTCGGCATTGGCGGAGAAGAGGGCGAAGTTGGTGCCGCGCCCGTCCCACGTCGCGCCGAGCGGATGCGGCGCGCCCGCCGATACGCCTTTGCTAGACTTCTGGAACCAGAAAAAGCGCCGCGAGAGGAGGGATGACAAGGCTGACCTCGGGAATCGGCTGGTTGTTCAACGTGTTCACGGCGCCGCCGTTCCCCATATCACTGCCGCCATAGGCGGCCGAATCGGTGTTGAGGACTTCGCGCCATGTCCCGACAAATGGCACTTTGATGCGGTAATCGCGATAGACCTGCGGCGTAAAGTTCACCACGACCAGGCAGCGCGCGCGCGGCTCGCGGCCCTTGCGCATCCAGGCGAACACGCCGTGATCGGCGTCGTGCATGACCAGCCATTCGAATCCGCCCTCGTCGCAATCGAGCTCGTGCAGGGCGGCAAGCGAGCGGTAGAGGCGGTTGAGGTCGCGGATGAGGGCCTGCACGCCGGCGTGGCGCGGGCGCTCGAGCAGGTGCCAGTCGAGCGAGTGCTCGTGCGACCATTCCTGCTCCTGGCCGAACTCGCTGCCCATGAACAAAAGCTTCTTGCCCGGATGGCCGAACATGAAGCCGTAGTAGGCGCGCAGATTGGCGAAGCGCTGCCATTCGTCGCCGGGCATGCGGCCGAGGATCGAGCGCTTTCCGTGCACGACCTCGTCGTGCGAGAGCGGCAGGATGAAGTTCTCCGAGAACGCGTAGTGCAGGCCGAACACGATCTGCCCGTGATGGTATCTGCGGTAGATCGGATCCTTGCTGATGTAGTCGAGCGTGTCGTGCATCCACCCCATGTTCCACTTGTAGCCGAAGCCGAGCCCGCCGCAGTCGACCGGCCGCGACACGTTCGGCCAAGCGGTTGATTCCTCGGCGACCGTGGTCGCGTGCGGAAATTCGCGGAAAAGCTCCGTATTGAGGCGGCGCATGAAGGCGATCGCCTCGAGATTTTCGCGCCCGCCATATCTGTTGGGGATCCAGCCGCCTGCCGGCCGGCTGTAGTCGAGATAGAGCATCGAGGCGACGGCGTCGACGCGCAGCCCGTCGATGCCGTAGCGGTCGATCCAGAAGAGGCCGTTGGCGAGCAGGAGGTTCTGCACCTCGGTGCGCCCGAAATTGTAGATCAGCGTGTCCCAGTCGAGATGCCGTCCCTGCATCGGATTGGCGTGCTCGTAGAGCGCCGTGCCGTTGAAGCGGCCGAGCCCGTGCGGGTCGTCCGGGAAATGGCCGGGCACCCAGTCGATCATCACGCCGAGCCCGGCGCGGTGACAGGCGTCCACCAGATGCGCGAAATCGGTGGGCGACCCGAAGCGGCTCGTCGGGGCGAAGAGTCCGGTCGGCTGATAGCCCCACGATCCATCGAAGGGATGTTCGCTGATCGGCAGAAACTCCACATGGGTGAAGCCCAGGTCGCGCGCGTAGGCGGGCAGCGCCTCGGCAAGCTCGCGATAACTGAGCCAGCGGTTGCCTTCTTCCGGCTTGCGCCGCCATGAGCCGAGATGCACCTCGTAGATCGACATCGGCGCATCAAGCGCATTGGCGCGGGCCGGAGGCGGCGCGGTGCGCGGCAGTGAGTTGATGTCGAACACGGCCGAGGCGGTGCTCGGGCGCAGCTCGCAGGCGAAGGCGACGGGATCGGATTTGAGCGGCAGCAGCTCGCCGGCGGCGCTCACGATCTCGTATTTGTACTTGTCGCCGACGCGCGCGCCCGGAACGAAGATTTCCCAGAAACCGTTGCCGCGCACGCGCATGGCGTGGCGCCGCCCGTCCCAGAAATTGAAATCCCCGACCACGCTGACGCGCCGGGCGTTGGGAGCGAAGACCGCGAAGCCGATGCCGTCGACGTCCTCGAGCCGCATCGGATGGGCGCCGAGCTTCTCGTAGAGCCGCAGATGCGTACCCTCGCCGAGCAGGAAGAGATCGAAATCGGAGAGGATGGGCGGGAAACGATAAGGATCCTCCAGCTCCACCAGATTCTCGCCGTAGCGGGCGCGCAGGCGATAATGCGGTGTGGACGAGGGCAGGGGGCCGGCGAACAGGCCCGCATCGTGGACGCGCTCGAGCTTCGTGACATGCCCCGCTTCGTCGACCGCCGCGACCTCGGAGGCGTCAGGCAGGAACGCGCGCACCACCGGCTTGCGGTTTTCGATATGCCAGCCGAGATAGTGGAACGGATCGGGATGCCGGCCCTCGATCACGGCATAGGCTTCGTGGGAGAGCGCGCTCACGCGACTTTCTCCTGTTCGCCGAGAATGCGCAAAATTCCAGCGAGCGGCACGCGCAGCCAGTCGGGACGGTGGGACAACTCGTAATCGATCTCGTAATAGGCTTTCTCCGCCAGGAAGAAGTCGAGTAGCCGATCGGCGGCCGCCGGTTCGTTCGGCCACAGCATGTGGTCGAGCAGCGTCTCGCGATAGGTTTCGACGAAGGTGGCGGCCGAGCGCTCGCGCCAGACGTCGAGGGCGCGCGCGATCTTGCCGTGCTCGTCGGGCGCGCTCTTGAGCGCGCGCTGCAGCGCCGCGGTGGTGGAATAGTCGATCGAGCGGAGAAGACCGGCGACGTCGCGCGCTGCCGGCGCCTTCTTGCGCCGGTCGGCGAGGCCGCGACGCGGCTCGCCCTCGAAATCGATGATGTAGACATCGTCCTTGGCGATGAGGACCTGCCCCAGGTGGAAATCGCCATGATGCCTGCTCTTGCGGGCCTCGACGGAGTCGGGAAGCAACGCGCGCAGGCGCGCCTCCAAGGTCGGCGTGATCTCGAGCAGGCGATCGACCAGCACCTTGTCCGCGTCGGTAAGGGTATCGCGCCGGTTCGATAATGCCTCGTGGACACGGTCGGCGCGTTTCATGACTTGGCGGATCCATGCCGTCACGTCCGCAGCCGACACCGGCTCCGGCTTGAACTCCTCGATATCGTCGCGACCGGCGAGCGCGATCTGCATCTCGCCGAGCCGCACCGCGATCTGCGCCATGAGCCGCTGATAGGCGGTGAGCTCGTTGCTCTGCGCGGCGTCGTCGGCCGCGATCAGGCGTTGCTCGTCGACGAACCGGTCGAGATAGGCGCTGGTGACGGTCCAGGCGTCGCCCTGGTTCTCCACGAAGGCATGGACGACGGCGACGGCGCTGCGCTTGTCGTCCTGCACGAGTTCGACGGTGCCGAGGAGCGCGGGCGCGTTGCGAAACTCGACGAAGTCGGTGAGGAAGCGTCCGATCTCGATCTCGGGATTGATGCCGGACTCAATCCGCCGGAAGAGCTTGACGACGAAGTTGCTGCCGACCAGCGCCGTGGTGTTCGACTGCTCGGTATCGATCGCGCGCACGGCGCCGCCGAGCTCGACCGGCGTGGGCGGGAATTTGGCGCCCGGGCGGAATTCGAGCCAGCTGCCGTCGCATTGGATGTTCTCGGACAGGCGGATCTTGTCGAGTAGGAGCGCGATGAATTCCTCGTCGGCGGCGACGTCGAGCAGGGTGCCTTCGCGCGCGCCCTGCCGCGCGGCCGCGAGCGCCCTCGGGTTGCCGCGCTCCTGATCGAAGCGCTTCCACTTGACCGCGATCGGCACGGCATATTCCGCCGTCTCACGCCGGGTCTTGGCTTCGATGATCGCAAGCTCCAGGCGGGCCTCGCGGTCGCCGAGCGGGATCGCCGCCTTGAGGCGCGTGGTGACGTGGGGGTTGCCGCGCTCGGGGAACCAGCGGCTGCGCGCGAGATACGACGGCAGCACGTCGCGCTCGAAGATCGTGCGGGTACGATGATAGGCGAGGGGCGCCTTGCCAGGCGTCACCACGAGCGTCTCGAATTCCGGCACAAGCGAGGGCGCCTGCACGCGCGGCGCCACGTTCGCGCACAGGCTGAGCCAGAGGAAGCCGTAGGGGGCGAGCGTGATCAGGTACGGCTCGTCGCGGATGGCAAGAGCACCTCGCCTTCGTATTCCCGCACATAGACGATGACGGCGCGGTTCGACGGCCGGATGAAGCTGAGCGTGCCGTGGCCGAACACCTTGCTCGACTTTCGCACCACGATCATGCGCTTGGTCCAGCTCAGCAGCGAGGCGAGGCTGCGCGACTGCGCCTCCACGTTAACGGCCTCGTAGCCATAGACCGGATCCATGATCATCGGCGCATAGAGGCGCGCGGGATCGCAGCGCGAGAAGCCGCCGTTGCGGTCGGGCGTCCACTGCATCGGCGTGCGCACGCCGTTGCGGTCGCCGAGATAGATGTTGTCGCCCATGCCGATCTCATCGCCGTAATAGATGATCGGCGTGCCGGGCATCGACATCAGGATCGAGCTCATCAGCTCGATCTTGCGCCGGTCGTTATCCATCAGCGGCGCCAGGCGCCGGCGGATGCCGAGATTGACGCGTGCGCGCGGGTCGGCGGCATAGGTGGACCAGAGATAATCGCGATCGGAGTCGGTCACCATTTCCAGCGTCAGCTCGTCGTGGTTGCGCAGGAACATGGCCCATTGGCAGTTCTCGGGAATCTCCGGCGTCTGCCGCATGATGTCGGTAATGGGGAAGCGGTCTTCCTGTGCGATCGCCATGTAGATGCGCGGCATCAGCGGGAAGTGATAGGCCATGTGGCATTCGTCGCCGTTGCCGAAATAGGCCTGGACGTCCTCCGGCCATTGGTTAGCTTCCGCGAGCAGCACCTTGTTGGGCGCGTACTCGTCGAGCGCGGCTCTGATCTTCTTGATGACGGCATGCGTCTCCGGAAGATTCTCGTTGTT